>Ga0102948_1000518_pt1 | contig 15195 bp, 8 predicted proteins | sample SalPonA_A_H2O_MG_FD_78211 | JGI IMG/M metagenome (GOLD analysis project Ga0102948, IMG submission 78211) | Water microbial communities from South San Francisco under conditions of wetland restoration - Salt Pond MetaG R2A_A_H2O_MG | ecosystem: Environmental > Aquatic > Non-marine Saline and... | reverse complement strand
TCCAGCAATCTCCCATCTCGAATTATCGGTGTTGTAAAAATATGTACTCCAACCGCCGTCCAAAATGTAAATGAGATCGGCGTTCTCTGCAGTTGAAGCCCCAACGATGCCTTCTGCTGGTGTTTTGAAAACAGAGCTAAGAGTATCTCCCGGAACAATCTCAAAGTTGACTGAGCTGCCGCTCAACGCACTAAGATCCACTCCTTCATTATCAAGCGTCAGAGTGTCATTTGTGTTGGATGTAATTTCAAATAGAGCGCCCTCAAGATCGCCGCTCCTAATTCTAATGAAGTAAGGGCTCTCCGGTGTGGAAAGACCACCTGCAGCCCAACCGGCGGAAGTAGATGTAACTGTCGCACTCGTTGCGGACGAAATAACACCAGACGAAGCTCCCGTGATCTAGCCCGGATCAGGGGACGCATACAAGGGAAGAGAAACAAGACTCAAAGAGGGAGACTCAACGGTTCCCGCTGGGATGCTGACAGTCACATACCCAACCGGGCCGGTTGAAGCTGCGAAGAGGGAGCCTGCAAATCCTGCTGCAAACAGTGGTAGGGATTTAATAAACAGTTTCATGGTTTAGTAAGGATATAGGGGGAGATTTCTCCCGCGCAAGCGAAAAATGACCCTCTTCTTGCCAGGTGCGGCTGACGGGCGGTTTAGCGAATTTTTAGCGGGAATCGTTTGTTTGGGGGCGGGAAATGGGTTCGCTTTTTCAGGTCGGGCCGGAGCCGCCAGCTGGCTGTCCTGCTCTATCAGCCGGGTCCGCGCAGGATCAGGCGCACGGCATCGAGGCGCAGGTGGGCCTTGGCGATGTGGCGGGTCACGTCCTCGATAACGTTTTCGGCAATGCGAATCTCCTCTTCCCGCACGTTCGGATTTACTTTCTGCAGTTCTTTCAGGCGCACGGCCTCGCCATCGAGGTGCCGGTGCGCGACCTGCATGGCCGCCTCCAGCAGTGCCGACTTCTCTTCCCGGGCGAAGCCGCGGGCCGCCTGCAGCATGCGGGGCACGAGCGCCTGGAGCAGCTCGGGGTTTTGCTTGAGGCGGAAAGTCTCCTCGTCGGCCGTCTTTTTGTTGATGAAGGCGTGGGCAAAATCCCCGCTGCGGTTGGTGCCCTCCATATCGACCAGGATGCGGACCGGCGTGGGCGGGAGAAAGCGGTCCACGTGCAGGCGCGCGGGGGCCACGCTTTCCAGAACATAGATAGCCTCGATCAGGATCGGGGGTGCCTCGACCAGCTCATCCTGCCAGACCACGATCGAGCTGTTGCCTTTCTCCGAGCTCAGCATGAGATCGATCGAGCCATGCACCATGGGGTGATCCCAGGTCAGAAAGCCGATGTCCTCCCTGCCGAGGGCCTTTGTGCGGTCGCAGGTCACTGTCGTGCCCTCGTCGGGCAGCCCGGGAAACGCGTCGGTAAAGAGCTGTCCGGGGGTCAGATGGAAGCTCCGACTGTCGAGATCTTCAACCGTCACGCCGAAGTGATCGAATATGCGGTTCATAAAGCGGTCGAGCCGGCGGTCGGCGTCTTGCTGCTGGATTTGCGTCACCAGCTCGGCCGAGACCTCCTCGCGAAAGGAGTTTAGCGCAATCAGCCGGTCCTGCCCCTGGCTGAGACGGGTCTCCAAATCGTCGCGGAACTCCCGGCTCTCTGCAATGAGTTGATCGGCCTGGGCTCGAGTGGCGGGCGTGTCGTGGTGGAACTCGGCACCGAGCTGCCGCAACCGGGGCCCGAAGCGGTCGAGGTAAGCGTTGCCACCTTTGAGGGAGTGTTCCACGCCATTGATGCCCTCGTGGTGCCAGCGAACGAGGAGATCCGTCCAGCTTTGGGGCAGGAAAGGCATATGGATCCGGATGGTCTCGCTCTGGCCAATGCGGTCGAGCCGGCCGATGCGTTGCTCCAGCAGCTCCGGGTTAAGCGGCAGGTCAAAGAGCACGAGGTGGTGGGCGAACTGAAAGTTCCGGCCCTCGCTCCCGATCTCCGAGCAGAGCAGGACCCGTGCACCATCCGGCTCGGCGAACCAGGCGGCGTTCCGGTCGCGCTGGAGCAGCGTCAGCTCCTCGTGAAAGAGCGCCGCCTTTACGTTGATCTCCTCCAAAAGTGCGTCATAGATCGCCTGGACCTTTTCGAGCGTGCTACAGATGAGCAGGACCTTTTCATGCTCCTGCAGGCTTTGCAAAAGCTCGGCCAGCCACTGAATCCGGGGACCATGGCGAAAGTCGTAGGCTTCGGGCTCGACCGCCCCCCCCTGCTCTCTCTCAAACTCCCGCAGCAGCCGGGTCTCGAGGTCGGCCTGCGAGAGCTTGGCCCGGGGTTTCAAACGGGCCGGCCTGGCCTCGCGCACAGGAAAGCCCTGAAGGGCATCGCGCGTGTTGCGGAAAATGACGCGGCCGGTGCCATGGCGGTCCACGAGCTCGTTTAAAAATGAACGGCGGTTCTGAAGCGCTTCCTCCAGCTGCGCCGTGGTGAATTCGCTAAACACCTCCCTCAAAAACCCGAGATCGGCTTTTCTCAGCGGCTTCTCTGTCAACAGCCGGTTGGCGACCTCCGCGACCTGCGCATAGTTGGCCTGTTCCTCGCGGAACTTCCCGAGATCGGGATAGCGCTCCGGGTCCAGCAGACGGAGCCGGGCGAAGTGACCCTCTGCGCCAAGCTGCTCGGGGGTAGCCGTAAGGAGAAGCAGGCCGTTGCTTTTCGCACTCAATTGCTCCACCAGCAAATATTCCGGACTGGCGTGGTCCGGCCGCCACTCGAGATGGTGGGCCTCGTCCACTACCAACATGTCCCAGCGGGAGGCAAGCGCTGCTTCGGCCCAGCGCTCGTGCTCCAGCAGTGTCTTGAGGCTGCAGATCACCAGTTGGTGCTCATCGAAGGGATTGACCGACGCATCGACCGCGGTGGCGGATGCGCAGTGGTCGGCATCAATCAGACTAAACCAGAGATTGAAGCGGCGCAGCAACTCGATAAACCATTGATGAACAAGGGACTCTGGAAGCACGATCAAAATCCGTTCGGCCCTTCCGGTCAGGTGCAGGCGGTGCAGGATGAGGCAGGCCTCGATCGTCTTGCCCAGTCCGACCTCGTCGGCCAGGAGCACGCGCGGCATGTAGCGGTTGGCGACCTCCGAGGCAATATAGAGCTGGTGCGGGATCAGATCGATCCGCCCACCGATAAAACCGGCCACGGCGGATTGCCGCGCATGATTCAGACAACGGATGGTTTCATAACGCAGGCAGAAGGCCGCCGACTGGTCGATCTGTCCCCCGATCAATCGATCCTCCGGCTTGCTGAAACTTATGGTGTCGGCGAGATCCATCTCAGCCACTTCAATGCCCTGCCCGACGTAAGTCAGGCGACCGTCCACTTCGCGGACCTCATCGATCTGCAGCGTCTCCCCGCGCTGCGATAGAATGGTGTCTCCAACCAGAAACTCCACCCGTTTAATCGGTGCGTTGGCGGTGGCGTAGATGCGCTTTTCATTCGCGGCAGGAAAGCAGATTTCCAGTTGGTGGCGGGAGGCGGACTCCAGAACGCCCAGCCCCAGTTCGGGTTCGGTTTCGCTGATCCAGCGTTGCCCGGTTTTAAATGTCCTCATTCCCGGGATGGTCGGCCTGCCCCCGGGTAAAGTCAAAGCGAAGTTTACTTGTGGGCCGCTGCTGCTTTGGTGACTTGACGCCAACAGTCTTTCTGTGAACGTAACTCGCCTTTATGGCCTCCGGAGAAACGATCGTTGCACTTTCGACACCGCCGGGCGAGTCCGCCATCGCCGTGATTCGCCTCAGTGGTCCGCTCTGTGCGGCCCTTGGCCCCGCCGTTTCGCAGCGAAATACACCACTGGTGCCGCGGAACGCGCATTTTGCGAAGTATGTTTCCGCCCGCGGTAAACTGCTGGACGAGGTCGTGCTGACTTTCTTTCGGGAGGGGGCCTCTTTTACCGGAGAGCCCATGCTTGAGATCGCCTGCCACGGCAACCCCCTCATCGTGCAAACCCTTGTCGAGGATTTGATCGCGCGGGGCTGCCGGCCCGCTGAGCCCGGTGAATTTACGCGTAGTGCGTTTCTCAACGGCAAAATCGATCTCAGCCAGGCAGAAGCGGTGGCCGACTTGATCCATGCCCGCTCCGAACGCAGTATCGCAGCCGCCCAGCGGCAACTGCACGGATCGGTCGGCCGTAAAATGAGCGAGCTGACCGACCGCCTGCTCGGCATCATGGCGCAAATCGAGGCCTATATCGACTTTCCGGAAGAAGACCTGCCCCCCGAGGATCAGGGGGGTCCTGCTGCTGAGCTGCGCGCCCTGACCGGAGACGTGCGCGAGCTGATCGAAACACAACACTACAATGCCCTGCTCCACGAGGGAGTTAAAGCGTTGATCGTAGGTGAGCCCAACGTGGGAAAAAGCAGCCTGATCAATGCGCTGACCGGCTCCGAACGTTCGATTGTGAGCGATCTGCCCGGCACAACGCGCGACTATGTGTCGGCCTTTCTCATGCTCGGCCCCTGGCGTATCGAAATTCTGGATACAGCTGGACTCCACGAGGCGGGCGACGCGATCGAACAGCTCGGCATTAACCATACAATCGAACAATCGGAGACTGCCGACAACTTTCTCCTCGTGCTCGACAGCTCGGCGCCACCCCCTACCCTGCCCGACGCCTTGTTGCAGCGGATGCACCCGGCAAATACCCTCGTGGTGGAGAACAAAACCGACCTGCCGGGCTCGGTCGATCAGGCGGCGTTCATGCCTGAATTTCAACACCAGAGGCTATCACTTCGAGGCGGCGAGGGGATCCAGGAACTGCGTGGCCGCTGGCGCGGTTTGATCGATGCCATGGTCGACTCGACTCAAATGGATGGCGTCATCGTCAATGCCCGCCACGCCGCCTCACTCACAGAAGCCGTTGACAATATGGAACTTGCACTCACCAAGCTACGCAGCGGGGAGCTCTCCGAGTTGGTCGCAGCCGACTTGCGTGAGGCCGTCGAATCGATCGGCAAAGTCGTCGGACGCGTCGATAATGAACAAATGCTGGATCGTCTTTTTAACCAATTTTGTATCGGAAAATGAGTGGCGGCTTACGACATGGGAAGCATCAACCCTACGGGGTAATCGTGTGCGGGGCCGGTCATGCCGGTTGCGAAGCGGCGCTGGCCGCGGCACGCATGGGTGCCGACACCCTTCTGCTCTCCGGCAACCTCGACACAATCGCACAAATGAGCTGCAACCCCGCCATTGGCGGTCAGGCGAAGGGCCATATGGTGCGGGAGATCGACGCTTTAGGCGGTGAAATGGCAATCAATACCGACACGACGGCGATTCAATTCCGCCTGCTCAACGCCTCCAAAGGTCCGGCCGTGCAAGCTCCCCGTGCTCAATGCGACAAGAAGGCCTATCAATTTCGCATGAAGCACGTGATCGAGCTGCAGCCAAATCTCGATCTTTTTCAAGCGACCGTGCAGGGTATCATCTTCGAGGGCGACCGTGCGGTCGGCGTCCGGACGAATCTGGATGTCGAGTTCTACGCCGCGACCATCATCGTAACAACCGGAACTTTTTTGCGTGGCATGATGCATGTCGGCCAAAACAAGAACGAAGGCGGTCGCATGGGGGACTTCTCCGTAAAAGGACTTTCCGGCTCCTTTATCGAGGCCGGCATTGAATTGGAACGCCTGAAAACCGGCACTCCCGCGCGAATTTTAGGAAGCAGCATCGACTTCTCTCACCTCGAGGAGCAAAAAGGCGACGAGGAGCCAACCCTGTTTGCCTTTTACGACACCCGCGGGCTGGGGGAGATGTTCCACGTGGAACAATCGGCAGATTCGTCCGCGTGGCTCCAAGCTATGTTCCACGTGGAACATTTTGGGCAATCCAAACTGGGGTGGCTTCCGGGAAAGGACCAGGTTTCCTGCTGGATGACCTACACCAGCCCAACCACGCAACAGGTTGTCCGCGACAATCTCCACCTCTCACCGATGTATTCGGGCGAAATTGTCGGCACCGGTCCCCGCTACTGTCCCAGTATCGAAGATAAGTTTGTCCGCTTCGCAGATAAGGACCGCCATATGCTCTTTCTCGAGCCCGAGGGGCGGCACACAAATGAGTGGTATATCAATGGGCTGTCAACTAGCCTTCCGTTCGAGGTCCAGCTGCAGATGCTCCGCAGCATCGAAGGTCTCGAGCAGGTTCATATGCTGCGCCCCGCCTACGCGGTGGAATACGATTTTGCGCCGCCGACCCAGCTTTTCCCAACGCTTGAATCGAAGAAAGTCGAAAACCTCTTTTTCGCCGGCCAGATCAACGGCACCAGTGGTTACGAGGAAGCAGCAGGGCAGGGTCTGATCGCCGGTATCAATGCGGTGCAAAAAATCCGTGGCGAGGCGCCACTCATCCTTAAGCGGCACGAAGCCTACATCGGCGTTTTAATCGACGACCTCGTGACCAAGGGAACCCAAGAGCCCTACCGGATGTTTTCAAGCCGTGCGGAACACCGGCTGCTCTTCAACCACCCCAGTGCCGAACTTCGGCTCATGCACCACCTAAAAAACCTACAACTCGTTGACAGTGAGCGGCTTAGTAGAATTCAGAACAAAGCGAATGCGGTCGACGGCTGGGTGAAGCGCCTCGAAACAGAGCGGCTCGCCGGGGAGACCTACGCGCTCCGCCTGCGGCGCTCACGCTCGCAGGAGGATTTTCCTGCAGCGCTGAAGTCGGAGCCCCGGGCCGTGCGCGACGAGGTTCTTTACCGCACCGTCTTCAAAGGCTATCTGGAACGGGAGCAGAAACAAATCGAGAAGATGCGGCATATCGATAAGATCAAGCTTCCGGCTGATTTCGACTTCCTGGCAGTAAAAGGCCTGCGCAGCGAGAGCGCGGAAAAGCTCCGGCGGATCGCCCCTCGCGACCTCGGCCAGGCGAGCCGTATCAGTGGCGTGAATCCGGTGGATATCAGCATCCTCATGGTGCATCTGGAGGCGAGAGCCGCGAAACCGGAGGGGTAGGGCGCCAAACGGCCAAAGTTGCCGCGGTCCCGATCACCCGGCCATCGCCCGGCCGCTCGATGGAGACAAACCAGCCGGATTGCCCCGGCGGACGCACCTCTGATGGCTGAGCGTTACGAATAGGTTACGCACGGGTTTCATTCTCGTAAATTCGAAGAAGATCCCTTCTTGTCCCTTGTATAAAGCGTTGACGCATCGCTTCCCGCCTTTCCTATCGAGCTTGGGTTGCATCAATCGGGGCTTCACGTCCGGCTTCCGGCAAGACCCATTATTTGACTACCGCCCGCAACTGATCTTATGACCGCGCCAAAAACGAAGCGTATCCTCATCCTGGATGACGAGCCCGATGTAACCGAACTGCTCGAATATAAACTGGAGCAGGAGAACTACAGCGTCGAAGTACTTAACGACCCGCTGGCCTTTGTGGCGACTGTGCGCGAATTTAAGCCCGATCTCATCGTGCTCGACATCATGATGCCGGAAATCAATGGCTTGCAACTCTGCCGGATCGCCCGATCGGATTCGGCCATGAAACAGATACCCATTATCTTTTTGACTGCGAAAGGCGAGGCCGACGAGCGGGTCAAGGGCCTCGAAACCGGGGCGGACGATTATATGGCGAAGCCTTTCAATATGCAGGAGCTTCTGCTGCGTGTGGGCAATATCCTAAAGCGCGGCCAGACAAACGCAGAGGACATAGCCGGCCCAAGAGGAATCGAAATTGCCGGCGTCCGCATCGATGAGGACCTGCACCAACTAACCGTGGACGGCGCAGTCGTTGTCCTAACCGCGACCGAATTCCGCCTGCTAAAGCTCCTCATGGAGCGGAAGGGAAGGGTGCAGACCCGAGAGCATCTGCTGGTCAACGTTTGGCACTACGATACCGACATTGAAACCCGCACCGTGGATACGCATATCCGCCGCGTTCGCGAAAAGCTGGGCCCTTACGCACACCTGATCGAAACCGTCCGCGGGGTCGGCTACCGCGCCGTCGAAATCAAATAGCTTGTCCGGACCGACGCAAAATAAACTGAAAATTTTTCGCGAATTTGCTAGTTTCGAGATGGTATCGATCTTAAACGGTGTAGCCATGTGCAAGGTTCATCTGACAGGCGGACTTTTTCCGTTCACTTCCAACTGCCCCAGCTAGGTATGGTTTGGGTTCTGTGGACAGCGACACTGATCGCGCTGGGTATCGTGATTAAACGCCAGTTGCTCTTACGTCGGCTGATTGGGGAACTCGAGGTCGCCGCCCGGACCAAGCGGCGGCTTCTGCCCGAACAGTCAGACGCTACGCTGCGCGCACTCGGCATCGAAGGTCTGATTCGCGAGATCAATCACTCCGTCGACGACTACAACTACCACGAAGCGCAAAATGCCAGCTACTCCCGACAGGTCGAAGCGATGCTGCGGGCCGTTCAAGAGGTTGTGATCGTCTTCGACAGCGAACGCCGGGTGGAATTCGCCAACCGTGCTGCCGAAAGGCTTTTCCGGTCCGGACAGTCGCTCGTCGGGCTCCGCCTGGATGGAGTCATGCGCTCGCTGACCCTTCTGGAGCTTCTGGAAACACCGGAGGATTCCGATACCGGCGCGCCCCGTCAAATCGACCTTCAGCAGGGGGACGAACAGCTCTGGTTCGAGGCCTCCTGCGCGAAGGTGCGAAGTGGTGATTCGACCAAACCCGCCTCGACACTGCTTGTGCTCCACGAGATTACACAGTTGAAGCGGCTTGAGGTGATGCGCCGCGACTTCGTGGCCAACGTCTCGCACGAGCTGCGCACCCCTTTGACTATTATCAAAGGCTTTGCGGAAACCCTCGTCGAAGACGATGCCACACTGACCGCGGAATCACGTGTCCGCTTCCTCAATAAAATTGTTAGTAATGCAGAGCGTCTCAATGTGTTGGTGGAAGACCTTCTGACGCTCTCCCGCCTCGAGTCCAAACCCGAACAACTTGAACTGGTTCGTCACTCGTTGCACAGCCTGGCCACAGACACAATCGAGAACTACCGAAGCCGAGTTGATCCCGTAAAACAAGCGATTGAACTGGAATATGACGAGCGGGTCGGGGATTTCTTCTTCGATCGCTACCGCATCAACCAGGTCCTTGATAACTTGATCGAAAACGCCTTCCGCTACGCTCCTGATTTTACCCGGCTGACGCTGCGCGTGCTGCTCGACACCTCAACTGAGCCGGAATTTGTCTGCTGCTGCATCGAAGACGATGGTCCCGGCATTCCCGCAAAGGACCTGCCACACATTTTTGAACGATTCTACCGCGTCGACAAAGGTCGCTCCCGCGAACGCGGCGGCACGGGCCTCGGTCTGAGCATCGTAAAACATATCGTCCAGATCCACGGCGGCAGTGTGCAAGCCGAATGCCCGAAGGGCGGCGGCACACGTATTCAATTTTGCCTGCCTTACCGACAATAAGAGTAGACGCGGGGAGAAAAACCGACTCCTGCCGCCCACAGTCCGGCCCCCCCTCTGGGCGGCAGCGGTCCCCGAGGCTCGATTTGTTCACCTCTCAATAAGCCGCACCGCACGCGCGCACCCGCCGCACGCGCGATCGATCACGAATACGCCCGGAAAGCCACCCGTCTTGCCTGCCACCGTTGCCCTCGAACCCAAGAGGACAGACCTGTCCGGATCGAAGCCCACACTCGACAGTTGAGAAGGAGCTCGTTTACTCACTCACTTTAGTTTTATGCACAAGATCCCTGACATCGCACCCTTTAAGGAAAAGCTGGCCTCACTCGATCAGATGATGGCCGAGCCGAACTTCTACTCCGATCAGCGCCGCGCTGCCGACGTTTCCCGCGAGCATCAACGGTTGAGCAATCTGGTGGAAAAATTCCAGGCTTACCACGATACCATGCAGCAGATTAAAGAGAACAAGGCCATGGCCGGGGACAGCTCCGTCGAGGCCGAGCTGCGCGAAATGGCCGAAGAGGAGCTCGACGAGCTGGAGGCCCGGCAGGAGGCCCTGGTCAAGGACGTCCTGCGGGCCATGATTCCACCCGACCCGACGGACAGCCGCAACTCAGTGATGGAAATCCGCGGTGGTGCCGGCGGCGACGAGGCCAATATATTCGCCGGCGACCTCTTCCGAATGTATAGTCGCTACGCGGAAAGCCGCGGCTGGCGCGTCGAGGTCATGAGCTCAAGCCCGGCGGATGTGGGCGGTTTTAAGGAAATCATCTTCAGCATGACGGGTGAAGACGCCTATAAATATCTGAAATTTGAGAGTGGGGTGCACCGGGTGCAACGTGTGCCCGCTACCGAGACCCAGGGACGAATCCACACCTCGACCGCCACCGTAGCCGTGCTCCCGGAGGCCGAAGAGGTCGATGTCGAAATCAATCCCAACGACCTCGAGATCTCAACTATGCGGGCCAGCGGGGCAGGGGGGCAGCACGTCAATACGACTGACTCCGCCGTCATGATGGTGCACAAACCGACCGGAGTCACCGTCTACTGCGCCGATGAACGCTCGCAAATCAAGAACCGCGCCAAGGCGCTCGCCGTGATGCGCTCCCGCCTCCTCCAAGCCAAAATCGACGAGGAAAACGCCAAATACGCAGCCGAGCGAAAGGGCCAGATCGGCACCGGCGACCGCTCCGAACGCATCCGCACCTACAACTACCCGCAGGGCCGGCTGACGGACCACCGGATCGGGATGAACCTCTCGCTCCCAACCGTTATCGACGGCAACCTTGAGGAACTTATCCAGGCACTGCAAAACTACGACTACGAGGCCCGGATCGACAATCTGCTCGCCGCGCAACAGGTCTAAACCGAAGTGATGCGCACCATCCGGGACATTCAGGAAAAGACCATCGGCTACTTTGCAAGTAAGGGCGTGCCCAACCCAAAACTCGATACGGATCTCTTGATCGCCCATATCCTCGGCATCCGCCGCCTCGATCTCTACCTCGACCTCGATCGCCCCCTGACCGATGCGCAGCTCGACCAGCTCCGGCCGTTGGTCAAACGACGTGCCGCGCGCGAGCCGCTGCAATACCTTCTCGGCACGGTCGAATTCTTCGGACTGGCGCTGAAGGTCGACGCCCGCGCGCTCATCCCGCGTCCCGAGACGGAGGAACTGGTCGAGCATATCCGCGCCCGTCTCACCGAGCCACCCGCGCGTATCCTCGATCTCGGAACCGGCAGCGGCGCCATCGCCATCGCTCTGGCCATTATCTATCCCAACGCCACAGTCGTCGCCACGGATCAAAGCGCCGATGCGCTTGCCCTGGCGCGTGAGAATGCCGATCCTGTAGTATCCAATAACCGGATACAATTTTTGGAAGGTAGCTGGTTCGAACCGCTGTCAGAGGGGAGCACCTTCGACTTGATTGTCTCGAATCCGCCCTATCTAACCGAAGCCGAGATGCAGACCGCTGAACCGGAGGTTGTGCAACATGAGCCGGTCAGCGCACTGGTTTCCGGAGCGGATGGGCTAAAGGATCTGCGGCAAATTATCGTCGCGGCTGCCCGACACCTGCACCCGGGCGGCCTGCTCGCCCTGGAAACCGGTATCGCTCAACACCCGGACCTCGATACACTCTGCGCGGCAGAGGGCATGCAGGGTGAGGGTGTCAACGACCTCAGCGGCCGCCCGCGCTTTTATCTCGCCCGCCGAAGACAGCAGAGGGCCGTCAGCCCGGATAAAGCGGCTGAGGACGCACCACCAGCGCCGATACTGCCCCAGAGCGGCCCCAGTCCTGATGCTACCAGCGGGGATTCTCTCCGGGAAAATCGCCTTCTGCGAAAAGGGCGACTCTCCCTACCTAACGCGCGCTACTTCATAACCTGCTGCACCGAGAACAGGCAGCCGGGACTGGAGCAGGCGCCCGTCGCCACCGCCCTCTTGCAAGCCGTTCAAGAATTACACGCCGAGACATCGATCGACCTCCTCACCGCCACTGTGATGCCGGATCATGTCCATCTACTCTTCCAACTCGGACGCCGTCTCAAACTCGCCCAAGTTGTTAGTAAATTCAAATCCATGACCCGCAACACACTCATGGAATACCAACTCACTTGGCAGGCTGACGATTACGAGCACCGCCTGCGAGTGGACGATGCCGCAGAGAGCTTCAGTCGTTACATCTTCCTGAATCCTTATTGTGCCCGGATGATCCCGGCAGACGAAGTCTGGCCCTGGTGGGTCCTGAATCAAAATTACCAGCCGGAGTTCCTGACCCGCTTGGAAAACCAAACGTTGCCGCCAAGGGAGTGGATAGAAACCTCCACACCGTTGAAGGATTTGATCGCAAAGGATTGATCCCCGCAGAGCAAGGCCACTCCAGGCCCTAAAAACCAGTTCCGCGCATCCTCAAACGTGGGCACTCCGCTCGCGGATGTGCAGCGTCCGAGTGGCCAACCTTCCCGCAAACCAAACCCGTCTCCCCCAGGAAACACCGACGCTGCACACGCACTCGCCCAAGCCATAAAACAGCAACGCTCACACGCAAGCGCGGTGCCCACCACAGACAACAACGTAGGCAGCACACCGCGCCTAAACTACTTCGCCCGCCTTACGCAACGTGGCCCCACGCCGCACAAGACTCCGGCTACGGCTGGATCAATGCGACTTTCGACTTATCCTTCGTGTCCTTGAGCACAATCCAGTCCGCCATGATACGAGAGGCCTCACGTAAATAGATGTCGTAGGGAGTTTCTTCCTCTTCAATCTCTGCCCCGGCAGTCTCGGCCTCGCCCTCCGAACCGACGATAGGCTCGGCTAAATTCTTTTCCGAAATCGCGTTTTGCTCCTTGGTCAGTTCAAGCAGAACCTGCTGCACCTCGTAGTCTTCTTCCTTCAGAGCGTCGTAAGCTTGTTCCAGTTTTTCCACATAAGCTTGCTCCGTGATCTTGCGCTCGATGCGCTGGGCGAGGTGGACCGAGACTTCTTTTTCTTCAAAGCGTCCTCGCCGCCAGTTCACCTGCTCCTTCAGGAAAAGAAACTCCTCCAGCTTTTCCTGCCGCTTCTGGCTCGATGCCACCAGGCGCTCCCGCAGCATGGGTTCTCCCGGGCTGTCAATGTCGAGTTTGGCCCAGTCATTCATCCACTTGACCCGGTCAATCGAGTCCCAAGGCAATGCATGGGGCAGATCATCTTCTCCGATCGGCAAAAATTCATTAACCGAAGGCAGCACGATATCGGATGGCACCCCACGCACTTGGGTCGAGCTCCCTTCCGGCAAATAGAATTGCTTGATGGTGATCTTCGAAGCGACCGGCCGCGCCTCAGGTTCGGGCGATTTGAAAAAAGAGAAGGGCATGCGACTGTTCATATGGTAAACTTCCTGCACGGTGCCTTTACCATGGGTCGAGCTGTTGCCGACAATAAGCGCGCGGCCATGATCCTGCAACGCTCCGGCCACAATCTCGGAAGCGGAGGCGCTGAAGCGCGAGGTCAACACAATGAGGGGACCGTCCCAGAGAATCCGCGGATCGCGGTCGGAAAGCACCTCCGTGCGTCCGTCCTTATCGCGCACCTGCACCACCGGCCCGACCGGAATGAAAAGCCCCGTCAGCCGGACCGCCTCACTGAGGAGGCCGCCTCCATTCATACGCAGGTCGAGCACAATGCCCTCGGCCCCGAGATCGCGCAGTTTCTTGAGCAGCTCGGAGACGTCGTCGGTCGTCGTGGTGAGCGTGCCTCCCGCGCCGATGTTTCCATAAAAAGACGGCAGCTCGATCACCCCGACCGAGACCATGCGCCCATCCTCGGTCGGAACCGTGATGAGCTGAGCCTCCGCCAGATTCGCGGTGAGCTTCACCTCGTCTCGCACGATCGTTACTTCCTTGCGCACAGAAGGGTCTGCTGACTCGCCCGGCCGGATGAGTAGGCGCACGATGGTGCCTTTCTCCCCCTTGATCTTCCGCACGATGTAGCGGAGCTCAAGGTCCACCACATCTTCAAACTCGCCATCCTTACCCTGACCGACTCCCAGAATCTGGTCCTCCGGCTCAAGCTGGCGGGACTCCTCGGCAGGTCCGCCGGGGATGAGCTCCTTGATCACACAAATGCCATCGTCATTCTGAAGCAGGGCCCCAATCCCAACAAAAGAATTCTGCACGGAGGAGTTGAAGCTCTCCAAGGTATCGGAGGAGAGAAAGGTGGAGTGGGGGTCGAAGAGTTGCGTCATCGCATTGATGAAGGACTCCTGCACCTCGGCTGCCTCGCGCTCGACGGTATACTTCAGATTGCGGGTGTAGCGGCGCTTGATCTTCTCCCGCGCCTTTCCGAGCGTCTCCTGATAAAAAGCCTCGTCGTTTAGGAGTCGCTGGATTTTGGAGGGATCGAAGGTCTCCTCGTCCTCCGGCGCGACGAGATCAGGATTCGTCATTTCCAGTGAAGGCCCGGTCGGTGCATCCGCATCCGAAGCGAGGGAGAGAAGTTCGTTGAGCAACTCGTATTTTATCCGCCGCTCCCAGAGGGCATCTGCCTCGGCCCGATCCGCCGGCCAGGGAAGCTCCCGGCGGTCGGGCCGGAAAGTTTCTTCGACCGAAAAGTCCCAAGGCTCATCCAGGCGGGCAATCGCCCAGTCAGTGCGCTCAGCGGCCACTTTCTTGAAACTCTCGTAGATCTCGAAGGCCGCATAAAGATTTCCTTTTTGCAGGAAGGCCTCCATCGAATCGGCAAAACGAAAGAAAAAGTCCTCCAGTTCCGGCTGGGTAAAATACATGCGCCCGTAGTCAAAGGACTCGACGTAGGCTTCAACCATTTCGCGCCCATCCAGCTTCACGATCGTGTCACGCAGGTAGTGCCGGGCATTGATCGTGTTGACAACCCAACGGGTCTGGGAGGCCATCTCCGTTGTCGGCTTGAAAATACCCGCCGTCTCCCCCGCCCGAAGCGAAAGCACGAAGAGAGCGACTGCTGCCAGAGGCAGCAGAATCCGGAGGTAACGATGGGAAGGTTGATTCATGGGATTAGCGGAGAATGTCTTTGGCATGATCGAGGGTTTGCTTTTCGTGCTCGCAGAGCGAGCCGAAGCCGGTCGCATTGATCTTATCGAGGATGCGGTCGACTTCTTTCTGTAATTCATCCCGGCTGCTGCTACGATTCACTGTGTAGCTCACCCGCCGGGCGACCGGGCGCGCGTTGCGACGCTTGAACCACTCGGGCAATTCGACCGATGAGGAAGCCCCCTTGCTGTCGAAGAAAGCGCCGCCCGC
>Ga0102948_1000517_pt1 | contig 15202 bp, 12 predicted proteins | sample SalPonA_A_H2O_MG_FD_78211 | JGI IMG/M metagenome (GOLD analysis project Ga0102948, IMG submission 78211) | Water microbial communities from South San Francisco under conditions of wetland restoration - Salt Pond MetaG R2A_A_H2O_MG | ecosystem: Environmental > Aquatic > Non-marine Saline and... | reverse complement strand
CGCTGGCCGGACAAGCGACACCGATACTAAGTAAAGAAAATAGTAGTAGGGTTTTGTTTTTCATGGTTTTAAGTAGTTAGGATCTTTATTTTAGACCGTGCCTGCTGACAACAGTCCTATCTCAGATTGTGAAATTAAACGGGAACCTATCGAAATCAAGCACTAATTTCTGATATGATTGCAGTTAGACATTGCAAAAAGGGATAGCAGAAGTTCGAGCTTCGACTTTAGTAGCAAGTGTCTGTCTGTTTGCCCCTGTGACCGAACGTGGTGGTATTCCTGATGGTTTTTTGAGGCGTGCTCAGGTGACGCCGTCGGCCGTAGGTAAACGCCGTATTGGAGCCGGTGCGCGGCGATTGGGGACAATCGGCCTCCCTTTTTGGCAGCTTGAATTTGTTGGGACCAAACGAACATATTCTGTTTATTCTGGCCTTTTCCGAAAAAAAACAGGGTGCGGGCATTAGGCTTCTTTCAAAAATGTGGACAGGCGTTCGGCAGTGATTGGGCCGATGCCTTCGACTGCGGAGATCTCGTCTACGCTGGCGGCCCGCAGCTTGTCGAGGCTGCCAAAGTGCCGCAGGAGCTGTGTCTTGCGCTGCTGGCCGAGGCCCTTGAAATCATCGAGAATCGACTCCTTCAGGCGTTTGCTGCGCAGCTCGGCGTTAAAACTGTTGGCGAAGTGGTGGGCTTCGTCACGGATGTGCTGGAGAAGGCGGAGTGCCGGATCGTGATGGGGGAGGTTGAGCGGCTCCCGGCCGTCGGAAAAAATCACGGTTTCATTTTTTTTGGCCAGGCCGATGAGTTCGGGCGGCTCCAGCCCCTGCGAGAGGAAGGCTTTGAGCGCAGCGCTTACCTGGCCGGCACCGCCGTCGATCACGATCAATTCGGGGAAATCCTTGCTCTCCTCGGCCAACCGGCGGTAGCGGCGGCCAACGACCTCCTCCATGGCGCGAAAATCGTCGTTGCCGACGAAGGAGCGGATTTTAAAGCGGCGGTATTGCCTGCGGTCCGGCTTGCCGTCGCGAAAGGCAACCATGGAGGCGACGCAGAAGCTGCCCGAGATATGCGAAATATCGAAGCACTCCATCCGCCGCGGGATACGGCTTAGCGAGAGGGTGTCCTTGAGCTGGGTCAGCACCTCGCTGCTGCTTTGGGTATGCAGGACGTTGCGCTCAAACTTTCGGGTTCGGGCGGCGGTTTGTTCGAGGGCTGCAATCCGGTCGCGCAGGGCTGCGGCGGTTTCGTAGTCGCGGGCCTCCGCGGCCTCGGCCATAGCTTCCTTCAGTTCGGTCAGCCACTCGCGGGCCTTGCCCTCGAGGAACCGGCAGGCCGCTTCGAGCCGTTCCTGATAGGCTTCCTCGGAGATCTCGTTTTCGTGATCATAGATTTCCTGCCGCGCATCGTCATAGAGCCGCCATCGGCCACCGCCCAAGGGGACAGGTTTGGCATCATTCAGGAGGATGCCAAACTCGCGGCGCAGCTCGGCCAGCGTCTTTCGCAGGTGACCGGAATGGGCGAAGGGGCCGTAATAGCGGGAGCTGTTGTCGGTGCGGTTACGCGTCAGACGGAAGCGCGGCAAAGTTTCGCGCAGATCGACCCGGACCAAGAGGAAGCGCTTATCGTCGGTAAAATCAGTGTTGTAGCGAGGTTTGTATTTTTTGATGAGCTGGCCCTCGAGGAGCAGCGCCTCCGCCTCGGATTTGACCAGCAGGATGTCGAAATCATGGATGAGATCGATCATCGCCTTGATCTTTGGCTGCGCGATGGTGAACTTCCGGGAGGCTTGAAAGTAGGTGCTGACCCGTTTTTTCAGGTCCTTCGCCTTGCCAACATAAATGGTTTGCCCGAGGCGGTCCTTCATCATGTAGACCCCCGGTTTATGGGGCAGGCGGCGCACTTTCTCCTTGAGTCGGCTCTTCGTGGGGGCCGAGGCGCCGGACGGGTTATTCTGCTCCTCCTTTCCCATGTCAAAAGATGGCTTGGCTGGTCGGCTTAATTGTTCCGTTCTCTGGCATTTGTAACGATTTCGTGTAATCTCGAGCTAACTGAAAAATGTGCCGATGTCCAAGACTCCTATCATAGAAATAATCAATTTTGGCGATGAATTACTCGTAGGCATTCGGGAAAATTCCCATCTCGTCTATCTGGGTGCGCAACTGGCACGCTATGGTTTGCCGGTTCAGAGAAGCCGCGTCATAACCGATGAGAAATCCGAGATCCAGCGGGCTTTTCTCGACGCGTGGGCTCATTCGGATATCGTCATCACGACGGGTGGGTTGGGGCCAACCAGCGATGACATGACCCGCGAGAACATCGCCGAAGCTCTGGGCACAGAGCTCGTTTTCGATGCATCCATCCTCGAAACGATCGAGGCGCGCTTCAAGTTGCTTGGCCGGAAAATGGCTGCCCACCACAAAAAGCAGTGTTATCGCTTCGCGGAAGAGGCGATTCTGCACAACGAGCGCGGCACTGCACCCGGACTCATCCTGCGACGCGACGGCAAAATCCTGATCATGCTGCCGGGGCCGACGCACGAGCTGCGGCCGATTTTTGAAAAACAAGTCATTCCGATCCTGCAGCAAGCAGGCGTGCTCTCTGAAGAAGAGTCTTACCTTCAGTTAAGAACCTGCGGTGCGGGAGAGTCGGCGGTGGAGGAGCGGCTGAAGCCGATCTTCGAAAAATATGAGGGCCTAAACGTCGCCTTCTGCGTTCATTTTGGCATGGTGGACGTTCGCTTGAGCAGCCGCGACGGGTCGTTGAAAATGCGTGCGATCAAGGAGATCGCGGAAGAGGCCCGGGCCTTGCTGGGGGAGGACTTCGTTTGCTACGGGCACTGTTCACTCGCGAGCGTCGTTTACCACGAACTACGGGCGCTCGACCGCACGCTCGCCGTAGCGGAGTCGTGCACGGGCGGCCTGCTTTGCGACGCATTTACGAACATCCCGGGTTCATCCAAAGTGTTTCTGGGTGGGGTAGTCTGCTACTCGAATGATATTAAGGTCTCCAAAGTAGGTGTTCCGGAGTCACTTTTGGAACAGCATGGTGCGGTCAGTCCGGAGTGCGCGATAGCGATGGCCTCCGGTATCGCGGAGCGTCTCTCCGCCGACCATGGTCTGAGTGTCACCGGTTATGCCGGGCCGGACGGGGGTGACGAGAAGAACCCCGTCGGCACGATTCATCTGGGCTACCATTCGCCGGTCGGGGTCTGGGCAAAAACGGTGCGCTACACCGGGGGCCGTCTCGATGTCAAAACACGGGCGGTGCAGGCTTCCCTCGATTGGATTCGCCGAAAGCTACGCCAATATAAGGTCCAGGAATTCCTCTGTTGCGAACCGGACGACTAAAATAGCTGACGAGGGGAAACTTCTTTTGATTAACGGTCACAACTCCGGATGTGTTTCGTAATTTTGAGGTAATTCGAAACTCGTCTCAATAATATTGCGATAGGCTTCGAAATGCTTCGCAGTAGAGCGCGCGATGCGGCTCTCTGTCATCATACCGATATTCAACGAAAAAAATACCCTGCACGAAATTGTTGGGCGGGTGCGGGGTGTGGAGCGTTTGGAGGTTCACGAGATCATACTGGTCGATGACTGCTCGACGGATGGGACGCGGGATCTGCTGGAGCAGGAGTTCAACGAACCCATTTTCAAAAAGTTTTTTCACGATGAAAACAGGGGCAAGGGGGCGGCTCTGCGCACAGGCTTCGCCGAGGCCTCAGGAGAAGTCATCGTGGTTCAGGATGCGGATCTGGAATATGACCCTGAGGATATCCCCCACCTCTTGCGCCCGATTCTACAGGGTAAAGCCGACGTTGTCTTCGGATCCCGCTTCATGGGCGGCGGGCCCCATCGTGTGGTTTTTTACTGGCACATGCTGGGGAACCGCTTCCTGACCACGCTCAGCAATATGACAACCAACCTCAATCTGACAGATATGGAGTGCTGTTATAAACTGTTCACGAAAAGCGTGGCCGACCGGATAACGATCGAGGAAAACCGTTTTGGGGTAGAGCCCGAGCTGACGGCCAAGGTGGCCAAGTTGGGTGTGCGGATCTTTGAAGCAGGCATCTCCTACTACGGCCGGACTTATGAGGAGGGGAAGAAAATCGGCTGGAAGGACGGAGTCCGAGCGATCTACGCCATCGTAAAATACGGCATCTTCCGCTGACGCGCGTGGCGGTCGCCGCGGCTGGGCTATTGCAGGTTTGTCCGCCCATTGTTCGAACCGATTGATCCGTCGAGCGAAGGCTTGATTTCGGCAGGATTTGTGGCACGCTTTTCGTAATGTCCGTCAGTGAATCCATAACAAAAACCCTTTGCCCGACTCAGGATGCACCTGTCTCGGATCGGGATTTGGACTGGGCGATTGTCCAAAAAGTGCAGGCGGGCAACGTGGGCGCCTTCGATCAGTTGGTGCAGAAATACCGGGCGCAGATTTTTTCGGTCGTGTATAACATGACCAGTAATCGCGAAGACGCATCGGATCTCACCCAGGAGGCCTTCATCAAAGCCTTCCAAGCCATCGGGCGTTTCAAGGGTAAGTCTTCCTTCTTCACCTGGATTTACCGGATCGCTCTGAATCATACGATGACCTTCCTGAAAAAGCGGAATCGGCGTCGCTACATCAGCTACGAGAACATCGATGAGGAAGCCCACGGCACCGAGATTTTAGAGCGCCTGACGGCACCAAACCGCTCTGAAAAAGGTGCTCTGGCCAGCGAGTTGCAGGAAAAATTGAACGACGCACTGCAGAAATTGTCTCACAAGCATCGCACAGTGGTGATTTTGCACGAGATCGAGGGTCTTGAACACGCCGAAATCGCTGCAATCACCCAAACCTCTCTCGGAACCGTCCGCTCCCGACTCCACTACGCCAAACAAGAACTACAATCTTACCTCCGGGACTATATCACCTGATTTTTGCCTGTTGTGGCAGGGTTCGCGTGACACAGGAAACTTATTCCGATCGCTGAACACCCCCACGAACGACCTGACCCAATAACTCTATGCCAGATTCTGAAAAAAACCAAAACGAAAAGATCAGTGTAGAAGAACTACTCCGCTTCAAGCGTGCGGAGCGTCCGGATCAGGCCTTTTGGGACAAGTTTGATCGTGAGTTGCATCAGCGCATGATGCAGACGCTGGTCAAGAAAGGCCCCTGGCCGGTCCAGATTTTGCGTGGTCTCTCGACTCGCCTGGCCCAGACCGGAGCCATCGTCGGGGTTGCTGCGGCGCTGGCGGTGATGGTGGTTCGGCCCGCTTTCTTCGCTACAAACGAGGCGGGAAATTTTGAAATGGCGGCGGTGGATGCGAGCGAGTCCGTGCAGAGCGAGGAACCGGGGCGTTCATTCGATCCGGTAGTGGCGCAAGCCGATTACGCGACCGAAGTGGTTCGGGTGTCTTCCACAGGGCTCGACAGTTCGATCACTCCGGAATACCGGCACGATGATATTGTTTTGGTAAACTACGAGAGAGAGGCGTATGCAGCCGATTTTGAGTTGCCGGGCTTCGCCGCTTCCGGAGTGGCCAGCATTGTTTACTAGCGTCCGCTTCTCAGGGTTCTGATGTTTTTTCGTTGGTTCTGGATTTTTCTCGCCAGTTGCGCTGCCACGCCGGTCTTTGCGCTCGAAGCGGCGAGCACGCTTGCTTTGCAGCAACGCATGATCGCCGTCTTTGAGCAGAACAAGGGCGCGGTTGTGCGGGTAAAGGCAGCCTACCCCTCTCCTGAGGTCGTGGATGGGAATGCAACGGTGACACTGCGCGTGGGCACAGGCTTCTTCATCAGCCGGGAGGGCCATGTTCTGGTAAGTGCCAGCCGCGCTGCAGGTGCCAGTCGGGTGTGGATCGAGCACGAGGGAAAAGTCTATGCCACCGAGTCGATCGGGCATGACCGCTTGACGAATATTTCGGTTCTGCGGGTCCTCTCCCTTCCGGAGGAGTTTTCGATCATCAATCTCGATGCCAGTGTGGGGCATCCGCAGATTGGATCGATCGCATTTTCAATTTCCTGCCCGCTTGATTTTGAACCCTCTCCGGCCATGGGGCTGTTTACGGGAATCGACAAAAAGTTGGCTCGGCAGGTATTCCCCACTGAGTATATCCGCACGACCATTTCGGTGGATGCGGGGCAGGGGGGCTGCCCGATACTTGATATCAACGGCCGCTTCATCGGTATGTCGGTTGCCTCGATTCCGGATATCGGCGGCTCCTACTGCCTGCCGGTGGATGCTCTGACGCGGGTGCGGGACGATCTTATTTTTTCCGGAAAAGTTATCCACAGCTGGCTCGGTTTTGAAGTGAAGGCGCAGCTCAATGACCTCGATTCCGATGACGTGGTGCTCTCCAAGGTGCATGAAGGCTCTCCTGCAGCAGAGGCCGGACTACTGGAGGGCGACCGACTCCTCGCGATCGGTAGCCGGGAAATCGACGACGTGACCGATGTGCGGGGCGCGATCTTCTTCACGCGGGCCAACCAGTTCACGACCGTCAAACTGGAACGTGCCGGTGAAATCATGGAGCTTTCGGTAAAGACCTTGCCCCGTCCCGATGATCTGGCGGAGATCAAACCGGAGTTGGAATCGGGTGAAAAGGCCGACGAGAGCCCGGCCGCAGCCGCCGAAGCGGCCGCGCAGAGCGAACCGACCGAGTAATTATTTGTGAAGCGGCGGCTTGGCGATGTTCAGCGCCTGCTTATTGTTCCGAAGGTCCACGAATAGAGGGCTCTCCAGAGCGGTGCTGTCGATGATGGCACTGCCGATCGGCGTGGTCGCCATGGGCGAGAGGGTGCCCGAGAGCACCCGGCCGACGGCGTCGCCCTGCTCATTGACGACTGCGGTGCCTTCGCGGGCGATCCGGCGGCCTTCGAGTTTGAAGTGGACGACATTTCGCGGGAGCCCAGCTTCTTTTTGCGCTTCGAGAGCGGCTCTGCCGACGAAGTCCGGTTTCTTAAATTTAACGGTCCATTGCAGTCCGGCCTCCAGAGGGGTGATGGAATCGGAGATTTCGTGCCCGTAAAGGGGATATCCCGCCTCCAGTCTCAGGCTGTCGCGCGCGCCAAGCCCGCACAGCTTAAGCCCGTGGGTGGCACCGGCAGCCATCATGGCCTGCGCCAGGGACTCGGCCGCTTCCGGAAGGACATAGATTTCGAAGCCGTCTTCGCCGGTGTATCCGGTGCGGCAAATGCGGATCGGCTTGCCCTGGAACTCGACTTCGACGTGGTTGAAGCGCTTCAGGTCGGCAGCTCCCTCAATGCCGATTTCGGTGACGATCGCCTCCGCTTTGGGCCCCTGGATGGCGAGGAGCGCGAAGTGATCGGACTGATTTTCGAGCGTTACGCGCAGTTGCCAGGCCGCCGCCTTCCCTTCGAACCAGGCAAAGTCCTTATCGATGTTGCTCGCGTTGACACAGACCAGAAAGTTTTCGGCATCGATGCGGTAGGCGATCAAATCGTCAACGACCGTGCCGTCCTCTGCGCACATGGGAGAGTAGACCGCTTTTCCGTCAGCAGCCGAGGCGACCGCGTTGACGACCAGCCGGTCGAGGAAGAGCGCCGCATCCGCACCGCGAACAAAGAACTCCCCCATGTGGCTGACGTCGAAAAGACCCGCGGCTTCGCGCACGGCGGTGTGTTCTTCGAGGATACTCGTGTATTGCACCGGCATGTTCCACCCCCCGAAATCGACGAAACGGGCCCCGTTGGCGGCGTGAAAATTTTTCAGAGGAATGTCTTTTGCTTCAGGCATTTTTAGTTCAAAGTTTGTGTTTAGTATGAAGTTAACTTGCGTAGCTCGCAGGTATAACTTGCCTGACATTTAATGAAATGCGGGTCGGCACAAGCAAAGACCGTCGCTTTCAGTTCAACTTTTTCGAATTATGAACAACTCACTCATTGATTTGCGCGAAAACGCGCGCCACTACATCCCCGCTTCGCAGGAAGACATTGCCGCCATGCTGCAGTCTGTCGGCAAAGCGGATCTGGCCGCGCTCTTCGACCATATTCCCAGCGACGTGCTCTTCGCCGAGGCACCGGAACTCCCGGACGAGTTGAGCTACGAAGCCCTGAAGGAAGAGCTGGAGCGTATCTCCAAGCTCAACCGCACCGGAACGAGTTTTCTCGGTGACGGCCTCCTCGATCTTGAGCCGTCCCCCGTCGTCGGGCCGATTTGCAACATACGCAATCTCACCACCGCCTACACCCCTTATCAGCCGGAGTTGAGCCAGGGCACTCTGATCGCCCACTGGATCTATCAGTGCTCGATGGCCCGCCTGACCGGTTTCGAAGCGGTTAACGCGTCGCTGTATGAGCGCTCGACCTCGATTTTTGAAGGCATCTGCGCGGCGGTTCGCATGAGCCGTGGAAAAGACACCGCGATCGTGCCGGAAACACTCTACCCTGCCGACATTGAGGTGTTGGAAACGCTCTTCGAGGAGATGGAGATCTCGATGATCAAAGTCCCCGCAAATGGGAAAACCGGGCGTATTTGTGAACAGGCGCTTGCTTCGGCCATCGAAACGACCGGCGACCGTCTGGCGGCGATCGTTTTTCCGCACGTCAACACCTTCGGGCTGGTTGAAGATGTCGACGCCTTGACGCGCCTGGCCGCGGAAAAAGATGTCAAGTCCATCGCAGTGATCGATCCTCTGTTGCTCGGACCCGGGGGCCTGAAAGCACCGTCCACCTTCGGCGACAACGGCGTCGATATCATCGTCGGAGAGGCGCATCATCTCGCGCTGGCGCCAAACTTCGGCGGACCGGGTCTCGGCCTCTTCGGTGTGCGTTTTTCTCAAAAAGACCGCAACGGTGTGCGGGCGGCGCCGGGCCGTTTCATCGGCAAGGCGCGCGATTGCTCCGGCCGGGAATGCCGGGTCGGGGTGCTCTCGACCCGTGAGCAGCACATCCGCAAGGACAAAGCGACCTCCAACATCTGCTCGAATCAGGCCTTTATCGCGACTCTCATCGGTGCGGCACTGCTTGAACGCGGAGACGAGGGCCTGGGCAAGATCCTCGCTGATATTCGCGGTAAGGTGGAGCATTTCGTGACAGAGCTCACCAAGTTTGAAGGCGTTGATTTGGCCTTCCCGGATTCGCAGAGCTTCCACGAAGTCACTTTGGAACTGAACAAGCCGGTCGCCGATCTGCTCGCCAAGGCTCACTCCGCAGGCATCCTCGCCGGGGCGGACGTCTCGTCCCGCATCGCGGGTGGCCGACAGCTGCTTAAACTCTCCTTCGGCAACCGCTCACAAACGGATGAACAGCTCCTGGCGGTCTTCCACGACTTTTTCGGTCCTGCCCAGGAAGCGGCAAAGGCCACGCTTCCGGCGATCAGCGAAAACGCTTTGCGCGCGACTGCTCCCGGCCTACCTGCCTACCCTGCGGAGGAAGTGATCAAGTATTACCAGGAAATTTCCCAGCTCAACGTCAGCCCGGACGATGGGTGCTATCCGCTGGGTTCCTGCACCATGAAATACAACCCCATGGTCAATGACTGGGCGGCCGGTCTGCCCGGCTTTACCAACGTTCACCCCCAGGCTCCGATAGAGGACGCGCAGGGCTGCCTCTACCTGCTTCATGAAATTCAGGAATGGTTCAAAAAAATCACCGGTCTGGCGGGTGTGACGACCCAGCCACTGGCTGGTGCGCAGGGCGAACTGGTCGGCATCAAGCTATTCCAAGCCTACCACCGCGACCGTGGTGAGAAGCGCGACGTCATCCTGATTCCGCGCTCGGCTCACGGCACGAATTTCGCTACCGCGACGATGGCCGGATTCACCGGAAAGCAGGGCAAGATCGTCTACCTCGAGGCCGACGTCGCAGGACGCGTGCTCAACGAGGATCTGGACCGCCGGATCGAAGAGTATGGCAACCGCATCGCCGGTGTGATGATTACAAACCCGAACACCTCGGGCATTTTTGAGACGCACTTCGCCGAGATCGCAGAAAAGATCCACGCGGCCGGGGGGCTTGTCTATATGGATGGAGCCAACATGAACGCGATCGCCGGCTGGGTCGACCTCGGGGCGCTCGGCGTCGATGCGGTGCATAACAATCTGCACAAGACCTGGACAATCCCGCACGGAGGCGGCGGCCCCGGCGATGCCATGGTCGCTGTGAGTGAGCGCTTGCTGCCCTACTTGCCGGGTCACCAAATCGAAAAGGACGGCGATTTCTACCGCCCGGTTAAAGCGGAAAAGTCGATCGGCTCTTTCCACCGGCACTGGGGTAATTTCGCACATAAGGTGCGTTGCTACACCTACCTGCTCCGCCTCGGCCGCGAAGGGGTGCGCCGGATGTCCGCTGTAGCAGTCCTCGCTGCGCGCTACACGCAAAGCCAGCTCGATAAGGAATATGCGCTCCTGCCGAAGGGTGCCGACGCGGAGCCGCGCATGCACGAGTTCATCATCACCCTGCGCGAAGAGGACTATGCGCACCTCGAGTCGGTTGGCCTGCGAAAGTCGGACTCTGCCTCACGCATCGGGAAGCTCTTCCTTGATTTCGGATTCCACGCTCCAACGGTCGCCTGGCCTGAACCGCTCGGCCTCATGATTGAGCCGACCGAAAGCTATACCAAGGCCGAGCTCGACCGCTTCGCCGAGGCTGTCATCGCGATTCGCCGACTCATTACGGAGCATCCGCAGGTGCTGCTTTCGGCGCCGCACTTTACGCCGATCGACCGGGTCGAAGAGGTCGAGGCAAACCGCGATGTTTGCCTCTCCGAATCGCTCGACGAGTTGCCCGCGATTAACCTGCCGCGGATTTCGACGAAGGAGTTGGCCCAGATGCCGGTCGCTGCGATCTATGAAAAGATCATTGAAGCGGCGCAGGCGACGGCATAGACCCGTTTTATGGTAATTCCCTTTTTCATTGCTCTGGTTCTTGGAATTGGAGCGATTTACTGGATCCTGCTTAAAAACGCCGCCGACAAGATTCACACGCAGTATGGCAAGCTTGCGGAGGCCTATGATCTGGAGCTTAACCAGCCGCCGCCGACGCTGGCCGGTTTCATCCGCCCCGAGCCTTCCGTTTATGGAGAGCTCGATGGGCGCGAGTTGTCGATTTCGGTGCCGGGAAAGGGGCTGCAAAATACCCGGCAGATTGAGACGGTCCTGAAGCTGGCGCTGCGTGAAAAAAGTTTCTCCGCACAGATCACCGGAAGCGGTCTCTTTAGTAGCTTCCGCCAGCGGGACAGTGGCGGGATGCAGCGATGGAAGATCGGCGACGAGCAACTGGATGCCGCGCTCGATGTGCGGACGAATCAAGGCGACCTCTGCGCGCACTTGTTCGAAGACGGGCGGGGCCAAGCTCTGGCCGACCTGATTAAAGCAGGCAAGGGCAGCATCTACATCGGAGGCGGTGTGCTGGCCTACGCCGAGTTGGGCCTGATTGCGAACGAGGCGGTGCGGGAACGGTTCCAATCTGTGCTTTCCCTCTTTACCAGCGCTGCTGAGGCGATCGAGGGCCAGTGAAACGGGTTTAGAAATTTTCGCTTTTTTTCTAATAAACCCACCTCTCCGACCGTTGTTGACTTATGAAATACCTAATTACTCCGATTGTTTCCGCGATTGTATTTGCCGGATGTGTGGATGCCGGCCCAAAGGATGGTTCTCGGGACTCCGGTCCTGCAATCACTGTTTATAACCAGAACTTCGGCGTGGTGCGTGATACGGTGCCGCTCGAGCTTACAGGAGGTATCAGCGAGTCCACCTACAGCGGAGTAACGTCGCAGTTGGAGCCGGAATCGGTTGTGCTGCGCGATCCTTCCGGGCGCGTCGACTTCCGCATTATTGAGCAGAGCTACCGTGGCGATCCGGTCGATCAGACCGCGCTTTTGCAGATGTTCGAGGGGCAGAGCATCCAGTTTCAAAAAACACTGCACGACGAGGATATCGTTTTCGAAGGGCGCATCATCCGCGCGCCAAAGGAAGTTATGGCAAAGAACCGGCATGGCGGCCAATACCAGAAGATGCTGGAACCGATCATTGAGGTTGATGGCCAGCTTCTGACCCAACTGCCTGGCACACCGCTCTTTCCCAGCCTCGGAGATGGCTCCATCCTTGAGCCGACCATCAGCTGGAAGCTCTTTAGCGAAACGGAGGCCGCTCTCGAAGCCCAGCTCAGCTACCTGACCGGAGGTATGTCTTGGAAATCCGACTACAATCTCGTGCTCCCGGAAGAGGGCGACCTGGCGACGCTAACCGGGTGGGTCTCGATCGACAACAATACGGGCACTTCTTTCGAAGACGCCACGATCAAGCTGATCGCGGGCGACGTGAACAAGGTGCAAAAGGCCTCTGTCGATCCCTTCGGCGGCCGCGCAGACATGATGATGGTGGCCGAGTCCCGTGCGGCGCCCGAGGTCGAGGCAAAGAAGTTCGACGAGTTCCACATGTATTCCCTCCCGCTGACCACGACGCTGCATAATGGTGAGACCAAGCAGGTCGAATTCGTTCGTTCCGACCGTTTGCAGACGAAAAAGCTCTACGTGTATCAAGGATTCCGCGGCCGCTTCTACGGTGGTCTGAACCCAAACCCCAACTACGGTCAAAATGCGCAGCCCGATGTGCAGATTTACCGCGAGTTCGAGAATAGTAAGGCGAACGGCCTCGGTGTGGCCCTGCCTGCCGGGCGGACCCGCTTTTACCGTATGGACAGCGATGGCCAGCTCGAGTTTACCGGAGAGAATACCATCGAGCACACCCCGAAAGATGAGACGATCCGGGTCTATCTGGGCAACGCCTTCGACCTGGTCGGCGAGCGTAAGCAGACGAATTTCTTCAAACATCCGAGCCGTGACCTCATCCGCGAGACAATCGAGATCGAAGTGCGCAACCGTTCAGACGAAGCAGTCACTGTGCAGGTAGTCGAGCCGCTCAGCCGCTGGTCGAACTGGCAGATCGTGGAGCGTAGTCAGGATTTTGAGAAAACGGACGCGCAAACCATCGAGTTCCCCGTGGCCGTCGCCGCAGGTAAAAACGCAGTGGTAAGCTATACGGTCGAGTATACCTGGTAGACTACGCGAAATTTACCGAGCCCGTCCCGGGCCGAAAGAGCCATCTCGGCAGCTCCTGCCTCGTGTTGCGACAGCTCTGCGTGCCCGCATCGGCCTCCTGCATACACACCAATCTTAAGTCGAAGAGGTAGAACTACCGCGCCCGGATGAAATCTTTCTTTCCGTGCAAAATGGTGCAGCAAAACCGGGCCATTCCTGGAGTCATCTCAGGATTCTCTCCCCTCAAAACCGCAGGGTATCCATCGGCTGGGATGAACCGCGGAGGGTGCTGAGAACTCAAAGATCTTACGGAGACCATTGCTTCGCCATCTCCGGAAAGCCTCCATCTTTTCTCATTTTTCCTGAATCCTCCCGGCACTCCGCGTGTGCTGCGGTTCAAAATTTCAGTCCATTCATCCGTCAGCATGATTGTTGCAAACGTTTCTCCAACCCAGCCGTCTATCTTTGCATAGTTGACTCAATCATCCCGCCCGAGCCAGTCTTCGGCAAAATCTTCCATCATCTCGAAGGCGCGCTCAGCGCTGCGTTTGTGATAGCGAGCGCCGTCGGATTTGGCTGTTGGGTCGGTAAAGGAGTGCACGGTGTTGCTGAATTGAACCAGAGTCCAGTCTTCCACGCTGCCTGCCTGCATCGCCGCGATGTAGGCTTGGACGTCGGATTGTGGCACGTAGGGATCATCGGCGCCGTGAAGCACGAGTTGTGGGATCTGAACCTTGCCCGCATCCGTCTCCAATGTCGGAGACTTCAGGTCGCCGTGGAAGCTGACGATGCCCCGCAAATCCTGCGTGCCGCTGCGGGCGTATTCGAGCAAGGTGCCGCCGCCGAAGCAGAAACCGATGCCGAGAATTTGATCAGACCGGAAAGGGTGTTTGCCGGCCTGAGCCTTGAAGGCATCGAGTGCGGCTTGAGTTCTCGCCCGCATGAGTGGCCGGTCACTGCGGACGAAGCCCGCTGCGCTTCCTGCCTCTTTGGCGCTGTCAGGCCGCACGGACACCCCATACAGGTCGGCGATGAAGATCACGAAATCGTCGTCAGCAATTTCCTTGGCCTTTTTTAGGGTCGCCTCGGTGTCCGGCCCCATCCAGTTCGGAGCCATGAAAATCGCAGGCAAGCGCTCGTTTTCATCCGCGGCATCCTCCTCATACAGAAGATGGCCGCTAAATTGAGTGCCGTCGTGCGTATAGGCGACTTTTTCGTGCACCCAATCCGCAGTGAGCAAGGCAGGCAGAAGAAGGGAAACAGTTAAAAAAAGCGGTAATTTCATGACCTTCATGAAGCGTGACGCGGTGGATAAGTCAACCGGCATGACGACTCAGAGCGCACGCGGCCATTGCAGTGCGACAGCAGCCAAATGGTGCAGGGACTGCGGCTTACGATTAGGGCTTCCGTTTTGCTTTTTCCCTCAGGTAGATGCTCCGAAGGGCCTCAAAGTCTTCGAAGCGTGTGCCGGAGAGAATGCAGTGGTCGTAAAGCTCCCGCTGCCGGATCTCATCGCGCGCGACACAGAGGCGGCGGTGGATCTCGTCCTCGTCGTCGGTGCTGCGGTGCCGGAGGCGACTCTCCAGTTCGTCCATACTTGGCGGCATGATAAAGACGGTGGCTACTTTGCCCCGGAGCAGCGGGTCCTCGCGCTCGGCCTCCCGGAAGGTGGCGGCACCCTGCACGTCAATATTCAGAAGCAGGTCCTTACCCGCAGCAAGTTTCCCGAGAATCTCGCTCTTGAGGGTGCCGTAGCGGTTGGTGTGCACATGGGCGTGTTCGTAAAACTCTCCCGCGGCTACCTTTGCCTCGAAAGCAGCATGATCGAAGAAGTAGTAGTCGACTCCGTGGCGCTCGCCCTCCCGCGGCGCTCGCGTCGTCGAAGTCACCACTCGTTGCAGACGGGGTTCCTCTGCCAACATGCGGTCGCAGACGGTTGTTTTTCCACTCCCGGCCGGCCCGGAGACTATCAGAAGGAGTCCGCTGTTTCCCGCTGCCGTCATAGCAGGGTCAGCGAAAGCAGGGTGAGGGTCAGCCCGGTAACGGTAAAAATGCCTCCAAATACACGGGGCCGCCGCTCCGACTGGTAGAGCCAGGAAATGAAATCGCGCAGCTTGTAGGGACTCGCCCCAAGGATTAGGGCGACAACAATCGCCAAATAAACGACCCCTTTCAGAGTCAGTGTCGCGAATTCATAGTTCATGTAGGTCGCCT
>Ga0102948_1000515_pt1 | contig 15213 bp, 15 predicted proteins | sample SalPonA_A_H2O_MG_FD_78211 | JGI IMG/M metagenome (GOLD analysis project Ga0102948, IMG submission 78211) | Water microbial communities from South San Francisco under conditions of wetland restoration - Salt Pond MetaG R2A_A_H2O_MG | ecosystem: Environmental > Aquatic > Non-marine Saline and... | reverse complement strand
TTTTCAAGGGTAAGCCCGTGTAAGGGGTTATTAGGTTGTTCGTTCATGGCAGCACCAAGCAGTATTGTTGATGCAATATTACCATGTCAGGCAGCGCATGCGTACACTCAGTTGTGTTCGTCATTTTGGTAGCGTTCGCTCTGCCTGTAATGGCGTTGCGGTGTTTTGTGGTGGCATAGCGTGCTTAGGCTTTCTTGGTGTTTTGTAGAGCGGCCATATTAGTTGCTCTTTCCAATTGGCGTAAAACATGCCCTCGATACCGTATTGACGAGGGTATTGACGGGTTATCTTCGCCGTACCAAACAGAACATCCCAAAAAAAGAGTAAATTCCCATAATTGCCTTTGTAGTGGGTAACGCCATCATCAGCACTCAACCCATGATGAGCACTATGTGTTGACGGTGTTGAGATAGTACGTTCAACAACCCATGCAATAGGGTTAAGCCACGGTGTTTTATACAAGAACGCATCCCATTTCCATTCTGCATGCGCTCCAGTAATAACGGTAAGTTTTACCACTAAATACAACGCGTAAGACCAACCCAGCCCGAGATAAACGAGTGCGCCAGAAAACCATAGTGACGGCATAAATAAGTAGTAGAAAAAATTATTGCGATAGATAATGCGCACGCTCATATATTTGGCGTTATGGTGTGCCCTATGTAGGTTGTAAAGAAAGCGTGTGGAATGCGAAAGGCGATGCCACCAATACTGCATCATGTCGTCGAAGACCAGCAGCAGTAGAATATGTGTCAACAATGAGCTTTCTGCAAGCACTGCTTGGTATTGTGGAAATACAAAGAACATAACGGTTCCCGCAGAAAAAAGCACAAGTGGCTGTGTAACAACGAACAGTAGTAATGTCCCAACAAACTCTACTTTGCCATCATCGTCAACTTCCGTTGTCTTTTTAAATAATTTTCCATGCTGTGCTTCCATCAACGCGAACAAGGCGAAAACGCCTAATATCAACCACTGATAACTCATTTTTGTTAATCTTCTTAATAATCATTGCTGGCAAATTAACATGGCGTTAACATAAAAGAATATATACAACTATATATTTGGTGTGAAATGTCTTATATCCAAGGTATTGAGCAAACGGTAATGCCGACTGCGCTTATTGATATTTGTTTACCATACGGTTCGCTTGTTACTTACCCTGCTGCCAGCACCATCCACAATAGAGGAAGCAAGAACGCCGGCCTTTCTGTTGTTATCTCAGGCGAAGTGAAAGTGGGAAACTTTGGTCTAGACGGAAGCTATCAAATTACTACTATTTTACGCCGAGGCGACACGTTTGGGGAGTTCACCTTGTATGCCTCATTGGCAAGAACGCATCATGCGCAAGCTATATCAACATGCGAGGTGTTACAAATACCAGAAATTGCGTTTCGCCGATTAGTTGAGCGTCATACAGATGTTTCTCAATTTATTACGCGTGCCTTGGCAATAAAGCTACATGCGGCGCTTGATAGGTTAGATGACATTAGAAGGCTGCCTACACATGTGCAGTTAGCAAAATTGATTTACCAAACCTATTTGTCTACAAAACAAAATTTTGTGCCCTTACGGCAGAGCGATTACGCTGAAAGGTTAGGCGTAACCGTACTTACCGCGCATAAGTCCTTAACCAAACTCTATGCCTTTAACCTTATAGAGAAACAATACGGGGGTGTTCGTGTTATTGATGCCGAGAAGCTTAAGGCGTATTTAAAGGAGAACACATCTCTTTTGCCTATTTGAATCGTGAGTACCGTAAAATAGGGGGGCGTGTTATTTTTCTACTCGTTTCATTTTTTCAAACAGTGATGGCTCCCAAGGACGCATCGCCATAAGTAGGCCAACATGCTGTCGTTCGTCAATTGGCAATGCGTTGTCTTCTTTGCTGAGTTTAGCCGCTTCTTGGCGAAGTTGTTCTAATCGCCGTTGAATTATTGCTACCGATGAGGGTGAATAACGTCCACGCAAGTACGATCTAAACATCCAGGGTTCATTCTTTTTGGGAGCCATAAATTTCACCATCACTTCATTTTCCATGAAGTTAGAAAGGGGCCCGCCAGGTATCCATCGAAAATCCTGTGCAATAAGCAGTTTGTAACGGTTATTGGGCAGCAGCTCTATTAGTTTCAGTTTATCAAGTGTCGTCATTAGTTTAATACCTTCTACTTCACCAATGTCGTAGTGAGATATTAACTCTTCAAAACGCCAGCCATCCCTCACGCACACCGCGGCCAATAACAGTTTAGGGTTGGCTAAAAGCTGCAGTTCCTGTTCTTTTGAAAGCTGTGAAATCTTGTCTTGTTGTTTTTGTGATAAAGCAAATAGTTCGCTGAGAGATAATTGAAGAAATTCACAAATGTGTTCAAGCTTTTCAAGGCTAAATGCGTGCAACGAAAAATTACGCTTGATGCTGGCTTCGCTCACATCAAGTGCGTTAGCAAGCTGTTTATAGGTGATGCGTTGTTCGCGAAGACACTGCTTTAACGTGTCGTAAATATGATTAATCTGGCTCATGGTATTAATATTTAATACTATTGGTTTAATTTAATACTACATTAATTAAAAAGGTTTACGATAGTTATTCTTGCTTCTAGTGTAGATAGCGTCGAAGGCAAAGCGATTGCCTTCAAACAGGAGTAAGGCATATGAAAAATACATATTTAACATTGATGTTAGCTGCGGCGTTAAGCGCTGTGTCATTTTCGCCCGCTGCTATTGCTGATGACTCAGTTAATCATAGCGGTGAAGCCAGCAAGCATAGTGCGCTAGCCGCGTCTGAAGGCCTTCGAACAACTGCATCTGTTGCCAGCGCTGTTGTCGCAGTGCCTGTACTATTAACCGGCAGTGTAGTCGTTGCCGCGGGAAGCGCTATTGCAGAGAGTGCTGAATCGGCTTCACAGAGCACACACCATTCACATGATAATGCGCCCATTGTGATCACTGAAACCATTATTACCGCCGACCCAGCCCCGAATAAAGTTAAAGTAACGACAACCACACGGTAGGTGACGGTATGAGAATAGTTATCTTAGTCATTGTGCTATTGCTTAGCCCCACAGTAAGTGCGGGGAGTGAGCAAGCCGGGAAGCCAAATTTCTCACCAGAAGCGATAGCCACGTTTTCAAAAAACGTTGAAAAGTATGCTGCTTCTCAAGGCGCGCGAGCGTTCATTATTGCAAGACGAGGGCGGCCTACAGAAGATTTGCCTGAGGGCATTCGTTTTACGCATACTGCCATAGCGATTTACTCATCCGTCACGCTAGATAATGGTGAAGTGGCCAAAGGATATGCCATTCATAATTTATATCAAGATGCTCAACAACCAGACCTTAGTCACTTAATTACTGATTATCCGGTTGATTTCTTTTGGGGGGCTTATGCGCTTGAAGCGGGGATTATTATTCCGACAAACGACGTACAAACTGCACTCATTAATTTATATGTTGAAGATAAGGCTAAGTTGCTGCACAACCCGCGTTATTCGGTAATTGCCAACCCTTTCAATAGCGAAAGGCAAAACTGCACCGAATACACACTTGATGTACTAAATAGTGCGGTGTATTCGACAACGGATATTCCTCAACTTAAAGCGAATGCAAAGGCCCATTTTGTTCCACAAAAAGTCAACATGAGCCGTGCAAAACTTCGCTTAGCAAGCATGTTTAATGACGGTGTGACCTTGCAAGATCATTCTCGTCGTGTTGAAACAACAACGTTTAGCAGTATGGCGCGATATATGAAGCAGTATGATCTTTCGTCGAACGCATTTATTTTCATCGGTAGTCAAAACGTACAGCCAATTTAGGAGCGACACCATGAGTACACTACAACAACCCACCAAAGCGTTTAGGATAGCCTCAATTGCTGCCTTGTTGACGGGCGTAATCGCTTATTTCATCGGGCTGTATAACGCCCCCATGGCACTAAACGAAAAGGGCTACTATTTTACCATTATGTTATTTGGTCTGTTTTCAGTGGTAAGCCTACAAAAAACCGTAAGGGATAAAATGGAAGGCGTCCCAACGACCAAGGCGTACTTTTTAGCGTCTTGTGTTGCCACTGTATCCTCTATTGCATTACTTATTATTGGGCTTATGAATGCAGAGTTGTTACTTAGCGAAAAAGGCTTCTTTGGAATGGCGTTTATACTGAGTTTATTCGCAGCGATTACTGTGCAAAAGAACGTTCGAGATAAAGAAATACTCAGTAAGCGCAAAGAAGATAATGACCATGCCGCGATGGACATGCCGCCACCCGACGTAATCGATACTGCGGATACACGTGCTGTAGGTGCATAACGTAGTGGTAACAACGGGCTAAACCAGCTAATTTTATCGCGAAAGCACACCGTAAAAGGTGTGCTTTTTTTTGGGTATTTACACACTATTTGCTTCAGAAGGTGTGCTTGAGTATGCTCGTATAAGATGCAGCAAATAGAGTGGGTATAGTCGTGTGTGAATTACTTGGCATGAGTGCCAATACACCAACCGATTTATGTTTTAGTTTTACGGGGTTAACCCGCCGTGGTGGTGAAACTGGGCCGCACAAAGATGGGTGGGGCGTGGCATTTTACGAAGGCAGCGGTGTGCGTATGTTTCACGACCCAGAACCCTGCGCCACGTCGCCAATAGCCGATTTCGTATCAACCTTGCCAATTAAAAGTCAAACCGCGCTATGTCATATTCGACAGGCTAACGTGGGCAACATTAACCTTGCTAATACTCACCCGTTTTCACGCGAACTATGGGGTAAATATTGGGTGTTTGCTCACAATGGTCAATTGCCAAATTTTGTAGGGTGTTCGGGAATTTATGAGCCCGTTGGCGATACCGATAGTGAAGCGTTATTTTGCGATATTATGAACAATGTTCGCCAAAATTTATCTCGCGATGCCTCGCTCGAACAGTTAGCCGAGACATTGGTAAACCTCGCGAAAGGTTATGCGCAGCAAGGCGTGTTTAATTGCCTGCTAAGCAATGGCGACTGGTTGTTTACGTTTTGTAGCACAAAGCTAGCAAGCATTACCCGTAGAGCGCCATTTGGCCCTGCATGTCTTAAAGATGTGGAGGTTGAAATTGATTTTGCTTCTGAAACAACGCCTAAAGATGTTGTGAGTATTATTGCTACAGCGCCGCTAACCAACGACGAACAATGGGATGTTTATGCTCGCGGAGAATGGCGTTTATGGCAAAACGGCGAGGTTATTATCGGTGGCAACGTAGCAGTACCTGAGCATAAAAAAGAAGCTGATATGGTGTCGCCAGATAGCGATATTGCTCGCCCTACCGTGCATCACAACAATTAACGTAAGACCTCAGCAATCGTTTCTTTCACTATCTGGTAGCGGGCGGGGAGTGCGTTGTGTGGTGTTTGTACACTGTACAAAGGCTCGGTTACGTTGTTTTTGGGTTCGTATACGTCAAGCTTATCTGCCACGTTAACAAATGCGAGTGTGCTGGTGGGAAGTACCGTAAAACCTAGGCCGCGGCTTACAGGAATAAGAATTTGCGACAACTGGTTAATATAACCCGACGTTTTTATTTTCATCGGGTTAAGCGACCGTAAGTGAGGGTCGCCACTGTCGTTTATATAGCGATGCAAATAATGCATGGCATCAGGGTGATTAATTAGGCCAAGTGACGCGATACGTTTGTCTATGGTGCGTGCGCTGTTTTGTTCTTGAGTGTCATTGCCATCCGCACGGGGCAATATTAGCCCTAGTGTTTCTTCCCCTAAATAAGAGCATATCACCTCGTCACTCTCTGCTTCGTTTGTCACTATTCCCAATGAGAGCGTATTGTCAGCAATACTTGCTAGAATACGTTGTCTTGGTGCAACTTCCACATGAATATGCAACGCTGGGTGGCGTAATTGCACGCTAAGTAATGCAGGGTAAATGCGCTGTGCAATAGCACCAGAGCAACCAATGACGCACTTACCCTCAAAAGGCACATCAAATTTAAGGCTTGTAATAAACGCGAGTTCTTTCTCTTGCTGACCTTTGGCGTAGGCAAGTACGCGTTGGCCTTGTTCTGTCAGTTGAATACCTTTACCAAGGCGAACAACCAGGTCACAGCCGCAAGCCTCTTCTAGCCGTTTAATGTGCTGACTAACGCCAGGTTGCGTCATAAAGCGCGCTTCTGAGGTACGGGTAAAGGAACCTGTTTCAGCAAGCGGTGCTTACGAATAAATACGTCGACTGGCGTAAATAAACGCGAAGGCGAGTGTAAAACTCGCCTTTTCTACTATGTTAATAATAACAGCGTTGCTAACCCCATTGACCCGAAACATACGGGTTGGTCGCTCGCTCGGTACCCACGGTTGTGGTGGGGCCATGACCCGGATAAATTGTCATGTCGTCAGGGAGAGTGAGGATTTTTTCTTTTATAGCATCAATAAGTTGCTGTTGGTTGCCTTGAGGAAAGTCAGTGCGACCAATAGACCCCGCAAAAATAATATCGCCTACGATAACCTTATTACTTGCACGCTCTACTAGTGCAACATGGCCAGGTGTGTGACCGGGGCAATGTAGTACATCTAAGGTTAACGTCCCAAGCGTTATGGTGTCATTGTCATTTAACCATTCGTTGGGTGCAAAAGGCGCTGCTGGAGGAAAACCAAACATTTGGCTTTGTTGCATTAATGCATCTAACCAAAATTTATCGCCATGGTGTGGCCCAATGATGGGCACGTCATAGTACGCCGCAATAGCAACAGAGCCGCCCACATGATCAAGGTGACCGTGTGTTAGGATGATTTTTTCAATATCGACCTTATTGTCGGCCGCAACCTGAATAAGCGTTTCAATGTCGCCACCTGGGTCAACGAAAGCGCCTTTCATTGTGGTCGGATCCCAAATTAAGGAGCAGTTTTGGGCGAAGGGGGTAACGGGGTTAACAATTATTTCCACTATTTCACTCTTATCACTATGGGTTTCATACAAAACTTTTTCGTGTACCGTCTATTTAATGACAACATTAACCTTATACAGGGCGCCGTTTCTTTCTATTTAACGCAATGTACAGTAGGGCACCAACAATCAACTCACCCATTAAAAATAGCCACGCACTGGTTGACGATTGCGTTAACGCCCACGCGCAGACCCCAAGGGCAATGAACGGGACCATCTGCTTAATAATAGCCGGTGGGTGTGCCAGTTGACGTTGGGCTTTAATTAATACCACAACACACATAGCGTAAACGACGAGGCGTGCTAAAACACTGGATATAGCAAGCCATGCAAAACTGCCACTTAGTGCCATAAGGCCTGCAAAAATACCCAATACCAGCACTGAAAGGTAGGGGGTATCGAAGCGGTTATGGACTTTACCTAGCCAAGTCTTACCCAGCGTTCCAGGAATAAGCCCTTGATGCGCCATTGAGTAGGTTAATCGTGATGTAGAAATCATATTAGCCAATAAATTACCCGCTACCGACACTACCGCGGTTAGTGTCATGACAAGCGCACCGGTTTTTCCGAAGATAATATCGGCTAGCGCAATCAGAGGTGCACTGTCTGGCTTTGCTGGGCCAACGGTGTGCCAATAAAGCCATTGCACACAAAAGTAAAACAGTGCAATACCAGACACCGTGAACATGAGTGCGCGAGGTATCGTTTTTTTAGGTGAATTTGTTTCCCCGCTTGTAACAACAACGGTTTCAAAACCGATAAAGGCATATAAAGTAAGCAGTGCGCCGGCTGATATTGTATCTAAAGCAGGAACGGCGGTATCGACTGACGCCATTGTAAAATCGAGCTGCCAATATCCTGCGCCTATTAGCAATACAAAGGGAAGTAACTTTAACGCTGAAATGGTATCAAGCGCCCGCATCGCGGCTTTTAACCCTACAATATTGACAATAATTAACAGACTAGTGAGCACAATGATGGCAACAGACTTTCCACCCCCTGTGTTTAGCTCAGGCCATACATAGCCCGCGTACAGCAACAGCACATGCATGTTTGCCGCAATAGCTGTTGCGCGCGCAAGGTAGTAAATAAAGCCCGTTTGAAACGCTGCGCTGTTTCCAAACCCTCTTTGGGCATAAATAACGGGGCCACCGGTTTCTTGATAATGAATAGCGAGCTGGCCGAAGCACCAGACAATGCTTAACATTAACGCCCCAAAAATAAGGAAAATCCAAGGGCTAAATGCGCCCAGCTCACCTGCCATTTTTGCCGGAAGCGCAAAAATCCCTGCACCAATAAGCCCATTTAGTACAAGTAAGGCGGCGCCGATACCGCCAATACTTCGAGTTAGCATCCCGTTGTTACTTCATCGATACACTAAATACTTCTTCACCCGCCACAAAGGTAGCGTGCACCTTTGTTTTCCAAATGTCTTTGGCATCTATGGTAAAGATATCTTGATCAACTAAAATGAAATCGGCCCATTTTCCTGGGGTTAACGTGCCCAACGTATCTTCCATATGACCTGCATAAGCGGCATCCAGCGTAAACCCTTTAAATGCTTGCTGAATAGTCAGCGCTTCATGAGCATACCATCCTTTCACTGGCTGGTTATTGCGATCTTGACGAGTAACCGCAGCGTGTAGGCCGTAAAACGGGTTGGCAAGCTCTACAGGGAAATCAGACCCTAGAGGGAGCGCAATACCTGAGTTAAGGAGTGTTTTCCAGGCATACGCGCCTTTCATTCTCTCTTTGCCTATTCTGTCTTCAGCCATATTCTTGTCGCTGGTGGCATGAGTAGGCTGCATAGAAGGAAGTACTTTTAAGTCGGCAAAACGGGCTAAGTCGGTTGGCGCAATAACTTGCGCGTGTTCAATGCGGTTACGAAGCTCGCTTCCGCCAAGTGTTTTAAACGTAGACGCAAACTCGTTAAGTGCAACGTGGTTAGCTTTATCGCCAATGGCATGATAGTTCAGCTGAAAGCCTGCGCCAATAACCGTGGTGAACAGCGATGTCATATCTTCTGGCTGCGTTAACAGCAAGCCATGTTGGTGCGGTGCGTCAGAGTAGGGTGCAAGTAATGCTGCCCCGCGGCTGCCTAGCGCGCCATCACCATACGCTTTTACCGAGCGAATGTATAAGAAGTCGTCGTCATCGCGCACCGGCCCATTTCCAAGCATGGTGCTTAGTTCAGGGTCTGTCGCACTCACCATGGCGTAAATACGAATAGGCAAGCTACTTTCTACCGCGCCTTTTAAATAAAAGTCGTATACGTCACGGGATATACCTGCATCGTGCATGGCCGTTATGCCATTTTCCAAAAGATGGTCGCCGGCAGCACGAAGCTGTTGGGTGTAAATGGCGTTGCTTGCTGTAGGAAGGTGTTTTTCAATTAGCAGTGATGCGTTATCGATAAAAATACCTGTTGGGTTTCCATTTTCGTCTTTAATGATCTCTCCGCCTGCGGGCGATTTCGTATCTTTTGTTATCCCGGCTAACGCCATGGCTTTTGTATTCACCCACGCTGCATGGCCATCAACCCGTGTTAGCACCACCGGTTTGTCAGCGACAACCTTGTCTAAATCACTCGCTGTTGGAAAGGCCCTGTCAGACCAAAGCTCTTGGTTCCATCCTCGCCCGGTTATCCATGTCTGCTCTGTATTGGCAAAGGCATATTCTGCAACGCTGTTGGCAGCATCGGAAGCACTGGTGCTTTCGCGTAAGTTTACCTCTAATAAGTTAGCGCCTAGCCCAAGCAGGTGGCCGTGTGCGTCAATCAACCCCGGTAACATCACTTTTCCGTTACCGTTGATGGTGTCGGTGATGGTAAACGCGTCTTTCTCACCATTAAGGGCAAGGACCTTTCCGTCCTCCATTACCATGTTGCTAAAGGTGATGAGCTGGCCGTCGTTGTCTAGGGTATAACCTTTTACATTCTCTACTAATGTTGCTGCATTGAGGCTACATGTTGTAAAAGCAAAACTTGCTAGAAGCAGCGATGCTTTTTTAATTACAGAAGTGTGTTTGCTTGTTGTTGATGTCATTATTGTTCTTCCGTGTTGATAATAGGAGGCTGAAGTAAAAAGTCTCGCTCCCAAATTTGAGCCATAGCGGTTTGGCTTATGTTTCCACCCGACAGCATCACTAGCGCTGTTTGCCCTGGCGCCGTATTGGCCGCCCATGATGCTACCGCTGCCATCGTCATCGCGCATGTGGGTTCTACGTGTAGTTTGAGTAAATGGTGCAACCATTGTGTCCAGTAGGCTATTTGTACTTCATCAACTTCATAAAAATCATCAAGTTCTTGAAGTAGTGGAAAGGTAATGTCGCCCACTGATGGTGTCGCTGCGCCATCAGCAAGGGTTATAGGAGCTTCTTTTAATGAAATAATTTCACCGGCCTGTAGTGACATAGATGCATCGTTGGCCTCTGCGGGTTCGGCGCCAATAACTAAGGCTTCAGGTTGCATCGCCCGCGCTGCGAGTAATGTCCCTGATAGCAAGCCGCCTCCGCCACAGGGCGCAAATACCGCATCGACGTGACCGGCATCTTCAAGCGCCTCTAGTGCGGCGGTACCTTGTCCGGCAATAATGTCCTCATGATTAAAAGGCGGTATCCACATCGTCCCCTCATGATCCGCTGCGGCTCTAACCGCAACATCAGCTTCTTGGCGAGTAGGGAAGGTCAGCAGCGTTGCGCCATAGCTTTTTGTTGCTGCGGCTTTAATGGGCGAGATAGTTTCACTGGCATAAATTGTCGCCGGAATGCCGTATTTAGCAGCCGCATAAGCGACGGCCTGTGCATGATTCCCTGAGCTATTTGCGACAATTCTTGTCGGCAGCAACCCTTGCTCTTTTTTATGCGCTAAAAAATGTAGCGCGCCCCGTAATTTAAAAGCCCCTATGGTTTGTAAGCACTCTGCTTTAAACAAAATACGGTGCCCCATCCATTGGTTTAACAATGAAGACTCCATAATGGGGGTGCGCTTTACGTCTGCACTTATTCGTGAATAGGCTGCTTTTATCGCATCGAAATCAAGGCTTGAGGTCATTGGTCACTAAACATTGCTGTAATTATAATTACTACCCTACCACCAAACTTTCGTAATTCGAATGTATATTAACGCGCTATGCTGATTCGCGTCGCAAGGTTACACGTGCCACGTCACGCTATGTTGGTATTGCTGTAGTTATCAACCTAGTAAGGCGACAGTGCGAAAAATATTCATAGCGTAAGCAGGGGCGTGCTAGAGTAATTACGCTTACTATTTTTTGAAACGGCGGTGTTTGCATTTCATTTAAGCCAAGCCGTATGCAACGCCAGATAATAATTAAGGATATATAATGGGACTGTTTGACACGATAATGGGAAATGCCAGCGAAACAAATGCTGAAGACGTTCAACAAGAGCTTTCGCCAATCTTAGCCGATAATGAGTCAGTCACTGCGGCATTCAAACTCGTACGCGACTTGAGTGTGTTTACAAATAAGCGCTTGATATTAATAGATAAGCAGGGCCTGACGGGTCGAAAAGTGAATTATCATTCAATTCCCTATAAGTCCATTACGCAGTTTATCGTTGAAACCGCAGGACATTTTGATACTGATGCTGAGCTTAAAATTTGGCTGTCGGGTAAAGCAGACGCGATTGAAATTGAGTTAAGCGCATCGTCGGCACAGGCTGTGCAGAAGAATTTAGCGAGCCAATTGTTTGCATAAAAAAAAGGGCCTCAATGAGGCCCATATTTTTTGCTACGCCAGGTTTAAAACACTACAGTCACGGTAGCAGAGCAGGTTGTTGTGCCCGCTTCACACACTTGGTATGCATAGTTGCCACCGCCCTTCACGTTAAGTGTATCAGTATAAGCACCATCGTTAGCAGTAGTTGTAATTACCGAGCCGTTGCGATACACGTCAACACTTGACGATGAAGTCGCGCCCCACGATAAATCAACCCGTTGGCTACCTTTTACTTTGTAACCCGACGCTGTGAGCGTTATATCTGCGCCACCGCCAGTATCGCCGCCACCGCCAGTATCACCGCCACCACCAGTGCCACCGCCTCCGGCGCAGGTATTTTGTGTAAGGTAGCTATCCATGTCAGCAGCTTGTGCAATACCGTAACCGAAGAAGTCATCTTTACCCGCTGCACCAGCATCCATCGCTGTTGCTTTCAGTGCACTACGAATTTCTTCACCGGTACACGTCGGGTGATTTGACCATACCAAAGCAGCTATACCTGCTACGGCAGGTGTTGCCATTGATGTGCCGCTCATGTAGCCATAATCACTTGCACCAATTGTAATGTCGATAGTACTTGCAGCGACTAATGCGCTGCGGTCTTCAAGTGCAGCACCTACCGCGGGGATCGAAGTGTTATTGGTATCGCCTAATGTGCCATAAAGCATGCCAGGTTCATTATTGATCAGCACGGCGCCAACGCCACCTGATAATTCGCAGTTGTTTACTTTGTCATAAAACGACACAGTACCACGATCAATAACGCATACTTTTCCTGCCGCGTTATTATCAACACTGTCACCTAATCCGAAGAAATAGGTCGACGCTGATGCGTTACCAGTATTTTCCATTGCCGATGAGGCAAAACCAACACCGTCAGCACTCATCGCCGATAGTGAAGCGCCGTTGGCGGGATAGGTAGATAGCGTGTCTACGCCACCGGCCGTTATTTCGACGCAAATGGTTTCATCTGTCGTAACGCGTTTACCGCGACCGCTAGAGCATGAGGGATATTGAGAAAAGTCAGCGATGTTATTGTCTGCATCATTTGCACCAATCATCATTACTGAGGAATAACCCGCAGGATATGAGCGAACATTATTACCATCGTTACCCGCTGCGGCCACCACTAAACCGCCAGAGGCTACGAAGTCTTTAAACGCGTTTTCTTCGGTTGAGTTTGCACCACCGCCACCTAGGCTCATGTTAATTATGTTTGCTCCCGCTTGTGAACATAATTGTGCAGCTTGTGCTAGGTCTGAAGAGTATCCCCATCCAGCGGCATTAAACACTTTGATAATGTGCATGTCTACGCCCGGTGCCATACCCACTACACCAAAACCGTTATCGGCGGCACCAATGGTACCCGCAACGTGCGTACCATGAGGCCCGCCGTTTTCAAACCAGTTACCCGTGCCAATATCATTATCACCTGAAATCGCAGACCAATTAAAATCTGGGTTCGATGAATCTAAACCTGAATCAATAACACACACCTTCATGCCCGCATTGCTGTCAAATGTAACTTGGTCTGCTTGTGATTGATAAACGGCATATGGCGTTAGCTGTGTTGTTGAAGGGTTACCTGCGTCGTCGTTAAACAAAGCAGATGGACTACGTTTTTGATCCACTTCAATAAGCTTAACGTGCGGGTTATTCAGCAAACCTTTAACGTCGTTTAATGACTTTCCTGAAAATGTGGCAGCAATAAACCCGTCAGCATCCACATGAACGTCGGCGCCAGCTTGTTTAGCAAGGGCTTTAACAACGCCCTTAGATTTATTGTCGACCTGGATAATGTAACGGTCGTTGTCTGCGTGTGCAGTAAAGCTTGAAAGTGCCAAGCCTGCGGCGATGAGCGAGGGGGTAAATTTCTTATTATTCATGGTTACTACTCATTCTACTTGTTGTAAGAATTCTGCGTTTTATCGTGTTTTTTATGCAGATGAGCGCAAAGCTCAGTCTTTAACCTACACCATTAAGAAAAAGTTAACAAACCATGTAGCAAAAAATTATTATAAAGTTGAATACCCAAAAAAAAGGGCATAAGGATAATTTTCCTTTATGCCCTTATATTTCATATGTTTATATTTATTTGAGTGTTCTCTTGAAAAAGTTTGTTATTGTTTTGTATAAGTGAATGCCCGTTTGCTTCCCTCGAATGCTATGTTTTTTACCTGGATAATCCATCGTTTCAAACGGAATTGCTAGATCCTGAAGGTGTTTATAAAGCATGGTTGAGTGAGTAAACAATACGTTGTCATCTGCCATACCGTGGTAAATAAGCAAGTCACCTTTTAAGTCTTTTGCATAAGGGAACACTGACGATGCCGTGTATGCATCATTATCTGTTTGAGGGTTACCCATGTAGCGTTCTGTGTAATGAGTGTCATACAAGCGCCAGTCTGTCACTGGAGCACCTGATACACCTGCCGCAAAGTAATCACCGGCTTTAAACATCGTCATTAATGTCATGTAGCCGCCATAACTATGACCATGAACGCCAACGTTATCTGCATCAACAAATGGTAGCGTGCGTAAGAACTCAACACCGGCTATTTGGTCGTCTACTTCAATAAAGCCCATTTTCTTGTAGATAGGGTCTTCAAACGCCTTACCACGATAGTTTGAGCCACGGTTGTCTAATGTAAACACTACATAGCCTTGATCAACCCAATGTTGGAAAAGTAAACCGCGGTTGCCCGCCCAGCTATTGGTGACGACTTGAGCATGTGGGCCGCCATAAAGGTAGACAATAACAGGGTGCTTTTGATTTGGGTTTTGCTTAGCACTCTCTGGGGTATAGATGCGGTACTTGAGTGTTGCACCATCTTTGGTGGTAATGTCGCCAAACTCAGGGGCTGTCCAGCTATCCATGTAGGCAAAAAGAGGGTGACCTTTTGACACTTTGTTTTCTTCTAACCATGTAATGCGTTTACCCGACGCGTCGTTAAGACTTACTTGAGCGGGTGAATTAATGGTAGAAAAGCGATCAATAAAAATTGAGGCGTCTTTGCTAAAAGCAGCGCTGTGATAAGCGCCTAATTCGGTAACGCGCGCAATCTCGCCACCGCTCAGTGATACGGTGTATACGTGGCTTTCTAACGGCGTGTCTTTACGACCAGTGAAAAACAAGCGGTTGTTGGCAACATCAATGGCCTCAACGCTATCAACAACCCAGTTTCCTTGGGTCAATTGCTTCACCATCTTTCCGCTGTTATCGAAAAGGTAAAGATGTTTAAAACCATCGCGCTCAGAGGCCCAGATGAACTGGCCTTTGTCCTTTAAAAAATACAAGTCGTTATGTAAATTTACCCATGTGTTGCTGCTTTCAGTAAGCAATACACGCTGAGTGTTGTCACGCATGCTAAAAGCGCGAAGCTCTAAAACTTGTTGGTTGCGAGTTTGCCATTGGTATGTGAACGTTTCACTGTCTGGCATCCATTTTCCGCGAGCAAAGTAGATATCTGTTTCTTCACCTAAGTCTACCCACGTGCGCTCACCGTTATCAATACGTTGAATAGCAAGCTCAACCAATACGTTTGGTGTGCCGGCTTTCGG
>Ga0102948_1000514_pt1 | contig 15232 bp, 7 predicted proteins | sample SalPonA_A_H2O_MG_FD_78211 | JGI IMG/M metagenome (GOLD analysis project Ga0102948, IMG submission 78211) | Water microbial communities from South San Francisco under conditions of wetland restoration - Salt Pond MetaG R2A_A_H2O_MG | ecosystem: Environmental > Aquatic > Non-marine Saline and... | reverse complement strand
TACAGGAGCCTCCGGTCTGCTCGGCCATGCCTATGCCGAATCGGCTGTCCGCCGCGGGCACGACGTTATCGCACTTTCCCACCAGAACCCAGCCGCCCCTTCAGGTCTGGCGAAAAGCGTGCGCCTCGACCTTAGCGACACGGCCGAGCTGACCCGCCTCGCCCTCGAACTCTGGCCGGACGCAGTCGTCAACTGCGCCGCGATCTCCAGTCCGGACGCAGTGGAAGCCAATCCGCAGCTCGCCGAAAAAATCAATGTCGCCCTGCCGCGGACTCTGGCCCAGCTTTCCAGCCATCTCGGCGCCCGCTTTCTTCACATCTCGACCGACATGGTCTTCGACGGGAGCGCAGAAGAGCCCTACCGCTCGACCGATATGCCGGCACCGACCAACCTTTACGGGCAAACCAAGCTGATGGCGGAACGGGAAGTCCTCGAACATAATCCGGAGGACCCCGTTGTTCTACGCATTCCCATTCTGATGGGCAACAGCCTTGGGGGTCAGCGCAGCGTGCACGAGAAACTGATCGCTGCGATTCAAAGCGGCGCCCTACCCGGGCTCTTCTGCGATGAAATCCGCCAGCCCGCATCGGCAGAAAATGTTGCCGAGGTGATGCTCGAACTCACGGAGCGCCGCGACCTGCACGGGATTTTCCACTGGGCCGGGAGCGAGCCCCTGAGCCGTTTTGAAATGGGGCAACGCATCCTCCGCCACTTCGGCCTGCCACCTGATTCCATAAAATCCGTCTGCCTCGCCGAGACCCCGGAGCACGCCGGGCGTCCGCGGAATCTGACCTTCAATCTCCACCCAATCGTGAGCAAACTGAAGACGCAGCCACAGAACTTTGACCAGCAGCTTGAGTCGCTCACCCGAATCGATCCACTGCGCGCGTGATGTTTCTCTCTCTCCCAAACGCCTTTGGCGACGCTGCAACCAACATGGCGCTCGACGCCTCCCTTCTCTCCAGCCTGCCCGCCGGAGCGGCCGCTTTCCGCCACTATGGATGGACGGAGCCTGCCATGACCTTCGGCTACAGCCAACGGTGGGAAGAGGTCCGGGCGATTGCGCCCGAGGGGGTAAGGCTCTGCCGCCGCATGACAGGGGGCGGCATCGTCGACCATCGCAACGACTGGACCTACGCCCTGATTATCCGATCGGGCTCCCCCGCCGCAGAGATTTCATCGACCGAGCTCTACGCCGCGGTGCACCGCGCGATCGCCGATGCCCTCGCGCACCAGAACTTTGAGACCACGCTCGCGCCCTGCCCGCGAAAGTGCGATGCACGACCAACGAAAATCGAAGGTCCCGACCAGTGCTTCATCCAACCGGTAATGAACGATGTGCTGAACACCGAGGGGGTAAAAATCGCCGGCGCGGCGATGAAACGGACGAAAGAGGGACTCCTTCTACAAGGGTCGATCGACCGGCATCCTTTAGGCGACAGAATCGATATCGAGGCTCTCGCCGCTTCCTTTGCCGACCATCTCACCCAGGCGCTTGGACTGGAGCGCGAGGAACCGGAGGACTTGCGGCCGCTGTTTTCAGCTGAGGCGATCGAGCGCGAGAAATCAAAGTTCGCAGGCGGCGACTGGCTCGCCCGAAGATAAGCGTGCCCCCCGGCCGAAGTCGCTCTCCACAAAAAAAGAGGTCGTCGCACCCCCGGAACGGCCGCCTTCGGGGCCGCGCCACCGCGATTGTGAATGATTGTGCGTAGCTAGGTCTTGCCTCTGCTTCGGTTGACCTCAATTTCAATGCGCTGATGCCCGAAAAAGATACCGAATTCGTCCACCTTCACGTCCATACAGATCACAGTCTTTTGGATGGTTGCAGCCGGACGGATCGGCTCTGCGAACGCGCGGCCGAGCTCGGTATGAAAGCGCTTTCGATCACCGATCATGGCGTTCTCTACGGCCTGACCAGCTTTTTCAAACAGGCAAAAAAACACGGCATCAAACCGCTGCTCGGCTGCGAGATCTATCTCGTCTACGAGGAAGCGCTCGCCGGCACAAACGAAGAACGGGCCAAACAGAAGTCGCGCCACATGGGCCTGCTGGCCCGCAATTTCAAAGGCTATCAAAACCTCTGCAAAATCGTTTCGAAGGCACACACACAGGGCTTTTACCGAAACCCCCGGACCGACCTGAAGACGCTGGCCGAGCATAGCGAGGGCCTGATCGGCTTCTCCGGCTGTCTCGCTGCGGTCATCCCGAGATTTCTGCTGGAAGGCGAGTATGACAAGGCCCGCGAAGCCTGTGCCCGGTTCGTCGATATCTTCGGCAAGGAGTTCTTTATCATCGAGATCATGGATCACGGGATCGAAGAACAGCGGCGCATCGTCCCGGACCTTCTGAAGCTCGCTACCGAGTTCGGCCTCAAGGTCGTCGCCACCAACGACGTTCACTATGTCAAAAATACCGACTGGGAGCCGCACGACTCACTGCTCTGCATTCAGACCGGGGCAAAAGTCCGCGAGGAGAAGCGCATGCGCTACGATGCAAAGCAGTTCTACCTCAAGTCCCGCGATGAGATGGAGCTCGCGTTTAAAGAAATCCCCGAGTCCATCACCAATACCTCGGCCGTCGCTGAGATGTGCGAGGTTCAGCTTCCCTTCGGCGAAGACCACTACCCTATTTACGAGCGCCCCACCGAGCTGTCTTTCCAACACGACGAGGCCAACTTCGACCGGATCCTCGACATCTACGTCGAGAAGAAAAACGCCGTCCTGACCCGCGACGGGGAGGATCCGATCGAACTCTCTCCGGAAGAACGCACGAAGTATAAGGCCAACGGCCTCTACCTTTACGAACTTTGCAAGGAAGGCTTAAAGGATCGCTACGGCACCGACTACGACGCCTGTCGCCAAAACTGGGAAAACGCTTCTGCTGCCGACAAGCGCTACTGCGAGCAACTCGACTACGAGCTCGCCATCATCGTCGGCACGGGCTTCGTCGATTACTTCCTCATCGTCTGGGACTTTATCGACTGGGCCCGCAAGCAGGGCATCCCCGTAGGACCGGGCCGGGGCTCGGGGGCCGGCTGCATCGTTGCCTACGTGCTTAAGATCACTGATATCGATCCCCTCAGCTTCGGACTCCTCTTCGAGCGGATGCTGAACCTTGAACGGGTCTCCCCTCCCGATTTCGACGTCGATTTCTGTATGCGCCGCCGTGACGAGGTCGTGAACTACGTGCGGGATAAATACGGCAAAGACCGCGTCGCCAACATCATCACCTTCGGCACCTTCGGCGCGAAGATGATCGTCCGCGATCTCGCCCGCGTTAACGACATCGAATTCGCCGAGGCCAATAAACTGGCCAAGATGATCCCCGATGAGCTCAACATCACCTTGGATGACTCGGTCAAAAAATCACCGGAGCTCGCGGCCGAAATTGATAGGAACCCGGTAGCCAAGGTCATCTACGATCAGGGACGCGTGATCGAAGGTATGGTGCGGAATACGGGTAAGCATGCCTGCGGGGTCATTATCGCGGACCAGGATATTACAAACCTGATTCCGGTCACCCTCCAGGAAGGCGACCTCACCACGCAGTATCCGAAGGGGCCCTCCGAGGATCTCGGCCTCCTGAAAATGGACTTTCTCGGCCTGAAAACCCTGACGGTCATTTCTGACGCTCAGGAAAATGTCCGCTCGACCCGTGACCTTCCCGACTTTGACATCGAAAAAGTCCCCCTCGAGGACCAGCCGACCTTTGATCTGCTCAATTCAGGGCGCACCACCGGCGTCTTCCAGCTGGAGTCCGGTGGCATGCAACAACTCTGCCGCCAGATCGGGCTGAGCTCCTTTGAGGAAATTATCGCGCTTATTGCCCTTTACCGCCCGGGGCCGATGCAGTTCATCCCGCAGTTTATCGAGGGCAAGAAAGACCCCTCGACCGTGCAGGTGCCCCACCCACTGCTCAAGGAACTGGTCGAGGAAACCTACGGCGTGCTCGTCTACCAGGAGCAGGTCATGCAGGCCGCACAGATTATTGCTGGGTATACCCTCGGGGGCGCGGATATTCTTCGGCGCGCCATGGGCAAGAAGATCAAAGAGGTCATGGACGCTCAGAAACAGGTCTTCATCGACGGCGCCAAGGCCACCAACGATATCGACCGCCGCACCGCCGAGTCCATCTTCGCCCTTCTCGAGAAGTTCGCCCAATACGGCTTCAACAAGTCGCACTCGGCCGCATACGCGATGCTCAGCTACCGCACCGCCTACCTCAAAGCAAACTATCCCGTCGAGTTCATGGCTGCCGTGCTCAGCTCCGAGCAGGGCAATGCCGATAAACTCTCCCACATGCTCGAGGAGTGCTCGGCCATGAACGTGCCGGTGCTGAGTCCCGACGTGAATCTCTCGGGCACGAGCTTCACGCCGATCATCGCCTCTGCCGGCAGCGTGGACGCGCCCCCAGCCGAGGCCTCCATACGGTTCGGCCTCGGCGCGATTAAAGGAGTCGGCGAAGGTGCCGCGCGGATCATCATCGACGAACGCGAGGCCAAGGGCCCCTACGAAAACTTCCGCGACTTCGTGACCCGACACTCTGACAAAAACGTCAACCGCCGCGTCATCGAAGCCCTGATCAAGACCGGGGCTTTCGACTCGCTCGGCGCTGACCGCGCCACCCTCCTCCACCGGCTGGATGCGGAGCTGGCGGAAGCAGAGAGCCTCCGCCGCGACCGAGAGGCGGGGCAAACCAACCTGTTCGGCGATCTCCTCGGGACAGAGTCCGAAAGCAAAAAAAACGACTCCTCGGACAAGGGCACCAGCGACGTCCCGGCCATGCCTACGACCGAGAAACTCGCCTTTGAAAAGGAACTGCTCGGGTTTTACATCTCCGGCCACCCCATGGATGCCTACGCCGGACTTGATCTCGCTATCGACACGTTCACCTGCCCTGAAGATCTGAACCAGTTCGACGATCGCACCAGTTTCCGGCTCGCCGGCATCATCAGCGGCCTCGCCATAAAATATACCCGTAAGGACAGTCGGCAGATGGCGGTCTTTCACCTCGCCACGCGCACGCACAATTACGAGATGATCATGTTCCCCGACCCGTATGAGAAAAACGGCGCACGGCTGGAGGACGGAAAACTGTGCCTGATTCATGGACTCATCGGCCGCCGGAATGGAGAGATGAGCCTCGCCGCCCACGAGGTCTACGAATTGGAGAGCTCAATCCCAAAGCTGATCCAGCGCATCAATTTCATCCTCCACCCCACGGCTGCAGCGGCGGACTTCATCGACCAGTTGCGCGCTACCATCGATGGCGAATACGGCTCCACCCGCGTCAACCTGAGCTTCCTTGTCGATGGCGCCATCGTCGAGGCCGAAACGGCTCAGTCCCTCACCTTCACCATCAATAGCAACAACTACAAGCGACTGCGCAAACACCCGGCCCTTGCCGGTGTCCGCATCGAAGCCACCGGCACCCCCGTAATCGACGACCGCCGCCCCTGGCAAAAAGTCCGGCGCCGCGGCTAGAAGCTGAGCCCTGCCCCCGTAGTTGCTCTAAGCAAAGCAGTTTTCCAAAATCTCTTTTAATTTCGCACTCAAGACCGGCTTTTTCAGGAATCCACTGCAGCCGGTTTCCTCACACTGTTTTTTCGTTTCAAGCGAGGCATCCGCCGTGAGCACGTAGACGGGTAAGTGTGCCAACCCGGCGTCCCGTTCAGAAGCACGGATCCGCCTCAAGGTCTCAAGACCTCCGATTCCAGGCATGTGAAGGTCAAGAAAAACAATTCCAAACGATTCTTCCGACAGGCGCTTCAGAGCAGCTTCTCCGCTCGGAGCTACCGCTGCCTGAACTCCTATCAAATGAAGAAATTTGGTCATATAAAACGCATTTGCTTCGTTATCTTCAACCACCAATACCTGCCGCGAAGCATCTGGATTCTTGATTGAGTCGTTAGTCAATTCTCCGGATTCGCCGAACTCAGCCGACTCTTCCGACCCCAACCGATAACCCAGAGGCACCGTAAAGGTAAATTTACTCCCTTTGTTCTGCTCGCTCTCAACTGTGATGGTGGCATCCATGAGGTCGGCCATCCGCTTGCTGATCGCCAGCCCCAGACCGAGACCTCCAAATTGCCGCGTCATACTTCCGTTGACCTGAGTGAAGGCCTCAAAGAGGCGCGACTGTTCTGCGGCCGGTATTCCGATCCCGGTGTCCTCGACTACGAATTCAATCTGCACCCGTCCTTCTTCCCGATTGATCAGCGAGGCCCTCAAATCGATCCGGCCCTGGTTCGTATATTTGACCGCATTTGAGAGCAGGTTCCGCAGCACAAGCCGAATCATTTCCACATCACCATGAAGTGCCGGACGCTCCTCTTCCTTAAAGTCGCCCCAATCGATCTGTGTCTGCAAGCGAACCGGGCTGTCCTTGAGCAAGCCGGAAAACCTGCGTTCTTTTAATTCGACCAGATCAGCGATAGAGAAATCAACCAGATCTAGCCGGCACTTCCCCGCGCCGATTTTGGTTAAGTCAAGAATATCATCAACAAGGTTTAGCATGTGATCGCCACTATCGATGATGGTTTTGAGCATTTCCTTTTGCTCCCGGTCGCCCGTCTCTTCGTAGAGCATTTCAGCGAAACCAATCACCGGGGTGAGTGGGGTGCGCAGTTCGTGGCTCATCACTGCGAGGAAGTCGTTTTTCACGCGATTAGCATGCTCCGCTTGCAGGTGTGCTTGGGCCAGGGCTGCTGTTGCCTCTTTTTGTGCCGTGACACATCGCGCAGAAACAAACACGAGAGAAAGTGCCGCATCACTGGAGAAGTTCCACGAGACCCACGCCTCCTTCGCCGCACAGCCGGGAGACTGATCCGATTTTGAGACAATCCTCGTCTCAAAGTCGGTCACCTCGCGCCCCGAAGCGGCCGCTTCAAAAGTCTTTGCAAACGCCGACCGATCCGCCTCGTGCACCACCTCGAGAAGATCGGTCTCAAAGAGCTCTTCCTCCGAGTAGCCCAGTCCATCAAGCCAAGCCGGACTCCACGATTTGAAGATTCGATCCAGACCGACCGTCGCATGAAACCCGGGCGTTAAATTAAAAAAGGCCTCCATCTCGTGCTGGATGCGCGTCGTTTCTGTGATATCCTGAAAGATCCCCACGATTCGAATGATCCTTCCGTTGTCATCATAGCGGGCGCGAGCCGCCGAACGGCATAACAGATGTTTGCCATTGGCGCTGGTAAAGCGCAGTTTCAGATCGTAAGGCACTCCCTTTTCCAGAATCGCCGCAAAAGCGTTTTGCAAACGTATGCGGTCGACCGGCGGCATCGATTCAAAGGTCAGATCTGCTGCCGGCTCCGTCCTTTCATCGATCTCCAGAATTTTGAAAATTTGCTTCGACCAAAAAAACTGGTCCGTCGCCGGATCATACTCCCATGCCCCGACTTTTGAGATCTCATCTGTCGCCTCTAGAACAGCCTGCCGGTTGAGTGCTTCATTCAGCGACGTTTTCAGCGAATTAATATCCTGCGTCGTGCCCATCATGCGGGACGCCAAGCCGTTCATGTCACGCTGCAGGACCTTGCCCCGATTGCGCACCCATAGCCACTTCCCATCATCGGTGGCGAAACGGTGCTCACAGAACCAAGCGTCCGTCTTGCCGCAAATACACTCGTCAAGCGTGCGACGAACCAGATCCCGATCGTCGGGATGAACCACGGCAATCCAGCCCTCGCTATCCCGCCTTGCAATAAGGCAACCCATACCTAAAAAACAATCGCCCTTCGAGAAAAGCTCGATTTTGCCTTTTGGCAGCTTCCACTCCCACCAGGAAAGACCAGCCGACTCCAGTGCGAATTCAAAGCGGTTTTGCAAACCACGCGACTCCGTCACATCGGTAAAGGTAAAGAGCGCCCCATTAATCTTCCCCTCCGAATCGCGCACGGGGAGGATGCGCTTTAAATAAAGACGCCCGTCAATATAAGCCGTATCCCGCTCAACAGGGAGGCCCGTCTGCAAAACCCGCTGCAGATCGTCCAGCATGTCCTCGTGTCCATCCAGCACGTAAGCAATCTCTGACAGGGGGCGGCCCACGTCCTCAAGCCGGAGCGGGCACGTCCGGCGGAGCGCGGCGTTGAAGCGTCGAACGCGACGGTCCGCATCCACGAAAAGCACGCCATCCTCAAAGCTCTCCAACAGGGCCGAGTGGCATACCAGTTCCTCCTCAAGCTTGGAATTTTGCAAGCGGAGTTCCTCGATCACCTCGATGGCGGCTCGCAAATCGGCTGGCGCTTCGCGCTTATCGTCCTGACCGGATGAGTTCATGATCAATACTTTTGAGGAAACACCCTCAACGAAAGAGTAAACTAGCAGTTCAACAGTTAGTCAATCACTCAATAATTCAATTCATAGGGAAGCACCGGTAGTGTCCAGCGAATCAAGTGCTCGATTATGGTTCCTATAAGACTACCTAATTTATCGACGAGTCGGACAGTTTAAGGTCGATAAGCTAAACTGTTAGTCTTTTAGTCTTTAAATTAATTTAATTAATACAAATAAGTCAACCAAACGCCTAACCCAAGACGACCATGCTAACCGCAACAAATCCAAATACTCTTTCCAGCGATTCAACCGATGCCCTGAAACCTTGGCGCTCTTTTAAAAATGGAGCCTGGCAGGACCAGATCGACGTTCGTGACTTCATCCAATCGAACTACACACCCTATGACGGGGACTACGCCTTTCTCAAGGCACCCACCGCCCGCACCTTAAAGTTGTGGGATACGCTTAAGGGCCTACTTGCCGAAGAGCGCGAGGCCGGAGGCGTCCTCGATGCGGACACCAAGGTCGTCGGCACGGTCGCCTCGCATGCTGCCGGTTACATCGATCAATCCCTCGAAACCATCGTCGGCGTGCAGACCGATAAGCCCCTCAAACGGGCCATGCTACCCTACGGCGGCGTGCGGATCGCGCAGAAAGCCCTGCAAGCTCACGGCCGCGAGATGGACGCCGAAACCGCAGACATCTTTGCCAAGCATCGCAAGACGCACAATGACGGGGTCTTCGCTTGCTACACCGACGATATCCGCAAGGCCCGTTCCGCCGGTATCGTAACCGGCCTGCCTGATGGCTACGGCCGCGGGCGCATCATCGGCGATTATCGCCGCGTCGCACTTTACGGTGTCGATCGCCTGATCGCCGATAAGAAACAGCAGTTGCAGGCGACTCAAAACGAAGCTTTCAGTGAGGACTGGATCCGCGAGCGCGAGGAAACGCAGGATCAGATCAAAGCGCTCAAAGATCTTAAGACAATGGCCGCCGCCTACGGTTTTGACATCTCCGCACCGGCCTGCAACGGGCGCGAAGCCGTCCAGTGGACCTACTTTGGCTACCTCGGCGCGGTCAAGGATCAGAACGGCGCCGCCATGTCCTTCGGCCGCACGGCAACCTTTTTTGATATCTACTTTGAGCGCGATTTCTCAGAAGGCACTCTGAACGAGGAGGGCGCTCAGGAGATCATCGACCATCTCGTTATGAAGATGCGCATCGTGCGCTTCATCCGCACCACCGATTACGACGAGCTCTTCTCCGGCGACCCCACATGGGTCACCGAGAGCATCGGCGGTATCGGTGAAGACGGCCGCCCGCTCGTAACCAAGTCGAGCTTCCGCGTCCTGCAAACGCTCTACAACCTCGGCCCGGCTCCGGAGCCCAACCTCACCGTGCTCTGGGCACAGGACCTACCCCAGGGCTTTAAGGACTTCTGCGCCAAGGTCTCCATCGAGACCAGCTCGATCCAATACGAGAACGACGACCTGATGCGCCCTTACTGGGGAGACGACTACGGCATCGCCTGCTGCGTCTCTGCCATGCGTATCGGCAAGCAAATGCAGTTCTTCGGCGCCCGTGCCAACCTCGCCAAAGCCATGCTTTATGCCATCAATGGCGGGAAGGACGAAAAAAGCGGCGAGCAGATCGCCCCGGTCAGCGACCCCTTTACCGGCGAGTTCCTCGAGTTTGACGATTTGCTCAGCCGCTTCGACTCAATGATGGACTGGTTGGCGGCCACCTACGTCAAGGCCCTCAACATCATCCACTACATGCACGACAAATATTCGCCGGAGAATATCATGATGGCGCTGCACGATCCGGTCATTTACCGCACGATGGCCTGTGGTATCGCCGGGCTCTCCGTTGCCGCTGACTCGCTCTCGGCCGTAAAGCACGCCAAGGTCCGCGTGGTCCGGAATGAAGAGGGCCTCGCCGTCGACTACGAAGTGATCGGCGACTATCCTTGCTACGGCAATAACGACGACCGTGTGGACGCCTTCGCCAACGACCTCGTCGAGCGCTTCATGGACAAAATCCGCAAGCAGCCGACTTACCGGAACTCCGTGCCGACCCAGTCCGTGCTTACGATCACCTCAAACGTGGTTTACGGAAAAAAGACCGGCAGCACACCGGACGGACGCAAGGCAGGTGAGCCCTTCGCCCCGGGTGCGAACCCAATGCACGGCCGCGATCAAAAAGGTGCCGTTGCCTCCATGGCCTCGGTCGCCAAGCTTCCTTACGAGCACTCGCAGGATGGCATCTCTTACACCTTCTCCATCGTGCCGAAGGCATTGGGCAAGACGCAACCCGACCAGATCGCCAACCTTGGGAACATTCTCGATGGCTACTTCGCCGAGCAGGGTCATCACATCAACGTCAACGTCTTCGAAAAGGAAACACTTATGGACGCCATGGAGCACCCGGAGAAATATCCGCAGCTCACCGTGCGCGTTTCCGGATACGCGGTAAACTTCATCAAGCTGACCAGAGAACAACAGCTGGATGTTATCACCCGGACCTTCCACGACAGCATCTAGAAAGCCTCTGCCATGATCTCCACGCTTGATTCCGCCACGACCGCTCCCGCCTGCGCTTTCGCCGGCCCCAGCGGCCCTCCCGGCCCAGAAACCGAGGGCTTCATCCACTCCGTAGAGACCTGCGGCACCGTTGATGGACCAGGTGTGCGCTACGTGCTCTTTCTTAACGGTTGCCCGCTGCGTTGCCAGTATTGCCATAACCCCGATGCGCAAGGCCGGCCCAGCGGTGCAACCAAAACCGCAGCCGAGGCCTTTGCCGATGTCCGCAAATACAAATCTTTCATCAAAAAAGGCGGCCTCACCATCAGCGGGGGTGAGCCCCTCATGCAGTCAGCCTTCGTCCACTCGATGTTTGCCCTCGCCAAAGCGGAGGGCCTGCACACCACGCTCGATACCTCCGGTTTTGTGGGCCATAAGGCGACCGACGAACTGCTCGACCTGACCGATCTCGTGCTGCTCGACATCAAGAGCTTCAGCCCGATGACACACAAGGTCGTGACCGGCGTCTGCGTCGACCAGACCCTGAAGTTCGCCAAGCGCCTCGATGCCCGTGGCAATAAGGTCTGGATCCGTTTTGTTCTCGTCCCCGGGCTCACCGATAATGCTCAAAATATTCAGGGGCTGGCCAAGTTCGTCGCCGAACTGGGTAACGTCGAGCGGGTCGAGATCCTCCCTTTCCACAAAATGGGTGAAGATAAATACGCCCGCTCCGGCATCCCTTACCGGCTTGGCAACACACCCGTCCCAACTGCGGCGCAAATCGACAGTGCCCGCCACATCTTCGGGATGCATGGCGTCACCGCTATCTAGCACCGGAGGCTGAATCTCTGGACCGTCGCTCGTGGCGGCGGGCCCGCCCCTCCTCAACCCGCATAACGTATCCCGTCATGAAAAATCGCTGGCTCATCGCGGCCTCCGCCGTCGGCATCCACGTCTCCATCGGCTCGATCTACGCCTACAGTGCTTGGAAGATGCCACTCGAAAACACCTTCGGCTGGTCCTCGACCAAGACCTCGATGGCCTTCAGTATCTCGATCTTTTTCCTCGGTCTTTCCGCCGCCTTCCTCGGGCGTTTCATTGAGAAAAAAGGTGCCTCCAAGGGTGGCCTCCTTTCGGCCGCTTTTTTCAGCACCGGCCTCATCGGCTCAGCCGCCGCCTGCTGGCTGGAGAGCCTGCCGCTCTTTTACCTCTTCTTCGGGGTCGTCGCCGGTATCGGCCTCGGCGTTGGCTACATCTCGCCCGTCTCCACCCTCGTCAAATGGTTCCCGGACCGCCGCGGCCTCGCCACCGGCCTCGCGATCATGGGCTTTGGTTTTGGCGGACTGATCTGCGCCCAACTGATCGATCAGTTTGTGCCGACGCAGGGAGAGATCGTTCTACCGGACGGCATGAGTGGCTACGAATACAGCCAACTCGAGGCTGAGGCAGCGGCCGTCCCGGCCGGGTCACTCGCACAGGCTCCGAGCCTTGAGGTTTTCAAAAAAAACAAAGCCGCAGCCGCCGAACTCCTTCGCCTCGAACAGACGGACGCACCGGAATACGCCAAAGCCGAGGCCATCATCGAAGGCTACCGCACAGTTCTCATCTACGATAAGCAGTCGATCGCCCTCGCCTTCCTTCTCCTTGGTATTATCTACGCCTGCATTATGATTCCGAGCGCGCTTTACATCGCGCCGCCCCCGGAGGATTACGCGGAGAAGTTCGCCACTGCTCAAAAAAACGGAAAAAGACCCACCGCGCCTCTAAATGAGATGACGGCCATGCAGGCCATCCGCACGCCCGGCTTTTACGGCCTTTGGCTCATGCTTTTTATCAATGTGTCCTGTGGGATCGCCGTAATCGCCACCGCAAAAAAGATGGGCTACGAGATGGTCCGTCTCCCCGTCGAAATGGCTAGTCTGCTCGTCATGGGCATTTCCCTCTTCAACGGTCTGGGCCGCATCATCTGGGCCTCACTTTCCGACTTCATCGGCCGGTCCAATACCTACGTGGCCTTCTTCGCCATTCAGATCGTCTGCTTCCCCCTCCTCGCGAATCTTACCGGTTCTCCCATCGCCTTCATGTGCGTCACCTTCCTGATCCTGACCTGCTACGGCGGTGGCTTCGCCAGTATCCCGGCCTACATCAGCGACCTCTTCGGTTTGAAAGAGATGCCGACTATTCACGGCTTTATCCTTACCGCCTGGTCCCTCGCAGGCATCGTCGGACCGATGCTCAACGCCTACGTTTACGAACAAACAAACAGCTATCAACAGAGCCTCTACGTCTTCGGCGGCGCATTCGTGGTCGCGCTCATCATCTCACTACTGATGAAGATCGAGCTCAAACGGATTCACCAAAAGAGGCCCAACCCGGAGTTGGAAGTGCCCAAAGCACAACCCGCCGGAACCTGAATCCGGCACGACGATTCAACGTCGATTCCTGCACGCCCATGCGGGATCGAATTCCTTGGACTCAAGCCGCCTCATAAGCCCCGTCTCTTCGTTTGCAAAGCACGCGCTTGAGTTCGAGGCCCATCAACAGCGCCGCCACTTCCGGGTAGGGCCACTCCAAACGCTCCGCAATTTGATCCGGCATCAGGACCTCCCCACCGGAAAATAATTTCAGGACTTCGCGCTCCCTGGGGTCCAAATCCGGCCCTGCCGTCTCCAGAGCGACTTCCAACTGTTCGGGCCGACGGTAGCGCAGCTCCTCCAGAACATCGTCCACAGACCGGACGAGGGTCGCTCCATCGCGGATCAATTGGTGGCACCCGGCACTACTGTCCTGATCAATGCGCCCCGGAACAGCCAGCACCTGCCGCCCCTGCTCTCCCGCAAACCGTGCCGTAATCATGCTGCCCCCGGCCTCAGCACTTTCGATCACAATGACCGCCTCACACAGCCCGGCCACCACGCGATTCCGCATGGGGAACGTCTGCCGGTCTGCACGTCGACCAAATGGGAACTCACTAAGCAGCGCACCCTTAGCCGTGATCTCCCGCGAAAGCTCCAGGTTTTCTGGGGGATAAATAATATCCATTCCACAACCGAAAACCGCAATCGTCGGGCCACCGGCCTCCAGCGCGCCTTCATGCGCGGCCGTATCCGTGCCCCGCGCCATGCCGCTCGCTACACAAAACCCCAACCGTGCGAGCTCGGCACCGAAGCGCTTCGCTACCTTGCGCCCGTAAAGTGTCGCCCTCCGCGTGCCGATAATCGCGACACACGGTCGATCAAATTCGTATTCCCCTTTCCAATACAAACCAATGGGAGCATCGTAGAGCTGCCCCAGGGGGGCGGGATAATCCGAATTCGACTGATCAATAAAACGCACGCCAAAGGTGCGCATGCGCTCCAGCTCTTTTTCAAGGTTGAAGTGCCGCCGCCAGTTGAGCAGAACTTCGGCTGCCTTTTCGCCTACACCCTTGGTCTGAAGCAATTGCCGGCGGTCACCGGAAAGTAACGCTACAGGATCACCGGAAAATGCGTCCAGCAATCGACGCAGCAACACGGGACCAACGTGAGGTAAACCATTCAGGATCAGGTAAGCGTCGTTTGCGGAAAGCGGGTTGGACACACCGATATGCTTCAGCCTACACCCGTTAGCACAACACAATTATTACCGATCTGCATCACCACCCAATGAACGCAGCACCTCTGGCAGGTAATCGAGTAGTTGCGTCGTGCGAACAACAACCTGCCCTTTTGCACGGGCCAGATACTGCGCGGCCAGCCCATGCAACATGCAACCACGGGCAACCGCCAGCAGCACATTTTCGTTGTTTTGAGCGACCATGCCGCCGATTAAACCGGCCAGTAAATCGCCGCTTCCTCCGCGCGAAAGCACTGGCCCTCCCGTCGTATTGAAAAGGATTGATTCGCCGTCGCAGATCCGAGTGTTCGAGCCCTTCAGGACAGTGATAACCTTGTATACACTCGAAAATCCAAGTAGGGTCTCCGAAGAAGAGTCCGGCTCGGGAATTTTAGCCACGCGCATGAACTCCCCCATGTGCGGGGTTATCACGAACTCCCCAAAACCGGATTTGCGCTTGGCGCCAACCTCAATGACCCGCGAGCGTAAGGCATCCGCATCGGCGATCACCGGACAGTCCGCTTTCGCCACAATCTCCTGCGCCAGCAGTTCCGTATTTCGGTCGTTGCCCATTCCGGGACCCACGAGAACCGCGCTGGCCCGCCCGATGCGATCCATTAGCAATGGAAGCGCGCGCGGGCTCAACGTGCCGTTTGTCGTCTCGGGCCACGGAATCCACATCGCCTCCGGCACTTGCGCGGCGAGCGACGCAGCCACCGATTCGGGAACAAAGGCGGTAATCAGGCCGACCCCAGAACGCACCGCCGCTTTCACCGCCATAAGCAGGGCTCCGGGCATATAGGCGGACCCGCCTATAACGAAAAGATGCCCGAATTG
>Ga0102948_1000510_pt1 | contig 15261 bp, 16 predicted proteins | sample SalPonA_A_H2O_MG_FD_78211 | JGI IMG/M metagenome (GOLD analysis project Ga0102948, IMG submission 78211) | Water microbial communities from South San Francisco under conditions of wetland restoration - Salt Pond MetaG R2A_A_H2O_MG | ecosystem: Environmental > Aquatic > Non-marine Saline and... | reverse complement strand
GGGTTGATTGGCGCGATGGGCGACTCCCTCTTAGTGATAGCCAAAAAATCGATCGGCCGAAATTGACTTCGGGAGCCATCCGGTGGATTTCTCCGGATAAATTATGCCAATCCAAAAACTCTTTTCCGATCTCGCCGCATCGCCGTCTGCTAAAGGTGCGCTTGGAGGTGCGGCCTCTGGTGCGATGGTCTCGCTCCTGATGAACAAGAAAGCCCGGAAGAAAATCGGTTCGAGCGCTGTCGCAGTCGGTGGAATGGCCGCGCTTGCCGGTGTCGGTTATCTGGCCTACAAAAAATACCAGAGCAGCCGTGGTGCTTCCGCTTCTTCCGGAGAAAGTCGATCCGCGCAACCTGAGGTTGTGCAGCCCGCCGCGCCGGAACTTCCCGCAGCACCAGCGACGAATGACCGGCTCGGTATCCTTATGATCAAGGCGATGATTGCCGCCAGCCATGCCGACGGCAGCGTTGATGCAGCCGAGATGGATGCGCTCTTTCAGGCGATGGAGCGGGCCGAACTCAGCCCGGAGGAGAATCGTGAGTTGACGCGGGCCCTGAATACGCCTCCGACCCTCGAGTCGATTGCCGCTGCTGTGCTGAGTCCGGAGGAAGGTGCCGAAATTTACGGTGCCGCGCTCTCCGCGATCGATCCGGATACACCCTCGGAGCAGTTTTTCCTCCGTCGGTTGGCTACGGCTCTGAAATTGGATCCGAAGCTTGTAGAGTGTATCCATACCGAGTCTGTCTCGGTCTGAAAATTTACGAAGGCCTGCCGCCCGACGGTTCGTCTTCGTGCGTGGCGGAGCTTTGACAAACCAGGCGCAGCCGCCTAGTCATGGCACGATGTTTGAAAGTGTTTCGACCATCGTCTGCGAAGCGACTGGTGCCCGTGAGGCTCGCGCCGAAGCGACCCTACAGCGCTTGTGGAGCGGCTACGGCTCGATTGTGCGCTTTCGCTTAATCGGCGCAGAGCAGGGATCAGTCATCGTCAAACATGTATCGCCTCCGTGTCAACGGGAGCACCCCCGCGGCTGGGCTACCGATCGCTCGCACGAGCGAAAGCTCCGCTCCTACGCCGTCGAGACGAACTGGTATCAGGACTATGCGGGTCGCTGTGATCGAAGCTGTCGGGTGCCCCGCTGCTTTGCCGCCGAGCGGTGTGGTGATGAGGTGCTACTCGTGCTGGAGGACCTGGATACAGCGGGTTACCCCCGGCGGATAAAATCGATCGATGCCGGGCGGATGGCTGCCTGCCTGCGCTGGCTGGCCGAGTTCCACGCAACCTTCCTCGATGATACTGGTGAGGGCCTCTGGGAGAACGGCACCTACTGGCACTTGGAGACCCGTCCCGATGAATTAACGGTCCTGCAAGCGGAGGACCCCTCTCTGCACGGAGCGGCGGCTGCAATAGATGCGCGGCTCAAAGCGAGCCCCTGCCAAAAGCTGGTGCATGGCGATGCCAAGCTCGCCAATTTTTGTTTCGATGCGGAGGGAGCTACGGTCGCCGCGGTCGATTTTCAATATGTCGGCCGCGGATGCGGTATGAAGGATGTCGCTTATTTTATCGGCAGCTGCCTCGACGAGGCGGCCTGCGCCAAGGCCGAAGTGGAGCTGCTGGCGGTTTATTTCGCGGCCCTTCGCTCCGCTTTGCAGGCGCGTGGCAAGATGGTTGAATTTGCCGCTCTCGAAATGGATTGGCGCGCGCTCTATCCGGTAGCCTGGACGGACTTTCACCGCTTTCTTAAAGGCTGGAGTCCCGGTCACTGGAAGATCCATGACTATAGCGAACGCCTCGCGCGTGAAGTGATTGCCTCGATCCGGAAGGAGGAGCGATGCATTTAGACCAAAGAGCTCTTTTTGAACTGGCGGAACTCGCCGGCGCTGCCGCGCGACGTGCGGGCGCTTATACCCAGTCCCGGAGTCAGGACGGTGTCGAAGTGCTGCGCAAATCAGGCGGCGATACACTTGCCTCGCAGGTGGTGACTGAAGTCGATGAGCAGGCGCAGGCCTTGATCCTCGATACGCTGGCACCGGCCACCGAAGCGCATGATCTCGCCATTCTGACCGAGGAGTCGGCCGATGATGGCAGCCGCTTGAAGAAGGACTACTTCTGGTGTATCGATCCTCTCGATGGCACGTTGCCTTTCACGCGTGGACTTCCGGGATACGCCGTCTCAATCGCCCTTGTGCGGCGAGACGGGCGGCCCGTGATCGGGGTGGTCTACGATCCTCCTAAGGATCGGATGTTTCGTGCAGTGCAGGGTGGTGGGATCGAAATCGATGGCGTTTTCCCGACCACTCAGGGTATCGCCCGAGGCCAAAAGCGGCTGCTATTTTGCTACGACTGCACCTTCGCCGACGACCCTCAACGCGAGTCCGTGCGCGAACAAATGGACAGGTTGGCTGCTGAATTGGGCTATGGGAGCGCCGAGATCCACATCGGAGGAGGGGCGGTGCTCAACGCTTGCCACGTGCTGGAGCATCCGCCGGCGATCTACTTCAAGCGGCCAAAGCCGAAGCTCGGGGGCGGTTCCTTTTGGGACTTCGCGGCCACGGCTTGTCTCTTCGAGGAAGCGGGCGCGCATGTATCCGATTTTTCAGGACAAGCCCTGCAGCTGAACCGGCCGGGAGGCACTTTTATGAATCACTGCGGTATCTGCTACGCGACCGACGCGGAACTGGCGCTTTCGTTTCTTCAGCGCATCGGATCCGGAGGTATCCTGTAGTCGTTGAGCACAGGTTAGTTTTTAAGGGCAGTCACATTATATAGGTGCGCCCGTTCCCTGCGAAAATCGAATATGACCTCGACCTGTCCATTTCCGGGCACTTCAAGGTCATAGCTGAGTGTGCGGCCCTCCCGGATGGCTTTGACCGTATATTTTCCTGCCGGGAGCTTTTGTGCCGTCCACCGCTTGTCGGTTTTGGGCCAGGAAGCTTCATTTTGGGCGGCTGTGACCAGAGTAATCGTGCACTCAGTGGGATGCGTGTAAACTGTGAGCGCACCATAGGCGGCAGCAGCAGTTGGGCGAGGTTCCTTTTTATCTTTGGCCCGACCCGGCTCCGGCGTAAAAGTGGCGAGCTCCCACACTTCCACGTCTCCTTTTTTCAAAGAAACAGTTTTGGTCTGTTTGGCGAAGCCCGGCTTGCGCGCTTCCAACCGGTAGTCGCCGGCGGAGAGTTTGAGGTGCAAGCCGTTTGATTTCCATTTTGTCGTGCTGAAGAACTCATCGTTTAAGTAGATGTCGACGCCCGGTTCGCTGAGGATATGCAGGTGCGTGTGCGCCAGCGCGGTAAGGGTCATTGCTTGTAAGCCAGCTAGCAAAAAAAGGAAAAGCTTCATAGAAGTATTTTATGGAAGGTTGGAAGGAACAGGCGATCGCGAAAAGTAAGATCGAGCGCCGTTTACCTTTTTTTGAAGCGAGAAAGGGGGTTAGACCCTAGGGAGTGCCATCATTTCCGGATACTCCCTAGAGGAATCAGCCGCTTACCCTTCGCGCCATACGGTCGCGGTAGAGGAGGGTCGCACTTAACTTCCCTCCAGTGGTGAAAGCTTACTGATCGGCGGTCGCCTCAGCGATGATATCCTCTCCTTCAAGGCTGAAATAAATGACCATCGGGCGACAGCAAACCTCGCAGTCGTAGTCCCACTGCGTGGGCACCTCAGTTAGGGCGGGCCCGGGGACGCTGATCGTCTCGAAGCACGTGGGGCAGGTCACAGCGCAAAACATAATGAAGTGTTATCCTGTCTGGGGATGCACGTCAACTCCATGGGCTTTCTTGAGAGAGTGGCGCCGATTTTCGACCCGGTGGATCGGCCTGCTTCGCCGGAACCCGATCTTTTCATTGAACAAGCAAACCGTCTGGGGTAGGCTACTCTTATGGAGATATTGAAAAAAACAACTCGCCTTTTGACTCAGCTATCCTGCTTGTTGGCCCTGGTCTTCATCGGCTGTTCCGAGCGGGTCCACTCCGAGTTGATCGGGATCTGGCGTTCGCAGGAAGAGTATGCGGGTAAAGCTTTGGTCCTTGAATTCAATACAGACGGCACCGGTTCGGTGTTCAGTGGTTCAATCATTGGTTTTCCGAGTGATGCGGATTTTCGATGGGAAGCTCAGGGCGATAAAGTTTTGATGGAGGCGATTGAAACGGAGCCGATAGCTGTGACGATGGCGATTCAGTCGCTCGGCCCCGTGAATTTACAAGGTATGTTTAACGGTCTTGAGCTGAATCTGGTCCGGGCCGACGATAGGGGAACGGACGACGCAACGGAGTCTTTACCCTGATTCGGCGAAGCGGGGATTTACTGTCCGCTGCGCGAAAGCAGAGTCTTGGAGAAGATCTTTCAGGAACGGTTCTTTCGTTGGATCTACATGGTAAGCGATAGCGGGTTTGTTATTTCCTTTATAGTGATACGATTCACGATCGATTAAGCTGTATTAACCGAAGACACTTGGTCAGCTTTGGGCGGATGGTTACTAGGGAGGTGCGACCCTTGGCAGCGAGTGAGCGTTTGGTCCTTATGGATGGACTGCGCGGATTTGCTTTACTTGGGATTTTGTTGGTCAACCTGCGGGGGATGTCGGCGCCCAGTATGGCTTTCGGAGAGTTTTCGATTTGGACCGGTGGCTTGGAAAGATCCGTGGTTCTGCTTTCCGCGTATTTGCTGGACGGAGCCTTTTGGACCCTGTTCGCAATGCTGTTTGGGGCCGGTTTCTCGATCATGCTCGGGATTACGGGGCCACGATCGCGACCACTGGGGCTCGGCGCTTACTACCGGCGTCTCCTCGGGTTGGCTATATTTGGATTTCTGCACGTGTGGCTGCTTTGGTTTGGTGATATCCTGATGATTTACGCTGCCTGCGGAATGGTGCTGCCGCTTTTCCGCCATTGTCGTCTCAAAACCCTGCTGGTCTGGGCCTTCGCTTTAATGGCGCTACCGCTCGCGTTTTCGATCTTGTTGAGCAGTGCGGGGCAGATGGCCGATCCTGAGACCCTGGCCCAATGGGCCGCTGAATATGCAAACACGACCCGGATCTGGATCGATTTTCTAATTGATGGCTATGGGCGTGCCTCCTTTTGGGAAGTAGCGCGATTTCGATGGGAAGAGTATTTCTACAATTTTTGGTATTTGATCTATCTATTGCCTTCGGCGCTCGGGGTAATGCTCGTGGGCGTGGCGCTGGCCCGGACGGAAGGCTTTCGGCTAAGCCGGGGTGATGACCGTTTCTACCGCAGGCTGTTTCGATGGATGCTAGTTCCTGCTTTGCTTGGTAAGTCAGCTTATGTTTACAGCATTTGGAACAGCGGGGAATTTAATCTAGGCGTAACGATTGCGTATGGAATCGGGTCGATCCTTGGCGGGCTGGCATCGGCCATTTTGATACTCTGTCTGCTGCGGTCGCTCTACCGCTCCGGGCGTCTCGGCTGGTTGCGTGGCGGGCTTGCTGCTGCAGGTCGCATGGCGCTGACGCTTTACCTTATGCAGTCACTCGTGGCGGGACTTATCTTCTACGGCTATGGGCTCGGGCTTTATGCCCAAGTGCCGCCTCAGGTTTTATGTTTTTTGGGACTTTTGATTTTCAGTGGACAAGTGTTTTTTGCGAAATGCTGGTTCCGTCGCTTCCGACAGGGGCCGCTTGAATTCTTACTTCGCCGGCTGACCTACCTGATTCTGACGAAAGGGCACAAGCACGGTTAAGTGGTTAATCAATAATTCGTGATGGCTTGGATCGCTGGGGATGAACCATTGGCTGTCACCTCGCTGAACCAGTCGCCCGTGCCAATACTGGCCCCAGTTGGCTATGGTGACGCGCCCGGAAGTGTCGCCACGAATACAGAGAACGGAATGATTGCCGAGCAGGCGCCCCGTGATTTTATCCTTTGGGCGGACGGAGAGCAGGCCGGCGCGGTAGTGCCGGCTCAAGTCGAGAAAGTCCTTGTGCCCAAGCGGCGGTTTTTTAATTTCGAAGTGCAGTCGGGTATTTGCCTCACGCGCGTATTTTTGCACGAGGCTATCCATCGCGACAATTCCGGCAAGGGTATTGGTTCCGCCAACGTCGGTGCGTGACTGGCGCTGAATCTGGAGCAGCTTGCGGTCGATCTGTTTAAACTTGAGTTGTTTGTAAATACCGGGGTCGGCGTGCGTGATCGACTCCTTGAGCAATCCGAATTTCGAATACCAAATGTAAAGGTTTAGCAGCGCCGTTGGTCCGCAGCCACTTTCCGGTTCGGGATAATCGTTCTGGTTTTCTGAAATGAAATGGCGGCGGGCATCACCGCGCAGAAGGACTTCGGATCCATAGCTTCCCTCCCGGTAGAAGTCGTATTTTTGCTCGTCCGGATTCCAAACTTTCTCAGCGACATAAAAAGGATAGAGCGGCGCACGCTGGAGGAAGGTTGTATCGAGATAGGGTTCGGCTTTCCGGTCGACTGGCGCAGGGTGCTCGACAGATGCAAAGAGGTTGAAGGAGGCCTGTGAAAGGGTTGCCGGAGGGGAGTAGGACCTTTCTTTAAGTGGGGTAAGCGGGTGGTGAATGCATTGCTCTGAAGAATTCTTCTGCACTTGAAGCAGCGAGATTCCGATCGTCGTTAGTAAGAACAAAATAAGCCACTTCTCCGCCCGGTTGCGCGGACGGTGCTTCCTCTCATGGTTAAACCGGTCGTCGCAAGACGGACAGTTGTCTGTTCGGTTGAATCCCATCGAGTTGGAGTAAAATCAATTGGCGCAGAGGCTCAATCCAGAAGCTGCAGCGAATCGAAACAGTTCGAGTCTGCTTTCAGATCCAGAGTGCTTTGAGTCGTCTGGCGGTTTGCACGGTCGCGGCATGAAGGCGGCCAGTCTCGCCGCGGCCGGGCTGATAGCCTCCGCCGTAGACGAGGACTGTTTTGGCGAGGAACTTCCGACAGAGCTGGAGCACAAAATCGTCGCGTTTGCAGATCGCTTCCCGGCTCAGTCGCATCTGGCCGAAACGGTCGTCGGCATGTATGTCTGCGCCGCTGATCCAGAAAACAAGGTCCGGCTCGGTTCGGGCAAAAACGGCCGGTAGAGTCTGTTCGAGAGCTTCCAGATAGACCTCGCTCTTGACATAGCGGGGGAGGGGCACATCGCAGTCGCCCGGTTCTTTGGCGGCGGGATAGTTTTTTCCGACGTGTATCGAATAGGTGAATACGCTGGGATCCTCGCGAAAGTAGGCGTGATTGGCGTTTCCCTGATGAGCATCCGTGTCGACGATCAGGATCTGATCCGGACAGCGATGGCGCGCGCGGAGGTATTCCACCGCGACAGCGATATCGTTGAGCACGCAGAAGCCGAGACCCCGGTCGGGGAAGGCATGATGGGTCCCTCCGGCGAGGTTGGCCGCGATGCCGTCTTCGAGGGCGGCCAGTGTCGCGCTCACGGTTCCGGCGGTCTCCAGCATGGAGCGTTCGAGGAGACGGGGCGTTGCGGGTAGACCGAGCCGGTTCCGGTCGTAGGCGATCAAGCCATACGGTTGGCCCCGGGGGTCGTCCTGACTGACCGCGTCGAGATAGGCGCGGTGGTGGGCACGTTCAATATCGACGCGCTGCAGTTCGAGTGGTTCGTAAACGTCGACTTCGGCGCGAACCAGTTTGTAGGCATCCGGAAACTTTTCCATCGGGAAGGGGTGGCCCGGTGGCAGTGGTAAATAATAATCAGGATGGTAGAACGCGCGCACGCAGATAGGAAGTAGAAGGGCTCCGGTTTTTCAATGAGGGCGGGCGCTTTGTTGAGTGGGTGGGTTGCGAAACGGTCCCGTAGGTCCTGTGTTTTCGCTGCTACCTGCGCTCATTGACAATGGGGCAGGCGGAGAGGGCCTTTATGCCACGATCGATCCTTCTCGCTCCTGCCGCCACAGACGCCCTTGCCAGGTGTCGCGTGCTTCCAGATGTTGCTCCAGTTTTTGCAGAAGCTGGTCGTTGCGACAGGACCACTGAACCGGGGTGCGGTTGAGGTGCGGAGGGGCTTCCGCAAAGCAGCGTTCGACGACGATATGGGGGCGCAGCCGCTCGAGGAAGTCTGCCAGGAAGTCCAGGTAGTCCTCCAGTTCCGGAAAGAAGAAATCCTGTGGCGAGCGGGCGTAGTCTGTAAGAAGGGCGGTTCCGGCGAGGAGCTGGAGTTGATGGCATTTCAAAGCTTGGATCGGAAGGGCGGAGAGTATCGGCGCCATGGCGAGCCAGTCTGCCTTCGTCTCTCCGGGCAGTCCAAAAATAATGTGTGTGCCGACGTGGAGGCCCCGCTCCGCAGCGGCCCGGATCGCTCGGGCCGCGCAGGCGAAATCGTGACCGCGGCGGACACGCTGCAAGCTGCGGTCATGGCAGCTCTCGATGCCGATCTCCAGGAATACGAGTGTGCGCTGGCTCAGCTCCTGAAGGAGGTCGAGCTTCGACGCGTCAAGGCAATCGGGACGGGTGCCAATGGCGAGGCCAGCCACATTGGGGACCGTGAGCGCCTCTTCATACAGGGCGCGCAGGTGCTCGACCGGCGCGTGCGTATTACTAAAAGCCTGAAAGTAGGCAAGGTGCCGCGCTGGCTTGTGGTATCGGCGTTTTTGGAAATCGATCCCACGCTCGATCTGCTCCCGGACGCTCAGTGCCGGATCGCAATAGGAAGGGTTGAAGGCCTCGTTGTTGCAGAACGTGCAGCCTCCCGTGCCGCAGGTGCCATCTCGATTCGGGCAGGAAAACCCGGCATCGATCGAAACCTTTTGGAGTCGGGAGCCGAATTTCCGGCGGTAGTAAGCCGGAGCGGCGTTGAAGCGGCGCTCATGGGGCCAGGGGTAGGCGGAAGGCGGGGCGGGCATCTTTTTCAGGCTTGGGGGAAGAGAGTCAGGTTTCGACCAGGATGCAGCAAATGGATTCGGATGAAGTCAAGGCACGAGAGCGTAGGAGGTTCCTCGCGGGAATAACGCCCTGGCAGAGGATTCTGAATTCGATCCTTGCCCTCAGCGGAGGACGATCCAGCCTGTCGGGCTTTTTTGCGAAGGCAGGCCGTTTCCAACGACTCTCGATTTGATCGCTCATAAACCAGAGAAATGACACAATCCAAATACTTTCAAGAGTGGTTCTCCAACCCGCGCAAGGACCTGATCGCGGGCACCGTTGTCGCTCTCGCGCTGATTCCGGAGGCGATTGCTTTCTCGATTATTGCCGGGGTGGATCCGGCGGTCGGTCTTTATGCATCGTTCTGTATTGCGGTAGTGATCGCATTTCTCGGCGGGCGTCCCGGCATGATCTCGGCAGCGACTGGTGCGATGGCCGTGCTGATGGTCGGACTGGTGCGGGATCACGGGATCGAGTATCTCTTGCCCGCGACTGTGTTGACGGGGGTCTTTCAAATTTTAGCCGGGGTCTTTAAACTCGGTGCACTCATGCGTTTTGTTTCGCGGTCGGTCGTAACCGGCTTTGTCAACGCGCTTGCGATTATCATTTTCATGGCGCAGTTGCCTGAATTCAAAGGGCAGGGTGTCTTGATGTATGGCATGGTGGCGGCAGGTCTCGCCATTATTTACGGATTACCCCGGCTGACGACGGCGGTGCCCTCGCCGCTGGTGTGCATCGTTGTTTTGACGATCGTCTCGCTCAGCCTCGGGTTGGAGGACAGCCTGCGCACGGTCGGTGACATGGGTGAGCTGCCCGCGAGCCTGCCGGCATTCTTATTGCCCGAAGTGCCTCTTAATTTTGAGACGCTTGGCATTATCCTCCCCTATGCGATCTCGCTGGCCATCGTCGGCCTACTTGAATCGCTCATGACGGCGACCATCGTGGACGACTTCACCGATACCTCGAGCAACAAGAACCGCGAGTGCACCGGGCAGGGCGTCTCGAACATTGTGGCGGGTTTCTTCGGTGGCATGGCGGGGTGTGCCATGATCGGGCAATCTGTGATCAACGTGAAGTCGGGTGGGCGCGGGCGCTTGTCGGCCTTTGCGGCCGGGGTCATCCTCTTGATTTTAATTCTGGTGCTGGATGATTTCGTGCGGCGGATCCCGATGGCGGCATTAGTCGCGGTAATGATTATGGTCTCGATTGGCACGTTTAGTTGGCAATCGATCCGGAATTTGAAAGTGCACCACCGGACGTCGAGCGCAGTCATGTTGACAACGGTTTTGGTGACTGTCTTTTCGCATAATCTGGCTTTGGGGGTGGGCGCCGGAGTCCTTTTAAGCGCGCTCTTTTTCGCTTACAAAGTCTCGCGTCTACTCGAAATCGATTCGGCTCTGGAGGTCTCACGCAAAGAGCGCGTTTACACCGTGCGTGGCCAGCTGTTCTTTGTTTCGGCGAGCCGATTCGCGGAGGCCTTCGATTTTCAGGAAGTGCTCGAGAAAGTGCGCATCGACGTGACGCACGCGCATTTTTGGGATCTGTCGGCGATCCATGCTCTGGATCGAGTTGTCTTGAAGTTTCGCCGGGAAGGCACTGAAGTGGAGCTTTTCGGGATGAATGAAGCCAGCAAAACCCTCGTCCTGCAGATTGCCGAGCACGACAAGCCCGGGGCGGGAGACGCGCCGGCAGCGCATTGATTCTCACGAATTTCATAGAACGAAATATGGCTACTTCCAACATACTCGCTTGCACCGACGGTTCCATCTATGCGCCCAGCGTTTACCGGCATGCGGCTTGGGCGGCTGAGCGGTTGGACGCTGCGGTAAACGTCCTCCATATGCTGAACCCGCATCACGAGATCCCGGTTAAGACAGATCTCAGTGGAAGCATCGGTTTTAATGCGCGGCAGCATTTACTTGATGAGATCGTCGAGCTGGAGGCGGCTCAGGCGCGTGTCGCCGCCAAGCGGGGGCAGGCGATTCTCGATGATGCGAAGTCGCAGCTCGAGGCCTCCGGTGTCCGGGAAGTGTTCGCCGATCAGAAACATGGCAAACTGAGTGACTCCATTGCGAGTTACGAAAAAGACGCGGAGCTGGTCGTGATCGGGAAGCGGGGCAATAATGCTGATTTTGAGAAGGGGCACCTCGGCACGAACCTGGAGCGCGTAATCCGCAGTTGCCAGCATCCGGTGCTCGTGGCGTCCCGCGAGTTTAAACCGATGCGGAACTTCATCATTGCTTTTGACGGCGGGAAAAGCGCGTGCAAGGCGGTCGAGTATGTCGCGCAGTCACCGCTTCTTCAAGACATGCATGCTTATTTGCTCTATGTCGGTTCGGGGAATGCGAAAGTCGAAGCATCTCTCGCCAAGGCGGCGGGGCAGCTGCGCGCGAGCGGTTTCGAGGTGACGATTGAGCAGCGCACCGGTGAGCCGGAGCGCGTCATCGAGAGTGTCGTGGCGCAGGACCATATCGATTTGCTGGTCATGGGGGCCTATGGACACTCGCCGATCCGTCAGTTGATCGTGGGTAGCACGACGACAGAAATGATTCGTATCGTTCGCCTGCCGGTCCTGCTTTTTCGTTGAAGCGGAGTAGCGCGTGGCCTTCCTGGACGGGTTTCGGGAGCGCTCACGCCGCTGCGGGGGGCTGTCGTCACGAACTCGTTACCCAGCGGGGGTTGACATTTTGTTCACCCTTGCTACATCCATGAGTTCCAGATGAGCACTGGATTAAACTATCGGATTTTGGTTTTAAACAGGCTTTGGCAGCCGGTAAATATCGTCGGCACGCAGCGCGCCTTTTCGCTTTTGCTCCAGGATCATGCTCAGGTGATCTATACCGGAGACGATAGTTTCCGCATGATGGACGCCGCCTCTTGGCTCGCGCTGTCGGAAGAGGAAGTGCCGGGTGACAGTGAGGCCTATGTGCAGACGGTTCGCCTGCGTATCCGGGTGCCCAAGGTATTACTGCTGCGTGAATACGATCAGCTACCCGTGCAGGAAGTGAAGTTCACCCGTGAGAATCTGTTTGAGAGGGACAATTACCGCTGCCAATACTGCGGTAACGGCTTCGAGGCCGCGCAGCTGAATATGGATCACGTCATTCCGCGGGACCGCGGCGGGCGAACCTCCTGGGAGAACATCGTGACCAGTTGTATCAAGTGTAACTCACGCAAGGCAAACCGTCTTCCGCACCAAGCAAATATGCACCTGATTCGGAAGCCGGAGCGTCCGCGCTGGCGTCCTTTCATAAGTTCGTTGATCGGGCAGGACTACGATTCCGACTGGGATCATTTTATCAACTCGAAGCAACTCGGGTAAAATCGAAGGGCGTAATCTCCGGTCGGCTATTTATTCGTTGGAAAACGCGGCGATTCCCGGCGGGAGCCCTGCTCATCCGCCAGGCTCCGACCATCATGACTGTCAATGATCCGTAAAATGCCTTGTCAGAAGCATGGAATCATGTTGCTTCAGAGCGCATGAAAATTTGCTGCATAGGTGCTGGGTATGTGGGTGGTCCGACCATGGCTATGATTGCACATAAGTGTGCGGATCACACTGTGACGGTGGTCGATATCAACCAAAAGCGGATCGATGCCTGGAACTCGGATGTGCTGCCGGTCTATGAGCCCGGTCTGGATGAGGTGGTCAAAGCCAGCCGCGGCAGAAACCTGTTTTTCTCGACCGACGTCGATCGAGCCATCCGCGAGGCGGATATCATCTTCATCTCGGTGAACACTCCAACCAAGACATATGGGGTGGGAGCCGGTCGTGCGGCTGATTTGCGCTACATTGAAAAGTGCGCGCGTAAAATCGCCGAGGTCTGCGATGGGGATAAAATCGTGGTAGAGAAATCCACGCTTCCGGTGCGGACGGCTGAGTCGATTAAGCGTATCCTTGAGTCGAACTCGAAGGGGCGGAAGTTTCAGATTCTGTCCAACCCCGAGTTTCTGGCCGAAGGCACCGCGATTGAAGACTTGCAGGATCCGGACCGCGTGCTGATCGGTGGCGACCAGACCCCTGAGGGTAAGGCAGCGATTCAGAAGCTGGTCGATGTCTATGCGGCCTGGGTGCCGCGCGACCGCATCCTGACGACAAATCTCTGGTCCTCGGAGCTCTCCAAACTTACGGCCAACGCATTTCTTGCTCAGCGCATCTCGTCGATCAACGCGATCTCTGCGCTCTGCGAAGCGACCGAGGCCAACGTCGACGAGGTGGCGCACTCGATCGGGACGGACAGCCGGATCGGACCAAAGTTTCTGAAGTCTTCGGTTGGTTTTGGCGGCTCCTGCTTCCAGAAGGATATCCTCAACCTGGTCTACCTTTGTGAGCACTTCGGCCTGCCCGAGGTTGCCGCCTATTGGAACAGCGTGATTGAGATGAACGATTACCAAAAGCGGCGCTTCGCCCGCCGGGTCGTCTCCACCATGTTCAACACCGTCTCCGATAAGAAAATCGCGGTGCTTGGTTTTGCCTTCAAGAAAGACACGAACGACACCCGTGAGTCTGCGGCGATCTACATTTGCAAGGATCTGATAGAAGAGCAGGCCAACCTCGCCATCTACGACCCCAAAGTTCCGGAATCGCAAGTTCGGCAGGATCTTGAATTGAGTGCGGATGATGCGTCGATTACATTTTGTAAAGATGCATACGAGGCGACTCGGGATGCTCATGCGATCCTTGTTCTGACCGAGTGGGATGCGTTCAAGCAGCTCGACTACAAAAAAATCTACGATCAAATGCATTTGCCGGCCTTCCTTTTCGACGGACGCAATATCCTGGATCTCGAGAGTCTCCGGGAGATCGGTTTCGAGGCTAGCGGGATCGGCAAAGGATCCTGAATTCCGGCAAGCGGCGGATAATTTTCCGTCTCCTCGCCATGAATGGCCTTCGCAAAACGGCGCGGTAATCGGTCGTCCCGTCGGCTCGCCGCACTTCGGTCAATATTTTTGTTTCCCTGCTCCTGAATGGGCTTCATGATCGACACGATATGATCATCCAGCCCAAAATTCGTGGATTCGTTTGTGTAACCGCCCACCCCCAGGGTTGTGAGGCGCGGGTTCGCAGTGAAATTGAAGTGGCGAAGGCCGCTAAAAAAGAAGGCGGGCCGAAGAAGGTCCTCGTTATCGGTGCTTCCACGGGCTACGGTCTGTCCTCTCGCATCGCGGCGGCTTTCAGCCATGATGCCGCGACGCTCGGGATTTTCTTTGAACGCCCCTCTCAAAAGGGAAAACCGGCCAGCGCCGGTTGGTATAACTCGGTGGCTTTTGAAAAAGCTGCGCACGAGGCGGGGCTCTACGCGAAGAGTATCAATGGAGACGCTTTTTCGAGGGAAATCAAAGAGCAGACGATCGCTGCGATTAAAGCGGATCTTGGGCAGGTTGACCTTGTGGTCTATAGCCTCGCCTCTCCGCGGCGCACGGATCCTGAGACGGGCGAGACGTATAAATCCTGCCTGAAGCCGATCGGCCAGAGCTTCACCAACCGCACCCTGGATACGGACAAGAGCGAAGTCGCGGAGGTTACGATCGAACCGGCCGAGGGCGATGATGTGGCCCATACGGTAAAGGTTATGGGGGGCGAGGATTGGGAACTCTGGATGCAGACGCTCGATGCGGCCGGAGTGCTGGCGCCGGGCGCGAAGACGGTGGCTTACTCCTACATCGGTCCAGAAATAACCTGGCCGGTTTACACGAACGGGACGATCGGAGCTGCGAAAAAAGACGTGGAGCGGGCGGCCAAAGCGATCTCGGAAAGCTACGATTGCTCGGCCTATGTTGCCGTGAACAAGGCAGTGGTCACACAGGCCAGTTCGGCTATACCGGTGGTGCCTCTTTACATATCGATTCTCTTCAAAGTGATGAAGGCGAAGAGCACGCATGAAGATTGCATTGAGCAAATGGTGCGGCTTTTTAACGAACGCCTTTACGGTAGTGCACTGCAGCTCGACGATGCCGGACGGATCCGCGTGGACGACTGGGAGATGGAGCCCGATGTGCAGCAAGCCGTCGAGGAAATTTGGCCGGAGATCCGGACAGAGACGCTCTACGAGCTGGCCGACTACAGTGGCTACCAGGAGAATTTCCTGGCGCTCTTCGGTTTTGGTTTGCCCGGGGTCGATTACGATGAAGACGTCGAGGTGGACCTGCCGCTCCCGAGCCAGGCTTAAGCCGCGGTAGCACCGAAGGGCGGCAGCGCGCGCCCCTTTCTCCGGTCGCTGCATCAAGCCTCGGGCCTTGTTTCCTGAACAAAGAAAATCGATTCAAGGAGACGGATGCCCGGTATCGTATCGGGCGACAAGACCGGTCGCGAAGCGAACCGGACCACCGAAGGTGAGAGTCCCCAGTTGATTCGAGAGATATAAAGAAGCCCGCGAGTGAATCATTGACGGGCGGAGAAAAAAGTAGGCCGTCGGGGACTCGTTCC
>Ga0102948_1000508_pt1 | contig 15277 bp, 9 predicted proteins | sample SalPonA_A_H2O_MG_FD_78211 | JGI IMG/M metagenome (GOLD analysis project Ga0102948, IMG submission 78211) | Water microbial communities from South San Francisco under conditions of wetland restoration - Salt Pond MetaG R2A_A_H2O_MG | ecosystem: Environmental > Aquatic > Non-marine Saline and... | reverse complement strand
GTGCTGCCAGCATGCCAAAGATCAGGAAGGGGTTACTTAGCAACGAGATACGGAAAATTGAGCGGGTTTCTGAGCGACTGTTGAGCACATGCACGTTCTCAAAAAGGACCATCAGTAAGAGAGTAATGTTGCGTGCACTCTCGACGCTGGCACCCTGATCCAGTTGCCAGGTGAACACGGCAAAGGCGATTCCACCCATAATAATGGCATTAATCAGTACCCGCTCGATCATCAAACGGTTAAATATGGGTTCCTTGGGTGGACGCGGATGACGTTTCAGCTCGTCACCCTCAGCGGGTTCGAATGCCAGTGCGACATCCTGAATGCCGTTTGTCACCAGGTTAAGCCACAAGAGCTGAATCGGGTAGAGGGGAATAGGCATACCGAATAGTACACTCAGGATAAACAGCGTGATCTCCGCGACGCCGGTTGAAATGAGTAGAAAGATAACTTTGCGGATATTGTTGTAGACGATCCGTCCCTGCTTGATGCCCTCCACAATCGAGGCAAAATTATCATCGGTGATAATTAGATCAGAGCTTTCGCGCGCCACATCGGTGCCGCGTTTGCCCATGGCGATCCCCACATGGGCATTGTGAAGCGCCGGTGCGTCATTCACGCCATCGCCGGTGACGGCGACATATTCCCCATCGCTGATAAGCTGCTGCACAATCTGCAGTTTCTGGGTCGGTTCAATGCGGGCAAATACTCGAGAGCTAGCCACTAGCCGGCTCAGTGCGAGGTGATCCCCGGCATCAACCTGCGCAACCGCAGTCGCAATTTCTGTACCGGTGACCGCTTCTGTCTGATGATCGGCTATCTTCAGCTCTCGAGCGATTGCCAGTGCTGTTTGGGGGTGATCCCCAGTGATCATCGCGACCTCTATATGAGCTGCGCGGCACTGGGCGACCGCATCGGCTGACTCAGTTCGTAGCGGATCGATCATACCCACAAGGCCCTGAAATTTAAGGCCGGACAGCTGTGTCTCAATATCAGCTCCGGTATCTGCTTCTCGCGAGGCACAGGCGAGTACGCGAAGCCCTCGGCGAGCCATCTCAATCAGTTGTTGTTGTATCTCCTCCTGCTCTTCCTGACTGACAACACACATCTCCATTATGTGCTCAAGGCTGCCCTTTACCATCAGTCGGGGACTCGAGTTGTACTGATTTAGACTGGCACTGAAACCCCGTTCAGACTCATAAGGAATACTCTGTAATTCCGGGTGTCGGTGCTGCAGCTCTGTACGGTCAATACCGTACTTGGCGGCTAACACTAGAAACGCAAGATCGACACCATCGCCATTAGCGATGCGCTCGCCATCAACCTGACGATACTCTGCCTCGTTGGTCAGACTTGCGCACTCAATGAGTGCTTCCAGTTCCTGTGGGTTACCGTTTTCATCCAACGACTCGATTTCGCCGTGATCATCCAAACCTTCGCCGCTAACACGATAGCGTGAATGGCTAGAGAGCCAGATTTCGCGAATCGTTAACTCATTTACTGTCAGCGTGCCGGTCTTATCTGAGGCGATGTAGGTGCATGAGCCGAGCGACTCAACCGCAATCAGACGACGAACGATAACGCCGGTTTTCGCCATTCTTCGCATGCCGATTGCCAGAGCAACGGTGATCGCCGCGGGAAGCCCCTCAGGGATGGCTGAGACAGCAAGGGCCACACCCATTAAAAATACCTGGGCCAGAGGTTCGCCCCGGGCGAGAGTGACGATAAATAGCAGAGCGATGATCACCAGTACCGCAATTGAAATTCGCAGTGTAAAGGCCTCAATCCGCTTGATCAGCGGCGGCTTGGCGGTCTGCTCCTGAGTAACCCCCTCGGCAATTTGCCCTAGTTGAGTCTGAAGTCCGGTCGCGAAAATCTCAGCATAGGCCCGCCCATGGGTGATTATGGTGCCAGCAAAGAGGCGGTCAGTCTGGTCTGATAGCGACTTTGCAGCTTGCTCTGGCGGCGTTGCTGACTTCTCGGCAGCGACGGACTCCCCGGTCAGCATGGATTCATCAACCAGCAGATCCTGACACTTAACCAGTTGCATATCGGCCCCAACACGGTCGCCGCTGACCAACATCACCAGGTCACCGGGTACCAGTTGGGCCACCTCCACTCTGAGGTTTATGCCTTCACGTATGACGTTGGTAAATTGGGGCACCATATTGCGTAGCGCTGCAGCGGAGCGTTCGGCTGAGTGCTCCTGAATGGTACCGATGAGGGCGTTAAGCAGCAGTACAAAGAAGATAAACACGGCATTGACGGTCTGGCCAAGTGCCAGTGAGACCAGTGAAGCCGCCAGTAGTACGTAGATGAACGGGCTTTTGAATTGGCGCAGTGCAATTGAGATGAGCGTCTGTTGGGCTTTCTGGGGCAACTGGTTAGGGCCAAACTTCTCAAGCCTCAGCGCCGCTTCCTTGCGAGTCAATCCTCTCTCTTGCATCAAGTCGGCCTCCAAGTCGGCACTGATTGCAGCAAGTGGTGAATATCACCACAACTTTGCTACTCTCTTTGCTACTCTCAGAGTATAGAACGATCCTGTCTCTGGCGCGTTTGATGCGGGATATTTGTGCCAGACCACCGAGGCACCCGATCAACAACCCATGGGGGAGCGATGAGGGCAAATATTTTCAGGAAAGCTTCAACCTGGGGTGCAATACTCGAAACATGAAACAGATCATCCTACTCATATCGTCGCTGCTCTTTGTTACCTCGATTCAGGCGATGGACCTACGAGACTTCAAAGAGCGCTCATTCAAAGGCAACACCGATTACGCGCGTGATGGCACCGGCATCCGAGGTGAAACTCAAGGCGCAGCCTCGGTTCTCTATCGTGAGGAGGAGATCGATCTAACCCAGACGCCCATTCTTAAATGGCGCTGGAAGATATCCAACACCTACGGACAGTCTCATGATGAACAGAGCAAGAGCGGCGATGACTATCCTGCCAGGCTCTACGTGGTGGTTAAGACCGGCTTTCTGCCCTGGCAGACACTTGCACTGAATTACGTCTGGTCCTCAAACCAACCGGTGGGAACAGTCTGGAAGAACGCCTACACGGATAAAGCGGTGATGATCGTTGTCGACTCGGGTGAAGATAAAGCGAGCCTCTGGCAGCATCATCAGCGCAACATCAAGGCGGACTTCAACACCCATTTCGGAATTGAGGTCGATACCCTGCATGGGTACGCCATAATGGTGGATGGTGACAACACGGGTAAACAGGCGACGGCTTGGTTTGATGCAGTTGAGTTTGTAGCGCAGTAAACTTCGGGTTTACTCCCATACCTCGCGCAGAGGCTCCCCAAAGTCGTCGTAGATCACTTTGCGCTGCGGTTTGCGCAGCTTTTTCAGCAGGCGAGGTTTGTCTTTTGCTATCCGCCGTGCATCGATCTGTTTAAGTACCTCATCACAGGCGGTACGTGTTTCCCGCGGCTTGCCGTCGTTAAAAACTGGACGAATCAGATCGCCCTTGGCAACACCACTCTGGCCACGTGGGATATGCTTCACCTCGCCACCGGAGCGCATAAATGCCTCAACCTGAGCTTTAAGCTCGGCGCGCAGTTCTGCTTTGGTTTTACGAGGTGTCATAGCGTCTCCGGGTTTAGCAATTCAACTGCACAGTCTAACAAAATAAGCTGTTTGATAAAGCTCACTGGTTAAAAAATAGTCAATCAAGTCGTTAGTCAAACTCTATCAAGACGTAGAGTGGATTGTTTCGCAAGCGATTGAGCCGTGTTGCTGCAGGAACTCCTGCGACAGTTCAAACGTCTTTAGCTCCCGACTTACAGGGCAGGTGAATGCGAGTTTGACGGCGAAAAGCTGGAGTCCAAGACTGTTTTTATTGCCACGGCCATATTTCGGATCGCCCATGACCGGATGCGCTATTAGTTCAAGATGCCGGCGAATTTGATGAGTGCGGCCGCTCAGTATTTCGACATTCAGCCAACTGGTATTGCTCGTAGAGTCGTAGCTCAACCGCTTGTAGAGAGTCTGAGCCGCTTTACCATCCAGTTTGGCATCGATCTCACCTGAGAGCGGTGCCTCACCCCGTACCTGACAGAGGTAGTGCTTTGTCACGTCTCGTTTCTGGAACTGCTCGGAGAGGTTGGCCGCGACTCCTTTAGAGTGTGCCAGCAGCATCAGTCCGGCCGTTTCACGATCGAGGCGATGTACAACAAAAGCGGTGCGTTTAGGTTCAAGCGTCTGTTCCGCGATGCGTTGAATTGAGAGATGATCACACCAGTCATTGCCCTGAGCCACAGCTCCAGCTGGCTTGAACCAGACTGAGTATCCACTGGCATCATGCAGACAGAGAGCCCCCTCTACTTTGCGGGAAAGGAGAGCCTCATCATAAAAAATCTCCAGCCTGTCGCGGTTTTGCAGAACCTCCTTGGCACGGCGTAGGTGACGGCGCGGCTTGTTGTGGCGCTTGAGCCAGATAGCCCCTTTGGTCATCGCATCTTTGATCTTCTGCTTAGATAAACCCGATTTCTCAGCGAGAAAATCACTGGCGATCTGACCGGCGTTGGTTGCATCTATAAGGTGATTTTGTTGGATTTTCATGATGTCTCTGCTGAAGCGAGTAGGGGGGAGGATCACCTGACCGGTTGTCAGTGTTCTACTTTGAAGGAGTGCCAGCCCCGGGGAGACCCCGGGAGCCAGCAAGCGACCCGTTACTCTTTAACACAGTCGATGTAGTAGCGCTCATCGTCACGCACCAATCCGTGACAGTCGGTCTCGAAACCGGGGAACTGGCTGTTAAACTCGCGAACAAATTTGAGGTAATCAACAATCGTCTTGTTGAAGCGCTCGCCCGGGATCAGTAGCGGAATTCCGGGAGGGTAAGGCGTAACTAGCATCGCCGTTGTGCGACCCTCAAGCTCGTCAATAGAGACACGTTCAACATCACGATGCGCCATCTTGGCCCAGGCATCGGCGGGTGTCATGGCAGGTTCGATGTTGGACAGATACATCTCTGTAGTGATCTTAGCGACATTATACTTGCGGTAGATGTCGTGTAACTGATGACAGAGATCGCGCAGTCCGACGCGTTGGTAGCGTGGGTGCTGTTTAGCGAACGCAGGCATCACGCGCCACATCGGCAGGTTTTTATCAAAGTCATCTTTGAACTGCTGCAACTCAGTCACCATCGAGTTCCAGCGGCCTTTGGTGATACCAATGGTGAACATGATGAAGAATGAGTAGAGACCGGTCTTCTCAATGATAATACCGTGCTCCGCCAGGTACTTGCTGACAATTGCGGCCGGGATACCGTGCTCATCGAACTCACCATGAATATTGAGTCCCGGCGTGATGATGGTCGCTTTGATCGGGTCAAGCATGTTGAAGCCCGATTTGATGTCACCGAAACCGTGCCAGGTATCTTCGTCGTGGATAATCCAGTCATCACGATCGCCCAAACCTTCATCAGCCCACTTTTCCGGCCCCCATACTTTGAACCACCAGTCCTCAGCAAACTCGTTGGCAACCTTGCGCATCGCACGGCGGAAATCGATCGCCTCGAGCAGCGACTCCTCTACCAGTGCGTGACCGCCCGGCGGCTCCATCATCGCCGCAGCTACATCACAGGAGGCGATGATGGCGTACTGCGGGCTGGTCGATGAGTGCATGAGGTAGGATTCATTAAACCGGTGAGTATCCAGCTTACGATTTTTAGCATCCTGCACCAAAATCTGTGACGCCTGAGACAGACCAGCCAGCAGTTTGTGCGTCGATTGAGTGGCGAACACCAGCGTCTCCTCGGAGCGGGGACGCGGTTCAGTTCCACCAATCGCGTGCATGTGGTTGTAGAAGGGGTGGAAGGCCGCATGCGGCAACCAAGCCTCATCAAAATGCAGCGTGTCGATGGTATCGCCCAACATCCCTTTGATGGTCTCTACGTTGTAGAGCACGCCATCGTAGGTGCTTTGAGTAATCGTCAGTACGCGCGGCTTTTTATTCTTGGCATTGCGAGCAAAGGGGTTTGCTTCAATCTTTTGACGAATCGTCTCGGGATCGAACTCGCTCTTCGGTATCGGGCCGATAATTCCGTAGTGGTTACGTGTCGGCATTAAGAACACGGGAATCGCACCACACATGATGATTGAGTGCAGGATGGACTTGTGACAGTTACGGTCGACAACGACGATGTCCCCTGGCGCGACGGTTGAGTGCCAGACAACCTTGTTGGAGGTCGAGGTGCCGTTGGTTACGAAGAAGAGGTGATCTGCACCAAAAATTCGAGCCGCGTTTGACTCCGAGTCATGCACCGGACCGGTATGGTCCAGCAGCTGACCGAGTTCCTCTACGGCGTTACAGACATCAGCACGCAGCATATTCTCGCCGAAAAACTGGTGGAACATCTGCCCTACCGGGCTCTTCAGAAAGGCTACGCCCCCTGAGTGTCCGGGGCAGTGCCAGGAGTATGAGGAGTCGCTGGCGTAATCCATCAATGCGTTGAAGAATGGCGGAGCGAGCGAGTCGAGGTAGACCTTCGCCTCACGTATGATATGGCGTGCCACGAACTCCGGCGTATCCTCGAACATGTGGATAAAGCCGTGCAGTTCACGCAGGATGTCGTTGGTCACATGGCGTGAAGTACGCGTCTCACCATAGAGAAAAATCGGGATCTCCGCGTTGCGTTTACGCACCTCGCCGATAAAGTCTCGAATGGAGCCGAGTACCTGATCAGAGAGATCCTCAGACTCACCGCTTTCAAACTCTTCATCATCAACCGAGATAATAAAACAGGAGGCACGGCTAGCCTGCTGAGCGAAAGCGGTCAGATCACCATAACTGGTTAAGCCGGTCACCTCCATCCCCTCTTTTTGAATCGCTTCAGCAAGGTCACGAATGCCGGAACCAGAGATATTTTCTGCACGGAAATCTTCATCGATGATGATGACGGGAAAACGAAATTTCATCCACCAGGGCCTTTATCAATGTGGTGAAAATAACCGACTAGCGTCTTTGGCTAGTTCGGTGCCTTAGATCTAGATAGACGTCCTGCGTCCGCTCTATAGCTTAGCGCATTCTATCAATCGTCCAGTGCAGGTAAAGCATCTGCGGAGTTTGAAGCACGAATAAATTTAGCCAAGCCGGCCGCTACCGCCACAGTTTATGGATAGCGGAGTGTTTGAGAATAGCCATCAGCTGCTGGATCGCACACCGGGGATTGATAGACTGATCTGCCCCCTTATACCCTCTGCGCTTTTAAGCTAGAATCGTTCGCTAACCATTATAAAAGGTGTAAGCTCGAGCAGCACAGCACCGGTAATTTAGGGTTTAAACCTAGTGCTTTTCAGTAAGTTACCTGACGATATATTCTCTCCGCTCTCAGGTCAGAACCGCCAAGTCTATCAAGCGGTCCTTTTAGAACTCTCGGACCTCTTTTTCGATGAGGATCTGATAGACCCCTTCATCCCTAAGGATCTGGTTCGCTCAACCATAGAGGGGGCGGTGGTGCGACTCGGTGTGCGCCGTTGGGTGGCTGAATCTGAGGAAGAGACTGAGCTACCGAGCAGCAGTGCAGACTACACCAACCGCATTTACCGTCGCCTGGTGCAGACGGGCTGGTTGGAAGAGGAGCAGAAGATCTACCGCACCTATGTGCTGTTGCAGCCATCGGTCAGTTATCTAATGCGCTCGTTGGTCTCCATTGCACGCTTTGAGAAGCGCAGTTACGGTGGCGCTGTTCTGAACGTGCTGTCGTCGCTTGAGGCTGCGATCAACGACCCCTTGGGGCGTGGTATTACGCTTTCTGAGGCGGCTGAGACGGCTGCGGAGTTCAGTGCACACCTGACCGACATGTTGCTGGGGCTGCGTGAACTTAAGATCAGCCTGTCGGCTAGCCAGAACCCGCAGGAGATTGTGCGCGGCTTCTTCGATCGCTTTGTTGAACAGATTCTTGTTTCAGATTACAAGACGCTCAAAACCAAGAATAACCCCTTCCGGTTCCGCCGTCAGATCCTCTCGATATTACGTGATCTGCAGTTCGATATTCTGAAACTTGAACAACTGACTCAGCACTATCAGATGCAGTACGAGGTGGATGCGGACGCTGCAGAGTCGATGGTGCATCAGCACATCACCCGTATTATCCGCATTTTTGAATCGGTTGATCTGCGCTTGCAGGCGATCGATGATTTCCGTTACCAGTTGGAGAAGCGCGTCGCCGACACGGTGCGCTATATGGACAAGACCACACCGGGCATGGCCTCACGTCTGTCGCGGCTTATTACCCAGTTGGGTCGCAAGGATGGTCGTGAAATTCCGCCGCCGCGAACCATGGATGAGTATGCCTTTATTGCCGCTAACTCCGTACGCTCACCCATACGTCGGCGGGTCGTCACCGAACCGCGCGTGATTACACAGCAGCAGATCGATCCGAGAGTCTTGCGACAGCGTGAGCTATTTAAAGAGTGGAAAGCACGCCGTGAAGTGAAGGTTGACCGTATAGAAGCCTACCTCGAACGTCACTTTGATGCTGGACAGCAGCAGGTTGCTGCCACTGACTTCTCAATCGAGACGATTGAGGACTACATCTGTTTCAGTTATGTCCGCCACCTGAATTCCCTGGGTAAGAGAGCGCGCAAGACCGCGCAACGCTACCAAATTGAGTTTGATGACAGCTACGTGTGCGTCGCCGAAATGGTTGAGTGCCGTGGCTTTACAATACACAGGAACGCCTGATGCTTGGTGATCTACGAAAAGTACTTGAGCGCAACGAGAAGCGGACAGAGCAAGATTTTGTTCGCGCTGCTAACCAGATTTTGACCCATCAGTTCGTCTACGCAGATAAGCCCGCGCAGCGTGATCTCTACTTTCTGGTGTCCCACAATATTGACTACTTCCGCAACCTTTTTGCGGCGATTGGATGGTCACTCGTTTACCAGCCCGATGAGGCCTACCTGGGAATTATTCCTCAGGCGGAGGAGCGCGTCATGCGTCTCAAACTCGATGAGTCTCTTCTCCTTCTTTGCGTGCGCCAGATATACGAACAGAAGCTGGAGAACTTTGAGATTGAAGGTGGCTTGGCATTTACCACCAGCGATGAGTTGCTGAGTCTCTTTGCCAGTTTGACAGGTAAAGAGATCCCCAATGAAACACGGCTGAAGGAGATACTGGCGTTGATGTCTCGCCACGGCTTGATTGATCGCGGCCGTGCGGATGAGACCGACCCGAAAAATGTGCCCCTGAGTATCTATCCAACCATCCGTCAGGTTGTGGTGGATGACTATGTTGGTCAGCTTGAAGCGCTTTGCGATACCGAAAGCAGAGACCTCGAACTGCACTCGGAGGAGACCGATGACGAGCCGGCTGATAGCCCGACAGCGTCATCCGAGGAACAGTCGCAAGGGGTTAATACTGCCTCAGAAAAAGTGGTGGCAGCGGAGGCTAACGATGAAACAGCTTAATCGTCTGGTAATGGTCAACTGGTACGTTCTGGGTGCTCAAGAGATACCGATAAAAGGCAGCGTGGCGATAGTTGGCCCTAACGGGTCAGGTAAATCCTCACTGCTCGACGCCATGCAGACGGTGCTGATGGGCGGACACAAGCGTCACCTAAGTTTTAATGCCTCAGCCGGCGAAAAGTCAGAGCGTTCATTGCGCACCTACTGTCTTGGTTACCTCGATGATGGTGGCAAGGCAGCCAGTGCTCGCGAAGATTCCATCACCTATCTGGCGATGAGTTTCTTCGACACCGAGACGGCCAAAGAGAGTTGTGTCGGTATCGCCATCAGCGCCTCCACGGCGAGCGCTGAAGAGGAGATCCTCGGGCGCTTTATCTTACCTGATTTCTCGGTTTCGCTGGATGATTTCACTGTCAAACAGGGTGGGGGGCGTATGCCACGTCCCTGGCCAGAAGTGCGTGACTCACTGTTGAAACAGTGCCCGGATATGATCTTGGAGAAGCGTGCGAGCCGCTACATTCGCGAATTGGTGACCCATCTTAGCCAGGATGCGGCGATGCCAAACGACGATGAGAAGTTCATCAAGAACTTTAAGAACGCTCTAAAGTTTGTACCGATCGACAGCCCCACTCGGTTTGTCCGCGAGTTCGTTCTGGATGAGAACGTGGTTCACGTGGGCGCTTTCCGAAAGTCGCTCGATGAGTACCGCGCGATGGAGGCTAAAACCAAAGAGGTAGCAGATCGCATCGACGAGCTGGAGAAGGTGCAGGAGCTCTGCCGCGGTATCAGCCGCAACCTCAAGAATGCAGTCGAGTATGAGTGGGTGGTTCATGAAACCCGCTTTGAAAATGCTGACCTTCGCAAGGAGGAGGCTCAGGAGCGCCTTGAGACCTGGCAAGAGCAGGAGAGTGAAGTTCAGGGGCAGCTAAACGAGGTGTCTCAGCAGCTCAATCAGGTGATGCAGGATCTGGCTGACGCACGTGCGGCCCTCAACAACACCGACTCGGCGCATCAGGTCAACGCGCTGGAGTCATCTATTCGTGCGAACCAGCACGAACTCAACGTTGTACAGGAGCGTATTCAGAAATCCTATGCGTTGATGCGCACCGCCGTCGGTTTTAACCATCAGCGAGACCTCTTACCGGAGGAGTTCCGTGCGCTTGTCGATCAGGCTGTTGAGCTCTGGCGCTCCGGCGAGAATCTGATGGCCGATGTGTGGCCCAATGAGCCAGTCGACGTTGATAACCTTCTGGATGCCCTGCGTAAACAGATCGACGCAGTACGCCGCAAAGTGTCTCGCCGCTTTGAAGAGTCGGTTATCCGCATCTCGGAGCTGCGAAACAATATTCAGAGTCAGAAGTCGGCAGTCGAGCAGTTGCAGCAGGGGAGAGCGCCAGTACGTCGTAATACTGCCGAGCTGATGGAGCTGCTGGCAGAGTACGGTATCGAGTCTACGCCGATCTGTGAACTGGTGGACATTACCGAAGATAAGTGGCGTATCGCCATTGAGTCCTTCCTCGGAGCTCGCCGCGAGGCACTGGTCGTCGATCCAGATCGCGTTAAAGAGGCGATTACCCTCTATCGGCGCAAAGGTCGCCACCTTAAGGGGTGTCGCATTATTAACACCACTAAGTCATCGGAGTGGGCCAACCGCTCTAAGCCGGGCACACTGGTGCAGTTCGTCGATACGGATAATGAACACGCCATGGCCTACATGAACCGTGCCCTCGGTGGCGTGATGGCGGTTGAGACCGAGACCGAACTGCTGCGTCACGAACGGGCACTGACCTACGACTGCATGCTACAGACTGAGGGCTCTACCACCGCGATCAATGAGATGACCCCAATCATGGGCATTCGTCGCCGCGGTGATCAGTTAGCGCTGCAGGGCAAACAGGTTGATGAGATGATCAATGAGTTTACCCTTTTAGGTAAGCAACACGAGTCTCTGGAGAAGCTGCGTGACGCCTTGATCAGTCTTGATGGTGGCCTGTCTCAGGTGAATGAGAAGGTGTTTGATCTCGTGCAGCAGCGCAAGCAACTGACACACCAGATTCAGGGCCATCAACAGACGATTACCGATCTGAGGAATCATGATGACTCAGGTATCCAGCAGCGGATTGCCAATTTGGCAACTTTGCAGAAGGAGACCGAGCAGCGTCAGCAGCAGTTGATGGATAAGTTGCAGAAGGCACGTACTGGCCTGATCAGAGATGGTGCGCAGCTCGAAGTGCTGGAGAAAGATCTCAGTGAGCATGCTGAGGCACGTACGAAGTGTGAGGCAGACGCCGAGTTCGATCCGCAATCGGCACAGGAGAAACGCGACTACCTCGAGGAGAGCTGTGGCGGCGAGCTTGAGCGAATTATTTTTGAAGCGGCGAAGAAGGCGCAGTCTGAGCTGTCGCTACATGAGCGTAAGAAGAATGCGGTTCGCGATGGGGTCGCTCAGTACAAGGCACGCCATCACGGTGGCGGCCTCAGCCATCAGGATCTTGATAAGGTGGGGCCCGATTCAACGCACGCTGAGCTTGAAGCCTATGTTAACCAGACAGTAGAGTCCCTGCGTGATTCAGAGTTGGCTCAATACACCGCCAAAGCTGAGCGGGCGCGAATGGAAGCGGAATCGGCTTTCCGGTCTGACTTTGTGGCTCACCTCAATGATCAGATCAACAAGATCCGTGACCTGATACGTGAACTCAACTCTCACCTCAAGAACCGTCCGTTCCACAAGGAGATGTACAGCTTTGAGATGACACCCAACCCGGAACTCAAAGAGATTCTGGAGTTGGTGGAGGCCTACACCAGTTTGGATTCAGCGAACGTTGGCTCGTTGTTTGATATGAAGTTTGATCAGGATTCACGCCATAAGAGCGCGCTTGAGCGTATCCATGACGTTCTCAAGGATGAGGGTGAGTCGAGCCTGCTGCAAGACTACCGTAACTTCTACAACTTTGAACTGGTGGTTAAGGACCTTGATGGGAACCGCAAGACCACGCTGACTCAGCGCATCAAGACCGGCTCCGGCGGAGAACACCAGGTCCCCTTTTACGTCGCAATGGCTGCAGCGCTCGGCGCGACCTACCGTCTGAAAGAGGGAAGTGACGGCAAGCCGGTAGGCGGCTTTAGTCTGTCGGTCTTCGATGAGGCGTTTAACAAGCTGGACTCAGAAAACACCACTACCTCGCTCGGTTTCATGAGCGACCTGGGGCTGCAGACAATCATCGCTGCACCAGACGAGAAGTATTCACTGCTCTCGACCTGTATGGACACGATTGTAAACGTTTGCCGCGATGGCCGTGTGGTGGATGTTGACGTGGAGTTTCCAACAGATCTGGGTAAAGCGCTGCTCGCTTCGGACAATCCCAAGAAGCTGATGGCGCAAGAGGCGGATGACTACGAAGATGAGGATCTGGGTACAGCAGAACCCGCTACTTCGGAACTCGACCTCTAATATCAACGATCAGGAGCGGCCTGCCGTAAGCGCAGGTCGCAACTGACATTGCGAAGCAATTTGCGACTGTATCGCTACGACGACCGAGATAGTCGCATCTGTTGCACGCTTCTAAGCCTTGGCTAGTGCCTGGGTTTGAACCTCGCCAGCGGCAGGTCCGGACTAGTGATTTCGACCACGCCATCAGCTGTCTCGCTCACCTTCCAGGCAGCCTGATGCGCTGATGCGTGAAGCAGCCACTGCACCGGGCTGAAGTGGCTCTCCCAGGCGTCTATCTGATCCCAGGCAATCAGGGCGCACAACCGCTCTGGGCTGTTGATCTTTAACGTCGCGGGGTCGGGCCAGACACCTAGACTCTCCTCGGTGTAGAGTTGCTGCTCCCTGGGAATTGAACGGCGCACACTCAGATCCGGGCTCCAATCACTGACCCGCCGATCGCGCACGCTGGGTCCGCTGTCGAGTCCCTCAAGGCCTGAAATAATCTCTGACAGTGACCAGCGGCATCGGCTAATAATCTGCCACACAGGCTCGAGTGTGGTTTTTGATCCCAGCGTAAAGCGCACGGGTTGCTCGCCAAAACAGGTAATCTGCAGATAGGTGGTCTGCAGATCGATACGGCAGTTGGGCTGACGAATCTGAGCATAGGGCCGCTCACGTTGGAAAAACGCGATCCACTGCTGGCGGCTCTCGAGCTCAGACAAAATTGGAATCATCATCGCTTTAAATTTTGAGTTGTAATAAGGTTATAACGCGTAATCTCTTTTACCTGAGCTTAGGATACCAGATGAAACTACTGAACCGCTCCGGTTTATCCATCCGCCCCCGGCAGCCTTTCGCTGCATGGATTGCCAGCCACACCGAAGATGCGCCTGAGCTTGAAGAACTTAGGCGCGAGGCGATGCTCTATCTAATCGATGAGGTTGAGCAGGAGCAGGACTTTGTTGATGCGATTGACCGTCATTGGCGCACTATCTTTCGCAACGAGTTGGAGGCCTGGGATGAGTTTGGTGATCATTGGCCTGAGGAACTGACGCCGGAGTTATTTGAGCAGTGGTTTGATCTGGATATACAGCTGATGAGCTTCGATCTAAGTGCTGAGCCTTTGTTACGCGCCGATCTAAAAGGGTAATAGCGATGATGCACCAAGAGAAGTCCCTATCAGAACTGGAGTGGCATCCGCAGCGCGGCGCCCTGATCAATGAACTGCACTCGCGCCCTTTCCGCACCATAGGGAATGGTACCTCCATCACCCACCTTGCGTTGCTCAGTGATGAGTTAACGAAGGAGGCTCAGACAGAACATCTGCGGAAGCTCTCGGCTGAACTGGGTGCAGAGCACAGTGTCTCCTCGGGAGCTCTCAACTCTTTCTCTATCGGCAGCTTTGATGTGCGGATGGAGCGTCATCTCGAATTTACCAGTCTGACATTTACTGACGGCTCAGCCAATCCTGTGGAGTTGCCATTCGCTCGCACAGCTCTTGACCGTCTCCCCAAAGGCTGGCTAGAACAGATGCCTGGCGTTGTAGTGGCGGCGTTCCATGTGCGTGTGGAAGCGGCGCCTCAGCCCGTCCCTTTGCCGGACCAGGTCCGTCCAGCCTTTGATGATCAGATGTTGGTTGGCAGCTCCCCGATGCACGGCAAAGCACAGGTATGGACAAGCTTTCGCCTGCATGAAGGGGGCTATGGCCGCTTTTTGGTGCTCAATCTCTCCTTATCTAGTACGCAACTGGGGCGTATGGTGCAGCGAACGATTGAAGTTGAGACCTACCGTATGCTGGCTCTCTTGGGTTTTCCGGATGCGCGCGCGCTCTCCCCGCTGCTGGCGCAGATGGATAGCCATCTGGTGAAGCTGACTCAGCGTCTGGCTGATAACGGTGACGATGATGCCAGTATCCTGCGAGAGCTGACTGATATGGCAGCTGAAATCGAAGCGCACCGGGCAAGGACCGCCTTTCGGGTGAACGCCACGCGTGCGTATCACGACATTATGCTGACGCGTTTGGATGAGTTACGTGAGGATGAGGTGTCGGGTCACCTGACGATGCGCGAGTTTTTGACGCGTCGACTGACGCCGGCAGTCCGCTCGAGTGAGACGATGCAGAAGCGACTCGATGATCTCTCGACGCGTATTCATCGCACGTCCGTAATGATGCGTACAAGAGTCGAACTTGCGATTCAGAATCAAAACCGAGAACTGCTCGCCTCGATGGACCGTCGTTCGAAGGTACAACTGATGATGCAGCATACGGTTGAAGGGCTATCGGTAGCCGCTATCAGCTACTATCTAGTGGGCTTGGTGAAGTACCTTACGGATGCTGCTGCCAGCAGTGGAATAGTGTTTGATAAAAGCTTGGTTACTGGAATTTCTGTGCCGGTAATTCTCGGCGGAGTCTGGTATGTTACGCGTC
>Ga0102948_1000506_pt1 | contig 15301 bp, 12 predicted proteins | sample SalPonA_A_H2O_MG_FD_78211 | JGI IMG/M metagenome (GOLD analysis project Ga0102948, IMG submission 78211) | Water microbial communities from South San Francisco under conditions of wetland restoration - Salt Pond MetaG R2A_A_H2O_MG | ecosystem: Environmental > Aquatic > Non-marine Saline and... | reverse complement strand
GGCAAATTTAACACCATGATGGGATCGTTATTAGTTGAGCGGGCAGATGGTGTTCAATTTAAACTTGGTAGCGGTTTTTCAAACAACGAGCGGAAGCACCCGCCAGAAATTGGTGAGTGGGTCACCTATAAATTTTACGGCTATACCAATACTGGAAAGCCCCGCTTTGCCAGTTTTATGCATATTCGCCCTCAAAACGATTTACCAGAAGCATCAATGGCCAATAAACACTAACGTGTTGTTGATAAGTAGTGTCTAGTCAAACGCACAGTGCCGCTAAATTGCAAAATTGATATATGTGCTATACGGTGGTATCCCTCCACTCGCGCCTTATTCAAACAAGTAATTTTGTATGTGAGGCTTATGACAGGGTAGATAAGGTAATCGCAATGCAGTCTTTATGGAAATTGTTGTTCTTCGCTGTAATCGTCGTTTTACTTGCCGCATGCGAAAAGTCACCGAATGGCAGTCATGAAAGTGACTCTACTGAAGATTCTGGTATCGCATCAGGTGAGCTTATCTCACACATTAAGGCGTCAGGCGTCTTAAAAGTTATTACTCGAAATGCTCCCACTACGTATTTTATAGGGCGAAATGTGCAGCCTAGGGGGCCCGAGTTTGATATGGCCGAGGCGTTTGCCTCTTATTTAGGTGTTGAGCTTAAGATCATTGAAAAAGCCTCTATCCAAGGCGTGATAGCGGCGTTGAGAAATAACGAAGGGCATATTGCTGCGGCGGGACTAACCCAAACAAAAGCAAGAGCAAAAGAGTTTATGTTTGGCCCTAATTACCAAGACATTACACAGCAGGTGGTTTGCCGACGAGATAACGTGCAGCCAGAAACCATAGATGAGCTAATAGGGCTTAACATTATGGTGTCTAAAGGCACAGCCTACAGTGAGCGACTGAATGAGTTGCAAGAGCAGTACCCTGCGCTTAGCTGGGTGGAAAGCGCAGAATTATCCACCGAGCAAATTCTTTACAAGGTGTGGCAAAGGGAAGTTGATTGCAGTGTTGCCGACTCTAATATTGTTGATCTTAACCGTCGATACTTCCCAGAGTTAATCGCCCCTTTTAACCTTAACAGAAGCGAAAAGTTAGCGTGGATGCTGCATAAATCTAGTACAGGGTTGGGCGCTGAAATACAGAGGTGGTATGCCGAATATGAGGAGACGGGCCGATTAGACAGTATGTTAGACCAATATTACGGCTTTTTTGAGGTATTTGATTATGTAGACACGCGTACGCTTATTCGCCGCGTCGAAAAGCGTTTTCCTGAATATACGCAGTATTTTAGCGACGCTGCTAAAAAGTATGATTTACCCTTTCACTTATTAGCGGCACAGGGTTATCAGGAGTCTCATTGGTTGGCCGATGCAGTAAGCCCCACAGGTGTGCGCGGTATAATGATGCTGACAAAGCAAACAGCCAATGAAGTAGGGGTAAACGATAGATTAGATCCCAAGCAAAGTATATTTGGTGGTGCACACTATCTTGCCAAAATTAGAACCCACCGATTTGTAGAGGAAGTTGAAGAACCTGATCGCACTTGGCTTGCATTAGCTGCATACAACATAGGCCGAGCGCATTTACACGATGCGCAATCACTAGCCCGCACACTTAACTTGAACCCTCATAAGTGGGCCGACATGAAACAAGTATTGCCCTTACTTAGCGACAAGCGATATTACAAAGATTTACGTTATGGTTATGCCCGAGGCACCGAGCCGGTACGTTATGTACAGCGAATTCGAGAGTATCAGCATATTATAGAAAATGAGCTGCAATAAGTTCCTGTAACAACGCAAGGCTAGAAAGTGACATAGTGTTGCCAAGTGTTCTGTGCTAAGACGCTAGTCTCGCACGTGGCAGCGTCATTGGATGTTAGCAAGATTAGTGTATAAACTACCTATCAACTCCCCAGTCGAGTTTTCGACTTTTATCGCTTATAGGAACGTCAAATGGACAAGCTTTTCTTTATACTAATGGTTCTTTGTCTATCTACTGGTTGCGTACAGGCGCAAATCGATCCGGTCGCTAAAATGAACGAAGTCAGTTTTGACAGTATCTCAATTACCATTGGCGAAAAAAAATATGACGTAGAGTACGCAAAAACCTTTGAACAGCGTGCTCAGGGGCTTATGTTTAGAAAAGAATTATGTGAAGATTGCGGAATGTTTTTCACCTTCGATAGCAGCAAATATGCTGGTATGTGGATGAAGAACACATTTATACCCTTAGACGTAGCATTTATCGACAGAAACGGTGTAATTACTGATATAAAACCTTTGATGCCTCATAGCCTAGAATCTGTAGGCTCATCGAAAAAGGTACTGTACGCACTGGAAATGAACCAAGGGTGGTTTGCCAATCATAACGTGAAGGTTGGAGACCAATTAATAATTCATCGTTAAGCTGCGCAGTATCAATGCGCAGTATGCCAGTCAAACACTGGTACTAATCTGGAGTTAAATAAAGTGACAAATGCCTTATCGATAGCCAAGTTCGGTGGAACCAGTGTTGCCAATTACGAGGCAATGCAACATTGCGCGAGAATTGTGGCCGGTAATGAAACCACACGAATTGTGGTAGTGAGTGCATCAGCGGGCGTAACAAATCATTTGGTCAGTCTTGCTCATACGCCAATGACACAACAACAAATTGAAGACACGTGTCAGGCGATCACTGACATAGAGCTTGCGATTTTAAATAAGCTTACCGATAAAGATGAAGTCGTAGTTAAACTGAACGACTTACTCGATGAACTCCGTACATTAGCATTTCATGAAGAAATCCTTCACAGAAACGATTTGAAGGATCAACTGTTATCCATGGGTGAGCGCATGTCCTCACTGATGTTCTCTTCTGTGTTGTCTGAACAAAACGTTAAAACCATTAATTTTGATGTACGTAAAGTATTACGAACCGACAGCGAATACGGTGAGGCATCTCCTCAGATCGAAGAAATAGCGAAACTCGCTGAGCAACTTTTGGCGCCTGAGATTACGGACGCCATCGTCGTTACCCAGGGTTTTGTTGGGGCAGATGGGGAGGGGCATACAACCACACTAGGGCGAGGCGGCTCAGACTTTACTGCTGCGTTACTCGCCGAGGCATTAAATGCACAGACGTGCGAGATTTGGACTGACGTTATTGGTGTCTATACTACCGATCCTCGTATAACTGATGCTGCACGTCCTCTGCCAGAATTAAGTTTTGAAGAAGCGGCAGAAATGGCCACTTTCGGCGCGAAAGTGCTGCACCCCGCTACCATGGAGCCGGCACTTCGGAAAAATATAAAAGTCTTTGTTGGCTCAAGTAAAGAACCGGAAAAAGGGGGCACATGGATTGTTCGTGACTGCGAACACGAGCCGCCTTATCGCGCTATTACGCGTCGTAAAGAGCAAGTAATGGTTACGGTTAAAACACCGAAGATGATGTATGCTCAAGGCTTTCTACAGCAGGTTTTTGCTATTATAGCAAAACATAAACTAAGCGTTGACTTGGTTACCACGTCCGAAATCTCCGTATCGTTTACCTTAGATAACCCTGCTAATTCGGTAGCACAAAGGCTGAATAAAGAAACTATTGCTGAACTAGAAACTATCTGTGATGTAAAAGTTGAGAAGGGCTATGATTTAGTGACCGTGGTAGGTAACAATATGCAAACGGCGACAGGCGTTTCGAGTAAGATCCTTGCCTCGGTAGCTGATTTTACACTTCGTATGATTTGTTTCGGTGCTAACCCACACAATTTATCATTTTTAGTCAGCGAAAATGACAGTAACGATGTAGTGTGCAAATTGCACAAAGCGTTATTCGAGTAATACGGCTTAAGGCGGGTATGTTACCCGCCACTATCTCATTCTATGGGAATAATGATTTCATGCCGTTTATTCCATGGCAGCGTAAATGGCGAATCATACCCCAGATAACTCGCTTCCCCTGATGGTGCAAAACCATTGTCCGTGAGCAGTGATAATAACGTCTGCTCATAAGCATCACGCTTACTGTCTGTATCAAGCCCAGAATAGGTGATAGACGCCACCTTCCTTGATGGTAGGTTAACTAATGACACGTCGGGGTGAGTAGGGACAGGCGCGGTCTCTTGGGTATATTGGCTGGGTAAGAAAAACATCATGCCGTTATTTTCTGATACTTCAACCGGTGACGTCATAGCGATGTCGGTGCTGGCATTAGCCACCTCCACAGGAGAGGTCATCGCAATGTCACTGTTGGACGTGTTGTCACCAGAAATGTAGTTAAAAAGCAGCCTAAATGCGCCATTTTCACTGCTGCCTTTAGATGTCACTCCAATAGCCTCTGGATACTGGCGAATTTCAACGTCTTCATTTAGCTGTTTAATGACCTCGTACGGAATAGTTTCCGTGCTTTTGTAATACACCTTTTCAGCCTTTACATTACTTGCACTCATTACCAATCCAATTACTAGTAGCCTAAAAAATACCGTCATTATGTTGTTTATTGAAGAAACCATATTCGGTATACGTGATAAGAGGCCGTCGTGCTCACTTTTTTAAGGCTGAACGTGCTCCACCTTTTTTTACGATGTAAAAAAAGGGCGCTAATGCGCCCTTTTGTTGAGTATATTGTGAGTTACTACACCTTAAATTGACGTATCGATTGCTGGAGTTCTTCAGCAAGGCGTGCCACTTCGTGACTTGACTCTGAAGTTTGCTGCGCACCGGCTGTTGTCTCTTCTGCAATGCCAACGATAGTCTCAAGCTTTTCACTGATTTCTTGAGAAACGGTATTTTGTTCCCTAGCAGATTGTTCAATTTGAGAGCTTACGTCATGGGCTTTATGTACAGCGTCTGAGATGATATCAAGTGCCTGTGTCGCTTTCTCTGTTTGCGTTACACACGCAACCGTTTGTTCTTTACCTTGATTCATTACCGCAACTGCACGTTCAGCGCCCGCTTGAAGTACTTCAATCATGGCGTTAATTTCTTGTGTAGACTGCTGTGTTCTACTCGCTAACGTTCTAACTTCATCAGCAACAACGGCAAAGCCTCGTCCTTGCTCACCTGCTCGTGCAGCCTCAATAGCAGCATTAAGGGCTAAAAGGTTCGTTTGGTCTGCAACCCCACGGATAACATCAAGGATACCGCCGATGCTCGCACTGTCTTGATGAAGTTTATTGATTACTTCAGCCGCATCTTCAACATCGCGGGCGAGGATCTCAATGGTGTTTTTGTTCTCAAGAGATATCTGGCGAACGTTTTCAGCTTCGACATCAGCATGCTTGATTTGGTTAAGGGTGTCTTCTGCGTTTTGCACCACAAGTTGTGACGTTGAGTGCATCTCGGTGGTTGCTGTTGCAACTTGTCCAATTTGTGATTTTTGATCTTGAATAGAGTGAGTTGTTTGCTCAGTCACCGCAGATGTTTGCTCTGAAGCAGCAGCTAGTTGCTCTGCGCGAACATTTATTGCCGTGATAAGCTCTTTAAGGTTGCCAATTAGCGTATTACAGTTTCTTGCAAGAAGGCCAAATTCATCCTTAGCGCTGTCATCTAAGCGATGCGTGAGGTCGCCTGATGAGGCAACAGTAAGTAATTCGTTTACGCGGTACAGTGGTCGTGTGATGGCTCTTACGGTAACAATACCGATAAGAAAAGCTGCCGCGATAGAGATTAGCGCAACAATTACAACGATAGTGTTGCCCGTAGCAATGGTCGAATTAACCTGATCTTCAATTTCTGATGCTTTGTTATCAGCAAGTTTGAGCAAACGTTCTAGTTCTACCACGCCTTTTGCGATGTTCGCGTCTGAGGCATTGAGTGCACGCTCCGCGTCGTTTCGACGTTCCAGTCTATCTACGTGCAATTGAAGCACACCATCACGCGCTGTTATGGCACTAACGGCATCGCTCACAAGCTCGTTAATATCATCAAGTGTTCCTGAGTCGTCTTGACCGTCAGCAATATCATTCATTTCACCCAGCAACGACGTTACCTTGTCGACAACCAGCGTTACTTCGTTACCGAGTGTTTGTGAACGAACGAGTGTTTGGGTTTTTACATATTCTGTCGACACGGTCAGAAGCGATAGCAGCGCGGTCTCTAATTCTCCGCCTTTTTGAGACGCTCTTCTAAGGTTTGCGTTGCTTTGAACCGCGTCTAAGTCTGAAAAATCAAGTAAGTAGGTAGACGCATCATCCGCATTGTCTTCCGCGTCGCCAAGTTTGTTTTCGATGGCGTTGCGTAAATCCATATATTCTTGATGGTTCGCATGCAGATCGTCAACATTTAACAGGTAGGCGTCAAAAGCACTGCGCACGCTGTTTAATGTACTGCGTAAGTCCGGTTGTTCGGATACCGCCGATGCGAGTTTCGTATACTCGGAGTCAAATGCATCACGCGCTGCCTTAAACGAAGCTTTCTTTTCTTGAAGACCCGTTAAACTTTCTTCAATGTAGGCTTCGAACGTGAGTCGACCCATATTAAGAAAGCTGGCTTTTAATGCATTGCTGCCTGCTACAGTAGGTAGCGCGACATCATTGACTTCCTCGGTTGCAGAGCCAATAGAATTCAAATTGTAGAGTGACACAATACTTATGATAATCAGTAGAACACTGATTGCGACAAATCCACCGATTATGCGCGTTGCTACAGTAATCTTCATCGGAACTCCTGGACTCAAATTATTTTTATTTTTGTGATAGTACCCTGCAAAACCCACGAAATACACCACTAATCGAGGGTTTTACAAATCATCTATACCGCTAGTGTACGTGCATATCGGCAAAGCTTGCCTGTAAGTTTATGTATCGGCAACATATTTGAAATATTTACCCCTGAATGACATAAAAGCAAGAACCAAAGGTACAACCAGTTATTTTTTCGCATTAACCTGGGTAATAGTCCCACTCTCAATATGCAACAGGCTCATGGTCTGCCCCCATACATAGCCCGTATCTAAACCAATAAACTGACTGTGCTCTGTGTCACCATTTAATGCAGCCCAGTGCCCAAAGATGACCTTCTGCTTTTTCTTAAGCTTGCTATTTGGCACATTGAACCAGGGAACTAATTCGCTAGGGGTAGCGGTGTTAGCAGGGTGAGATTTATTGGAAAATTCCAGTCTATTGTCTGGGTGCAAATAACGCATTCGTGTACAGGCGTTCACCGTAAAGCGCGTTTTTTCTTCGTCTGTTGACGCATCATTGAAATGGGTTGGCATATTGCCGTACATGGTTTTTAAAAAGCTGACATAGTCATCACTTCTGAGCAGTGAGGAAACGGAATCACTGGCAGCAATTACGTCTTTAAACGACCATTCAGGAAACAGTCCTGCATGTACCAATAGGTTATGTTTGTTGATGCGAAGTGCTAATGGAAACGTGCGCAACCAGTCAATGAGGTCGTTAAAGTCGGGCGCATCAATAAGCGGTTGCAGGTTATCCGATTTTTTAGCCTCGCGAATGCCACTAGCCACCGCCAGAAGATGAAGATCGTGGTTTCCAAGAACGGTGTAAAAGCTGCTATCTAGTGACTTTAAAAAGCGTAGGGTACTTAACGAGTCATCGCCTCGCGCCACCAAGTCACCGACTGCATACAAGGTATCAACGTCTGCATTAAAGTTGACCGTATCGAGCAGGTCTAATAGCCCTCGATGACATCCTTGAATATCTCCAACGACAAAGCTTCTCGTTTCTTGCATAGTACTCGTCTTTTAATGAAGAAGGTTAGGCTTGGCTAAGCGAAACGGGGAAATAGGCACGTGAAAGCGCTCTCCATTTTCGTTCTCCATTTCGTAGTGACCTTCCATACTGCCAACGGGGGTGTCTAACACAGCACCGCTGGTGTACTCAAACTGTTCGTTCGGTTGCATGATGGGCTGCTTGCCAATCACGCCCGCGCCGCGAACCTCCGTTGACTTACCATTGGCGTCAGTGATTTTCCAATATCGATTGATAAGTTGAACAGTGTGCTCGCTCTTATTTTCAATAGTGATGTGATAAGCAAACGCATACTGTGTTGAATCACTTGGAAGGTGGTCAGGAAGGTGGCGGGTTTTCACCCGCACACAAATATCAGAAGTAGACATGGTTTAGCTATTTAACTCTTGCGCAGATTCTAGCGCCGATACGGCATTAGCAATAGTCGCAAAGTCTTGCAGTGAAAGTACTTCAGCGCGCGCTGTAGGGTTCAAGCCTATTTGAGTCAATTGCGCTTCTGTTAAGCAGTCTTTTAACGAGTTTCTAATGGTCTTTCTACGCTGATTGAATGCTTGGGCGCAAACACGTTCAAGCGTATTAACCGATGTTACTTCTACCGGAGGCACACTATGGGGTACCAATCTGACAACGGCTGAGTCTACTTTTGGAGGCGGCTTAAATGCGCCTGGTGGCACAGTGAGTACAGGAATTACTTGGCAATAATACTGTGCCATCACTGATAACCTGCCGTAGGTCTTCGACCCAGGTCCAGCAGCAAGGCGAGTTACCACCTCTTTTTGAAGCATAAAGTGCATGTCTTCAATGCTGTCGGCATGGTCAAAAAGGTGGAACATCAACGGCGTAGAGATGTTGTACGGTAAATTACCAAACACACGTAACTTTTGACCTTCAACCGGCATTGTTTTTAACAGAGCGGTGAAATCCAATGTCATGGCATCTTGTTCAATGACCGAAAGTTTCTCGCCATTGAAAGGGTGGTGACGAAGCCGCTTAGCGAGGTCTCTATCGAGTTCAATGACCGTTAGTGCGTTCACTTCTTCACAGACAGGATCGGTTAATGCACCAAGTCCTGGACCAATTTCTACAAGGTTCTGTTCGTTTTTGGGGTTAATTGCGTCGACAATTTTGCCAATGACATAATCGTCGTGCAGAAAGTTTTGCCCGAAACGTTTTCTGGCCGTATGGCCTAAATGTGTTTTACTCATTGTTGATGATATGCAAGCTCTATGGCTTTTTCCAAAGCCTTTCTGAAACTGCCGGGATCTGCGCTGCCAGTGCCAGCTAAATCTAGCGCGGTGCCATGATCGACGGAAGTTCTAATAAAGGGAAGCCCCAGTGTAATGTTTACTGATGCGCCAAATCCTTTGTATTTTAACACGGGTAATCCCTGGTCGTGGTACATTGCTAACACAACGTCTGCATCATCTAAATATTTTGGCTGGAATATAGTATCGGCAGGCAATGGCCCGACGATGTCTAGGCCTTCTGCACGTAGCTCTTCAAGTGCAGGTGTTATGGTATGAATTTCTTCAGTGCCAATATGGCCGTCTTCCCCTGCGTGAGGGTTCAACCCGCATACATAAATACGCGGTTGTTTAATACCGAATTTTAATGTTAAGTCGGTATTGATAATGTGAATGACTTTATTAAGCCTTTCTCGTGTAATTGCTTTTGCCACATACTCTAATGGAATATGCGTGGTGGCTAACGCAACGTTAAGCCCTTCGGTAGCAAGTAGCATAACCACATCAATCGTGTTTGATTGATGAGCAAAAAACTCGGTATGCCCACTAAAAGAGACGCCGGCTTTGTTAATAATGCCTTTATGTACAGGCCCGGTAACTACCGCGTCAAAATCACCGTTAATATTAGCTTGGCATGCCTCTCTCAGTGTCTCTACGACGTAAAGGCCATTTTCGCTGTCTAATTGTCCCGCTACGACGTCAGCATTGGCGTCGATTTGCTTAATATATAACGAACCAGCAGGCTGAATTGCACTGCTGGTGTCATCAAAAGGCAGTAACGACAGAGGAAGGCCAAGCGCATCTGCTCGGGCCATCATCATGTCTGCATCGGCAAACACCACTAATTGTGCCTGCCACGCTTCTTGGGCTAATTTAATGATTAAATCTGGCCCAATCCCGGCTGGCTCGCCTGGTGTTATCGCTATTTTTATCGGTCTGCTCATAATTACTGTCTAGTTAAGAATCGAGAACTTCAATGTATGCAGCGTCTCGCATTTCACGTAACCAGTTCTCGGTTTCTTCTGCAAACTTTCTGTTGTAGATAAGTTGATATGCTTTATCTTCTTTTTTACGCTCAGTCGCATCATCAACGCGTCTATCGATGAGTTGAAGCAAATGCCAACCATGCACAGAGCGCACTGGCTCGCTATACTCACCAGGGGCTAAGCGCGCGAGTGCTTCTTTAAACGCTGGAACATAAGCATTAGGATCTGCCCAGCCTAACTCACCGCCTCGAAGTGCTGAGCCTGGGTCCTCAGAGTGTTCTTTGGCAAGCTCTGCAAAATCTGCATCACCGTTAAGCAAATCTTCTTTAAATTTAGCTAACATTGCTTTGGCTTTATCTTCGCTAAGAATAATCGATGGTTTAATAAGAATATGACGAGAGTCGACTTCCTCAACCGTCACTTTTTCTATGCCACGAGTATCAGCCACTTTCAGAATATGAAAACCTGCACCACTTCTTATTGGGCCAACAAGTTCATCTTTATCTTTACCTTGTATCGCTTCTGCGAAAAGCGTAGGCATAGCATTAATGTTTAGCCAGCCCATGTCTCCGCCTTCAAGTGCTTCGCTACCTGACGACGAGGCAATCGCTATTTTGGTAAAGTCAGAGCCAGAGTTGAGCAATGAAATAACTTTATCTGCACGCTCACGGGCAGCGGCAATGTCTTCGTCAGTTGGCTCAGCCGGGAAACCGATAAGAATATGGCCTAAACGATATTCAGCTTGCGTGGCGCCTTGTTCTTCCATCAGTTCTAACAATGTGGTTATTTCTTGTGGGGTAATGTAAACGCGGCGACGAACGTTAGCCCTGCGTACTTCTCCCATGATGATTTCTTCGCGAATACTTTCTCGATAGTCATCATAAGCAATGCCTTCGGCAATTAGCTGCCCACGAAGTTGCTCAAGCGTGGCGTTTTGATTTGCCGCTATGTTGCCAATGGTTTGTTCTAACTGAGGGTCGCTAATGCGAATACCCATGCGCTCAGCCATTTGTAACTGAAGATTTTTCACAATCAAGCGTTCAATGGCCTGCGTGCGAAGTGCTCTGTCTGAAGGAAGCGACTGGTTATTGTCTTTCGCATTCTTCTTAACGTCTTGTATCAATGCGTCGATTTCACTTTCAAGTACGACACCCTGGTCAACGATCACCGCGACGCGGTCAAGCATTACTTCCTGAGCAACGCTACTGAAAGATAGTACTGCGCCTAACAACAAGGCTCGAATTATGAACTTCATACTTTCTCTTTTATTTTTGGTTAATGCGTTTAATCAAGCATTCACTTGAATCACTACCGGTTAATTTAAACTATATGGTTGGCGATAGCCAAACAAGCCGTCGCGTAACATGCTTCTTCGTGTACCTGAGGTACCAATTCCCTTGAAAATAAACTGCATAGATACACCTGAGTCAAAATCATTGGTCGATTGCTCACCCAAGGCATTATAACGATTGTTTAATGTACGTTGTGCAATTAATCGTACCGCCCAACAGCATGACTCGTATTGTAAACCAGCATACGTTTCAATACTTCTTTGTCGCTCTAAATCACGATAAGTTCTTGCTACCCACTGCCAGTTCTCATTTATCGGCCAACTTGCGGACACACCCACCTGGTCGATGGTTTCACCGCTTAAATTTCTGACATAACGATGGCTAAATTGGATAAACCGATCATTGTCTTGGCGATACTCTAACCCCACACTACTGATATCGACTTTGTCGGTGTCGGTAGTGATTTGTACATCGGAGTGAAAGTACCAATTGTCATTGAAACGCCAGTCGAGTTCGGCAGCGAGTGCAGAACGATCGCCGTCTTTAGATGCGGCAATAACTTTATTATCTTCAAGGTAAAATATCTGACCTAAGCTTAGTACCAATTGTTCCCTATTATTCTCATTTAATAGTCGTGTGGTTACGCCCAGGGTAATTTGATTGTTGTCGTTTATCCTATCTAAGCCAGTAAACTCTTGTCCACGAAACAACCCTTCTACGTCAGTGAGCAAAACGGTCGCGTCATAAAGGCCAATGGCCGTTTGGTCTTCAAATGATGTGTATAGATATTGTAGTTTGGGCTCTAGCGTCATTGATGTATCGTTGCTAAACCACGACGTGTCGCGTTCGAAATACAGTGCACCGAACAAGCGGCCTTGCCCGATGGTGCGTTCAACACTTTCTTCAAGGGCTGTGCCTTCAATATTATCTTGCTTATATAACGTCTGCATCAATGTGGTTTCAGCAATAAATTCACCCCAGGCTGAGCGAAGCGGCATCGAGAGGGTTGGAGCAATGTGAAAACGTGTTGCAGTAGGTAATGATTCTGATGTGTTATCAAAATACGCCAATTCTGAATCAAGGCTAAACTGAAAGTACTGTCCTAATGGCTTGCGGTAATTGACCTTTATCTCAGGAAGCGCACGGTAGCTGTCAGCCGTATCGCCTATAATTTCGAAGTCTTTTACTTGCATATTTACTGACAACGCCTGCGAGTAATAGCGCAAGCTTACCGTTCTATATAAATGTGTGTCAGCGCGACTGTAATAATCTGAGCCTAAATCGACCAGGTAGTTATCGTCACTTAACCCGTTAAAGTCGACCCCTAACATCCAATTCTTATTTATCTGCCCTTGGTGCTCTAACCGATAAAAATAACGGTTCGGGCTGCCTGCTATATCTTTGTCACCTGGGAGATATTCTAGGTAAACCATACCTTGGCTTTTCTCGGTGAGATAACGGAACTCGGTGTTAAGTTGCACCCCACGTAACGACATAAAACGGGGTGAAATTGTCATGTCGTAGTTGGGGGAAATATTCCAGTAGAAAGGCTGTTCATAATCTACGCCCGTTCGACTTGAACTGGTTAGTTGTGGAAACAACAATCCCGTTTGTCGTTCATTGCTGACGGGAAATGCAAAATAAGGAAGGTAAAAAACGGGCACATCAGCGATATAGAATCGCGTATTTTTAGCTTTGCCCCAAGCAGTGCCTTGTTCTAGACTGATTTCACTTGCTCTTATCATCCAATCTTCATCACCTGCGGGGCAGGTAGTAAAGCTGACGTCTTTTAAAACAATACCCGTTTCGGTATCAAGCAAAATATCTTTTGCAGCACCTTGACCCACAAAGCCAGTAAGCGTGTATTGTGTGTTTTCCATTTCTAAGCGCTCTTCGTCAGCGCGAAAAGAAACTGCATCACTTTCCACACTAAGTTGCGCATCACGATATTGCACCTCTCCCTTGGCAATCAAATTGCGACCGTTCTCACTCACTTGCGCTTGAGATGCGCTAATTACTGCGGTATCAGAAGTAATGTCGACGTTACCCGAAAACAGAGCCACCTTATTTTTGATAATTTCGGTTCTATTTGCCTCAACCTTTACATGGCCTGTTGGCATTAACTTTTCGCTATTAAAAGAAATAGGCTCAGCGTAACACAGCGCAGTGGGGGCTTGTGTTTGAGAAGTGGCTTGTTGCGCGTACGTACTCACTGACATTAGTGCCGCGGCGACAAGCATGACGCAGGTCTTTTTCATGCGATGGGGAGTGGCCTGTTCTATTTGGTGCTGCTCAAACGACATGGTAAGCATAGGCTTCCTAGTAACGTTCAGCATATTATTATCAATTTGCTGATGTTAAACACCAGCACGTAACTATTTTGTGCAAGACGTCAATTCTAAGCACTTCTTATCTATTAACCAACCGTTGTTTAAAAAAAAGAAAGATATATTGCCAATTTCGTCGCAATTACGGCCTAATTAACTTGAATTTGCGGCTTATGCGCTTACTTATAATGAGTAATTCGTCATAATGGCGGGCAATATCATCGCTTATTTTATTGTAATCGCGCGTCGGTGCTTATAAAGGAGAGTCTACATGGCTATATGGGGGAAAGTACTGGGCGTAATTTTTGGCCTGATGTTTTTAAAAATACCCGGTGCAATTCTAGGGCTCATTGTTGGCCACTTTTTCGATAAAGCCTATAGCCAAGATTTTAATAGGTCAGGCGGTTTTGCGCGCTTTTTTTCTGACCCTCAAAGTATGAAACAGCAAGCGATATTTTTTCATAGCTTGTTTTCTGCGCTAGGCCACTTAGCTAAGTCAGACGGGAAGGTTACGCCGAAGGAAATTCAAATTGCGACTGCATTGATGGATGATATGCAGCTTACTGGTGATACCCGAAAAGAGGCGCAAAATGCCTTCAGAGACGGTAAAGCAAGGGACTTTCCGCTTGTTGACACGCTAAACACATTCTATCAGGCATGCCATGGGCGACGCGATATACTACAAGTGTTTCTTGAGATTCTTATTCAGACAGCATTTGCTGATGGGGAAGTGTCTCAACAAGAGTATCGCGTACTGGAAAAAGTGGCGAAACCATTAGGGTTTAGACGCAAAGATGTAGACTACCTTATCGCCATGTATGAGGCTGAAATTCGCTTTAGGCAGCGAGGTGGTCAAGCGGGAGCAGGCCAACGACGTGGCCAACAGGGCAACGCAAGCAGTGGGTATTCTGATCAGCAATCCTTGTCTGATGCTTACCAAATTTTAGGCGTTTCTCAAAATGATGATGAAAAGACGATTAAGCGTGCGTATCGAAAGCGAATGTCAGAGCATCACCCTGATAAACTAATATCTAAAGGGCTTCCTCAGCAGGCAATGGAAATAGCGAAGAAAAAGGCACAGGACATACAATCAGCCTACGAACTCGTAAAAGACAAACGCGGCTTCTAATCATGGCATCAACGCGAAAGCTAACGTACGTACCGGCAGTCACTCAAGCCTACATTGATGAGTTTATCGAGATGCTATGGTTGGAAAAGGGGCTTTCAGATCATACGCAACAAAGCTATCGAACTGACTTAACGAAACTTGCCGTTTATTGCAACAACGAGGGGATAAAAGATATTTCGGTGCTAACCAGTGAGCATATTCAGGGATATCTTGCGCATAGACATCAAGAAGGCTTATCCACGCGAAGTACGCAGCGTGCGATGAGCGCGATGCGTGCCTTTTATATATTTTTAATTAGCAAGCAGGTTCGTATAGACAGCCCGATTTCTGCTTTATCTAACCCGAAAACAGCAAAGATATTGCCTACATCATTGTCTGAACGTGAAGTCGAAACGTTACTGGCCGCGCCGCTCACTGACGATCCCGTAGAATGCAGAGATAAGAGCATGTTAGAAGTTCTTTATGCTACTGGGCTGCGTGTAAGTGAACTTATCGGATTAACACTTGATCAAGTGAGTTTGCAGCAAGGCGTTGTACGGGTGACTGGAAAGGGCAATAAAGAGAGGCTGGTTCCGTTAGGTGAAGAGGCTATTGAGTGGTTGCTCGTGTATATCAAAGATG
>Ga0102948_1000504_pt1 | contig 15341 bp, 14 predicted proteins | sample SalPonA_A_H2O_MG_FD_78211 | JGI IMG/M metagenome (GOLD analysis project Ga0102948, IMG submission 78211) | Water microbial communities from South San Francisco under conditions of wetland restoration - Salt Pond MetaG R2A_A_H2O_MG | ecosystem: Environmental > Aquatic > Non-marine Saline and... | reverse complement strand
TACTAACCTGTTTGATCGTCAATCTGAAGAATACCAAGAGCGGATCATCCCATCGGATCTACCCGCTGTGGCCGTTGAAGCCGCACATACCGACTTCTGGCGCAAATACGTGGGTCGAAAAGGCGGTGTTGTTGGCATCGACTGCTTCGGTGACTCTGCGCCGGCTCCTGTTCTTTATGAATACTTCGGCATTACAGCCAATGCGGTTGCGGATGCTGTTCGTCAGCGAGTCTAGGGGCGGCAACTATGTACAAAGCGATGTTATTTGATCTGGACGGTACCCTAGTGGAGACCGCGCCAGAGATCTATGATGCCACTAACGCGACGTTAGAAGAGTGCGGTTATGCGACTGTGACTCAAGAGCAGGTTAACGGTTGGATAGGGCATGGAACCCGTGCTCTTTTGATTAAAGCCTTGGCTTACATCCACAACCAATCAATTGAAGCGATTGAGTCTGGGCCTATTCTGGCAGGTGCTCTGCCAGTGTTTGATAAACATTATCAACGCTGTTGTGGCACCACCAGTTATCTATACCCTCATGTGCTAGAGGTGTTAAAAAAACTCGGCTCTCAAAGCATCAAGTTAGCGGTTGTAACCAATAAAGAGAGTCGATACACCGATCGCGTCTTAGCGGCTCATGGCTTAACCGAACTTTTCGACATTATAGTCAGTGGGGACAGTTATCCAGTCAAAAAACCGGATCCAACGTCAATTTTAGACTGCCTAGAACAGTGGCAAATCTCAGCAGTGGATGCGCTGTTTGTGGGTGACTCCTCTATCGATGCGGCAACAGCTCGAAATGCGGGAATTGATGTTTGGCTACTCCCATACGGTTACAACATGGGTGAACCGATTGAGTCGGCTAATCCCGATCGTGTAATTCAAGACTTCTCAGAGTTGGTGGCTTAGTTCATCAACCCTATCACTTAATCGACTCTTCGGAGGAAAAACTATGGCACTTGTATCCTTACGTCAGGTACTTGATCACGCTGCAGAGAATGGCTACGGCGTTCCTGCTTTTAACGTTAATAATCTTGAGCAGGTGCAGGCTATTATGCAAGCAGCACAGGCAACGGATAGCCCTGTGATTTTGCAGACTTCGGCTGGCGCTCGCACCTATGCAGGTGAAGCCTATCTTCGTCATTTGATTTTGGCAGCAATAGAGACTCATCCTGACCTCCCCGTTGTCTTGCACCAGGACCATGGTGCATCACCTGCCGTTTGTATGCAGTCGATCCGTTCGGGCTTTTCAAGCGTCATGATGGATGGTTCATTGATGAGCGATGGTAAAACGCCATCTAGTTACGAATACAACGTCGATGTAACGCGACAAGTCTGTGAGATGGCACATGTCGTGGGCGTATCTGTTGAGGGTGAGCTAGGTTGCCTTGGTTCATTAGAGACGGGTGAAGCGGGTGAAGAGGATGGTCAGGGTGCTGAGGGTATTCTTAGCCATGATCAAATGCTGACTGATCCTGATGAAGCTAAAGATTTTGTTGAAAAAACCGGCGTCGACGCCTTGGCGATTGCCATTGGTACTAGTCACGGTGCTTACAAATTCACACGTCCACCGACGGGCGATATTCTGGCGATTGATCGTATTGCGGCTATTCATAAAGCCATTCCAGACACTCATTTAGTGATGCATGGAAGCTCCAGTGTGCCCCAAGAGTGGTTGTCGATCATTCGTGAGTTTGGTGGTGAATTGAAACCGACTTACGGCGTCCCTGTTGAGGAGATTGTAAAGGGAATTCAAAATGGTGTTCGTAAGGTGAACATAGACACTGACATTCGTTTGGCAATGACGGGCGCTATGCGTCGCATGATGGCTGAGAAAAAGAGTGAGTTTGACCCACGAAAATTCCTAGCGGCGGCTCGCGATGCGGCTTCAGGTATCGTTAAAGATCGCTTTGAAGCGTTCGGTTGTGCCGGTCAAGGCAGTAAGATCAAACCGATCTCAATGGATGATATGGCGGGTCGATACTAATCACTTTTTATTTTCTGAAGCCAGCCCGTGACTCCGGTGTCTGGCTTTAGTCTGACACAGCCCTTTCATCATTTTTCAGATACGCGGTAACGTCTTGCAGCGGGTGATTGGCTAGCTTAAACACCTATTCAACACCAAACGCGATCATTTCGGCTTCTGCACAGAGCTTATCATGAGCGGATAAGGTCAACTTTACCCGCACCTTGCGTCCCTCAATGGACAGTAGCTCTCCATGCAATCTCAACTCTATGCCCATCGGAGTTGGGGTAATGTATTTAACGTTTAACTGTCCCGTTACATGGCGTTGAATCTTTGCATCTTGTTCTAGTGTTTCATGCGCCTGCAAATAACGAAAGGCTGCGGCTGATGCTGTGCCATGACAGTCCAGCAGCGAAGCAACGGCTCCACCGTAAAGGTGCCCAGGTACACCGCCGCTGTATTGAGGTTCAGGTGTGAATTTAGCAAACGTTTCGTCACCTTCTAGATAGCTCTTGAGGTGCCAACCATCACTGTTTGCTCGACCACAGCCAAAGCAATGACTATGACTCTCTGGATAGAGGTCTTGAATGGCTTGTTTCATTAAGGCTCCTTCTCACATCTTTGAATAGAGAATAGCAATTATCTTATCTAGGTTGGTACCTACTTACAGAGAGAATGTGCTCTAATGTCACAAAGGTTTGCTAGAGTTTGCAATAGACTCGGCGAACACGTCTCACCATGCTAAAACACAATAAAAGAAAAAGAAGAGAGGGGAAGGACTTCACCCTCTCAAAGGGGTGTTTACAACAGCTAGGATAATAATATTGTGCAAAGCTGACATTTAGCTGATCGCTAAAACTTATCACAAGGATGCTCAATGACACCGATCGCTCGTTATTACCAGCGCTACTCAAAAGCTCGACTTAAAGCGCTGATTATTTTGAGTCTTGCGATATTGCAATTCCCTTTAGCCGTATCAGCATCCCTTGTAGCCCTGCCAGCCATTGCTCAAGATCTCCAAGTCAATGCAGTATTAATCAGTTGGATTCCTGCCATATTTCTCGTTGTGAGTTTGATTTCGCAGCTGCCGGGCGGTCGATTGTCGGATCTCATCGGTCTCAAAAAAGCGTTTTTAATAAGTTGCGGTCTTTTTGCGTTGGGCGGTGCTATAGCGGCTTGTGCACCGAATATCGAAATGTTGCTGGCTGGACGAGTGGTTCAGGGAGCTGCCGGCGCAATTCTAGCCAGTGCAGGTATGGCAATGATCTCCCGCATCTATGCAGCAGGTGGACGAGGTGCTGCATTAGGTTGGATGACATCAGCGGTCTATTTAGGTATGACAGCGGGTCCTTTAATAGGAGGTTGGTTGGTTGATCAATTTGGCTGGCGATCCGTCTTTATTTTGCCAGTGCCGATTCTGTTGGGGGTTATATTATCCATTCGGTTGGCTATTCCGGGCGAATGGAAAAGCAGTGAAACGTATAAAATCGATTGGGTGGGAACGGCTATATTCTCTGCCGCCATTGCTGCGCTCTATTTTGGCAGTACTCGTCTAATTGTACTCAATGGATGGCTACTTGCACTTTTGGGTGTCGGTCTGGGGTACTTATTCATCAAGTGGTCTGGAAAACAAGAGTTTCCTCTGGTCAGAATCGATTTGATGATAAAGAATAAAACCTTTACCAACTCTGCAACAGCGGCCATGTTTATGTATGCCAGCCAGTACGGCATCGTTCTGATTTTGTCCCTCTACCTACAGTACAACCGACAGCTGTCGCCGACTGATACCGGTCAGCTAATGATGCTGCAAGCGTTGATGATGACGATCATTGCACCATTGGCTGGTCGTGTTTCCGATCGTATAGGGCATCGCCTGCTTGCGACAGGGGGAAGTGTGTTCATCTCGGTTGGACTGTTGGCACTCTCTCTGATGAATCACGATACACCGCTTTGGGTGATTGGTTTGTGTATTATGGTGATCGGAACGGGGCATGGGATGTTCTCAACTCCTAACAACTCCGCCGCTCTGGCCACACTGCCTGCGGAACGAATGGGGATAGGCTCTGCTATTCTCAGTCTCTCAAGACAGAGTGGCCAATTAATCGGTATGGCAGTGATTACCTTGTTGCTCGGTCTCTACTTTGCTGGCGCTGCGATAGGCGAGTCTGATCCCCAACTTCTTGAAAGCGTTACAACCCATGCTCTGTTGGTATCACTGTTAACAGCTCTGCTGGCGGCATGGTTCTCGTGGAGAAAGGTTTAATAGATTGTGTTGCGTGTTAGGTTAGCACCTATACTGAGTCAAACCTTTCTCCAATTAAACAATTTAGGAGCTTACCCTTTAAGGCGAAGAGAGCACTCGCTTAATACCGCGCTTTTTACGTGTGCAGTGATACGCTTTATGTTACTGTTCGCGCCTTATTGTTTTGAGTATCCTCATGTCTTTCGAATCTCTTGGCCTTTCGGCTCCTCTTACCCGTGCAATAGCTGAAAAAGGCTATTCAGAAGCAACACCCATTCAACGTGAAGGTATCCCCGCTGTAATGTCTGGTAAAGATGTCATGGCGGCTGCGCAAACAGGCACGGGTAAAACCGCCAGTTTTATTTTGCCGCTTCTAGAGCGGTTGCAGTCCGGCTCTAAGGCGAAGAGCAATAACGTTCGTTCATTGGTGTTGACACCGACTCGAGAGTTGGCTGCTCAGATTCAAGACAATGCCGAGTTTTATGGCAAATACACCGACCTAAAGAGTCATGTGGTTTTTGGCGGTGTTAAGATCAACCCACAGATGCAAAAGCTTCGCTCTGGTACCGACATATTAATCGCGACACCGGGGCGTCTTTTAGACCTCTACTCGCAAAATGCTGTTCGTTTTGATCAACTTGAAGTACTGGTATTGGATGAAGCTGATCGCATGCTCGATATGGGTTTCATTCGAGACATTCGAAAAATACTAAATCTGTTGCCTAAACAGCGTCAGAATCTTATGTTCTCCGCGACCTTCTCACCAGAGATAAAAGAGCTAGCCCACGACATCGTTAACGATCCGGTTGAAGTCTCTGTGTCACCCGAAAATGCTACCGCTCATACAGTTGAGCAGTGGGTCATTGGTGTTGATAAAAAGAGCAAGACAACGGCTCTCATTGATTTGATTAAAACCAATAACTGGTTTCAGGTGTTAGTATTTAGCCGAACCAAACATGGTGCTAACCGTCTGGTTGTTCAACTGGATAAGGCGGGTATTACCGCGGCCGCGATTCATGGTAATAAGAGTCAGGGTGCTCGTACACGTGCCTTACAGTCATTTAAGCAGGGTGATATTCAGATCCTTGTCGCCACAGACATTGCTGCCCGAGGCATCGATATCAAAGAGCTTCCACACGTCATTAACTTTGACCTTCCCAATGTGGCAGAGGACTATGTGCACCGTATCGGTCGAACAGGACGTGCTGGCAGTGTGGGTCAGGCAGTATCGCTGGTCTCTATCGATGAGTTCGATCAATTGCGAGCGATAGAGCGTCTTACACAAAAACTACTAGAACGTCGCGAGTTGAAGGGGTTTGTACCAAACAATCCGCTTCCTGAGTCCAAGCTCCAACCGCCAATGAAGCCGAAAAAACCTAAAAAGCCTAAGCAAAAGGCGGATGGCACATCAGCACAACCTGCAGAACGACAAAATCATCCAAAACGTAACAGGCCTAATGATGATGCACCCAAACGTAAACCACGTCGTTTTGGTGGACCGCGTAAAAAACCAGTTAACCGAGATCTGTAACTAACTGGCAGAAATTATCTTTTGATCTACACTTTAATCAGTGTATCAAGAAGAAAATATCATGCTTAAGCGATTACTGATTTGTTGTGCATTGCTTTTATCACTCTCTCCCCTGAGTAGTGTCGCTGCGGATAGGGTTTTAATTATCAATGGTTATGTTGATGGATTGCCTTTTCCTCGTCGAGTTAAAGAGTCGATGCGAGATCAGCTTGAGTTGCTTGTTCCTCGCGTCGTCATTCATTCCCAGTCACTTGATCTCTATCGACCTCAAACAGAAGAGTATAAGCAGCTACTGGTTGATCTGATTGTCACTACCTACAAGGATCAAGTTGACTTAATTATCGCGTTAGACCCATTGGCGTTTGAATTTTATCGTGATCGATTAGAATCAGAATTTGGTTCTGTTCCGGTCCTATTTTCAAATGATAGGGGAAGTGTTGAAACAGTTAAGTCGTCGGAATACCAGCTGTTGATTAGACCTAATCTGCAAGAGACCTTTCGAATAGCAAAGCACCATTATCCAGAGTTGAAGAACATCTTTTTAGTGGGCGATCAGTACAACCAAAAGCTAGCAAAAAATATCTTAGGACAAGAGAGTGGAGTAAAAATTCACGAACTAGGTGGGTTGCCCCTTGAAGAGATGCGCAGCAAAGTTAAATCTTTAGAACGAGGGGATCTGCTCTTTTTTCAATTGTTGTTTGCTGATGGAGATGGGGTTCCAATGGTTCCACCTGCCCGTTACATTCAAGAATTTGCTGCCACAAGTCCGGTACCGACCGTCTGTATGTACGCCAATTTTATTGATCTGGGTTGTGCCGGTGGCTCCGTTTCCAGTCCTAAAGATCAAGCAACCGCTATTATCACAGCGATGCAGCTTTTGGATTTCGCAGATATTAATTTTCTCAATAAAGATAGTCTGCAGATGAGAGATTATTCATTAGAGGGAAATAACATCGCTATGTTTGCCTCAAACCCTCTGTTTGATTACAAAGCAATTGAACGTTTTGATTTGGTTGATTCAGAGCTAGATGGGGTTATCTATCTTCATAAACCAGAGCCATTTTATTCTGGTTATGCTAAAGAACTTTCAATTGCCTTAGTGGGATTGATACTTCTTTTAGTTGCAGTATCTGTTTACCTAGTTTTAACCAAAAAACAGCATCAATTAGCTAGACGGCTTTCTACCCTCACAAACTCTGCACCTACCGGATTGCTTGTTTTAAACAGGCAGAGTAACGAGTGGGAAGGCAATTTAAAAATTGAGGAGTGGTGTAAAGAGTTAAAAATGACTCAAGCAGAGTTCATCCAGAGGATTCGTAATGCACCATGTACTCAAGGTCACTCTCTTGAAGATATAGAGTTACGAGACTCTAATGGCTTCACGCGTTTTTTCTCGGTTCAAGTGGTTTCAAAGAGAGGTGAACCAGAGATGTTTATCCTTCAAGAGAGTACTGATACCCATCAAGTTCACACTCTTCTTGAAGAGCAAGCACTGATTGACCCTTTGACACAGCTTCCAAACAGGCGAGCATTGTTCAATGAACTGAAGCAGTGGGCTGCTCACAATGATCGAAATCCTTCACCCTTTGCAGTGATGATGTTAGATCTTGATGGTTTTAAGATGATTAATGATCAGTATGGCCACTCTGCCGGTGATAAGGTTTTATCGGAACTTGGTCTTCGCTTAAAACAGCGGTCCCGAAATAATGATGTGATTGGTCGTCTGGGGGGGGATGAGTTTTTGATGTTGGCTGCAGATATAACCAAGCATGAAGAGTGTCAGACGCTTTGTGAAGACTTAATATCGCTCATCGAAAAGCCTATAGATGTTAACTCAGAGGGTGAGTTGCATACAGTGTCAGTAGGTGCAAGCATCGGTATTTCAATTTGCCCAAAACACTCTTTGATCGATAAAGAGTTAACAGAGTTGGCAGATAAAGCCATGTACAAAGTAAAACATCTTAGAAAAGGTGGTTGGGCCATATTTGAAGAGACAATGCTGAATTAATCATCTAATCGAGTTTTTTTAGCGTACCTCAGGCTATGAAAGAGACTCTCTACTACGACGGAAAATGTTCACTCTGTGTTGCCGAAATGGACAAATTGGCGGGCATTAAAGGTGAGCAGTTAGAACTGCAGGATATCCATAAGTTATCGGACCAACTGACAGAAGAAGAACGGGTTAACATGCTCAAGGTTCTCCATCTTCAACGGGGTGATCAGTGGATAACGGGCATCGATGCTAATATTGCGGCCTGGCAGCACACTCGATGGGGTTGGATCTGGCGCATGCTGGGCTGGCCACTTATTAAACCTCTTGCCAATATCGTTTATAAGCGATGGGCGCGTTGGCGATACGATCGACTCTATACGAAATAACCCAGCTTCTTTAGACTGTCGATACTTTCAAAACTGTGTAGGCCTAAAGCGTGTTTATTGACCTAACCGATCTTCTTCTACTGACTCTTGTTGCGGGTGTTATCTACGTTTGGTATCGAGGCCTAGCCGTTAGGGAGCGCGCCTTAAAAGCCGTTGAAAACTACTGCAATAAGTTGGATTTACAACTGTTGGATCAAAATGTGTCACTGCGTGCTCTTTGGCTAAAACGTGATGACAAAGGACGTCTGTCACCCTGGCGTCGATATCAGTTTGAATTCACGACGACCGGTGATCAGCGCTATCGTGGGCAGGTGGTTCTGTTAGGCAGTCGCTTAGAGAGCATTACCTCAGAGGCTCATAAGTTTGAGGATTAGCCATGTCTGAACTCAATTTTGACAACAGTTATGCACGCTTACCCTCTGATTGGTATCAGTCTGTCTCTGTCACTCCATTAAAGAATACTCACCTCATAAGTTTCAACGCGCCTTTGGCACAAAGGCTGGGACTGAACCCTTGTGAATGGACCCCCAGTCAGTTGGTGGACACCTTCACTACCGCGCAAGGACCAGAGGGCGCTCAGCCATTGGCCATGAAGTACACCGGTCACCAGTTTGGTGTCTATAACCCAGATCTAGGTGATGGGCGGGGTATATTATTGGGTGAGCATCTCGATCCGTCAGGTTGTCGTTGGGATCTCCATCTCAAAGGAGCCGGTAAAACAGCCTATTCCCGATTTGCAGATGGCAAAGCGGTACTTCGATCCAGTATTCGAGAGTACCTTGTCAGTGAGGCTATGTTTGGCCTTGGTATACCTACGACACGTGCGTTAGCCCTATTTGGCAGTGAAGAGTTCACCCTTCGTAATGGAGCAGAGCCCTGTGCTCAGGTGCTCAGGGTGACCCCGTGTCATATCCGATTCGGTCATTTTGAGTACTTCTACTATTCAGGCAAGCATGAGGATCTGAAACAACTTGCTGATTACGTTGTGGATCGTTACTACCCTGAAGCAAAACAGGCTGAAAATCCTTATCTGTTCATGTACCAACAGGTTGTGGAACGCAGTGCCTACCTGGTCGCGCAGTGGCAGTGTTACGGGTTCGTTCATGCGGTGATGAACACTGACAACATGTCGATTATTGGTGAGACGTTTGATTATGGTCCGTTTACCTTTATGGACCGATATGAGCCTAACCATATCGCCAACAAAAACGATGATCGAGGTCGATACGCTTTCAGCAATCAACCCAGCATAATGCAGTGGAATCTTGCGGCACTCGCTCAAGCCTTGATCCCTTTAATTGAGAAAACAGATCTTGAAGCACAATTAGAGCGGTTCTCTTCGCTCTATTTTGATGCCTACTACACAAAGCTCTCTCAGCGATTAGCGTTACCCAATCCTGGAGTAACCCAAAAAGCATTGATTGATGAGATGTTTACACTGCTAGAGAGACAAAAAGGCGATCTTAACCGCTTTATTTTGACGCTCATGAATCTAGATAAGGGTGAGTCTTTAAACGACTTTACAGGTAACCATGAAACCTATTTTGAGTGGTTGGATCGTTTTTACGAGGTACGCCATTCAGAGGAAGGGCAATTAAAAGCACGTCTGGATTACGCAAAAACCTTAAATCCTGTCTATATTTTACGTAACTACATGTGTGAAGAGGCGATTCGCGACGCTCACGAAGGCGACTATCAGCGCGTCAATCATCTACTTGCCATGGTTCGTGAACCCACAAAGTACTATGCGCCACTAGAGGATTATGCGGAGGCCCCACCTAAATGGGCTGAAGGTATCTTTTTAACCTGCTCTTCATAGAGGCTTTAAGCGCACTTACTTTCAATAATAGGAGAGTCTAGTGCGTAATTTAGTACTGGCATTTGATGGTACTTGGCAAAAAACCGATTCTGATTTAAGTGATGGCGATCAAAACAGTCATGTCGTTCGGTTAGTTAATGCACTTAAGAATACCGACACTGAAACACCTCAACGTATCCACTATCTTTCTGGAGTGGGTACGTCCGCCTGGCAGCAACTTCGAGGGGGCATCTTTGGTTGGGGATTATCTGACAAGATAGCCGAAGCTTACCTTTGGTTGATGGATCATTATCAAGATGGCGATCGTATCTTCTTGGTCGGTTACAGTCGAGGGGCGTTTGCCGCAAGAAGTCTATCGGGCCTTATCGATCGATTGGGGTTGCTCAGGCTTGAGTATCTTGAGAAATTTGACACTTGCTATCAGCTCTACAGACGCGGCGCTCGTCGTGAACAAAACCGATTTAAAGCCCAATATGCCAAGCCCATTCAAATCGAGGCGATTGCCGTTTGGGATACCGTGGGCTCTTTAGGCATTCCGTTAGGCAGCTTTAAACAGTTAAACCGATATCTCTGGGGCTTTCATGACACTCGTTTAGCGTCCAATGTAAAACGTGGATTTCAAGCACTGGCCATTGATGAGCATCGCGCCGATTTTATACCGACACTTTGGTCAGCCAAGCTTAGGGAGCATCAGAGTATTGAACAGCGGTGGTTTGCAGGGTCTCACGGTGATGTTGGGGGAGGAACAGACTCATCACTTTCCTTCCACTCATTTCAATGGATAGTAGACTCTCTTATCCAAGTAGGCTTACCGCTAGAGTCTGACAGAGTGTTGAGTCAACTTACTAATCCCTCTCATCTAGATCTGCCTTACGACTCGTTTGAAGAGTTTCTGGGTGGCCTTTATGACTGGTTCACCGACCGCCATTGGCGTCCTATAGGCGTTTACCAAAATCGCTATGAATCGATTGATCCCAGCGTGTTCGAGTTGATGAACAAATCAAATTATCGTCCAAACAATCAAGTAGGTCCTCATCTGACTCATCAATTGTGTGAAATTGATCATCTATATCAGTTCCAGACTTGTTTTACTGCGGGTGAAGAGTAGATACTGAGCGCTAATTTGAGCTCAAGGAGTGGCTGTGAAAGTTTGGGTAGATGCGGATGCGTGTCCAGTGGTGATTAGAGATATTCTGATTAAGGCGGCACTTAATCGAAAAGTTGAAATGGAGTTTGTTGCAAATCACTTCTATCAATTACCTAACTCACCTTATCTAAACTGGCGCCGTGTTCCTCAAGGTGCCGATCAGGCTGATCAAGAGATAGTTGATCGTGTGTGCGCTGGTGATCTTGTCATAGCCACTGATTTGCCCTTGGCCAATGATCTTATTGATAAAGGGGCACGAGTGTTTACCCATCGCGGAGAGGCGCTAACGAAAGAGAACATTAAATCGAGGCTTAATTTGCGCGACTTTTATGAGACCATGCGCGCCAGTGGTATTCAGTCTGGTGGCCAAGCTGGAATGAGTCAAGCTGATCGTCGTGAGTTTGCTAATGCGTTGGATCGCGCTTTAACAGCAGCACAACGCCAGGCAAATCAAGGAGGTAATGCATGAGTTCATTTTTGGAGATGCTGATCTCGCTCAATCTTGATTTGGTCGCGTTGTTCTGGTTTTTAATCTGTTTTAATGGCTATTTTATCTATGCGAAGCGAGCAAGTTATCGAGTCACTTGTCTGGCCAGTTTGATGCACCTCTATCGTAAAGAGTGGATGCGCGCCGCGCTGGATCGTGAGGTGAGGGTGGCTGATACTACAACGATCACCAATCTCGAGCGGGGTGTTACTTTTTTTGCCAGTACTACGATGCTGATTTTGGCCGGCCTTTTAACACTGCTTTCCCGCTCAGATATGGCGATCGATCTTCTCTCTGAGTTGCCGTTCACCGAACCCATGACGCGTTTACAATGGGATTTGCGCATCATCGTACTGATGGTAATGTTTGTATACGCTTTCTTTAAATTTACTTGGTCTATTCGCCAGTATGGGTTTGTCTCGGTGATGATCGGTGGTGGCCCCAATCCCAACGAGAATGCTGACCCTCGAACGCTGGATATGCATGCGGAACGTTCGGCTCGTATGGCCAGTATGGCCGCTAACAACTTTAATGCAGGTCTGCGAACCTACTACTTTGCCATTGCGGTGCTAGCCTGGATGGTCAACACCTGGCTCTTTATGTTTTTGTGCGCAGTGGTTGTTTGGATTCTTTATCGTCGTGAATTCAGCTCTTCTACGCTTAAGACGTTGATGATGAGTACCGATATTAATTCAAAGGGTTGAAATTAGATCGCTATCCCCCATATCTGAGTGAGTGTTAATCAGTAACTTGGGAATTCAGGTCTAAGCTATGACAACCGAAACGAAACAAGAAACACTTGGCTTTCAAACCGAAGTGAAACAGCTGCTTCAGCTGATGATTCACTCGCTTTACTCCAATAAAGAGATCTTCCTGCGAGAATTGATCTCTAATGCCTCAGATGCTGCTGAAAAGCTTCGCTTTGAAGCGCTCTCCAATGCAGATCTTTACGAAAATGATGGTGAACTTCGTATTTGCGTCTCTGCTGATGTAGAGAGTAATACCCTTACCATAGAAGATAACGGCATCGGTATGTCGCGCAATGAGGTTATTGAGCATCTGGGTACGATCGCAAAATCAGGTACTGCTAGCTTCCTTCAAAATTTAACGGGCGATGCTGCAAAAGATTCACAATTGATCGGTCAGTTCGGTGTCGGTTTCTACTCTGCGTTCATTGTGGCTGATCAGGTAGACCTTTACACCCGTCGTGCAGGTCTTGACGCTTCAGAAGGTGTTCACTGGTCTTCTAAGGGCGAGGGCGAGTTTGATATTGCAACCATCGATAAGCCAGAGCGTGGTACGCGCATCGTTATGACGCTTAAAGAGGATGCGAAAGAGTTTGCCAGCGACTGGCGTCTTCGCTCTCTTGTAACCAAATACTCAGATCACATCGCAATGCCTGTGCAGATGAAAAAACAATCGATGCCGGCAGAGGGAGAAGAAGAGTCATCTATTGATACTCCTGAGTTCGAAACAGTCAACAGTGCGACGGCACTGTGGACTAAAAGTAAGTCAGAGGTGACGGAAGAGGAGTACAAAAACTTCTACCAGCATGTCTCCCATGATTTCCAGGAGCCTATTAGCTGGGCACATAACCGTGTAGAGGGTAACTTAGAGTACACCAGTCTTCTCTACCTTCCATCAAAAGCGCCTTATGATCTTTGGAACCGCGAAGCACCAAAAGGGCTTAAGCTCTATATCCAGCGTGTCTTTATCATGGATCAAGCGGATCAGTTTTTACCGCTATACCTTCGCTTCATTAAAGGGGTTGTCGATTCGAAGAACCTATCGTTAAACGTCTCTCGTGAGATTCTTCAGAAAGATCCTAACGTCGATAAGTTGAAGTCGGCACTGACTAAGCGAAGTCTCGATATGATTGAGAAGTTCGCTAAAAAGGATGCTGAGAAATACCTAGAATTCTGGCAAGAGTTTGGTCAGGTTTTGAAAGAGGGGCCTGCAGAGGATCATGCCAATCGTGAGCGCATTCTTAAGTTGATGCGTTTTGCATCGACAGAGAACAGCAACGGTGATGAGAATGTCAGTCTCGATAACTACATCGAGCGTATGAGCGAGGATCAAGAGAAGATCTACTACCTAGTAGCGGATAGTTACAACGCAGCCAAGGCAAGCCCGCACCTAGAAATCTTCCACAAGAAGGGTATCGAAGTACTGCTTCTAACTGACCGTATCGACGAGTGGATGATGAGCCACTTGATGGACTACTCTGGTAAGTCGTTCCAAGATGTCACCAAGGGCGAATTGAAGCTCGATGGTGAAGAGTCTGAGGAGAGCAAAAAGGCTCAAGAGGAGCAGAACGAGCAGTATGCATCGTTGATTGAGCGTCTAGGCGGTGTGTTTAGCGATCGAGTCGACTCTGTTCGTGTTTCACAGCGCCTAACAGACTCTCCAGCCTGTCTTGTACTAGGTGATTACGATATGGGCTTGCAGATGCGCAGAATCATGGAGGCTGCTGGGCAAGCGGTTCCAGAGACTAAACCTGTCTTTGAATTCAATGCTGAGCACCCATTGATTGGTAAGCTTGATCAAGAGTCAGATGAAGATCGTTTTGCTGATCTTGCGATGATTCTACTCGATCAAGCTCAATTAGCGACGGGTGGACAGCTAGACGACCCAGCAGCTTACACTGCGCGTCTTAATAAGCTATTGCTGGAATTGAGTGCATAAGCACCCCAGCTAAATCAAAAAAGGCCTGACACTGTCAGGCCTTTTTCGTTTGAACCATGCTGTTTGCTCTGGACTTGCGAAATAGATCGATGCTGAAGACGACCAAGCCTACCCAGATAAAACTAAAACTGATGAAACGATCGATGCCGAAGGCTTCGTTTAAAATAAATACAGCGCTGAGGAACTGCATGAAAGGGGCAATGTAGTTAAGGAAGCCAACAGTGCCTAGTGGGAGTTTTCTGGCAGCAGAGGCGAACAGAATGAGAGGCACGGCTGTCATGACACCGGCACCGATCAACTCCCAAGTAAATGCTCCGAAATGATCGACACCTTGGGTGTTTAGAAGCGCGAGATAGATTAAGGCGATTGGCAGCATGATCAGTGTCTCGATCAATAGTCCGCTGACCGAGTCGACGGCTATCTGCTTTCGAACTACACCGTAAAAGCCGAACAGAAGGGATAGGCTGACAGCGATCCAAGGGAACTCTCCAATGGCCGCTATTTGCCATAAGACTCCAATGGCGGCAAAGAGCACCGAGATTTTCTGTAGACCATTGAGCTGCTCTTTAAAGAAGATCAGTCCCAACAAAACCGCAACCAGAGGTGATAAAAAATATCCGAGGCTAGCCGCGATAACTTGACCGCTACCGACCGCCCAGATGTATATCCACCAGTTACCGCTGATGAGCAGTGATGAGATGGTTAACCAGAATAGGGTCTTTTTGGAGGTTATCATCGTCCAGGTAGAACGAATTTTTCTCTGCAGTAGAATCAGAAGACCAACAAACAGCACACACCAGACGATCCGGTGCGCCAAGACCTCGTCAGCAGGTACTTCTGCGAGCAGGGTAAAGTAGAGTCCAAAACAGCCCCAGATCAGGTAGGCTAAAGTGCCTTGTAAGAGGCCTTGTCGATGCTCTTGATGAGATTCTTGCTGAGTTTGATTCAAGCGTTTAGCTCGACCATATCAGGGTGCGATTTAAGCGCATCGATCAATGCATCCATCTCTGCATCAGTACCAATTGTGATACGAAGGAAGTTGGCGATCTCTGGACGACTAAAGTGACGAACCAGCACCCCTTTAG
>Ga0102948_1000502_pt1 | contig 15396 bp, 16 predicted proteins | sample SalPonA_A_H2O_MG_FD_78211 | JGI IMG/M metagenome (GOLD analysis project Ga0102948, IMG submission 78211) | Water microbial communities from South San Francisco under conditions of wetland restoration - Salt Pond MetaG R2A_A_H2O_MG | ecosystem: Environmental > Aquatic > Non-marine Saline and... | reverse complement strand
CTAATAGAACAAGATGCTGTTGAATTTGAGTTTACTAGCCAGGAAGAGCATGATCCTGCACAAGTTAGTGTATATACTAATAGAAAGTTCAACAAATATTCACATGAGGTAATTGATGAGTAACACAATAAAGGTACTTGACTGCGATATCATATATTTGTCATATGACGAACCTAACGCAGAAAAGAATTATGCAGATTTGTGTGCTAAAGTGCCATGGGCAAAACGTGTACATGGTGTAAAAGGAAGTGATGCTGCACATAAAGCGTGTGCAAAACTATCAGAAACTGATAGATTTATTACAGTTGACGGCGACAACATAGTTGACGAACGTTTCTTTGAACAAGAATTTAACCTAGAATCTCATAATTTACAAAACAGCGTTATCAGTTGGAATGGCAAAAACATTATCAATGGCTTAATGTATGGCAATGGCGGGCTAAAGTGCTGGCCTAAGCAATATGTGTTAAACATGCGTACACACGAAAATGCAGATCCTAACAACATTCATGCACAAGTGGAGTTTTGTTGGGATACTGACTACGTACAAATGAATAGTCATTACAGTGATGTGTATAATAATGCTACTCCGCAACAAGCATGGAGAGCAGGATTCCGTGAAGGTGTAAAATTAGCACTAAATCAAGGCAAGAAACCTGAAAACTTAGATGATTTTAAGCGTTTGCACTGGCGATGTTTGCATATGTTGTACGTATGGACAATGATTGGCGCTGATGTAGAAAACGGATTATGGGCAATCTATGGTGCTCGCGAAGGTTTGTACAAAACAATGTGTACAGATTGGGATTACATCAATGTTCGAGACTTTGAATATTTAAATGACATGTGGGGAAACCTCTATAGCAAAGTTACTGAAGAAATGTTGCCCTATGAAGTTCAAGGATTAGGAATTACATTAATGAATGAATTAGAATTGCCGATTGCAGAACACCCTCTAAATGCAGAACAGAGCAAGTTCTTTAAATCCGTATACCAAACACCTAGTCGTAAGCCTAGTCAACAGATAGCGATTGATCCAGAATGAAATTAAATGACGCAGATCTACAACGTGACGATAAAGGAAATATTATATCAAACGTTGAAAACTACAAACCTATGAAAGAACTGCTAGACAATACAGGCTGCGGCTTCTGTTTAGCAAAGTGGACACAGGTAACAACACACTTGGGCAGTGGTATTACACACAGTTGCCACCATGTAGGCGCACATAAGATTCCTCTTGAAGAATTAGAATCTAATCCTAGCGCATTACACAATACAAACGAGAAAAAAGAACGTCGAAAAGAAATGCTAGCCGGAAAGCGTCCTACAGAGTGCGACTACTGCTGGCGTATCGAAGACAACACAAACGAGTACAGCGATCGTGTACAAAAGAGTCTTCAAAGTTGGAGCAGAATAGATCACGACAATATTATTGCTAGTACAGGCAACGAAAACGTAAATCCACGTTACATGGAAATTAGCTTTTCAAACGTATGTAACTTTAAATGTGCTTATTGTGGACCGCCGTTCAGTAGTAAATGGGCCGAGGAAATACGCACAGAGGGCCCGTACAAGCTGCATATGACGCACTACAACGGTATTAAAGAGCACGAAGTGCCAATACCAGTCCGCGAGCACAACCCTTATGTAGAAGCGTTCTGGAAGTGGTTTCCTGAAGCAGTACAAGATTTAAAAGTATTTCGTATTACTGGAGGCGAGCCTCTTTTAAGCAAAGATACTTGGCGTGTAATTGACCACTTGTTAGAAAATCCACAGCCTGATCTAGAGTTTAGCATTAATACTAACAGTTGTCCTCCAGATAATCTTTGGGAAAAGTTTGTAAACAAACTACAGGAGCTTGAATCCACAAAAGCAGTAAAGAGCGTAACTGTTTACACCAGTGCAGAAGGAGTAGGAAAGCAACTTGCATACAGCCGCCACGGGTTAGACTGGAACTTGCTTACTAAGAATGTAAGAATGTTACTAGACAATACTAGTAAAACTACAATCAGCTTTATGAGTGCAGTAAACTTGTATAGTGTGCCTACATTTAAGAGTTACATTTATTACATACTTGATTTAATGAAACGTTATAACACAGATTCGAAGCGTGTTAAGATAGACTTTGCATACGTAAGACACCCACAGTTCTTAGATATTAAGATTGTTCCTGTAGAAATGCTAGAAAAGTATATTAAACCTGCTATTGATGTAATGAACGCTAACAGTAATAACAACTTGTTTATGCCTTGGGAAATACAGCGTATAGAACGTATATACAAAGACTGTACTACTAGATACGAGCGCCATGACGACAAAGATATGCAAGATATATCACTAAACAGATATCGCTTTTGGCAGTTTACGCAAGAATACGACCGTAGACGAGACTTAGATTTCTCATCTACTTTTCCTGAATTTAAAGAATTTTACAAAGAGTGTAAGAATAGACATGTATGATATTGTTTTTATAAGTTACAAAGAACCTAATGCAGAAGAAAACTGGAAATCACTAAAAGAACGATTCCCGACTGCTCAACGAGTACACGGTGTCAAAGGAATACACTTAGCACACGTACAAGCAGCTAGAAAGTCTCTAACTAAAATGTTTTGGGTAGTAGATGGCGATGCACGTATTACATCTGACTTTGATTTTCGTTATACTGTAGAAGATTACGATCTAGATGCAGTACACGTTTGTCAAAGCATGAATCCGATTAACGGACTAGTGTACGGTTATGGCGGCGTAAAGCTGTTGCCAAGAGATCTTACACTTCAAATGGATCTTACAAAAACAGATATGACTACTAGCATTAGTGATAAATTTAATGTAATTGAACGTTTGTCTAATGTTACAGCGTTTAACACTGACGAATTTAACACTTGGAAAAGTGCATTTAGAGAATGTGTTAAATTAGCAAGTCGTACTATTGACAGACAGGACGATAACGAAACTGAAAACAGACTTAGGGTTTGGACAACAGTAGGAGATTATCAGCCTTACGGTGAATATGCTATTAAGGGTGCAATAGCCGGAAAAGAATACGGGCTATCTAATAAAGATAACCCGCTAGCACTTAAAATGATTAATAACTTTGATTGGTTAGAGGAGCAATTTGCTAAAGACTTTAGTTATAAATAATATATGCTTAAAAATATTATTGATAACCGTTACAGTGCTAGAAATTTTAACGATTCTGATATTGAACAAGAAAAAATAGATTACATATTAGACTGCGCATTACGAGCACCTAGCAAACAAAGTCGTTACCCATATAAAATATTTGTGTTAGGTAATAGTAAACAAGCAACTAAATTTAAACATTGGTTATTCTGGCACGATACATGGTGTGCAGACGGTGTACGTGCAGACATAGAAAATAAAACCCCTAAGAATACTAGGTTTAATGGGCAATATCAAGCACCATTATTATTTCTATATGCGCATCGGGTGCCTCATAATCTTACACATGCTACAGAGCCAATAGAAGATGTATATAGGCAAGAATTTGAGCTAATAGATATGACAGTAAGTGCTAGCTTTGCCATGCTTGCAGCCGAAGGACAAGGATTAAGAACATGCTTCGGTAGATGTCATAGTTACGAGTACGTAGACACTATATTAGGCAACGGTTCAGTAAGAATAGGATTGGCATTAGGCATGGGTTATGCTACTACTGTAGAAAATGACAGTAAGATAATACGACCTATATATGATAAACAGAATCAACTACAAGGTTACGATGCAAACAATTTAGCTCAATCATATCCTTTAGAAAAGCACAACGTAAGGCGAAACAAACCTAATAATAATGAATTGTTTACATTTATTTAAAGAGGTATAAATTTACCAACTAGCATAAAACGTGTTCCTCGGGTGTCGGCTACTTCTTCTTCGTATAAGACTTCTGCTCTTTCAGGTAGCTGACTTTTAAATTCTTCTAAAGAATACACACAGTTTGTATGATCTTCGATATAGTCCATATTATTAGACTGAAACACAAAATAACAGTTGTCTGAAAATTTAGGACTTGCAAACATTCTCATAGTTTCGCTATCTGTACTTAGTGCGCCTTTCTGAAACCACTTCCAATCTTTCATCGGTGGCATATGCTCGCATGATGTATTAATAATTAAATTTGTGTCGAAATACACATTTCGATGTTTTTCAAACAAATCTCCGCAAATATAATCGATGTTTTTGTAGTTGTTAAACAGACTATTCTTTGCAATTTGTAAAGGTGTATTGTCTAAATCTATACACACTACTTTTTTAACTTTAGGTGCTAGACTAGGGATAAGAATGCTTCCGTACCAACTACCCCATATAACAACAGTCGAATCTTTATCTAACTCTACTACATTGTTTACAGCATCTAATAATGCTGTTTTAGATGCAAATTGATTATCGCTAAAAGAATCAATAAGATCTTGTGTACAAGATGGATTGTCTTTGATAGTTTTTAGTACATTTCTGAATAAAGTTTCTGTTATCATTTTCTTACCACATAGTTGTTGATTACTAGCATGTCAAGACCACATTTCTTAAATGTAGCAACTGCATCTGCAGGAGTTTCTACAATAGGCTCTTGGCAGTTAAAGCTAGTGTTAAGCAGCATAGGAACGCCTGTGTGCTTGTAAAACGCATTGATTAAGTCGTAGTAGCGATTGTTAAACTCACGCTGTACGGTCTGTATACGTGCTGTGCCGTCTACATGCGTAACACCTGGAATAGCATCTGACTTAACAGGCATAATACGACTCATGTACGGTGATGGCTGATTTGTGTCGAAATATTCTTGATAGTGTTCGTGTAGCACACTTGGAGCAAACGGACGGAAGTCTTCACGCAACTTAATCTTGCTGTTAATAATATCTTTAATATCAGGATTTCGAGGATCTGCAAGAATACTGCGATTACCTAGTGCTCTGTTACCGCTTTCTGATTTACCTTGGTACCAACCAACAATAGCACCATTTGCAATAGCATCTGCAATTTGTACAGTGATTTCGCTAAACGGTAGTTTTTCGTAAGTTAGCCCATTGAATATACTAGTGTCTACTTCGTGCTCTGCACCTGCATACACAGTAGGAACATGCCTATCTCCCGTTGTATTGTACACAACATGCATGTAGGTGCCAATTGCTTGACCTTCGTCTCCTGCTGCTGGAGGGACATGTACGTTTGTATAGTGCTTGGTAAATTCTTCGTTCATGTAACCGTTGTACGCAACACCGCCTGCAATGCACAAGTTTTCGCAAGTCTTAAGAGGATATACGTGTTCTTTTATTAAGTCTATAGTAAACTTTTGCAGTGTAAACGCAATGTCTTCTTTAGGTGTACGTTCGATTAATTTACGGGCATACTTAGGAAGTTTATGATTGGGATTGTCTATATATTCCTTAAACATTTGTTCGGCTTCTTCATTGTATTTTCCAAAGCCTACAAGACCCATGGTCTTACCAGCACCTAAGTAACTAAAGCCAATATCCTGTGATAAACGATTCCAAAGACCGCCTACAGGAATCTTATGAGATAAATCAATCATATCTCCGTCTTTGGTAATAAACATGCAATTAAAGTGCCATCCACGTCCGTCGATAGCAAGTATATCGCTTTCTTCAAAGTCTGAACTTAGAAAAGCATATGCTGCATGACTTTGATGATGATCAATATAGTAATAGCTATTTGTTTCGTAACTATCCCATAAGTTAGTAGGAACAAAAGATAAGAAGTCTAAATCACCAATTGTTTCTTCTAATTTGTCTTGTACAAACTGTTGACCTAAGTTACTAACTGTAAACGCAAATATTTCATCTTTGCTGCGATTTTCAAAACGTGGTTTAAAGTGTTCGTCAAAAAACTCTCTACTAGGCGTAGTATCGTGTGAGTTTTCCGGATTCAAATTGTGTTTCTTGCGTGTATAACGCTCTGCTAGATAATGCAGTTTACCATCGTAAGTGTTATGGTCGTGAATGTTTACTGCTACTGAAAAGATGCTCATATCTCTCCTGACATTTTTAATTTTTCGATGATAATTGTTCTACGAGGTTCTGGACGTTTCGGTATAGGATCCATGCATGACTTGCAATAAGACTCAAACTCAAACAAGTCGTAGTTCATCATCTTGTCAATATTCTGTTTAGTAACTTCAAACTGTCTCGATCCGTTAATTACCTTACGACTACAGTGACGAATCTTTTGTATTTCAAAGTCGATAACAGGCACTAAAGGAAATCTTGCACAAATACGTCTGTCAAGTTCTGGTGCTTGTATGTTTATGTGATCTACATGGAAATCTGGAGAACGTGAATTGTACTCTTTAAGTTCCGTATTCTTGTGATCAAGATAAGACAAGTCGTGTTTTTCTTTATAATCAAAGTATCCTGGAGTTTTGATAATAAGATTATAGTTATTTTTATCGTTTTCTTCAAAGAAATCGTAGTTACCTAACTTTTCAATACGATCTTCGTAAAAGTCTAGCACAAGGTGTTCGATATAAATGATATCTGGATCTTCTAAGATATGCGGGTAAAACTTTCTAATCAAACTGTTAGACAATACTTGTATTACAAGATTAGGATGTTTCTTAATTTCAGCAATAACTTCGTCTAGATTTTTAATAAGACCAGGCTCGCCGCCTAGCAAACAAATTCGTGTTTTGTACGGACTAAGGTACTCTACAGTTTTTCGCAAGAAATCCATATCAACATGCAAGTTGCGCATTTCTAGTGTCCATGCGGTACAATAGTGACAACTTTTGTTACACGACTTTGTCATGTAAAAGTCAACTGTTCTATAGTCTGAACCTTTTAATTCTTCAAGTGATAATGCCATTATTAACTCGCTTCGATATATTTTCTTATTACGTTACTTACATTTTTTTGAGATTCAATACCTGGATGTGCGTTATCTAATGCCTTGTCGATAAAACAATTGATAATATTAGGAAGATCGACACAATTCCATTCTGGCGGCGATAGTGTAAATGATTGTAAAGATTTTCGGACTCCGTGTTGAATACTATTACAACTAATATGGTAGCTTTTAATCCCCTTTTCACTTAAAAACAAATTTACAAGATTCAAATACATGTAACTTTCTATATTAGAATTAGCATCAGTATAAAAACTTTTATAGTACATTGCATTATACTTTCGTCTCTCACGATCGTGTCTAGTATTACTTACATCTTGTACTAATATTCTTTTAGAGTTTTTAGATCCACCATATTGCATTACCTCTTCTTTGTTTTGAAAAAAACAAGTACGAGTAACATAAGTCCACATAATAACAACTATATCTGTTTCCTCAAATTCTGTATTGAGAACATCATTGCATATCTGTTTATTGCTTGTTCCCGGAACGCCTAAATTTATACATTCTAAATTTAAGGCATCTGCTGTTAGTTGAGGCCATGCAAACTTGCTTGGATTCGGACCATACGTAGAGTGATCATTATCCCAGCAGTCAGGTAAAGCTTCTCCGTATGTATTACTGCAACCAAATGCAATTAATCTTTTAGCCATTTATTCTCCAGTTTTATAGTAGTTATCTATGGGATTATTATAATTGTTCTAGATAAGAGATTGTAATTTACTTTTTAAATAATACTACTCAACTTCAAACTGTACTACGTTTTCAAAAGCTGTCTTGTAATCATCGTCTGAACTTGATTGAGATAAGAAATCTCTTCTGTACACTTTTGCTTTGCCTAAGCTCATTAACAGTAGAACAGGGTATTCTACAAATGATACATCTTTCCATTTGTTTACATCGCCCGGGAAGCAAACTGTAAAAGAGTAATCAATATCCTGTTCTAAACAAAGAGCTGCTACATTTTGTGCAAATAGACCAACTTCAATCGCAGTAGAACTTTTAATTTTATTAACCCATTCTACAGATGCTTGTTCCATAAAGTGACCATTAGCAATTTGTCTTTTATAAAACGTACTAATATCTTTGTCAGTGCAAACACGTTGACTAAAAACAATCAAGTAAGGATTTTCTAATACATGCCTGTAGTGAGGATTAATTTTATTACTAACTTGATCAATGTATCCTAATTTCAGACCCTCTTCTTCCATACGTTTATGGTTGCCAACAACTTTGTTATAGACTTTTTGTTTTGTAAGTTTATTGTTAGGACCGAGTACACTTACTTTATAAGGCATGATATTTTGTTTAGATGGAGTTACTTGCCATGCTTTGCGCATAATGTCTTCAATAGTTTCTGCACTAGGAATATCGTCATCCCTATATTCGTATACATGTTTCCGTTTATTTAAAGTATCAAATATCATTTGTTGAGCTCCTCACGGTCTCAATAATACTTAGCACTTCGTCCTGTGTAAGCCAAGCATGTATAGGCAGTGACAATACTGTGTCGCTAGCAGTCTTAGACTGTACACAAGCGTCTCTCCTGCACTTTACATGCTCGTACATGCTATTTGCACTTAGCGGAGTTTCGTAATGTATGCTAGCTTTAAGTGCGTTCTTAACACGTTTGCGAGTATCCTTGTCTTTAAAGCGCACAACATATTTGTGATAATTGTGATTAAGACCATTAGTCATAGTCTGTGTAGCAACAGGCAAATCTTCAAATGCACTATTGTACTGTCGGGCAATATCTTGTCTACGTGCTTGATTTTTTCTAGCACTCTTTAATCGTAGCTCAATAATCTTTGCGTTTAACACATACATACGACTATTGTAGCCTAACATGCCAAAGTCTTTGTCCTTACCGTGCCGCCTGATCATCTTAACACGTTTAGCGATAGTTTCATTGTCTGTAAGAACGACACCGCCGCCATTGATCCCTGCAATAACTTTGTTTGAGTTAAAACTGAATACACTAGTATCGCCTATAGTTCCTGCACGTACTCCATTTAGACTAGCACCTAAACTTTGTGCAGCGTCTTCAATAAACAGTATACCTTTTTCTTCACAGAAACTTTCGATGTCTTTAGTGTCTGTCATGTTGCCAAACAAGTGCGGATATACAATTGCTTTCACTTTGTCGCTATACATGCGCTTGATACTGTCTAGACTCATGTGATAAGTGTCTAAGTTAATATCGCAGAATACAGGAGTAGCGCCTACCATGCTAACACACGCTGAACTACTGATCCAGCTAAAATCAGTTACAAGCACTTCGTCACCTTCGCTAACGCCGTGTGCTAGTAGTGCAAAGTGTAGTGCATCTGTAGCACTCCCTACACTAACGCAATACTTGCGTCCGTGCTGCAATGCAAAGTTGCTTTCAAATTCTTCATTGTTTTCGTAGTTCATTTGACCCATAAACTGGTCAAATAATTCTAAGTATTCTTCTTTGTTCTCTTGGTACTCTCGGTCCCATGCATCGTATGCTATCATTTAAATTTCTCTATTGCTTCGAGTATCGGAGTAACATCTGGCTCTTTGATATCACGCTTCCAGTACACACTGCCACCGTCTACTATTGTTTTGTCTCGCAAGTAAATTACATCTTTTCCGTAGTACTTGCACTCTTGGAAGATCCTAGGAGCAGGGTCAAAAGTTTCTTTTGTGTAGACGTAAGTCTCAAACATGCCCATTAGATTTTCTACAGGTGCAAATACATTATTGTTCTTAATATTAACATAGTTTGCATCATATGTCAAGATCCCGTGATCGGGAAATTGATCTATAACTTTTTCTACTGTTGCATAATACTTTTCGTTTGTACCTAAGAACAGATGCTTAAACTGTATGTTGTTTGTGTGTGGCTTGTAGATACTAAAGTTAATAGTCTTTTCAAAGTGAGTACCTACACCGTTTGGATAAACTTCTGTATCGCACAAGTCTACAATCTGTTTGGGGTTATAAAACTCAACTGCAATCGGATATTCTCGAGGATGATTTTCTGAGTACACACTAATAACGTTTCCTGCAAAAAGACGTAGCAAGGATTCTTGTTGTGCTAGATTGTAATCTTTGAAACTCTGCCACGACAGCGTTATCATGCTTCTGCCCATTACAAGTGTAACATCTGCACGACTAGGCACAAAGTAATCAAACACTACATTCTTAAAGTGTACGTATTTGTTTTCAATTGTTCTAATGTAATCTTCTTGTGTAAAGTGTCGATGACATATGATAACAACTTGTGCAGGAATACCTGCCTTGTTAAGAATATCGCAGTATTCGTAACTGTAATACAGCAGACCATCTACCGGCTTGCTAGTAACAACTATATTAATCATTTTTTAATTTCTGTAATGTTAATAATGCGTTTGCGCATAGTGTTAATTTTAATAGACGATTCCGCAGGTATTGTATGCTCAACACCGTACGGATCAACAGCTTTATCTGTTGTTCTAATATCTACAATTTTTACTTTGCGCATTTTCTTGCCAGTAACAGGGTGTACATCCATGTTAGGATCTGTTGTAAGTTTACTTCCGTTTCCTGCACCGATTGCTAGTTCGTAATCGTCTGTCTCCCAACGAGGTCGTCCTTCCTGGGGATAGCCGATGCCTATACCGTAAGCAATTTTTTTCTGTCCTTTAAGCACCTCTTCTTCGATGCCTAATTTTCTTTCCCAGAACATATTACCGTTTAGGTCTCCGTGACTTTTGTTACAGCCAGTTGACAATCCTAACGCATTTGCTGCTCTCATTACTAACCCCATCGCAATACCGATACTTACATATGCGTTTTCCCAACGAGCCGGATCTTTATTAGATTTTAGTGATCCGTCGGCATGACAGTTTAATTGTGTTTCAGGTTCTTTAGCAACAAACAACATATACATATTAGCATTTGCTTGTGTATTGCGCCATGTTGACGGAGGATTTCTACTGTGAGTTGTGCCCCACGTATATCTTGTACATTCGTGAATTACTTCTCTGTCCGTACTCCAATATACATCATAGTAACCTTCGTGCTGTTTGCTCGGTGCGTTTTCAGCATGCCATAGAAGATAATCGGCCACTTCTGGATGAATAGTTTTGGAGTAGTTCCAGTTACGTTGACACTTTTGCATATTGCGTATAATTTCCATTTCTTGGTCCCAATTATAGAACATATGCTTAATTGATGTTTCTCTGCTAGTATCTCTTTTCTCAAATCCGTTGTTCATATTACTCGCTCTTATATTTTACTTTCCATAAATATTTATGATTACTACAATTTTAAACAGGTTATTAATGGCAGAATCGATTCTATTATCCGCAGCTTCTGACGAAAGCAACTACTACGCTCAAAAGAACTATGGAGTGTATAGAGTCTCCACGGAGTTTAGAAATCAAGGGTTAAGTTGCCAAGTTGTACAATTTTTTAATAAGTTTTCTGATGATGAAATATCAAAAGTAATTGATAAATTTTCTGATAATCTTAAACTTGTAGGATTTAGTACATTATTTTGGGAGCATTATGACCCTCAGTCAAAAAAAGTTCTTATTGATCGTACTAACTTTGCAATATCTTATATCAAAAAACACTATCCGCAAGTTACTATTATCGCAGGCGGACCGAGTAGTAGAATTTTCTTAAACGACGAGTTTACAAATGTTGATGCTATATTTGAAGGATTTTCAGAACACGACTTTATACCTTACATTAGATCTATAAAGTATAATGAGCCGATGATCCTGCCGACTAAATTTGAAAAAGATACGCCGATATACAATAAGATTTCTGGAAACTTTGATTTTAATTACAGCAGCACAGTGTACGACCCTAGTGACTTAATAACAAGTAACGATGTTCCTATACTAGAAGTAGGACGAGGATGTATTTTTAAATGTAAATTTTGTGGATTTGCACTTAACGGCAAGAAAAAATACGATTACATAAAAGACACTACTGTTCTTGAAAACGAACTAATGCGCAACTACACAGACTACGGAATTACAAACTATATTTTAAGTGACGATACGTTTAACGATTCGTTATACAAAGTAGAAGTACTGCACGACTTGTTCACTCACTTGCCGTTTAAGATACAATTTTCTTGTTACCTGAGATTAGACCTCTTACTTAGATTTCCAAAAGAAATTACATTGCTGAAAGAAATGGGATTAATTGGAGCATTTTTTGGCATTGAGAGTTTTAACAAAGATGCTGCTAAACTAATCGGTAAAGGACTAGATCCTGATGTTGCTAAACAAGCTCTCGATGATTTAAAACGCATTCATTGGAAAAATGAAGTTAAAATAGGTGTAGGCTTAATTACAGGTATTCCGTACGAAACGTATGAATCGCTTGAACAAACAAAACAATGGATATTAGATGAAGAAAATTTAGTTGATCAAGTAGTGCCGTTTCCGTTGAGTATTAGCAACCCTAATAACGTTAGGCCTCAGCCATGGGATTCGGAATTTCAAAAAAATGCAGAAACGTATGGATTTAGTTGGCCCGACGGACACAGTTATAATTGGCATAACAGTATAGGCCCTATTAAGTCTAGGCATGAAGCAGTAGAAATCTGGGAAGATTTTAGAAAAGCAGTTGTACAAATGTCCCGTCAGAAACAAGGAGGCTTTAATTTATTAAAAGCATATCCGTTAATTGCAAGTCAGCGCAATGCACCTAGCATACAAACTTTATTAGACATGGATCGTGTTGAGTATACTCGGTATGTAAAGTCTATTGAAGAATCTACAGAAATAGAAACTAGCTACATACAAACTTATAAGTCGCAATTGTTTTCTATTACGCAATAACACAATAAATACTGTACAATGAAAAATTCATATACACACGATAATAACGGCAACGAACTTTATCATGCAATCGACGACAAAGTAAGAAAAGTTAATTATGCCGATTTGTACGAAGAAACTCCTGAAGAATGGACACCTTCGTCAGAAGACATCTCGTGTGAATTACAGTTATTAGGATTAGGCGACTGGGAGCCTTTAAATTTTAATTTTTCAGAAAAAGAATGGGAAGATAATCAAAAGTCGATAGAACACTTTTATACAACTTTTCAACCTAGAGAAGGAATTTTAAACGATAGGCAAAGTGTATTACTTTACGGACTAGAAGGCGATCATCCATCTAGACCAACAGGACTTGATCAGATTCGTCGAGAACTAGGTTATATGCCTCTTGAAGAAGAGTTTAAATATCCCACAGAGGCTCAAAAATTATTAACTTCGTATCACGATGTGTTTGATTATTTTGGAGATATGGGACGATCATTTGTTATTAAACTTAATGCAGGCGGATTCTATCCGTATCATAGAGACTTTCCGTTTATTACACGTAATACTATAAGATTAATTGGCTTTCATGGAAAGTCTAGCCAAGATCAGTTAGAATGGGAAGTAGCAGGACAGAGACAGCCTATAATTCCTAATACATTATATTATGTAAATACTATGAAACGACATCGATTAAGTTCATGGAAACATAATTCAGATATGGTAGTATTGAATGTACCAAAGACCTGGAAAAATGTTCTTAAGATTATGTCAGTATTAAATGGAGGGTAGCAATGCTATTAGTAACAGCAATCATAGCAGGTATAGTCTGGAGTCAAATAATATCTCATTTTGGCGCCAGCATATTATTACACCGTTACTATTGTCACAAACAATTTAAAGTGCCTGTTTGGTTTGAATGGGCAGGCTTGTTCATGTTGAGCGTAGCATATATTAGAACTCCTATTGGATGGATTGCTAGTCATAGAATGCATCATCACCACTCAGATACAGAGAATGATCCGCACAGTGCTAAACACGTAGGTTTTTGGAAAGTACTGTTGACCATTTGGAATATACCTAGCATTCCTCCTCGTTATGCAAAAGATTTATTTGCAAATCCTAGATTAGTTTTCTTCCATAAGCATCACATAAAAATATTAGTAGCACACAACGTTATTAGCTTTGCAATAAGTCCGTATTTCTGGTTAGCATATGCTGCTATTCCTTTTGTATTTGCTAAGGTAGGCTTTGGTTTACTCAATACTATAGGGCATAAAGCAGAAGGTGGCGCAAACGTTCCTTGGCTTAATTTGTTTATTGCAGGTGAAGGATATCACAAAGAGCATCATAAAGATTCTAGAAGAATTAGATTGCACAAGTATGATACCGGAGGTTGGATTGCTGAAAGGTTATTTGTGAGATAAATGAAAGTAGAAGAATTAAAATCATCTAAAGGTATAACAGTTGCTGTCAGAGTATTAGACAAGTACGGTACTACTAGTCCTCAAGAATTTATCGAACTTGTAAAAGAGTACGGCATTATTGTTTGGAAAAAACAAGACATTACTTCAAGCGAATATGTAGATTTTCAAAAGCAGATTGGATACCATCAACCAGCTGAAATGTGGTGCAACGATCCAAATCATCCAGAAATTTTTCGTGTTACAAATAAAAAGATCAACAAGTACGGCGACGAAGGTTTGTTCTCCCATGGTGAATTAGATTGGCATTGTAATCTAGGATTTACACCTGACAGTGAAGAAATGATAAGTTTAAGAGCATTAGCTTGTCCGAAAGGTTCTATAACTAGTTGGACAAACAGTATGCCTTACTGGAGAGACCTAAGTGCAGAAACTAGAGAACAATATAAGAACTATTATATACACTTAACAAATGAAATAGACTTAACATACGAGAAGAAGTTATTGCATTACATGCTTCCTGTAGCAGAGCAATCAGACTTTGATAAACAACGTAAATCTAGATCAATTCAAAATGCATTAAACTTTGATCAGGATCCTGCACTGTATCCTGAGCCTAGATTTACAAAAGACAACTATTTAAGATTGCATCCTAATCATCCTCTAGGAATGAAAGGAATATATTTCCCTCATTTAAATATGGCCGACATTGGCACAGTTAACGGCGAGCCCCTTCCTAATCATCAACAAGTATACGAAAGTATAAGAAAAAAATATATCGATGACGACAAATATCACTACAATCACGAATGGGAAATAGGCGATATTATATTTGCTGATCAGTTTACTGGTGTGCATCGTAGAAATAATGTTTGGGAAGAACAAGGAATAGATTCTGACTCTGCCGAAGGTTTAAGGTATCTCGAGCGTACTGCATTCTGGTATAAAACACAATTTAGAAATCACACAGAAAGGTGTCTGTAATGGAAGTGATTAAAAAAGAAGATTTAATACCTAAATTACAAAAGGGTGATAAGGCCTATAATTACGGAGTATTTGATAACCTAGATGAAGCTAGTGCTAAAAAATCTATACAGAAAATTTTAGATTACGAATCTAAATATCCTTATAGTAATATTACTAAAGAAATTCCTCATATTAAATTAGACATACCCGAGTTTGATCATAAACGTGCCAAAGCAGAAGTCGACGAAGCAATCGGTAGTGCGTTTATTCCTATTAATATGGCAACTACTGCTGAAACTATAGAAAACGGTCCTAACTATCATAGGCATTGGGG
>Ga0102948_1000500_pt1 | contig 15428 bp, 20 predicted proteins | sample SalPonA_A_H2O_MG_FD_78211 | JGI IMG/M metagenome (GOLD analysis project Ga0102948, IMG submission 78211) | Water microbial communities from South San Francisco under conditions of wetland restoration - Salt Pond MetaG R2A_A_H2O_MG | ecosystem: Environmental > Aquatic > Non-marine Saline and... | reverse complement strand
TAGGTTCTCCAAATCCAGACTTGGATATAACTCTCACATGGCAAAGTACTTCCTATTGGAATGGTGCTCAAGATGGAGTTGCTAATTGGTTTCTAATGACTAATTCTGATAAGACTCCAATTTTTATGGGTCAAGTTAGTGGACCAAATGGTGGTGGTGATATTGAACTATCTAATAACACTATTGTCACTGGACAGAGATACAAAATTTACAAATATGTCCTTGATTACAATCAACTCTGATTATACTAAAAAGCCCTCTTCGAGGGCTTTTTTTATGCTTTTGCGATTATTTTATCTACATCATACGGTCTACCAACTTCATGGTAGTTAACATCCAAATCTCCGAATTTCATACTTGGTTTCGCAAGTTGAGTTAATGTATCATATTCTTCAATATCAAATGCCCTTTCGCACTGATGACAGTCATAACATTGGTTCTGACAGGTCAGTAGTTTTGATGTTAGTGCTTTTCCTTGCTTAGTCTCCCAGAAAGGTTCAATTTTCTTTTCTTTTGTTTTTTGTATTACTTCATCATCTGTATACTTTTTGTTTGAAATTTTTACTAGTCTCAAATCATTAAACTGGTAAGGTTTTCCATACTCTAGGATTTTTGAGTAATCTTCAATAATAAGTTCATTTTCTGGAATTGATGCGTAATTTTCTTTTAACTCTTTTTCGAAAAACTGGTCATCATTTAATTCACCATATGCATAATCCCATCCTAATTTCCACTCTTCTTCTGTTCCATCTGCTAAGTATGTATATCTCCCAGATAATTTAAATACATCAACTAGTTCGTTATACTTCTCAAAGATTTCTGTCGTTGTCCAGTAAGCATCATTTCCTACTCTGGGGAGTTTATAAAAAACATTGTCTATTTTTTTACCTGTAGTTCTCCAAGATGAACAGGAAAGACCAGAAAGAAGAGGAAAGTAGTTTGAGCCTCCAATTTCTGGATTCCAGCTATCATGTTCCTGTTTAAATGGACACATAGGCATACAATTTTCTCTAGTTAGCATAATTGTAGGCTTTCCATAAATATCACGCACTTTCTTTATTTTCTCTAGCTCTTTGATATCACGATTCAACTTTCTATCTAGCTGAATAATATCATAACCAAGCTCACAGTAGTCAATATACTCTTGTGCTGAACCTACAGCATGGTTTACTGTATTTTTCCATTTCATTTCTGGAAATTCATTGTGAAGGATTCCAGAACGAATTAAGTGTACATTTGATATTGTACACATTCTTAGACCTCTATCATAAAACTCACCTATGAAATCTATGAATTGCTTCAGAACGCTTGGTTCTAGGTTTAAGAATGGAGGATGAGTATTTGTGTTCATTGTTAGGCTGATTGGTATGCCAAATTCTTCTTGTATTCTAAAAAGACTGTTAATCTGTCTTCTGCTGGCATACACATCCATTACATTGCCATATTTATACTCCATATCTTGAAATTTCAAAATACACTCGGCACCAAAATAGATATCACTTATTCTATCTCTTACAGATTGTGGAGTGTTTTTTATTACTTTGTAGAAGTCACCCGTTCCGCTATCTGGATGTGCTATAGAAAAGGATGGAAGATTTGTCATAATATACCTCATTTTAATTTTATGAATACCAATTGTATCACTATTCATGATTTGTGTCAATATTTATAGGTAAACTTTACAGGCATTTCAGTTTGTGTTACCATTGAATATAAATATAACCGTGAAGATAACTTCACATAAAAGGAGATAGTACAATGAAAACCATAGTTACTCGTTTTGAAGAAGGAGCATATGTCCTAACTTCAGAGGGAGAAGAAATTCCAGTATTTGAAGGAATGGAAATTCTTGAAGGTGATATAATACAAGGAATTATAATAACCGAGCAAGTAGAAGTTGATGACGCAGATGAACCAAGGAAACTTACAGATGTGGATGAACTACAACAGGCAATCTTAGAGGGTGCTGACCCTACTCAAGTGGGCGAAAGTACATCAGTAGGTGACATACCTCCTCCTAGTGCTGGTTTTGGTCTAGCAGATACTGGCGGTTCATCATTCGTAGCACTAGACCGCACAGGTGGCGAAGTAGACCCAACTGCTGGTTATGCCACCAGTACTTTCGATGCGGCTAATACCGAACAGGAAGAGGGTGACAACGCTTTAGTGGCTCCTGTTGATAACGATGTGCCTCCTGTCGAAGAACCTGTTGATGAACCTGTAGAGCCTCCTGTAGAGCCTCCTGTTGATGAACTTGTTGATGAACCTGTAGAGCCTCCTGTAGAGGAGCCTCCTGTTGATGAACCTGTAGAGCCTCCTGTAGAGCCTCCTGTAGAGCCTCCTGTTGATGAACCTGAAGAGGAACCTCCTGTAGAGGAACCAAAAGTAACTGTAAGAACTGAAACTAAAGAAGAAACTTCTACGGAATCAGAAGTTAATACAGTTGTTGGCGATGAATATGAAGTAAGTAGGGAAACCGAAAAGACAACAACTACTGAGCGAAGTGATGATGGTACTAGGGATACAACTACTACGACATACACAACTACGGTAAACTATAATCAAGTTACGGACACAATAACTACAAATACAACTACAACTCAAACTTACAGTAGGGAAATAACTACTACAGTTTATCCAGACGGGAGAGAAGAAGTTGTTACTAGCGAGTGGAAATTGATTGATACTGATACAGGTGTCACTCAGATTACCGATAGAGAAGAAACGCCTAGAACTGAGATTATAACTGACGATGTTGTTAGTGTAAATCTTCTTCCAATCGGTGAAGGTGATACCTACACTACAGATGAAGACACTCCAATTTCTGGAAGCGTAGGTGATAATGATACTAAAGGTGATGGTGAACATACTTATTCATTAATAGGTGACGATATAGAAGGTCTAATTTTCAATACTAATGGGACTTTCGAATACACTCCTATTGATTTAGATGGAAACCAAGAGATTACTTTTGATTACAAAATAATGGATGTTGATGGAGATTACAGTACTGCTACAGTATCTCTACATATTGAAGACTTGATTGAGCCAGAACCAGAAGGTCCGATTGGAGAATGGTTCTTCTCTCAAGGTGGAAACTTTGTACAACCGGGATACGATTATGAATTGATAACAGAATCTCGTAGAGATGGCTCTATGGAAATTAATGTATCCAACAAGCAACTTGGCGATTACAGAATTTCCTCAGATGATTCAGTTAAGTTTACAATAGATATTACAGGTGATGCCGAGTACAATACGGATTATACTTTAGACATAATCAGCAAATCTCCGCAAATCAATATTGATAGCTGGGGTGTCGAAAACAACATACTTTCTGTTGTCATCTCCACTGATAGAGAAGAAACAAATCTATCGGGGAGCACATTTGCTATAGAAGTAACATCTATTAATGAGGGCGAGACTGTTGGTGTCGAATTTGATATCAATGCTGTAGTTCATCATGACGCAAGCGTACCAGAGAATGTTACCATGGGTACATGGGAAACCAACGATGATGTACTGATTGGTCTAATCGACCCAAATTATAATATTGAATTAGTCTAAAATAATTTAAAAAAACTCTTGACATGCCACTCTCTCTATCTTATACTGAATAGGTAATTTGATAGAGGGCGTGGCATGATTATTAATGAAGCTGTTTTAAATCGTTTGACTTCGGACACTAAAGAACTTTTTGATTTTTATGACAAAAAGGGACTTCGTAAATCCGCAAAACAGAAATCAGAAGATATCTCTGGACTTTTGGAAACCGCAATTGAAGATTTAATTGAGGGTGCTGTAGCACCAAAGGTTGACTCTGAGCCTGATATTCGTCTCAAAGGTGCTCCTGTTGAATTGAAAACATCTGCTGGCGATTGCTGGCGCGGAGGCACTTTCTCTAAACGCGGTGGTCATTTTGTCTTTATTAATTGGGAGACCGATGATAAAAACAATCCTTCATTCTTCATAGCTGGGATTGACTTGGTTGAAGAAGATTGGAAAATGAGCACTTCGGATAATTACTACGCAACAACTTTTGGCAAAAAAGAACTTCTTGAAAATATAGACCGTGTGACATTTTACACTGGTTCACTGGAATCATACAAACGCGGCAAACAGACATGTATAAAATTACATAAATCTTGAGTTGATATAAATAGTACATTAACTAGGGAAACCCAGTTTCCTTAAATAAAGGTAAAATTATATTATGAAAATTAAAGACCCAGTTGATGAAATTTTAGTAATTCTAATGGAAGAATGTGCCGAGGTACAAAAAGTAGCATCTAAGATGTTAAGATTTGGTGTTACAAATGAAAAGCTACAAGAACTGGAAGCAGAGTTGGGCGATTTAACCCAAATGATTGATTTGCTTCATAAGTTTGATATGGTAAGCTATACGAATATCGAAGAACACTCTCAAGCAAAATATCAAAAGTTGAAAAAATTCTCTAATATTATTATAGAAGATTAACAATGAGCGATACATTAATTTTAAACTCAGATGGTCAACCACTAAACCTGTTGCCCCTTTCTACAGTTACTTGGAAAGAAAGCATAAAAGCCAGCTTTCTAAATAAAGTTTATGTACTTGATTATTATGACGATTGGGTTGTTAGGACACAGAAAGAGCAATTTAGAGTTCCTAGTGTGGTCATGATTAAAAAGTTTGTCAAAAGAGCAAACACTTCAAGACTAACTAGAGAAAACTTGTATATCAGAGATGAATATACTTGTCAATATTGCCTAAATAAATTTGACTTTGATAGACTAACATATGACCATGTAGTTCCTCAATCAAGGGGAGGGCAAACTGAATGGGAAAATTTAGTTGCGGCATGTAAACCTTGTAATTCAGACAAAGCGGATAAAATAATTTATCCTAAACGAGCACCAAAAGTTCCCACATATTGGGAACTAACAACCAAACGGCTAAAGTTGCCAGTTATAATAAGACACTATTCTTGGAAACGATTTATAGACGCTGGAGACGCGGGTTTTAAAATAGTAGAACCTAATAAAAACGAATAACGGAAATAAAAAATGAACCAATCGCTCATAAAAGTATCAAATCCTTTTGATGAAAATATGAACAAGACAGTCATTTTTTACGATGAGAATCTAGACTATTTGGAATCTTTCCGCGAGAAATTATTTGAATATGATGATTTAGCAAATTTTATATTTTTGTCTGATAAAACTGACTTTGAGACTACTATTGATAGTATTAAATCACCAGTAGTTTTCATGTCTGGTGACGAATCCTACATAATAAAAACCTCTAAAAAATATGAAAGTGTCAGATTTGTTTATGTAACAGACGATATAGAAAATTGTGACCATCTTTTTCATTGTATATCGGGGATAATTGAAAAAGACATACAATCAAAAAAACTAATAAACTTTATAAGACGTTTGTTGATTGAATATAGAAATAATATATGTCACATGGATTCTAAAGGAGCACTGAAAGTACTATCTTTTATTTCTCATATTCATGACCTAAATTTAGCAACGCATACTTATAGGGTTTCTAGGTATAGTTATTACCTCGCTAAGTTATTGGGTTTGGACGATTACGAATGTCAAAACATAAAAATTGGTAGCGCATATCATGATTTGGGAAAAATGATGATAGACCCAAATATATTGGATAAGCCAAGTAAGCTTACAGAAGAAGAATTTAATGTAATTAAATCTCATCCCGAAATAGGCGGAAATATTTTAAGAGTTGGCAACAGTCCTTTGTTTTATGTAGCCGCTAATATAGCAGAATGTCATCATGAAAATTGGGATGGAAGTGGATATCCTAAAGGATTGTCTGGAGAAGAGATTCCTTTGGAAGCCAGAATTGTTTCCATAACAGATGTTTTTGACTCTTTGACTACAACTAGAGCATATAAAAAACCATGGACACTTGAAGATGCTAAGAACTTTATTGTTAAACACAGCGGTAATAAGTTTGACCCAAATATAGTTAAAATTTTCGTTGATAATTTCGAAGGAATAAAAGCAATACATAATATGGAAATTGGTGTTGAGTTCAATCATTTTGATATGAAAATTAGGACTACAAAAGAAGCATAAATATATAAATAAAATAAACATTAGTACCAAGGAGTTTACATAATGCTTTCATTCAATCAGTTTAACGCAATGAATCCACTTCTAGAAGAAGTTAATAACCTTACAGAAGCCCTTATTACATTCGGTGGTCAGGCTTATCCAAAGTTTGGCAATGTAGTTATCATGGCTGGTGGTGCTGGCTCTGGTAAAGGATTTGTTAAAGATAATTTAGTTGGTATTGAAGGATATACATTCGATGTAGATGAATTGAAGAAACTAGCTTCTCAGGCTCCTAGAATTGCTAAACGTGTAAAGGATGAACTAGGTGTGGATTTGGCTGAGTTAGGTTCTGACCTGAAGAATCCAGATAATGTAGCTAAGCTTCACGCTATTATTGGTGATTATTTGGGTGTGTCTGATTTGCGTACAAAAACACTTTACAAATCAATCGTTGCCGCTCATCCAGAAAGAAAGCCAAATCTTATTTTTGATGTAACTTTGAAAGATTTGCGTAAGTTGGAAAAGATTACTAGACAGGTATCAAATCTAGGTTATTCTCTTGAAAACATACACATAGTATGGGTAATCAATGATATCGAAGTTGCTAAGGTACAGAACACTCAGAGAGACAGAATGGTTCCTACAGAAATCCTAGTGAACACTCACAGGGGAGCCTCAGAGACCATGGGTGACATTCTTAATATGGGAACTCAGTTGAAAAAATACATGGATGGTGATATAGTATTTGCTTTCAACAAGGTAAAAGTTGATGCCGACTTAGCTGTTTCTAGTAAAGGTGGCAAGTACATTGAAAAAGCAAACTACTTCTATGTTAAAAGAAAAGGCAAGCCAGTTACATCTGTTGATAAGCTTGAAAAAGATATAAGAGCTAAAATCAAAAGTTATGTTCCAAGAGGAATAGAATGGTAGATGGGTATGGACAAAAAGATGAAAACCTAGAAAAAAGAATAGTCTATTTTGTTCTTCCTAAAATAAAAAGTTATACTTGGATAGAAATGGTATCCAAGGTGACAAAAGACTTATCTCTTCAAAATTCTTTTAATGAAGTTATGAGAATAGTCCATGATATATACGTACAGAAAGGTTTGATTCCTAAAAACGATATTCCTATAATAAGAACTTCTAAATCAGATATTGACATTGGTATTGGTGGATGCGATAATAGTACTTTTAAGAATTTATATTTGGTTTTAAATTGGTATCTTTATGAAGAAGGTATTGAGTCATATGATGCATATGTTAGTTCCGATATTAATGATGTTAAAGATTGGATAATTGATGATTGTACGGATATACAAGTACAACAATTTCCAAACCATATAGAATTAATCGAATCTTGCTTAATGCGAGCAAAAGTGATAGAAGTTAGTAAAAATACACAAGAAGGAAAGATTTAACGCCCGTGAAGCAAGTAGAGGAAAACTACTTTAAAAACCTCTGCGTATAACATTACTGCATCCTTTAGGATGGTTATAACAGACGATTGACTGCCGATAGCAGTCCTTATTTTTTCTTATTTTTTAGGGGGATAAATGTGGAAAAAAAGAAAACAAAAACTATAAAAGTAGTTGTTACACTTACCAATGAGAAAAGATTTTGGGCAGAGATGTATAGTCTTGAGGAAGATAGGGTTCAGGATGTTTTGAATGATGAAAGAAGATTTTTACCTTTTTACGTCTTAGACCATAATAAAGGTTCAAGGGAAACTGGGATTAAATCTCTATTAATGATTCATAAAGATTCCATATCACATATAGAAGAGAGAAATTATTGACAAATTGTTTTTGGTTTAGAAGCAATTGTGTCGATGATTACCTTAACTCAAAAAAAGAAGTCAAATGTATGTATTAATAATGATAACTTTGTTATCAGTTACAGAAGTAAATTCTGAAATACATGGAGAGTATGACAATATGATGAGTTGTTTTGACGCTAGAGATAACATTCTAGTTGAAGAAGAACATTGGAATGGTCTTTTTCCAGACGGTAGACAAGCTGTTTGTATAAAGACTGAATAATTTATCATACCAAGGAAGTAAAATTTTTAGAGTTCGGTGCCAGTTTACTAGGTGTTATATAGGTATTCGCATATTAATCCATTAACGGGGAACCCTATGTCTCATTTAACTGTTTCGTACTATCAAGACCATACTATCCCTCTTGTCCATTTTCCTGAAAAGCTTACAATGGTTGAATCTAATGAAGTATTGGAAGAAATAAAACTTCTGACAATGGGAGGAACAAAAATCATTGTTGATTTAGCTGGAACCCAAATGATGGATTCTTCTGGATTGGCATGTTTGGTTAAGAATAGAGATTTAATCTCCAGTGTTCTTTCTCCTCAACCAACAGTGCTGTCACTATTAGAATTGACAAGGTTGACTGAGGTACTAGAAATTACTTTAAGCTTGAAGGATGCTATAGGAAATTATAAACAATAATTTCTTTTGTAATATTATGTTTTCTTTTAAAAATTTAGGCACACAATACCAGATAGCAAAATGGTATGGTAGAATATATTTTAACTGGGGTTTGAAAAGAACCTTAGACTTATGTTTGACTATTCCGGGAATTATAGTTTTGACTCCATTGTTTCTGTATGTAGCATATCGTATTAAAAAGTATGACAATGGACCTGTTCTGTACTGGCAGAAGCGAGTGGGATGGGATGTTAAAGAGTTTGACTTTCCTAAGTTCCGTTCAATGGTTGTCAACAGTGATGAAATACGAGACCAGATTCTAGCACAGAATCAACATGGTTCAGAAGGTGTCACATTCAAAATGAAAGAAGACCCTCGTATCACGCCTATTGGTAAGTTCATTCGTAGATACAGTATAGATGAATTGCCACAACTATGGTGTGTATTAAAAGGCGAAATGAGCATAGTAGGACCAAGACCACCATTGCCAAGCGAAGTAGCAAACTATACGCCAGAGCAACATATGCGATTGATGTTAAAACCGGGATTAACATGTTTATGGCAAATCAATGGTAGAAGTGAAATTCCCTTTGAAGAACAATTTAAGCTTGACATGGATTACATGAGACGCTATAATATATGGACAGATATAAAAATTATATTCTTAACTATACCCGCTATCTTGAAGGGAGATGGCGCTTACTAAGATAGGCTCCATATGTCATTAACAGCAAAAGCAATAGCATTAGCTACTGTACTTTATATTAAAGATGTAGAAGCAGTAAACGACAGATACAACAAGTTCGACTATATTAGCGATTACGATTTTATAGGCAAAGCAGACTACTGGCAAAGTCCAGAAGAATTCGAGCGGAACCGTAAAGGTGATTGCGAAGACTATGCTATTGCTAAGTACAACGCACTCTTGCGTATGGGAGTTGATTCTAATACGCTACGATTGGCTTACTCTGTACTAACAAAGAACGGTCGCCAAGAAGCGCACATGGTATTGTTGCTAGAACACGATGATGATTTTTGGGTATTAGATAATGCTGTAGACAAAATTGAATTGCTGTCACAACGCAAAGATTTGTTTACAGTGTATAGTTTCAATACAAATCGGCTATGGGTACATAACAGGAAAACAGGCGAAATAGAAGAGCGTCCATATTCCGAGAAGTTAGGACCAGTAAAAAGATTGAGAAAATTACTAGGAGCATAATGGAGCATATTAAAATAAGCTAAATATGTCAGTAACCAGCAATTAGACGGTACTTTTTCATACAATTAGCCGCCATAGCTCAGTTGGTAGAGCAACTGACTTGTAATCAGTAGGTCCGGGGTTCGACTCCTCGTGGCGGCACCATTTATGTGATTTATATCACAATAATATCAAGAAAATCACGACTTTTTTTAAAAATAAACTTTTTCTATGAATATATTACATTGGTAACTATTAAATAGGAGAAGTATATGATTAAGAAATTTACTCTAGGCATGGCTATTGTTGCTCTTAGTGGTTGTGCTAATCAAGGCTACAATGAATATTTAAATTCTCATACCCAAATAGAAACAGCCAAGGCTAATGCCGAGGCAGAGCGATATAGGGCTATGGCAGAGATTGCCAAATATGGAGACACCACAACTCAAGTTGCCGCTATGATGGCTCTACAGGAGCGTGGAGAGGGCTCTAAGCAGAGTAATAGACTATCCCCTCCAGTATCTCCAGCAGAAGAGGTCAGACGCTGGGCGGCTATTCTAGTCCCAAGTGCGACTCAAATTTATGGTTCTATTGCCAATCGTGACATAGCTATAACTAATAGTAACAACAATCGTGATGTATCTATTGCGAATGCAGAGCAACAAACAGCAACAACATCTGCTATTGTGAATGGTATGGTAGGAGTAGCGCAAGAGATACAAGCACCAGCGGCTAACTATACTGACAGTAACAATAGTTACGCAGACAGTTACAATGCTGATAGCTACAATCCAGATAGTTACAATACGCCAACGGATAGTAATAACTCGTTTGCTGATAGCTACAATGATAATAGCGATAACTCAGACAACAGTGATAACACTGACAACACAGATAACAGTGTGACCGATACAATACAACCATAATAGGCATTATGATGAAAATAGATGATTTGACTCTAGAAGAAAGGATTAGAATAGGTCGATTGAATCTAGAGCCTGTGAAAAAGGTAGATTCATCCGAAACTCCAATAGGACAAGCATTAAATGATATGCACCAAGAGCGCATAATCATGCGCTCCGTACTTGAAAAGATTTCTAAAACAAGTGATAGTTTTGAAAGTAGACTAGCAAAAGAAGCATTGAAAAAGCTGGATTGTTTAGCCTAGATATCTTGAAAAACCAGTAGGATGCATATGATGGTTCGAATCTATCTTCCACTACCATTCTTTATAAATAGATTTAAATGAATCAATCAAAGGAACATTTTGTGATTAAGAGATTTAAATCCTATTTAGCAGAACAGACTATGGATATCAGGAAAGAACTTGAAGATATCGTTATTGGAATGGGCTACCCCAATATCAAAAACAAATCTTCATTTAGATTTCAAGTACTAACAGATGAAAATAGAATAAATGTTCTTCAAAAATTAGAAATTGCTATAAAAATGAAATTTCCAGAAGCACACTGGGATGAGAATGCTTCCGAATCTTCTGTTGGGGCTATAGTAATTGGTAGATATATGGTTGGGGTCGCTCCAGCTAAAAGTCAAGGAAAAGCTTCTGCTGGATTGGATAATGAACATACATTGTTCAATATGATTCGAGAAATAAACAACCAAGGACCAATGGATATACTCTTCAAATCAAAAGAAAGCAAAGACTTTCTGGTTAAAGATGTTGTTAGTTTTAGAGATGCTGGTAGAGATACTAAAGGCAGAAAGAAAGCAGACATAGTACTCATTACATCAACTGGCGTAGAAGTCCCAATATCCCTAAAAAAAGATAAAGCTGAAATGTGGGAATCTGCTGATAGCTACTGGGCAAAAGAAGCTAAACGAATAGTAGACGAACAAGTTAAGAAAGGGAACATAAGTCTTACTGACAAAGGTAATGTAAAATACATGACGCCTAATGTTGCCAAGAAAGCAAATTCCTCTGAGGCTAAAAATGTTGTATTTGGCGAAGATATCATAAAAGGAAAAGGTTGTGTTATTGAAAAAACCTTTAGTGGTAGTTATAAAATAGAAGATAATGTAGCTATTATTGAAGTAACAAATATCATTACCTCACTTTCTGATTTGAAAGGAAATAATGAAGTATGGTTCTTAATCAGAAACGATAGTTCAAGAAAAGGTTCAAAAATATATCCCGGTATTAGAGTTCTTGCTGTTAAAAAATCAAGAATAAATAAAAGGGTACTACAAGTTAGGTAAGAAGCCTCTGTTAAAATTATTTAAAAAATAAACTTGACAAATGCCTCATAGTGTCATATTCTTATAAAGTAAGTTGATTAGAGAGATAGATTATGACCAGCCGCCAAGAATCAGGTAGAAGCGCGAAACTTCAAGGACATATATACGAGCATATTGTCAGTGATATTTTGGCTGAGAAATTCAACACTAATATGATTGTTCATGGTGCTCCAAACACTAAAATAGATATATGTGATGAATCCAATGCTATCAGATTGTCACTTAAAAATGCCTCCACAAAAAATACTCAAGTTAGTTTGATAACACAATCCAACTTCTTACAAGCATTGGAACAAGAAATTGCTGGCAATGAAGAAATTAATGAATTTGTCAATAAATTTTTTGGTGGCAACGACTATGCTAATTACCCTCGACATAGAATGAGTGCGAGTGACATAGATTCTGCTATTAGTGACCGATTTATTAAGTTCATGAATGACCATAATGAAAAGATTATGGATTTGCTAATGATTACAGGATTCAATCAAATTGGCGATGTTAATTATATGATTTGGAGCAATAAGAACACTGCCGATGAAGACTTTATTATTGTAGATTTGAACGAATTCAAAAAATATTGTGCTGAGAATGGAGAATGGATACTCTGTGATACAACATTGCATTTTATAGCGAATGGTGTTAAACTATTTCATTTACAAATGAAAGGCAGTGGACCAAAATATACAAGTGGATATCATTCATTACAGTTTCATATCTACGGTGGCAATTTTGATTTGAATAGTAAATATGTGGTTACATTTGACAAACTACAACAGGAATTAATATGATATTAGATTTTGAAGACTTTAAGAAAACAATAAACTTTCAGTCAGTTACATACGATGAATTTAAAAGTCGCGTAAGTGTGCTTGATATTAGTGACCGTAGTGGGCAGTTTAATGTAAGAAGCGATTTACCTACATTTTTACAACGAGTTGCCAAAAAAGACAATCGTATATCACGACTAGAAACATTCTACACTAAACTGTATCAGATGTTAGTAACGGACGCAGAAACTAGTCTCCGTCAATGGTTTGACTCGTATGTTAATCTTCAAAAATCTCCAGAATGGTATTTGACATTGCCAGTAGGTAATTCATACGATAGTGAAAACAATCAGTTTCTAGGACAAAAAAATGCCAAATACGGTAGAATCTGTAAGAATATAAACTACAACGATTTCTATAATACAAAGAAATTGTATGCTAATGACAGTGAATATGTTTTTGGTTTAATGAAAGCAATGTACGAAAGATTTCATTTAAGAAATAGTATGGTAGGACCAGCATTCTTTGACCATATATGTAAAATAGAAAATTCATACAAGACTGTATGGACTGATTTTATGATGGGTGCCAACAAAGCAAGTATTTTTAATCCATATACATATAAAAGCATATTAGATGTAGTATTTAATGGAGAAACATTGTTTGCTCCTGTGATGGGATGGAATGCGTATCAGATTGCGTTTTACAATTCAAACTTTAAACACTTCATTGCTACAGATGTAATGCCAAATGTGGTTAATAATTCTCACGAGCTTCACAAATTATTCAAAAGTCGCAATGAAAACGCATTATTTGATTTTGATGAAAAAACAATAGATACCTATCTATGTCCTAGTGAGCAATTGGATATTAAACATGACTTTGTAAACAAATACAGGGACAGTGTTGATGCTGTTTTGTTTTCTCCACCATACTTTGATTTGGAACTATATCCGGGAGAAGGACAAAGCACAACATCATTTCCCAACTACGAAGATTGGCTAGAAGGATACTGGCGAGCGACAGTTAAACTATGTAAAGAAGTAATGCGACCCGGTGCTAGATTTGGATTTGTCATTAGTAACTTTAGAAATTTCGACAAAGTAGACAATACAATATCGCAAGATATGAAACAAGTGGTAGAACAAGAATTAGAATTTCATAAGCATTATAAAGTTCGTTGGTCAGCAATGTCAGGTTCGAGACAAGCACATAAAACGCGAGATGGTAACTTTGAAGACTTGTGGGTATTTGAAAAAATGTAAAAATAAACTTGACAAATATCTCATAGTTTCATATAATAAATACATAAGTTAGAGAAAGCAACACCTCAGTAACAAGTTGGCAAGTTAATGATAGTCGTAAAACGCCATAGACTATCTACTTAAGATTACTAGGTTGGGATTAGAAGTTGCGATGCTGTTGACTCCCATAGTACAGCACTATTTTAGAAAACAGATTGGGTAAAGCGTGGAAAGTGTGCTAGCCTCCACAGCGAGAAGTACCGATACGGCTTCTCTCAGCCACGGTCCAGTCTGTTTTCTAAAGTATACTAGTGAGGCACATAGGGGACCATGAATGTGACCCCTAAACAGGTGATATTGTCTATACTCTTAATATCCTAAATAGGACTATATACCCTAAATAGGACAATAATAAGGGAGAGTATGGAAAATCAACTTTTTAAAAAAATTATGGGTGCGTGGTTAGGGGGAGAACTCTTAGAAGAAAAAGATATTTCAATTTTTAGAAATAAACGGGAATATGAGCTTTATTCTACTTGTCGAGCAGTACAATTATGTAGGTTGGAAATAGAAGAATATCAAAAATTGGGTTCAGGATATGGAGCGCATTTGATGTATCAGAGAAATATCCTATCTGAATTAGAAAGTAAGTTTGAAGAATTATTGTTAAGGTGATTCCAATTATATGTTCTGGTTCTGGCATATAATTAGCTACCTTAAAATAAAGAACTGAGTTTGTAAGTCGCATGGGCGGACCATGTGCTGATAATTGCGGATAAGGGTTGTTTAGGCGACCGACTCCCGCGCTCTTTGTGAAGTACTCTTGGGGTTGCGATTGGTCAAGCACAATCGGTAGTTGTCCTAGCACTTGGAAAGTAGCTATTCCAGACGATTCGACAAGCCCCGCCAAATCCTAGGCTATCAGGCAATAAATATAAGAGTATTTCACAAAGAGTTCTGCGAGTATAGCATAGTGGTAATGCAGTAGCCTTCCAAGCTTCTGAGAGGAGTTCGATTCTCCTTACCCGCTCCAGATTATAAATAAAACATGTTTTACTTTTTGAGAGATTATTATGAGCAATTGGAATCAAGTTAAAGATGGCGGAAAAGGTTCTGGAATGCGTAAAGGATTCAATAAAGAAGCTTTTGATAAGGGATACGCAAATATTTTTAATAAACCTTGTTCCGAATGTGGAGGTGAAAAAGGAGTTCATACAGAGGAGTGCTCACGCAATTGGAGAGCACAGCGCAACAAATAAGCGGGATTGGTGGAATTGGTATACACGCTAGATTTAGGTTCTAGTGCCGCAAGGCATGAGAGTTCAAATCTCTCATCCCGCACCACTTTTTGAGAAAAAATATGAAAAAAGCGATACTTTTATTAATGTTCACTTCTACATTTGTATCGGCAGAAACAACTCCTTTTATTTCATTTGAAAGGGAATATGAT
>Ga0102948_1000498_pt1 | contig 15440 bp, 18 predicted proteins | sample SalPonA_A_H2O_MG_FD_78211 | JGI IMG/M metagenome (GOLD analysis project Ga0102948, IMG submission 78211) | Water microbial communities from South San Francisco under conditions of wetland restoration - Salt Pond MetaG R2A_A_H2O_MG | ecosystem: Environmental > Aquatic > Non-marine Saline and... | reverse complement strand
TGGCAAGGTCGTGCTCTACCAACTGAGCTATTCCCGCAACAAAAAGGCACTTCGTTTGAAGTGGTGCGCATTTTACAAAAATTTTGGTGTAACGCAACCTTTAATTGTGTTTTTTTGGCACCTCAGTACCCATTCGATTAAATCGTAAACACTTTTTCTCTGTAATAACGCATTTCTTCAATTGACTCACGAATATCGTCAAGTGCCAAGTGAACGCCCTTCTTGTTAAACCCATCGAGCACTTCTGGCTTCCAGCGTCTTGCCAACTCTTTTATTGTGCTTACATCAATACTTCTATAATGGAAGTAGTCTTCAAGCTCTGGCATGTATTTCACCATAAAGCGTCGGTCTTGCCCTATGGTATTGCCGCAAAGCGGTGACTTACCTTTGCCCACCCACTGTTCAAGAAAAGCGATGGTTTGCTGTGCAGCTTCACCTTCGCTAACCGTACTTGCCCTACACCGTTCTGTTAAGCCTGTTTCACCATGAACGCGAGTACACCACTCGTCCATGTTATCAAGCACAGAGTCTGGCTGATGCACTGCAATAACAGGGCCTTCAGCCAAGATATTAAGCTGCGGGTCGGTTACGATAGTTGCGATTTCCATGACTACACAGGCTTCAGGATCTAGCCCGGTCATTTCCATATCAATCCATACGAGATTATTGTCGTTCTTACTCATATCTTTCCTCTTGTCATTGAAGCATGGCAACCATGCTCTACAAACGTTATTATTACCTTAGTATACGTGAACTAGAAAAGAATCGTGGCGAAAAAACCAAAACTTACACACAGACAGAAACGCCAAGTTGCAGCAAATAGAAACAAGCGACTTCAAGGCAAAGACGGCGAGCCTGCTAAAAACAAGCTAGACGAAAGCAGCCTTGAGAGTGGAACGGTAATTGGTCGGTTTGGTAAACATGCCGATGTAGAAGATGTCCATGGCGAAGTATCACGTTGCCATATACGCAGAACCATTGATTCTGTGGTGTGCGGCGATAAAGTATTTTATAGCAAAGGCGATACGACGGATGCCGGCAGCGGTATTGGTGTTAGTGGTGTTATTGAAATTGTAAAAGACCGCCACTCTGTATTAACTCGGCCCGACTTTTATGACGGTATTAAACCTATTGCAGCAAATATCGACCGCATCATCGTGGTTAGTGCCATTCTGCCCTCGCTATCGACCAATATAATCGACCGTTATCTTGTTGCTTGTGAAGATATTGGCATTACCCCGCTTATCGTGCTGAACAAAGTTGAGTTGCTGAGTGATGCTGAAAAAGCCGTTGTCGATGAGCAGCTAACCACATACAAAAACCTTGGATACGATGTGCTTTATACAAGCTGCAAAACCGGGGAAGGAATTCATGCGCTGAATACGTATTTGGATAATAGTATCAGTGTATTTGTCGGGCAATCGGGCGTCGGAAAATCCAGCCTTATCAATCAAGTATTACCCGATGCTGATGAATTGACAGGCGAAATTTCGGATAACTCAGGCTTAGGCCAACATACAACAACCGCGGCAAAACTTCTTCACCTGCCCGCTGGAGGCGATCTTATTGATTCACCTGGTGTACGCGAGTTTGGCTTATGGCACATTCCAACCGAACGCATTACATGGGGCTTTATAGAGTTCCGAGACTTTTTAGGAGGCTGTAAATTCCGCGACTGTAAACATCTCAATGATCCAGGATGTTTGCTACGAGAAGCCGTGGAAGAAGGAAAGATTAGTGCGGCTCGGTTTGAAAGCTACCATAAAATACTAGCAACAATGGAAGACCAACGTCCTAGCCACAGTCAACCACCAGGTATGGGATAACGGCGCACCTTATTACGAAAGCAGTTGTTCTTTTGCAACTGCTTTTTTCTTTACACACCTTACTTATATCGAGTTGATTGCACTCATAATGTTTAAGTTACATGCGTGCAACTAAGTTAAGGTAAACTATTACTATTGCATAAACGGAGATGTTTCTGTGCTGGATTGGCTAAAAGTTAACTTACAATATATTACCCCTAAACACCTTTTGTCTCGCCTTGTAGGTAAGCTTGCGTCGGCTGAGATGGGCAGTGTAACTACGTTTTTTATCAAAGCATTTATCAAGCAATATAATGTCGATATGAGCGAGGCGCTTTACAGTGAGCCTGAACATTATCGCAGCTTCAATGCCTTTTTTACTCGCCCGCTTAAACCTGAAGCCCGCACTATCAACGACGACGATAGTGTACTTATCCACGCCGTGGACGGAACGGTTAGCCAATTTGGCGATATTAACAGCGATAGTATTTTTCAGGCGAAAGGACACGATTTTAGCCTGACGACATTGCTTGGCGGCAAACCAGACATTGCAGCGCCATTTAAAAGTGGGAAGTTCGCTACCATTTATTTGGCTCCTCGTGATTACCACCGCATACACATGCCTATAGAAGGCACATTGACTGACATGCTTTATATCCCGGGTGAGTTGTTTTCGGTAAACCCACTGACCGCACAAAATATTCCTGGCCTATTTGCACGTAACGAACGCGTTGTCGCGCTATTTGATACGCCTGTTGGAAGAATGGCGATGGTGTTGGTAGGCGCAACCATTGTCGCAAGTATTGAAACCGTTTGGGCCGGAACAGTAACGCCACCTGCAGGTAAAAATGTTCAACATTGGTCTTACGAGCAAGACAGCGAAGCGAGTGTGAAACTTAATAAAGGCGATGAATTAGGGCGCTTTAAATTAGGCTCGACCATTGTGGTTTGTTTTGAAAAAGATACGATTGATTTTGAAGATTTGTTTTCAGGCCAGGTAACGCGTCTTGGTGATGCGATGGCGAAAAAAGCTGAAAGCGACGCGGCTACTAGCTAGCTTATGAACCCAGTAAAGCGAAGCCTTATTTCGTTGCACCTCACCATAATTTTATTAGGTGGCACGGCGTTATTCTCTCGGCTGGTACCCTTGAGTGCCGGCGATATTACGTTAGTCCGTTCCGTTTTGGCGTGTGTGGCGTTGTTTGCTTTTCTAACCATGACAAAAGAGAGTCTTAGGCTTAACAACAAGAAAGATTACGTTATTGCACTGGGTCTTGGCATATTGATGGCATTGCACTGGGTGACCTACTTTTCTGCAATGCAGTTCGCAAGTGTGTCGGTGGGTATGATTGCGCTGTTTACCTTTCCGGTTATTACCGTATTAATAGAGCCCTTTTTCGAAAAAGTGAGCCTAGTATGGCAAGACATTGTGTCTGCACTGGCAGTGTTGCTGGGGGTGTACTTTATCGTGCCTGTCGCATCGCTTGAAAACGATATAACGCTGGGTGTGTTGATTGGTATTGTATCGGCGATTTTGTATGCGTTTAGAAATCTTATTCACCGTAATCATTTCAAACACTACAGCGGCGCAAAAGCCATGGCATGGCAAACATTGGTTATTGCCGTACTTTTGGCCCCCTTTGGTAGCCCAGAACTCAGTGCGGCATCGTCAAACACTTGGCTTTTGTTGTTACTTTTAGGGACGGTATTTACCGCCCTACCACACGCTCTTATTGCGGCAAGTTTACGACATTTACGCGCCAAAACCTTCTCATTAATTGCCTGTATGCAGCCACTTTATGGTGTGATTTTAGCGGTAATTTTACTTAATGAAAAACCCACATGGCAAACGTTGCTCGGCGGTATACTCATCACGTCTGCGTCTGTCTATGAAACACTAAACACCCATAAACTGCATATGAAATCTAATTACGAAGAGTAAACACAATGCTAATTTTTGCTCATCGCGGGGCCAGCAAACACGCACCTGAGAATACGTTATTGGCATTCAATCTTGCGTTTACGCAAAAGGCGGACGGCATCGAGTTTGATACCTATCAGCATAACGACGCCATTGTGGTTTTTCATGATCGTAGGCTAACGCGTACCACCGGCGCACATGGCTTTCTTCTTGATACCCCCCTTACTTCGCTTCACGCGCTTGACGCAGGGCAAGGTGAGCGGATCCCAGTTTTAACCGAAGCTCTGTGTACCATTCCCCACGGAAAGTGGTGCAATATTGAAGTTAAACACCTTGTTGATGCCGACAAATGGGTGCGTGAAGCAAAACAAGCGGCAGCGCTGGCCAACATCGATATTAGTAAGTTATTAGTATCGTCGTTCAATCACCATTGGTTACGTGATATTGCGCAGCAGTGGCCAGAAGTAAAGATAGGAGCGTTAACCGCAACATATGCACTAGCGGCAACACAGTGCGCACAAGCATTACAGGCGCACTCTATTAATGTAGATTTAAACGTTATTAATAAAGCGTTTGTCGATGAGGCACATCAACATGGATTGGCAGTTTACGTTTATACCGTTGATTATTGCGACGACATGGTGATGCTAAAAGAATGGGGGGTAGACGGTATTTTTACTAATGTGCCAGATGTCGCTGTCTCGACGTTAGCATAACTAACGCCGTTTACTTACCGGCTTGTGATGATAGGTGGTGGCTAAACACTGTATTCTTACAACATTTGCACTGCCTACATAACCGCATGTTCACCCAATGGCCAGCAACAATCAACAAAGCGCCAACGGCTATAGTAAATGGCTCATACGCCTCACCGAAAATGTCTTTATGCCAATAAATTGCCCCACCGGTAAATAGCAGCACAAGAGGGTAGTACTGGCCATGGTAGCGTGACGCACCACTAAATAAGGCAACACCGCCAATAAGCAATGAAATGGATAAAATGACCCTTTCAAACCACACTTGAGCAAAAAAGGTTGACCCGATAAGCGGCAGCAGTGGAATAAGCACGGGTAGTGCCAGACAATGCAACGCACACAAGCTCGACACCCAAATGCCAAGTTTGTCCAATTTCGCTGGATTGTCATCAATCGGATTCATTGCTACTGCACCATAACCATTTCAGAGACGTTATATTATAACATCGAAGCGGTAAATGAAAAATTAATTGCTCAAATTTTTTTCTCTTAGTAAGAAAAGCAATGCGTAAATAGATAATTTTTAAGAGGTATGGCTATTCGTTAGGGGCAGCAATCGCCATATCAGGCAAGCTAACAGACACTGGCTTAACCTTTTTCAGCAAGTAATCTGATGCTGAGGTTAGGGTAAACCCTTCATCTTGGAGTAATGGCAGGTTTTGCTGTAAAAAATTAAGGGTAACTTGGTGAGGATGGGCAATGACAACAACGCTTCCCTCTTCTTGGGCAATGCGCTTCATACGTTCAAACTGAGACGCAATAAACGGCGTTGTTCTAACATGGTCAAGAAACACTTGCCGACTAGCATTAGGCACGCCTACTTGTTTTGCTACTTCTTGTGCTGTGGTGTACACGCTCGTTCTACTATCGATAAAAAACAACCCTTGGCGTTTTATTTCTAACATTAACGCCGTCATTGATGCTTCTTGCCCAGTAAACGCACTGCCCATATGGTTGTTAACACCGACAACATTGGGAATACTTTTGATGGCTTTTCTCAGAGTATGCGTAATGGCCGCAGGATACATATCAGTTGTCAACCCAAGGGGGCCCATTGTTTCTCCGCTTTCCGCCTGCATAGGCATATGTAACATGACGGCTCTACCTTGCTGCTCGGCTTTCTCAGCAATCGTTTTAGCCAACGGCGTTTCAGGAAGAATAGAAAACGTGATTTCGCTGGGCAGCGATAACGCACTTAAATCGGTCGGTTTATAGCCTAAGTCATCAAGGATAATAACGATACTCGGTTTAGCGACCGATACGTTGCTGACAAACAGGCATAACATTGTTGTACACGCGAAGATTAGACGCCCTAGCATCTTGTAATTCCATTTTATGATTATTTTTATTTTTAGCGCATGCGAGTACGTTTGTACTCAACGTTTACAGCATACCAAGTAATCTCGGTTATTCAAGGGTATAGCACGTTTTAGTCAAGCCAGGACGAAGGATTAAGTGCTTTACCTTTATGACGTATTTCAAAATACAGGTTGGGATACTCTTGCCCACCGCTTCGCCCAACAAGCGCTAGGCGCTCGCCTTCCCGTATGTCATCGCCCGCTTGTTTTAATAGCGCTTGGTTATGCCCATAAACTGTCATGTAGCCTTCACCATGATCGACAATTGCCACTAGACCAAACCCTCTAAGCCAATCGGCGTACAACACACGCCCTGGCGCAATACTGATTACCGGGTCGCCCTCTGCTCCATCAAAAATAACGCCTTTCCAGCGCACTTGTCCTTGGCGACGACTTCCAAATAGCTTGCGCATACGACCTTCGACGGGGGACGTGAGTTTGCCTTTAGACTTGGCAAGGCCGTTTAATGAAATTTGTGCATTCTCTGCAGCGCGTAATGCCGCCAAACGCGCGACCTCGATGGCATCAAGAAGAGATTTTTCATTTTCAAGTAACACCGCTATTCTCTGACTTTCTGATGCAATCGTTCTATTTATTTTCTTCAGCGTATTTTTGCGATCACTCTGGCGAGTGATCAGCACAGCACGTTGGTTTTCTTGATTTTGTCGTAACGAAACGAGCTCTTCTGCTTTTTCTACTAATGATGCTGTAACGGCCTCTAAACGAGCTACATTATCTTTAAACTTGGTGATTTCTTGTTGACGCGCTTTAGCTACATACTGATAGTAAGTAATGGTACGTTCAAACGTACGAGCATCTTCTTGATAAAACAACATTTTTGCGTAGTCGTAATGCCCTGCCATAAAGGCACTCTTTAACTGGCTGGCCAACAATCGTTGTTGCTTTCTAATGGCCTCTTTTATCGCTTCCTGCTCTTGTTTCAGTGCTGACTCTTCCTCTACCACATTATCTAACTGCTGTTTCGTTTTTGATAACGCGGCGGCGACGGTTCCAATTTCAAGCTCTGAGCGCCTCAGCACTTCTTCCAGTTCTTTAGCACTCGCCTTGTTATTTTCAAGAACCTGCTGACGTGCACGAAGCTCTGCCTGTAATTCAGCAAGCTTCTCTTGCTGCGCTTCTTGCGCCTCTTCTTGCGCCACTGCGCCGACCGAAAATATCAGCGTAAACAGCACCACAGTGAATACAATAAACGAATGAAACCAACAAGCGCGCATAGGAAGTAGGGAAATCTCTGTCAAAACATTGTACTGATAGTGAGTGTATCCGAGGCTACCAACAAAACCCAGTCTAATTTAGACGCACAATCAATTGTATAGGTAAGCGAGCACCTGATTTGCTAGCAAAATGAACAGAGACTGGTTTCTCACGCGATTTTCTATATACTTTGCTCTCTTTTTTGTGGTCTATAGACAAGGTTAGAGAATGGATCAGGTAATCGAATTTGCTACCAACAATATTGTACTTGCAGGCGTATGGGTTGCATTAGTTGCAATGATAATATTTTCCTATATCAGCGCACTTACGTCCCCGGTTAAAGAATTGTCTACTCACGACGCTACGTTGCTCATGAATAAAAACGACGCAGTGATACTTGACACTCGCCCTCAGAAAGATTTTAAAGCCGGTCATATTTTAGGGGCTCGCCAGATAAAACCAGAAGAGTTGCGCGAGAAAAACTTTAAGAAGCTTGAAAACCAAAAAGACAAACCCATTATTATAGTATGCGCTATGGGCAATCAGGCTCGTGGTACGGCGAGTGCGATGCTTAAAGCAGGTTTCGCAAACGTTAGTGTATTAAAAGGCGGTATGAATGCTTGGCAAAGTGCCAGCCTTCCCGTGTCTAAATAAAAGGTGAACGTGATGAGTAAAGTAGAGCTTTATACAAAAGGTCACTGCCCTTACTGCCACAGAGCAAAAGCATTGTTAAATGAAAAGGGCGTTGCTTTTACAGAATACGCAATTGATGTGCAGCCTGAACTTCGCGACGTAATGATCGAGCGAGCAAATGGTGGATGGACAGTGCCTCAGATATTCATTGAGGGCCAACATGTAGGTGGCTGCGATGATATGATGGCATTAGAAGCACAGAAGAAATTAGACCCTATGTTAGGGCTTGCGTAACGCGTTTTAATACGTGCTTAACGTGAAAAATAAATTTATAAGACTTTAAATACAGGAAGAATCATGGCTGACGACAATCAGACAAATGGCGGCGAAGCAGCAAGCGCCCAAGCACAACAACCACAGTTCAATATTCAACGCATCTACACAAAAGATATCTCGTTCGAATCGCCGAACGCGCCTTCAATCTTTACCAAAGAGTGGAAGCCTGAGATTAAGCTTGATATTGATACCAGTACAAACAAGTTAGACGAGAACGTATTTGAAGTTGTGCTTTCTGTTACCGTTACTGCCAAAATTGGTGAGGAAACAGCTTTTCTTTGTGAAGTGCAACAAGCGGGTATCTTCGCAATTGGTGAAATGCCAGATCAAAACAAAGCGCACACGCTAGGCTCGTTCTGTCCAAATATGCTGTTCCCTTATGCGCGTGAAACAATCTCGAATTTGGTTAACCGTGGTACGTTCCCTCCGTTAAACCTTTCTCCGGTAAACTTTGACGCTATTTTTGCTGCTTACGTTCAAAAACGCGCGCAACAAGCACAGGGCGACGCGCCTAAAATGGACGCGTAATTAACGTGGACATGAAGTCGAATTCGGTTTCAGTATTAGGGGCGGGGTCTTATGGCACCGCCCTTGCTTTTTGTCTTGCGCGCAATGGCAACCCTACCCTATTGTGGGGACGCGACGAGACACATATTGCAGAGCTTGCTGACACCCGAGAAAATACACGATATCTGCCAGGCGCGACATTTCCAGATGCACTACAAGTAAGCGCCAGCCTAGCAACGGTAGTTGCCGCCAGCCAAGATATTCTTGTTGTTGTGCCAAGCCATGCGTTTGCTAGCATGCTTGATGCGTTAAAGCCGCTATTGCAGCCACACCATCGCATTATATGGGCGACAAAAGGTTTAGAGCCTAAGACAGGCCGACTGCTGCGCGACGTAGCGGAAGATATTTTAGGTACACAGTACCCACTTGCCGTGTTGTCAGGCCCCACGTTTGCCAAAGAAATGGTTGCTGGTTTACCAACCGCTATTTCGCTTTCCTCTACTGATGACAAATTAAGTGATGAGTTTGCAGCCAAACTTCATTGTGCAAAATCGTTCAGGGTATATAAGAACCCTGACTTTACTGGCGTACAATTAGGCGGGGCAGTGAAAAATGTCATTGCCATAGGCGCAGGTTTAGCTGATGGCCTTGGTTTTGGTGCGAATGCGAGAACCGCACTGATTACACGAGGCTTAGCCGAGCTAACCCGCTTAGGGGTTAAACTAGGCGCCCAACCAGAAACCTTTATGGGTATGGCAGGCTTGGGGGATTTGGTGTTAACGTGTACTGATAACCAATCTCGAAACCGTCGTTTTGGCTTAGCACTTGGTCAAGGTAAAACGGTAGACGTGGCGATTGAAGAAATTGGTCAGGTTGTAGAAGGGTATAGAAATACCGAAGAAGTCCATATTCTTTCAAAGAAAGTGGGCGTTGAAATGCCTATTTGCGAGCAAATTTATGCCGTGCTTTATCATGGTAAATCACCCAAAGAAGCCGCACTTACTTTGCTCGGAAGAGACCTCACTAGCGAGGCGTAGTCTTTCTACGCCTTACTTTTTCTGCACTATTAATTACCTAGCGCCTTCATATCCAAATTGGCGCCAGCTTTCATAGACAAATACCGACACTGCATTTGATAAATTCATGCTGCGGCTATCGGGCAGCATAGGGATACGCACCCGCTGCTCTGGCGGAAGACTGTCTATGACTTCGTTGGGTAAGCCTCGGGTTTCTGGCCCAAAGAGTAACGCATCACCTTTTTTATACGATACATCACTGTGAAATGCTTTGCCCTTCGTAGTACATGCGAATACGCGAGTAGGCTTTGCATCGTCTAAGTAGGCTTCTAAGTTTGCGTGGCGCTTAACGTGCGCAAACTCATGGTAATCTAAACCCGCGCGACGGACGCGCTTGTCGTCCCATTCAAACCCAAGCGGCTCGATAAGGTGCAGGGTAAAACCACTATTGGCACACAAACGAATAATATTGCCGGTATTAGGTGGAATTTCAGGTTCGTACAATACAATATCTAACATGGTAACCATCTCACTTCTTTGCAGGCGCAAAGGATAGTGCGAAGCGTTCTTGCTAGCAAGTAATGTTATTGCTCAGTAACACTGCATCGCACGTTTACGTGGTCAAAAAATCCAATACACGCTGTAATGTACTATCTCGAATATCGTCGGCTTCCGTAAACAGTTCATGATAAGCCCGTGGAATGACGACTAACGTTGCGTTTGGCATTTTTTCTGCCACCCGCCGCTGACGTTTGTTGTCAATAATGGTATCGCCATCGGCACTTAAAACCAGTGTCTTAGTGGTAATAGCACCTGCGCTTTGTTCAATATAGTGCATCGCCTCGTGCGCGGCTTTTAGCCACTCGGTAGTCACTCCGCCAAGCTGTATGTCTTGCTCTTCGTCGTAAAGCTCTCGGAAAAGAGAGTAGCGCGTTCGACTATGGGTTAGCTTATTCAGCGCATACGGAAACGCAATGTAAGGCGTCTGTCCAAAGAAATAACCTGACTCACGTTTTTTCATTCTATTCACCGCAAGACCGGTTCTTATTAAGCCGTTAGCCAACCAGTTTGGTAGCGAGGGCTTAATGCCAAGCATCGGTGATGCTAATACGGCTTTAGTGAACAGCGCGGGTTTTCTAATTAGCGTTAATGCCCCAATAGCGCCGCCCATTGAGTGACAAACCAATTGAAGCTCGCCTTGCTGCTTAGGTTTAACGATAGTTTCAGCAAATGTTATTAAGTCATCGACGTAGTCATCAAAATGCTTAACATAACCATGTTGGGGGTCATGCGTCATGCGCCCTGATAGTCCCTGTCCACGATGATCAAGAATGAATACCGCAAAACCATTTACATACAAATCGTAAATAAACTCTTTGTATTTCAGATACGACTCGATACGACCAGAGCTTATTAAAATCGTTGCTTTTGCATTATCGGGAATGCAAAAGGCATATCGCACCGATACGTTGTCCTTACCGGTAAAGCTTCCCTCGGTCACATCGTTTACCCAAAAGGGGTTGATGTGTTCTGCAAACGCCGAGGCCAAGTTTTTTTCTGATGTAAATATCCAACTCATCGAATTTACCTTTTACACAAAAGTGAAGGGCGTGGCTGATAAACGTGACATAACTTACTGCATTGGAAAGGATAATGAGACCTTTAACCCACCTTTATCACCGGGTGCCGCTATTATTTTCCCATCATGCAACTCTACCGCCGCTTTTGCAATGGAGAGTCCAAGCCCGATGCCTCCTGACGCTCTTTCTCTCGCTAGGCTAGCACGGTAGAACGGCGAAAACACACGCTTACATTCCTCGCTACTTAACCCGTCACCGTCATCGATAATGTGAATTTCCCAGTCGTGTTCTGACGTTCCAAAGTGAACATCAACGCGCGCTTTGCTATGCCGGATTGCGTTTCGAAGTACGTTTTCTACAGCGCGGCATAGCATGATGGCATCGACATTAACGGATATGTCGGGCACATCGCTAATACTAAGCTGTTTATTCTTGTTTGCGGCCTCGAATGAAGCATCGGTGAGTACATCATGTAAAACCGTAGGTAATGGAACTTCACTCAACGATGCATCACCCGCTTCTGCGCGACTCAATGTCAGTAGATGGGCGATTAAGTCTTCCATCCGCTCAGCCTCGCGTTCAATGCGCGATAATGTAACAGGGTCTATGTTCTGTTGGTGTGCCAAACCTAATGCCATTTGCAAACGTGCCAACGGCGAACGTAACTCGTGCGACACATCAGCAAGAAGACGTTTTTGTGCCCCCCACATTTGCTCGAGTTGTGCAGCCATTCGATTAAAATCGCGAGCAAGTTGACCTAATTCATCGTGGCGCGTTTCAGCGTGAAGTACACGTGTCGACCAGTCGCCATTCGCTAGGTGGTTAGCCGACTTTTGAATACGCAATATAGGGCCGGTAAGCGATTTGGCAAACAGCCAGCTTAATAAGCTTGTTGTGATGAGGGCTATACCCAAAAACAAAGCATAAGGCGGTACGGTGTCGTTTGGCCCTTCAATACGCATAATAAAAAGTGCGTAGCGTTGGTTGTTTCTTTCGAAAGAGAGGGGGCCTGTTGTTTTTATCGCGCCGCGTTTAATAGATATGGGCGAGGTTTGTGACAACAGTCTGTCTAAATCTTCCTTGTCATTTTCTCGAAGACGAGGGCCGCCGCCAACAACGCGTTTAGAATCTAACTCGATGGCTAATAGCCGCCCTTTCACTCCTCTCGAGCCCCGCCTTAATATCGTCTCTAATGATAACGTTGCATTTCGCTTGCTAAGAATTCGGTCGCGAGTGTCGCTCAGTACAGCGCGCTCTTTAGGGTCCAAAGCTTCAATTTGCAATTCGTGGAAGAATAAACGACTTCCCCAGAATGCTAAAAGTGCGGTAACAATAAATGTGGCCCAAAACCATAAAAAAAGACGCCCCATAATTCCACGAGCGGGGTTGATAAACGTCGTCATTATGATTGTCCCGTTAGCAGCATGTAACCCACGCCGCGTATGGTTCGTATTTTTTCCTCACTGGTTATTGCGCCGATTTTCTTTCTAAGGTTGCTAACGTGCATATCAATACTTCGGTCAAATGCCTCCAATGGCTTACCTAACACCTTCAAACTTATTTCTTCTTTGGTCACTCTTGAAGACGCATTCAGCATAAGTAGCCGCAAAATGGAGAACTCGGTTGTTGTAAGCGTAAGCGCTATATCGAAGACTTTCGCTTGCTGACTGCTGGTACTAAGGTAAATATCGTTAACATACAAATCCTGTTCATTGATTGCTCCTGACGCTGACAGATTATGACGCCTTACAATCGCTTTGATGCGGGCGACTAATTCTCTGTGATTGAAAGGTTTAGGGAGATAATCATCGGCTCCCATTTCAAGGCCTAATATCTTGTCATAATCATCACCGCGTGCGGTAAGCATAAGTACCGGCGTAACATGACTTGCGCGGAGCTTTTTAAGTACGTCGAACCCATCCATTCTAGGCATCATTACATCAAGAAGAATTAAGTCATAATGCCTTCCTGAAACAGCCTCTGACAGCCCTGCCTCGCCATCATTTCTTACGGTTGTTTTATATCCCATGCTATCAAGATAGGTAGATAGCATTTCTGTTAATTCTGTATCGTCATCGATGATAAGAATAGATTGCAAGAGGAATTCAGATTGCATGGTGGCCGCTTCTTTAGATGCATAGTTCATTGTGGTTAGCCTTCTATATTTTTACGCTATCTATTACTCATTAAGCAATGAAAACCTCAGAGCAGTATGTGTTACCTGCTTTTCTAATAGCGCCTATTGTATCGATTCATGCCTTTCAAATCACAGTGCTGTCGCACCTTTACACAAGCTTTACAGTCCATTGACGGTATTACACGGTAAAAACGCTAATCTGAATATGAACAAACCTACACGGCAATCTTTACACGGTCGTTTAGGTGAATATTGCGATATCGTCAAACTTAAGGAGACGACTATGAAGAAATTACTTATTGCTAGTGCGTTGCTTTCTACTGTTGTGTTCGGGCCTTTGGCCGTTGCTAAATCTAACAATACCGATATACGCCATCATCAAATTGAAAATGTAGTGAGGGACCTTCGAGGCCTTTCGCTTGTACCTGAGCAGCGTAAGGATATTAAAGAATTGGTACGCGCGTTTAAGCAAGCCAATGACAAGCCTGTTCGCACACCGATGAGTTCATCAGCATTTGCGACAGCAAGTGACGAGACGTTGAACCGTTTTGTTGAAACCAACCTAAATGCGCGTATTGAACATGGCTATGCCCTTGCCGAGTTACGCCACAACATTTATTCGTTACTAACTGCTGAGCAGCAGACTGAACTTGTTTCAAGAGAAGCAATCTTCATGAAAAAACGCGAAAAAATGCAGGCCCGTGACAAAGCGAATAAACGCGGTGAAAAAAAGGGGCAACGTTGGGCTAAACGCCACGAAGCATTTGAAGGCATTGATTTATCAGACGAACAACGTTCAGAACTTAACACGTTGAGAGCGTCGTTCAAGCAGGATATGTCCGCGCACAGACAAGCAATGAAAGAAGTTAGAAACGCGCAACAGCAACTTATTCGAAGTGACACATTTTCAAAGGACGCATGGAATGCATTGAACATACAATATCAGGATACACTAGTAGATGCAGGCTTAAATAAAGCGAAACAAAAGCAATCGATGCTAATGGTACTTACCGAAGCGCAACGCTCAACGCTTGATAACCTGCTTACAGAACGACGCGCATTAAGAGAATTAATGTAAAATCGACACGGTTATCTATGTGTCTTTAAAGCCAAAAGGCTAGCATTACGCTAGCCTTTTTTACCTTCATAACAGTATGTTAAAAACTGGGCTTAGTGGGTTTATAGTCTTCTGACAAAAATAGCGGCGACGTTATCACTAAATCAGCCGTGGCAGGCGTGCACGCTACAGGGATATTCCACACCGAACAAAGGCGAAGTAACGCTTTTACATCGGGGTCGTGCGGCGCCGCATTTAATGGGTCCCAGAAGAAAAACAACGCATTAAGTTTGTTTTCAGCGATCAGCGCTCCTATTTGCTGATCTCCACCCAGTGGACCACTTTTGAAACAAGTGACAGGAAGTCCTGTATTATCGTGTACCAATCCTCCCGTAGTTCCTGTTGCCACTAAATTGCATTGCCTTAGTGTGTCGATATGTTGATTTGCCCAGGTTAACAGTTCAGGTTTTTTATGATCATGCGCGACCAGCGCAACAGTTAACTTTCCCATTACCAATGCTTCCCTCTCTGCCAGTGTTTTGCGCGAGTTTAAGGTAGCTCGCTAAATGTTATAAATATTCAGTGTTCATCTTAGTTTTGTCAACATAATGTCATTATTCACTGGCAAAGTTATAACATAAGCTTTCTGTGTATTTAGAGCACAAAAAAATAAATATAAATATACAATTTATTTGCATAAATATTCTAAATAAGTAAACTAGGTCTCGGTTTAGTATTAACCACATGTTGGTTAAACAATTTCAGGATTAAACAATGACGTTTGCAACGCTCGTTCTACATCACGAGTTTTACAATTTAATACCATTTACCTCTCCCCTGGATGGCTACAGGCAGTGTAGATCTCGACGACGTTGAACTATGCTTTTTAAGTAGCGCACTTTTTACCTTTGTGATGTGGTAGCGGTTGGCTGAACATTAAGCCCAATCAGTTTACAAAGGTAAAAAGTGTTTTTTTCTCTTTTTCGAATAGTAAAACTATGTATAACGTATCGATTATTGGTGCCAGTGGATACACAGGCGCACAGCTTGTTCAATTGGTTGAACAGCACCCACATCTCTCACTTTTGGGTACTTATGTATCTGAAAACAGCGCCGATGC
>Ga0102948_1000497_pt1 | contig 15456 bp, 16 predicted proteins | sample SalPonA_A_H2O_MG_FD_78211 | JGI IMG/M metagenome (GOLD analysis project Ga0102948, IMG submission 78211) | Water microbial communities from South San Francisco under conditions of wetland restoration - Salt Pond MetaG R2A_A_H2O_MG | ecosystem: Environmental > Aquatic > Non-marine Saline and... | reverse complement strand
TCAAATACGCTTCCTTCTGCTCAAATTCTTTTCGAGCTTGTATGAATTTCGACTCAATCCTATCTTGCCGAACTTTAAAATTCTGAAACTCGCGATGAGTTTTCAGCAGCATCCCTCCGAAAAAGATAACCAGAATGATCAACAGGCCCATAAGCATGAGCAAAAGCGCGCGCTCTTTTTGTTGTGAAGAATTTTTCGGCATTAATGCTGGAGGAAAGTCGATTTTCGGCTTCATGAAAAGGGAATTCTAGCGAAGCGATGTATCAGGACTATTTCGGATTTTCGGAAATGCCGTTTCACGTGACGCCCAACCCGCGTTTTCTCTTTCTGAGTCCGACACACGAGGAGGCTCTGCAGCACCTGCGCTACGGGATCGAGGACAAAAAAGGGTTTATCGTGCTTACGGGCGAGGTCGGCTGTGGAAAAACTACCCTTTGCCGTAAGCTTTTGGAAGAACTTGAGGAACGAGAGGAAGTCGATACGGCGCTCCTCCTGAACCCACGCGTCTCTGAAACCCAGCTCTTGAGGGGAATTATGAAGGAGCTTGGGGAGGATGTTAAATCACGCTCCAAAAACGACCTTCTGGATAACATGAACGACCTTCTGCTGGAGCGGATCGAGGCCGGCCGGGAAATTGTGGTTATCATTGATGAAGCCCAGAACCTCTCGTTCGAAGTCATGGAAATGCTTCGTATGCTCTCGAATCTGGAGACCTACGACCAAAAATTGCTGCAGATAATTCTAATGGGGCAGCCAGAGCTTAACGCAAAGCTCAAGGAAGAGCGCCTGCGTCAATTTCGGCAGCGGGTGCTGGTGCACTACGACTTGCAACCGTTGAATGCACACGAGGTCGAACTCTACATCAACCACCGGCTCTCACTTTCGGGCAGCTATGGTAGAGTCCAGTTCACAAGCCGCGCCATGAGGAAAATCGCTGATGGCAGCCTCGGGATCCCGCGAATGATTAACAATATCTGCGATAAATCCCTCCTCTCGGCCTTTATTCGGAATGGAAATGAGGTCAACTGGTGGGATGTGCGCAAAGCCCTCAAAGACATCAAACGGCTGCACAAATAGACCCGGCAATGCACCGATAAACGCCAGCTCCGAAATCCGATCTTACTCGCTTCTCTTTAATTACGTTTCCAAAAAGTTGACTCATTTTCTCTTCGTTTCATGTCCCTAATTAACCAAGCTCTCCGGAAAGCGCAACGCGATCGAACGCCAGCGCGCGCGACCGGCTCAGATTCGTCGGGGCCGGTCCAGCCAAACACCCAACGTGAAAAAGGGATGAATCCAGGACTGATCGCCGGGCTGGTCCTAGCGATAGCCGTTCTAACTGGTCTCGTTGCAGGTTTGAGTGTGGTTCTTTTGAAGAGCCCTCGCCCGGACAACGCCCCCCCCCTGGAGGGCATCCCGGAGAAGATGCAAACAGCGGGGGCGGAAGCAGTCAGACCCGAAGCGGAAAACTCTTCGCGGATCGAACCGATGGTCTTCCCATCGGGGCCTTCACCGGATGCCAAGTCTCAGAACGGCATGCGCAGTTCTACCCTGGTCGACGAATTACGGGCCGCGCGCGAAGCAGCCGAAGCAGAGCTTGCAGTTGAGGCAAAAGAAGCGGCCGAAGCAGAGCGGCGAGCAATCGCTGAACCCAGCAAGGAAGCCATTGAATGGCTATCTCGCGCTCAGCTGACAGGGGTAAAGATTTCTCCCACCGGCGGTAAAGTGATCCTAAATGGCGAGTCTTACGCTGTGGGCGAATACGTCAATTCGGGCCTGGGCTTGAGGGTAATGGTTGTTCAGGAAGAGCGCGTGCTCTTTGTCGACGAAAACGGCAAAAAATATATGAAGCGGCTCTAGCAACTTCTCGAGCCCAGCTTATTCGACGATCTCGAAAGAGGAGAGGGTTTCCATGACAAGCGATCCATCATTGAGCTTGAAGAGAACGGTGCTCTCCTCCCCGATCTCGCCCGCTATCAAAGCACGGGCCATTCGTGTCTCGACCTGCTTCTGCATAAAGCGCTTAAGTGGACGCGCCCCATAGACCGGATCGTAACCACGCTCGGCGATCCAGGCCCGGACCTCAGGATCAAATTTGATGGTAATCCTCTGCCCGGCCAAACGGCGATTCAGCTCATCAAGGAGAAGGTCAACAATCTGCGTGATTTCCTCCAGAGCGAGAGGCTTGAAGAGGATGACGTCATCGATACGATTCAAAAACTCAGGCCGGAAGCCCTGCCGCAACTCTACCAGCACGGACTCCCGCACACTCTCGGGGATCTCGCTACCGGCGACCCCTTCGGTCAGAAAGCGGCTGCCGATGTTTGAGGTCATAATGATTATTGTATTCTTAAAATCGATCGTGTGCCCCTGTGCATCCGTGATGCGCCCATCGTCCATCACTTGAAGCAGCACGTTAAAGACATCCGGATGCGCTTTCTCGATTTCATCGAAGAGCACCACACTGTATGGCTTTCGCCGGACCGCCTCTGTGAGCTGTCCGCCTTCGTCGTAGCCGACATATCCGGGAGGGGCTCCGATTAGCCGTGCCACTGCGTGCTTCTCCATATACTCGGACATATCAATCCGGACGATATTCTCCTCTGTATCGAAGAGTGTCTGAGCAAGGGCGCGCGCGAGCTCGGTTTTGCCCACGCCGGTCGGACCGAGAAAGAGAAAACTTCCGACCGGCCTGCGTGGATCCTTGATTCCGGCCCGCGCGCGCAGGATGGCTTCGGAGACAAGGCTGACTGCCTCATCCTGTCCGATCACCCTATTATGTAGGACCTCTTCAAGCCGGAGAAGTTTCTCTTTTTCTCCTTCGACCAGGCGGGTTACTGGGACGCCTGTCCATTTGGAGACAATATCGGCAATCTCTTCCTGCGAGACCTCCTCCTTAAGAAGTGCATCCTCCTTCAGCTCGATCGCCTCGAGTTCATGCAGGCGTCTTTCCAATTCCGGCATCTTGCCATGCCGCAGTTGGGCCACCGCGTTCAAATCATAGCTGCGCTCAGCTTTTTCCATCTCCAGACGGGTTGATTCGATCGCCTCCCGAACCTTGCGAACCTCATCGATGGCCTCCTTTTCCTGCTCCCACCTCGCCCGAAGGGCCGTCTCTTTTTCACGGATATCGGCAAGTTCCATCGAAAGTGCTACGAGGCGCTGTTTGGAACCCTCGTCTTTCTCGTTGCGCAGGGCGGCCTCTTCGATCTCAAGCTGCAGACCCCGACGGGACAGGGCATCCAACTCCTGAGGCATACTATCCATCTCGGTGCGTATCATCGCGCAAGCCTCATCGACCAGATCGATGGCTTTATCCGGAAGAAAGCGCTCACTGATGTAGCGATGCGAAAGCACGGCAGCCTGCACGAGTGCGTTGTCCTGAATACGCACGCCGTGATGCAGCTCAAACCGCTCACGCAACCCCCGCAAAATCGAAATAGTATCTTCTACCGTAGGCTGGTCGACAAGGACCGTTTGAAAGCGACGCTCCAAGGCAGCATCCTTCTCAATATACTGGCGATACTCATCGAGCGTGGTTGCCCCGATGCAGTGGAGCTCGCCACGTGCGAGCATCGGTTTTAGCATATTTCCGGCATCCATGGACCCCTCTGCCTTACCCGCGCCCACGATCGTGTGCAGCTCGTCGATAAAGAGCAGAATCCGCCCGTCGCTGCCTTTTACCTCTGCAAGAACGGCCTTGAGCCGCTCCTCAAACTCGCCCCGATACTTTGCACCAGCAACGAGGGCACCCATGTCGAGCGCGAAGACCGTTTTATCTTTAAGCCCTTCCGGAACATCGCCGCGAACAATGCGCTGAGCCAGTCCCTCGACGATAGCCGTTTTTCCTACGCCGGGCTCTCCGATCAAGACCGGATTATTTTTTGTCTTTCGAGAAAGGATGCGAATGACGCGGCGGATCTCGTCGTCGCGCCCGATCACAGGATCGATTTTTCCCTTGCGCGCGTAATCCACCAGATCAATGCCGTATTTTTCCAAAGCTTCGAAACTGACTTCGGGATTTTTGGACCGGACCTTCTGATTACCCCGAATGGCCTGAAGCGCCTCCATGACGCGCTTACGGTCGATCCCGAACTGCTGGAAACATTTGGAAAGTTTTCCTCCGGCTTCGTCGACCAAACCGATCAAAAGATGTTCGGTGCTGACGTAATCATCAGCCATTCTGCTTTTGGCCACCTCGGCCGCGGCTAGTGCTTTTTGCAGCGCAGAGGATAGATAAATCTGGCTGGCATTTACGCTACCGCTGATCTTGGGAAGATTGTTTATTTCACGGCGGACCGCAAATTCCACTGCGGAGGGCGTAACCTCGAGGCGCTCGAACAGGCGGGGCACGATGCCGCCATCCTGCACGACGAGAGAGAGCAACAGGTGCCAGACATCGATCTCTTGCTGGCCGTTCTGCCTTGAGAGTGATTGCGCATCCTGAACTGCCAGCGCCGCCTTTTCCGTATAATTGTTGAAGTCAATCGTCATACAGATCGACGTGCATAGAGTGTTCCAGTCCATCCGTTGGTCCAAACTGGATTATTAATTTCCATAGGCACCTATTATTCAATGATTTAAATAAAATATATCGATTTTCAACTGGCCAAAGTAAGACGCTGAATGGTGACGCCCACGGGCAAAATGTGTCAATTTGACGCAGTTAATAAAAATCAACTCGACACATCCGTGGGAAATTACCATCATTTGAAAGATGCGATCAGGCACGTTATTGGCCGCAAAAAAGAAATGCGCACTTGGTTTAGCGGGGTTGATTCTATTCTGCTGCCAGATGAACGGTCTTGAGCAGGGCACTTATTTCCTCTTCGAAATTCGGGAATCGGCGGAGGGAGGAAATCGAGCCCCAAATACGATCCCAGTCGCCGCCTCCGTTTTTTTGAAGGCCGGATCGACAACAAAAGCAGACCGGGCGCAAAATGAAGAAAGCAGCGAATTCGAGCGCGGCATCACCCTCCCGCTGACCGGGAGCGCTAAGGACCTTGGCGGGGAAGACACCCTCGGAAACGAAGGGACCGACTCCAGCCCCAGCGAAGATTCCTTTCAAAAAATGCCATTCGGCCAAACCCGCTTCGGAGAAGAGAAACCTCCCGCAACCGGCTTCCACTTCAGCTACTGAAGCCGCTCCACGCGCGCTCTACGCCTTTCGGGTCTTCTTGGCCCGCTTCCGGTCGGGGTAAATTGTGCGGCAAATCTCACATACCCTGCCGTCGCATCCTCGGGCGGAACAGTGCTCCCGTCCGAAATAAATGATTTGAAGGTGCAGATCGTTCCATTTCGAAGGAGGAAAAATCCGCTTTAAATCACGCTCGGTTTGCACGACGTTTTTACCACTGGTCAGCCCCCAGCGCTGAGCGAGTCGGTGGATATGGGTGTCCACCGGAAATGCAGGTATTCCGAAAGCCTGACTCATCACGACTGAAGCGGTCTTATGCCCGACTCCGGGCAGAGCTTCAAGGGCAACAAGATTTGCCGGAACCACTCCCTCATACTGATCGATTAGAATCCGGGATAAGCCTGCAATTCCCTTTGCCTTCATGGGAGCAAGCCCACAGGGCCGGATGATCGATCGAATCTCCTCCTCGGAAAGCTCTGTCATATCGGCAGGATTGTCGGCACGCGAGAAAAGCTGCGGGGTGACTTGGTTCACCCGCTCGTCAGTGCACTGAGCTGAAAGCAAGACCGCGACAAGGAGCGTATACGGATCCCTGTGGTTTAGTGGGATCGGCGGGTTCGGATAAAGCTCCTGCAAGCGCTTCTCGATGTAAGCCCCCCGTTCTTTCTTGGTCATTACGTGACAGGATGAAAAAAGGTGAATCGTAATTGCTTAAGTTTCGGGCAGATCGCCTAGGGATCATCAGAACGGATCGGCTCAAAATTTCGTGCGTTGCGTTCCTGAAACTGCTCGCCGCTCTGTTCGACCGTATCGAGCATCGCCATGGTGCCGTAAGACAAAAAGATTGCTGCCGTGCTCGCAAATGAAACAGCTATCAAATTGGTCACCCAATTTAGCCCCAGCAGCCGCTTGGAGATCACCAAAATGACCCCGATGGCCACGACAGCCATCGCAATCGTAGGAAGATAAGTTCGGGCCCAGGCTCTATCGACTTCGGGAACTACCTGAGTCTCGGCCAGTCCGTAGGCAGAGAGCCCGAGGAGCAGCGGAAAAAGAAGAGCAAATAGAGCACTCACCAAGCCGCGCTCACTCTTGAAGAGAGCCATCATGACCCGCGCAACAAGCACCCATGAAAAAAAGGCGACAGCCAGAAGTAGATAAAACGGCTCGGATCCGAATTCGTAGGGGCTGGAGGAATCGATGAGGTCCAAAATTGAATCGGACACTAGCTGCAAGGTCGTCATTGTGTATTTAACTTAAATCTTCAGAAATAAGATTTTCGAGCAGAGTCAAACCGCTGCCCGCTCTTGACATCAAATAGGACGCTTGCCACCAACAAAGTTTTAAATCTCAAATTCAAATTATGGCATCCCCTACAGAAGTTCGTAAAGGCAAAGTCCTTAGCTATCAAGGCAACCCACATCTTGTCCTGGATGTGCAGCACCGCACGCAGGGCCGACAAGCCGGCTTCATGCAGGTGACCATGCGCAACCTGAACACAGGAGCAAGCACCAGCACCAAGATCCGCACGACCGACAGTGTCGAGATTCTGCACACGGATATGGTGAAACTCGAGTTTAGCTATGTCGATGGTGACGGCTTTCATTTCATGGAACCCGAGACTTTCGAGGACGTGATTTTGGAAGAAAGTCTCGTTGAAGAGGCCAAGGATTTCCTGGTCGAAAATCAAATCTACAGCATCCTTCACGTAGATGATAAACCGATTTCGATTGATCTTCCGGCCTCTATTGAGATGAAGGTCGTGGAATCGCCTGAGGGCGTTCGCGGCGACACTGCCAGTAACGTGCAAAAGCCGGCCAAGCTGGAGACCGGGCTTACCGTGCAGGTCCCCCTCTTCATCAAAGAGGGCGAGACAATCAAGGTAAATACGGCGGACCGTTCTTACGCTGGCCGCGCATAAATGCGGCGGATCTTCGAATCACGGTATCCCGCGGGCAATCCGAAATACTCTATTGGCTCAACCCGGCGGCCACTGCATCGCCCGCCCACCAAGCACGTGCACGTGCAGATGCGGGACGGACTCCCCGCCGTCATCGCCGTTGTTGATGACAATGCGAAAGCCTTCGGCCAGCCCGGTCTTTTTTGCAACCTCGGCCGCCGTCAACAGCAAATGCCCGAGCAGCAATCCATCTTCTGAAGCGGCCTCCGCAATGCGCGGAATGCGCTTTTTGGGAATAACAAGGAGGTGGACCGGCGCCTGTGGATCGATATCGTGAATGACGATGCAATGCGCATCCTCTTTCTCGATCCGGGCCGGGATCTCGCGCGAAATTATTTTTTCAAACAAAGTGCTCATCATTGGTGATTCTGGCACATCGCCCTCGTATTTAGCAACTCTGTTTGCAGAGCACCGGGCCAATCCCGATCTTCTGCGGCTCTCCACAAAAACCCGCGGAGGCTCTTCTACTACAATACGACTACCTCAAGTTTTGAACCACGTGTAGCCCAAGCACAGGACAGTTCGTCAATCCATCCACGCACACAGTCATATTGAGCCTGTCGGGCCTGCGTCCAATATTTGCCGACCGGACAAACGGCATCGCGCAGGCCAGTTACGAGTAGAAGCGCCTCCCGCCGACCGGCAAGGCGCTTCATCCGAGCGACAATGGCTTGCCGGATCCAGAGCGGGCTGAATTCCTCATGCCGTGGCACGTGCCAGTGTGCGAAAGCCAATGCCGCCGACTCTTCAGCTTCGCCAAAATGGAGCCGGGCTAGTTTTTCGATATAAAGGTCGAGCCGGACCTCCGCAATCTCGTCAGGATTTTCGTCGAAGAAAAATTCAAGAGCCCGTCTCGCGTGATCATTTTTTTCCGGATCAGAGATCCGACCCAGAAGCTGATTAAGGAGGCGCAGACGCTCAGTGGCATCTCCCCTAGGCATTACCCGAAGCCGCATTTAGCGCGTTGATTTCCTCTGCAAGCTCGGCCAGATCGCGAAAGTCCTTGTAGACCGATGCGTAGCGGACATACGCGATCTTATCGAGGTGCTTGAGACGGGCCATGATTTGCTCCCCGATCGCTTTCGCAGGCACTTCATGGTCATACTCTTTCTCCAGAGCGACCAACGCATCAGCAATAAGCATCTCGATCTGCATCACATCAATCGGACGCTTCTCTACTGCTTTTTTAAGGCCTCCAAGCATTTTGTTGCGGTCGAAATCCTCCCTGCGTCCGTCGCGTTTGACGACCTGCAAGTCAGCCCGGATGACTTCCTCAATTGTCGTGAAACGATAGCCACATTCGAGGCATTCGCGCCGTCGGCGGATAGAGGACTCGTTCTTACCGGTTCGGGTATCGAGCACTTTGTTTTCGATCGAAGCGCACTTTGGGCAACGCATATTGAAAATTCTTAAATTTAATTGGAGGACTCGGATCGGCACGCTTGCGCCATTGTGGCACAATACCTCGTGTTACGATGAAGTAAACTCTATTTTCAACGGTAGCAGGTAACCGGTTCAGCGGGTTGGATAAGAAGATTTCCGATCGGCATGGCTAGCTTTGACCCTCGATAAAACGGAAGTCGGGAACTACAGTTTCAGAAAGTTTTCGAGCATCTGCATTCCTTTCTCCGTCGCAATCGACTCGGGGTGGAACTGCACGCCCCAAATGGGTAACTCGACGTGTGCCAAGCCCATAATCTCTCCCGCATCGGTCTCCGCGGTGATTTCGAGGCAATCAGGCAGACTCTCGCGCTCGACGATCAGGGAATGGTAGCGCGTCGCCTCCATCGGATTCGGCAAACCGGCAAAGATATCGGTATCGCGGTGCCGAACCGGGCTGGTCTTGCCATGCATCAGATTCTCGGCCCGAACGACCTTTCCCCCAAAATACTGACCGATGCTCTGGTGGCCGAGACAAACCCCGAGCAATGGCTTCTTGCCAGCGAAGGCCTCGATCATCGCGAGGCTCACCCCCGCCTCGGTTGGGGAACACGGCCCGGGCGAAATCATGACTCTGTCGGGATCAAGAGCCAGCGCTTCTTCCACCGTGATCGCATCATTGCGAAAGACCTTTTGCTCGACTCCAAGTTGCCCAAAATACTGGACCAGATTGTAGGTAAAGGAATCGTAATTATCGATAACGAGTAGCATGGTCTAAATCTCCTCGCCCATGACGCGGGCCGCCTCCTGCACATCCTTATCGCCACGTCCGGAAAGATTTCCGATAATAAGCTGGCTGGGATCCATCTCCCGGGCACGTTTCATCGTGTAGGCGATGCCATGGGCCGACTCGAGCGCGGGCACGATTCCTTCGACCCGGCAGAGTGCCTTGAACGCGTCGAGCGCCTCTTGATCCGTCGCATAGCCGAAACCGATTCTGCCTGCGTCCTTGTAAAACGCATGCTCCGGCCCGACCGCGGCGTAATCGAGACCCGCCGACACGGAATGCGTCAGATCGATCTGCCCTTCATCGCTCTGCAGGATCCAGGTTTTGGCACCCTGTAGCACTCCTAGCCGGCCGCCCTCAAAACGCGCCGCGTGCTCGCCGGCCCGGATACCACGACCACCGGCCTCGACTCCGGTCAATGCCACCTCCAAGTCTTTCAGAAAGGCGAAAAAGATTCCGATCGCGTTCGAACCGCCCCCCACGCAGGCGGCTACCTCGTCCGGCAGGCGACCCTCCTTCTTCAAAATTTGCGCGCGACACTCCTCCCCGATTACACGGTGGAAGTCGCGGACCATCATCGGGAAAGGATGCGAACCCAAGGCCGAACCGATAATGTAGTGTGTGTGACGAACATTCGTCACCCAGTCGCGCATGGCCTCGTTGACCGCTTCTTTCAGTGTTTTTTGCCCGGCGGAGACACCGCGCACCTCGGCCCCGCACAGGCGCATGCGGTAGACGTTCAGCGACTGGCGGCGCATGTCCTCTTCACCCATGTAGATAACACACTCGAAGCCCATCTTCGCACACATGGCCGCGGTCGCAATGCCATGCTGTCCGGCCCCGGTCTCCGCGATGATCCGGGTCTTCCCCATGCGCTTGGCAAGCAGCGCCTGGCCGAGCGCGTTGTTAATCTTATGAGCGCCCGTATGTAACAGGTCCTCACGCTTGAGATAAATGCGTGCCCCCCCGCAGTGCTCGGTAAGCCGCTCGGCGAAGTAAAGATTCGTGGGCCGGCCGGCAAATTCACGCAGGTGGAAGTCGAGCTCTTTGTGAAATTCCGGATCTTGACGTGCCTTCTGATAAGCCTCAGTCAGCTCAAACAGGGGCGTCATCAGCGTCTCGGGCACATACATGCCACCGTAGGGTCCGAAGTGGCCACGCGCGTCCGGCAGGTTAAGCGGATCGGTTTCTAATGATGGGCTTGCGGTTTGCATTGTGAAATAGGGCTCAGAAGGGCGGACTTTGTCAACACCCTGGCTTGGACAAGGCAGCCTCGAAACCCGCAATGTCCTCCGGCGCGTCGATCCCGATCGTCGACTGATCCGTCAGGCCGACGTGGATGCTGTAGCCGGACTCCATCGCCCGCAGCTGCTCGAGTTTTTCCACCCCTTCAAGAAAGCTGGGTGGCATCGAAGTAAACGCTACGAGGAATTCAGCGGTGTAGGCATAGAGCCCGAGGTGCCGGTAGACCGGGTTGGCAGACAGCCAGGCCGCATCCACCTCTCCGGCGGTATCGCGTGCATACGGGATCGGCGAGCGGGAAAAGTAGAGCGCGCGGCCTGTGCTTTCGCGGACGACCTTCACCTGATTCGGATTCGCAAAATCCTCCGGATGCTCAAACCGAACCGCCAGAGTCGAGATATCAGCCCCACCCTCGAGGCCTTTCGCCAGGGCCCGGATCTGCTCACCTGTCACCAAGGGCTCATCCCCCTGCACGTTGATGACCGCGTCGGCTCCGACACTGGCGTTCGCCTCGGCCAGACGATCCGTCCCGCTGGGATGGTCGGGCCTTGTCATCACGGTCTCGTAACCGGCTCCACTGAGACAGCTCTCCAGGTCGCCGTGGTCCACCGCGAAATAAAGCGGAAATTCCGGAGCCACCGCCCGAATGCGCTCCGCCGTCCACAAGATGACTGGCTTACCTTGCACCTCATGGAGCAACTTCCGCGGAAAACGGGTGGACGAGAGCCGGGTCGGCACAATTATGACGGGTGATTTTGACATCGCAGAATCCATCATCATGAAAGTTCTGGAATGAACAAGGAAATCAGTGCAAGCGAGGCAGCAAAGTTAAAGGCCTCTGGCGAAAATGTTACCTTCCTCGACGTGAGGGAGCACTCGGAACTGGAGATTTGCCGCATCGAGGGAGCGCTCCACATTCCGATGGGTGAGATCCCGCAGCGGACCGGAGCTCTCCCCAGCGACGGTTCCCTCGTCGTCTTCTGCCACCACGGCATGCGCAGTGCCAATGTGCAGCAATACCTTGAGGCGCGGGGTTTCCAAAATGTCATCAACCTCGCCGGCGGGATTCACGCCTGGTCACTCGAAGTCGACCCGACCGTCCCGACTTACTGAACCGGGGGGTCACTTCGATTGCATACGGTAGACCCCGTCCCAATTTTCAGGCGCGCCGTTTTGTAAAAACTTACGGCACCGCGCCGCCATCTGGTCCGAGGGAGTCGTGGGCGCATAGGCCCGCGCCGGTTCCCAATCGCGGCAGGACTCAAACCCGGAAAGAGCTGCCGACCATTCGCCCGCGAAATACTGCTCAAGCGCCTCCTCGTAGAATTGGCGGCACTTATTCGCCCGCACCGGATCGATGGTCCCGTCCCAAAGCTCATAGATTTCGACCGGGCGGCTCTTCCCCTTTACTATAATTCGATCCAATTTCCGGCAGCTGAGTTTCTCACCCGAGCGTTCCGCCGCTCTCAACGTGTCCGCCGTCATCATCGTATAGACCCCATAGCTTTTGGCCCCGCTTTCGCAGCGGGCGGCCAGATTGACCGAGTCACCCATCATGGTGTAATTGAAGCGCATATGACTTCCCATATTTCCGATGACCGCCTCGCCTGTATTAATACCTATCCGGGTGCGCATTTTCAGCACCCGCTCCGGCCACTTGCCCTCGCGTGCCCACTGCTCTCTCAATTCGGCATGGCGCTCCTGCATTCTCATGGCCGAGCGACAGGCGCGCGCCGCATGATCCTCGACCGGATAGGGCATGCCAAACATCGTTACAATCGCATCGCCGATATATTTATCCAGCGTGCCCCGCTCCTTATGGAACGTCTCGGTCATTGCGCCAAGATACTCGTTCATAAGGGCAACCAATTCACTCGGACTCAATTCCTCCGAAAGCGCGGAGAAGCCCTCCACATCGCTGAACAGGGCGGTAATTGTGACCTCCGCCCCCCCCAACTCCGGGTCGCGCTGCGATTCGACCATCTCCTCGACCAGGCTTGGGGAGACGTAGGAGCCAAAAAGCGTCTTGATCCGCCGCCGCTGCCGCTCCTCAGTGCCAAGCTTGAAAATGACAACGGCCAGAGCAGCCGTTAAGCAGGAACCCATCGGGGCCACGATCGGCAAAATGAGGCCCTCCGCAGAAAAGGCAAAGAATGCAACCCCCAAATAACCGAGCGCCAGGCATAGAGCGCCAAACCGGGTGAACAGCCTCCAGCGCCCACTCCAGATTATCAATCCCGCGACAGATACCGCCAGGGCCGCTGTCAGCAGCGAAGACTCGAAGGTATCGAGGGGTTGAATGTAGTATTCCCCATCCAGCATCCTGTAAACATTGGCATGGAGCCCCACCTTCGGCTGAGGCACGCGGGTGAAAGGTGTCGGCGCAAGATCCTTTAATGTCGCGTCCACACCACCGATAAAGATAACTTTGCCACGGAATAATTCGAACCAGCGCTTGAGCGCGGCGATCTCCTCGCTCGATCCGGATGCCGCGGCCGCGCCGAGCGCGTCAGCTTTCTCCAACACCTCTGCCATGCTGACGTGGACGTCCCGGTCCGAGATATCCCAATCCTGAACCCAGTTGACCATTAGGCTTTGCCCGTCGACTAGAGGCACCTGCCGGAAAATCTCGCCGCCACGTCGAATGATAAGTGCATCTCCGGACCACTCAACGTCCGCGGCCGAGAGCCCGTGCGCCGCCAAAAACACCTCGAACCCGATGTTAAAAAACCGGTGCCGGCTCTGCCTCGGCACGGGATCCGGCTGGAAACCATCCGCATCGATCAGGCGGAGCGAATCCTCTTCAGTAATTAATCGTGGCTGATTCAGAAAATCGTAAAAGTGGCGTAGCTGGCCCATGATTAGGTGCCTGCCGAAGCCCTCGCCCTCTGAGTCGATCACGCCGACAACAATCGAGGGAATCTGACCGCGGTTGAGCGGTTCATCCACATTGGCCAACCCCAGTCTCGCATCTGCCGATTTAATGATCGGAAAGGACGGCGCCTCGGGGAAAGGCACCTGCTCCGGTCGAACAAATTCCTCATACCGGCGCATAGGTAATCGACTCACATCCTCTGCCGTGCCCGTGTAAGCAGCCGCCAGAACAAGGCGATCCTGGTATCGTTCCACCACTTTGCCAAAACGCAAATTACCCCGGCGCGCCCGTTCGACATCCAGAAGTGAACCGGTCCCCAAAGGCGAGAAAATGATATCCACGGCGACAGCGTTGGCCTGCCCGGGACCCAACAGGGCCTCGATCGCCAAAGCGAAATTAAGCCGATCCCACGGACGGTCACCGATTTTTGCCACCGCAGAAGGATCCACATCAACAAACACAATTGGAGCAGCAGAAGGGAGCTCACCCCGGTAAAGGTAGCGCCACCGTAAAGTCTCCTCCATGAAGCCATCGAGCAGACCACTCAAGCTCAGGTTCACCCATAGAAGAATCGAGGAGCCAACCAGCGCCGAATAGCTGAAAATGGGTTTGAGGCAGCTCATATGGATATGCGGGAAATTGACTAAAAAAGGTCCGCTTTTGATTCGTCGGGTTGCTTGATCTCCCCGCGAAACGGCGTGATCGGCTGCGCCCCCGGGACGAATTCAATTACTCTCGGGCGACGCGGCGCCTCATCCTCCCCACTAAAACCATACCTCCGAGGGGGCGAAGGGCGCTCCACCTCGTAAGCCATTCGGGTCAAATGGGACTTCAAGGCATTCCGGTCGATTTGACTCCGGTTGAGCCCGTCGACCCTGCTCAGAAAACTACGGAGCGTTTCGCGGATCCGGTCGGTTTGTTCGGCGATTTCGATCGCCGGGCTGAAGTAACTGCCGGCTCCCGAGATGCGCTGCCCGGCGAGGATCGAGTAGACCTCTCCACGCCGGTCCCTCAAACGCAAGTCCCCTTCCTGTGTTGAGATAACAAAGTCGTAAATACGACTGCGCGGGTCGTGGTCGATCCGAATCATAAAAACCGAACGGACGCAGGAAATTTGGCCAAATGGTGTTTCTATAGTCAGCTTGCCATCCTCGGATAAAGACCGGCTGTCGACAACAAGCTCGCCCCGACGAAGGCTTAGGATAATCCTTGAGTTCGTGTCATCGAGCTGTCCTGCCGCAATAGCCTCCTCTGCCAACAGCCCCTCGTAACGCTCACTCGAGAAGATTCCGGGGCCACGGAAGGCCAAATTCAACCCGTTGGAGGTAGAAAGAAAAATCGAACCGCCCGCACTCGTCCGGCAGGAAAAGACAGCAGGAAAATAAACCGCTTCCCCAAAAGACTCAATGACCTCACCCGACCCCGGCAAGGTGATTCTCGTTTCCCCTGTAGCTTCCAACAAAACTGCCGAGCCACGGGTCCACGAGGCCCCGTGCAGCGCCGGCAGGAGCAGAAGGGCAAATAGGAATAGTGTGGCGTGCCGGGACATGAATCAAAGAATCAGGAGTTTTTGCTTCAAGCGCTGCGCAACTGCGTTTTTTGGATTAATCTCCAGTGCGCGGCTGACCTGTTCGAGCGCACGTTCCCGCATGTTTGGCTCGTGACTCAGAAATGCAGCATAATAGAAATGCGCGTTGCTGGAGTTCGGAGCGAGCCCGACCGCCCGCTCCAGCGCGACAGCTGCTGCATCGATTTCTCCGGCGAGGGCCAGAGACACCCCCAACTGCGAGGACGCAAGCCAATACTCTGGCGCGATCCGGTAGGCCTCGGCAGCTGCTCGGACCGCGCGCTCACCAGTTCGTTCGAAATCGGCCGGATCACTGTAGTGCAACTGGCAGATCGCCATACTTAATCCGATCCAGGCATCCGCGTTGCCCGGATTTGCGATCAACGCATCTTCGAAAAGATGAATAACCTCCTGGATAAGTGCAGAATTTCCACTCACCGCAACCCCACGCTCGATCAGAGTCTCCAAGCGCTGTTTACCCAGAAGCTCCAATCCCTGTGACGCCGCC
>Ga0102948_1000496_pt1 | contig 15465 bp, 11 predicted proteins | sample SalPonA_A_H2O_MG_FD_78211 | JGI IMG/M metagenome (GOLD analysis project Ga0102948, IMG submission 78211) | Water microbial communities from South San Francisco under conditions of wetland restoration - Salt Pond MetaG R2A_A_H2O_MG | ecosystem: Environmental > Aquatic > Non-marine Saline and... | reverse complement strand
CTCAAGCAGTCAGTATAAGTGTCAGAAAATTCAACTTATTCGCCTAACACGGAAATCCCTATGGCTATGGATGACACTCGCTATTCAGAGCGTGCGCAAACCTCACGAATCCTTTGTCTCGATGATGAGGAGCCAGTACTGAAGTCTCTTCGCAGGCTGTTGAAAAACGTACGTTACGAAGTGACTTGCTACACCTCAGCCGTAGAGGCGCTTGCCTACCTCGAGAAGAACGACGTTGATCTGATTATCTCCGATATGCGCATGCCAGAGATGAACGGTGATAAGTTCCTCACGAAGGCAGCCGAGATAGCTCCTAATACCGTTCGTATCCTTTTGACGGGTTACGCTGATCTGGATTCGACCATCAATGCAATCAATGATGGCAAGATTCATCGCTACATGCAGAAGCCTTGGGACAACAACGAACTCTTGGATATTGTTGCTTCCGAGATCTCCCTCAAACAGCGTGAGGATGAGCGCAAGCACTATGAGAAGCTGGTAAAGTCGCTCTCTACTACGGACGGACTTACCGGCCTGTTGAACCGCGGAGCTTTTTTTGAGCAATTAGAAGCACAGTGCGAGTGTGGCACCCTTATGACGGGCATGGCCCCTTCATACCTCGTATTGCTAGATGTCGATAAGTTCTCAGTGATCAACGAAAAAGTCGGCCCACAGACCGGTGATGACGTATTGAAGCTGGTCGGTCGTATGATGACCTGCAACCTGCGCTCAGGTGATCTGATAGCGCGCATTGAGGATGACGAATTCGGTGTCCTGATCAACCAGTACACCAAAGAGGATTGCATCGATACGGTCATCGAGCGTATACGCACCTTCATGACAGAACGTACCTTCCTTGTCCGCAATCACCCGATTGATCTTACAATCAGTCTGGCCGCTGCACCTATTGAGATCGGTTCCAGTGCCGATGCGATATACAAACGCGCCAGTGATGCTATGTCCAAAGCTCAGGCTGAGGGCGGTGATCGCTATGAGATAGCCGATTAAGTCATAAAGTCCAATTCAAAAATGGCAGATAAGGCTGCCATTTTTTGTGCGCAGCCTGAACCGCGCAGCCAAGAGTTAGAGATTACTTTTTAAAGCGGACAACCAACTCGTGTAGCTGCTGTGAGATACCCTGCAACACCAGAATGCTCTCAGAGCTGTCACCCGCTTTGGCCATAGAGTTATTGGCCAGTTCGGAGATGTTCACCACCTGACGGTTGATCTCCTCTGATACATGCGCTTGCTCTTCTACAGCCGCCGCCATCTGAATGGCCATATTAGCGATACTGCTTACCGACTCAGAGATAGAGTTGAGCTTATCTTCAGTTTCAACCACTTTTTCCAGTCCACGTTCGGCATCTTTGTGTCCTTCCAGTGCGACCGTTACTGAGCGCTGTGCACGATCTGTTAGCTCATTAATAATCTTGTGAATATCTTTGGTCGAATCCTGAGTACGTTTAGCGAGTTCGCGAACCTCATCTGCAACCACCGCAAAACCACGACCGTGTTCCCCCGCGCGCGCAGCCTCTATGGCCGCATTCAGTGCCAATAAATTCGTTTGGTCGGCTATCTGCTCAATAATCTCAGCGGCCTTGGCTATGCGCCCTATTTCAGTCGACAACTCCTCAACTGAACCACTGATACCCCCGACAGTGTCTTTGAGTACTTCAATGGATTGACGCGTTGTGACAGCAACATTCTTACCCTCGCGCGCCATCTCATTTGCATGTTCTGAGCGCTCAGCTGTCTCCTGTACGTTTCGCGACACCTCATTGATCGTGGTCGCCATCTCGTGCATAGCAGCCGCTACTTGGTCGGTCTCAGACTGCTGCTTGCGCATCTCATCAGCTGCCTGATTCGACGTTTGCAAGCCGATCTGGGACTGTTCTGAAACGCGCGATGCCTCATCCTCAATTCGGGTTAAAACCGTGTCCAAATGAGACTTCATCGCGAGAATACCCACTTTAAGCCCACCCAGTTCGAGCGAGTCGTCGGTATAAGAGATTGCAGCTAATGGATGCTTAAAGCTGTCGGACAGCAGCTTGTCGAGCTCCGTCACCAGGTGAGCGCGTTTACGGTTGGCAAATACCGTCGCAGCGATACCACCAATTAGCATCAGGCCAGCGGCCACTTGAGGCTGTGCCATCACAATGGCGAGAACAGCCAACAGAACGAACAGACCCAGTGTCGTCCACTCATTGACCAGACTGGGTCCGGGGTATTTAACCCCTTTCTCACGAATCTTGGCATACAGCGTATCTGCACGCTCTACATCCTTTCGATCAGGGCAGGTACGCACAGACTCATAGCCGATCACCTTTCCGCCCTCTGTCACCGGCGTAACGTAGGCATCAACCCAGTAGTGATCACCGTTTTTACAACGGTTTTTCACCAGCCCCATCCAGGGGCTCCCCGACTTTAGGGTATCCCACATAACCTGGAACGCTTCGGGAGGCATATCAGGATGACGGATCAGGTTATGCGGCTGACCAATCAACTCTGAGCGGGTATAGCCACTGATCTGCTCGAAGGCATCATTACAGTGCAGGATGTTACCCTGTAGATCGGTGGAAGAGATTAGTTTTGAACCGGGAGGAAATTGAACTTCATTATCTGTTACAGGTAAATTTCTACGCATTGCCTCACCACTCGTGTCGTACAGTTGATGTCTGTTCAACTGTTTGAATTACTCTATTTATAGACCTCAGAGGCAGTTCCCGCAAAAACTCACCTCGCTTATTCTTGATCTGCATCATCTTGTGTAAGGGGCAACCAAATTTTGAAGCAGGTCCCCTCACCCTCGTTTGATTCAACCTCGATCTTGCCCCTGTGAGCTTGAACAATCCCGTAAGAAATTGAGAGCCCTAAACCTGTACCCTCTCCGATATCCTTAGTGGTAAAGAAGGGGTCAAAAATCTTCGCTTTTACCTCGGCCGACATTCCTTTTCCGGTATCAGCAATCTCCAGCACCACACCGTCATTTTCGGCATAGGTTCGTATACTGATCTGACCGCGCTCTTCAATTGCCTGCGCTGCGTTAACCAGAAGATTAAGAATGACCTGATTCAACTGTGACGGGATGCAAAAGATATTCGGTAGCTCCGATAACGCCTCTTTGAGGTCTGCTTTGTACTTGATCTCATTGAAGGCGATTGTCAGTGTTGAGCTAACGCAGTCATTGAGGTTTGCCTCTTGCCACTCAGTGTTACCCGAATGCGAGAACTCACGCAGATTCTCTACAATCATCCTCACACGGCGAACACCCTCAATCGAGTCATTTATTAGGTCCGGAAGCTCTTCATAAATAAAATCAAACTGATAAACCGCCTTCTGACGATCCAGTTCAGCTTTGAGATCCGTGTCTTCAACCGCTTGTTCAAACTTATCGATCATCTCGACGATCGACTCTGCGTAATCCTTCAGGCAGATCACGTTAGAGTTGATAAATGAGAGGGGATTGTTGATTTCGTGTGCTATACCTGCGGCTAACTGCCCAAGTGAAGCCAGTTTCTCAGTCTGGACCAGTTGAGCCTGGGTCTCTCTGAGCTTTTCGTACAGGTGAGCCTGTTCCGCCTTATCAGCCTCAAGCTTGTCGTTTGCATGCTCTAAAGCCGCTGTACGTTCAGATACACGCCTCTCAAGGTCAGCATTGAGCTTTTCTAACGTCTCAGTCAACGTTTTCAGCTGTCGATTGGAGTTCTCCAGCTTCTCTCCCATGGCAACCAGTCCATCCGAGGTCTGCTGAATCTCTTTAACCTCAAAGTGGCGTCCAATTTGGCGGTAGTCACCAGCACCTATCGCCTCGATCATTGTCGCAAGCGTCTGCATTGGAGCCGCCAGATGGCGACTCAAACCCAACGCTTTGCGGTAAAGCCAGAGAAAGAAGATCAGGTAAAAAAACACAAGTCCAGCCAGCATCCATAAACCCACCTGCTCAAATCGCTGCTGGAGAGCGTTTGCTTCACTGAATATCGCCTCTTCGTCGGCTACCAGTGCCAGACCCCAACCTGTATCAGGGATAGGGTTGTACGATACCAGCTTGTTGCGTCCCTGAAGTTGCAGCCTAATAAGTCCTGCGGACGCAGACTCAATTATCTGTGCCAACTCCCGGGTATCATCACGTGCCAGCACGTTAAAATCATCTGGTTTAAACGTGTCCTGCATGATTGCGGACTCATAGCTGTGCTCGGTCAGTTCATCCAATCCCCAATCCAATTCCGCCTGAGGCGGGAGCGCCATCAGGACCCCATCACGCCCGATGAGCACAGCGTAAGCGTTCCAGGGGATCTGTAACTGCAGAAGATCATTAATGATATCCTTTACCAGGATATCCAAGCCGACCACACCCTCTAGAAAATCGCCCCTATAAACGGGTGCCACCGAGGATGCCATCCACCCCTGTCCAGCCGGGTCTATATAGACATCGGTCCAGACCGGCTTTCGCTGGGGATTATTTACAGCATCTGCGTCGTAGTAGAAGTTGTAGTCAGGTATGCGTATATCCGGAGGGTATTGCGACGCCGTGTCAAAATAGGGGTAGATGCGGTTGAAGCTGTCATGGGTGTTGAAGTAGGCCTGTGCTACCAGCGGACTATTCTCCACCAGCGACTGCATCAGGTAGTCCGTGGAAGCCAATCGCCACGCCTTTTCGCGCTCAGCAGTGCCAATTTGCGTCACATTAGAGTAGAAGGCCGCGGCGCCACCGTTGTCGATCTCTGTCGCCCAAGCGCCCTCGGGTGTTGTGAAGTAACGTTGTAGTTCTTGCACGGGGACCGGATCACGAGACATGAGTGCTCGCAGCGTCGCATCAGCGAGCAGCTGTGTTTGCACTGAAACTGCACTTAAGCGCGTCGAGATTAACTCCGCCTCACGCGCTGACATACCCTGCAGCTCCTCGCGGACCTGAGACTCCAGATGGCGCACATTCTGGTCACGAATGTAGGTATTTGTAGCGAAATAAGCAGCAAGCAGCGCAACTTCAATCAACAGGATGGGGATAAGTGCGCTCTTAATATAGGAGCGCCAGATCAGGCTGAGGACCGTAAATCTGGGTTGATGACTCACTGGCTATCAGCCCCTTCATCAACCTTAGCCAATGGCAGACGCAGAATGAAACGAGCACCAGTCGAGTACTCCTCATCTAAGTAGAGTTGTGCATTGACCGTCTCTAGCAACATACGCGCTCGATAAAGGCCCAGTCCGGTTCCATCGCCGACGGGTCGGGTGGTGAAGAAGGGATCAAAAATCTTCTCCCGATGCTCGCTCGGTACACCGGCTCCCGTGTCACTGACGGCCAGAAGCAGGTGTTCATCATCCAGCTTAAAATCGATGCTCACGCTGCCACTCTCTTTGACAGACTGGCAAGCATTTTTAAGCACCGTGTAGAGAGCTTCGACTAATGCATCATGAGATCCACTTATCTTCGGTGGTATTGCTTCAGGGATGCTGACGGCGCACTTGGGAAGATCGCTTTCACCCAGTCGTGCAAGCGCATCTGTTATCGCACTCTTGGGACTCACAATCGACGCACTTACAGATTGGCTGTGCTGCAGTGCTGTCATTTTCTCCACAATCACTTTGACACGGTCGAGACCTTTCTGAGTATCACTGAAAAGTTCGCCCAGATCCTCATTGATAAATTCGTAGTCCAACTCGCGCAGTAAAGCATCCAACTGAGTGGAGTCCAGCGGCGCTTCTCCCCTCACCGCTTCGAGCAACCTACTGGTCAACTTAGCGATGGAGTCTTGATACTCTTTGAGCGTAGCAATATTGGAGATAACAAATCCGAGCGGATTGTTAATCTCGTGGGCAACACCAGCCGTGAGTACGCCAATCGTGGCGCGTTTCTCAGACTCCAGGAGCTGCGTCTGAGCGCTCTGAATTTGCACTATTGCCGATTCTAAATCCGCATTCAGCTTCTGGAGTTCGTAGGTCCGAAGTCGCACCTTGTCTTCCAGTGTTTCGTTGAGTTCGCGTAACTCATCTGTCAGTTGATTCATCTGTAGATGGGAACTCTCGACTGCTCGCGTCATCTGGTTAAAAGCCTTACCGACGACGTCTATCTCGTCCTCACCCGGAACCTCTACCCGACGACTCAGATCCCCTTCTCCAATCGCCTGTGCGGCATCGCGCAGGGCTGAGAGTTTATGCGTAAGAAAACGCCCCAACATGAATGAGAAGAGTGCTACCAGCACCATCTCCAAAATCACGATGGTAAAGCTCCAGCGCTTAGCTCGATCAACGATCAGCTGTATAGGATCTGTACTGAACCCAACCTCAACCCAGCCATAGGTCTGGCCACTTTCACGGATCGGCGCTCGCACATCGAATACACCATCATTAACATCGTCAATCGTCAGATCAGTGATCGGCTGGAGATCCTCCGATCCTCCTGAGGACGCGAGTAACTGCCCCTCTGCGTTTATGACACGCGCGTACTCTAGGCCAGGGTTTGTCATCACCTCATTAACGAAGGCATAGAGCGTTGCCAGATCAAAACCAAGCACCGCATCTTTAGCAGTTGTTGCAAAGAGTCGTGCAGTTGTCTCGGCGCGCGTCTCAAGCGCTTCGGAATTTGAGTCCCGGATATAACCCAGCATCATGAAAACCAACGAAATTAGCAGTACGGCCTCAATCAGCGCGACGCCAAGAATCGTTTTGACACGAATAGAGTTACGAATGAACTTCATTATTTAACCAATGGATCCAGAAGTGTTATTCCCAGAGAGCGAACATCGTCCCAATCGGAATCGTTGGACGCTTGCCAGCGTTTGATCTTCAGATTATCGAGTAACACCTGTCCCTCTTCGGTGTTCGACATCTCCACAAAGGCTTGTGTCAGCGTTTCTCGCGTAGCGGTATCTACACGGGGGTGGGCTGCAACAGCGTGAGGCGTATACGGCTGCGTCTTCCACAGCACCTTAAGGTCATCTCGTGCCTGTTCAGATGTGGCATTGAGGGTTCTCGCAATGCCTCCACCAGCGGGAAAAAACCCTTTCGCTACATTCAGGTAAACCGAGTCATGAGAAGAGACATAAACAGGCTCGATCTTTATTCCCTTCGAGGCAATCTCGGCGCGCGGAATCACTGACGCTGCAAACGCCGCCGGAGACGGGAAGGCCAGACGTTTGCCATTGAGCTGCTCCAAATTTTCGATACCGCTATCTTTGCGCACCACTATGATGCCCTGGATAGACGCATCGCCTCGGCGCACCATTGCTCTGAACCCACGATGCTCGTTAAAAAAGGTGAAGTGGTAGGGGTTCATATAGGCGATATCATAGTCACCATCCAGAACACGTTGTTCAAATGTTGGTATGTCTGCCGCGGTCGCAAAACGCAACTCGATCCCCGTTTTATCCTTCAGATATTGAAGTATCGGCGTCCAGTTGGCTGCAAGCACTGTCGCGGACTGCTGAGGCACCACACCGAGGGTGAGAGTCTGTGCGTGTGCGAGCAGAGAAACCCAGGCCAAGGCGCCAACCACTAGCTGTTTAAATTGTATTTTCATGTTTCTCCTCAACAGGTCTGTAAGTCAGCCTTACAGGCATTTCTTATACTTAGATTCTCTATATTGTCTAACAGCGAAGGCTCGAAATCTTTGCGACTGATCAACTTAGTGGCATTTACCAATTGCACTAAAACAGGTTCACCCTCTGGCAGAAATTCACTGTTCTGTAACTCGAGCGCACGAGCAATCTCCAAGGGGAACCCCCAGAGCATCATTAAAAGCGCGCCTGAGCTAGCATGCTCATCCTGTAACTGCTCATACTCCTCACCAACTCGCGCTGAGCAGTCGAGGATAACCAGCTTCCCGATATTGTGCATAAGCCCCGCCACCCAGCAGTCTGCTTTAACTGCCTTGGAGTAACCTGCCCGTTCAGCTAGCGCCTGCAACCTGGCTGCAAACTGCTGCGATTCGCTCGAGAGTTGCGCCATTTTCTCATCAGTTAACTTGGGGTTATCGGATGAGAACAGTCCAGAGAAAAGCACCAGATGTTTCACCATATTAAGACCGAGACGCATGATAACCTGCTGAGTATCTTTCGCAGGCGTACTGAAACCGAACAAGGCAGAGTTGGCGATGTGGAGCAGACGCGCCAATACCTGAGGCTGACACGATATCACCTCAGCGATCTGATCGACATCAGGTACCTCTTTCCCCAGTTCAGCTGAAACCCTACGGTACACCTCCGGCAGCACTGGTAAGGATGTCAACGCACCAATACAAGCGCGAAGTTCCTCACTCATCGTCAGTTGTGCACAGGCTATTGCCCGGGTCAGCGCACGCTCCAGATCCTCTTTCTGAAAAGGTTTAGGTAGAACAAGGTGTGCAATCCGAGCACTTCCGTAGAGGATATTTTCGTGCGCCGATGAGGTCAAAATGACCCGCAACGCGAAGGGCGCTTTCTGAAATAGGTTATGCGCCGCTGATAAGTCCTCTCCCAGCAGTGAATCATCTAAAACCAGAACCCAGGGATTATAAGATTGCGCCAGCATTAGGGCATCATCAATGGACTCACAGAAGTAGAGCTGCCACTCCCCATGCCCGCGGTGCAGGACGCGTCGGGCCGAACGCAGTATGGCAGGTTCAGGATCAGCAAAAATCATGACTGGCTCCAAACCCATGTGACTCACTGATCACCTCTATTTGCGCACCAGGCCAGAATCTCGTCACCAGAGAGAGGTTCTGACAGCCCATAACCTTGATAAGTAAAACTGTAACGTGTCCGCACAAATTTGAGCTGCTCGTTGTTTTCAACGCCTTCGAAGCTGAGTCGTTTACCCCGCTCCAAAATTCGATCACACAGATTAACCAACATCTCCTGACGGTTAGTCTGGGTGTCAAGGTCGTGCAGAAATGCTCTATCGAGTTTAACGGCGTCGACTGACAACGACTTTTCACTATTGAGGTAAGCATGAGCCGCCCCTTGATCGTCCAGTGTCATCTCTACACTTTGAGATCGGAACCACTCTAGATTCTGCAGACAAGCGGGTATCGCGCTGGAAAGTGCAGACTCGCCCACATCCAAACTTAATCTGCTGAGATCAAAGCTGTAAAGTGCCAACTGATTTTGCAAGAGAGTGCGCAATCCTGGCCAACTGAGTTGGCGCAATGAGAAGTTTAGAACAAGCTTAACTTCGGACGGAAGTTTCAGCGCAACAAACTCCTTGAGCGCCAGTCCAATCTGGATTTCAGTAAACTGTTCGGTATAACCAAGGAGGTCAATCTGCCGGATCAAAGAGGTTAGGCTCAGGTTTGACCGGTCAGTTAAGTCGCAACGTATTAAGGCCTCCAACGCAACTAACCGGTCCTGATCGCTGTTTATCGGCTGAAACACCAGACTAAAATCACGGTGGTTAAGCGTATCGGCGAGTGCTGCTGACAGCGAGCTATTCAGCAGTCCCGTCCAGTTACTGTCAAGAAACGCTGCCTCTTCAGATTGCGTATGCGCTAAGGCCAACAGCAGTGAGCGGATCTGGTCGACACCCTTGCCCTCGGGCATTTCCAGATGAGACCAGCGCAGCACCGGTGTCTCCCAACCGACGGCTATCTGCTGCTTGTAGACCTGCACCTGTTCAAGTACCTCTTGTAACTGAACCTTGGGTGTCAGTAACACCAGGGTGTAGCCGCTCCAATGGCAAAATTCGACGTTTGATGGCAACTGTTCAATCAACTCGGTTACACGCTTTGCTAGCGACTGCTTAACATTCAGCCCCGATCACGGCATCAGCACGCGAGGTGAAACAAACTCAAGCGCAATCAAGCTGTGACCATCTGTATGATCAAGGTGATCTACAAGCTCAACCGGAAAACAGCGCTTATGTCCGGACTGCGCTGTGGCAAGAAGCTGAGATTGGTCCAGATCCAGATCTATATGTTTTTGGAGAGCGACTGCAAAGGCATTCTCAACCTGCTCAAGCAGTTCATGGTCCTGCCAGGGTTTGGATATGAAGCGGTGAACAACACCTGAGTTGAAGGCACTGATTACCTGTTTGAGTTCGGCGAACCCGCTTAGAATCATCCCCACACAGGCGGGGTCAAGCTGACTAGCCTGTTCCAGCAGCACCCCACCGTCTGCGCCCGGCATACGAAAATCGGACAGAATAACGTGAATCTCATTCTGCGCAAGAACGCTTAACGCCTCTTCAGCGCTTTCAGCGGTAAAGATCTGATAACCCGCCCTGCGAAAAAAGCGGCGAAGCGCCCGGAGGATACCTATTTCATCATCGACAAGAAGTAACTTGCGTTGCACGGAGAGCTCCCTTAACAGCTGCTAGGTTACTCCTCTTCGAGGATACCGCGACTATGCACCCCGACAAGACTTTTAACGCACTCAAGTAACTGGTCGTTATCAAACGGCTTGGTCAACACCGCATCAGCGCCAATGTCCATCGCTTTTTGCAAGGCATCGCTACCCAGTGCCGAGATTACAATGATCTTTGTGCCGGCGATTTCGGGCGTTTCGCGGACAAAGCTGAGGACGTCATATCCACTGAGCCCGGGCATACTAAGGTCAAGCGTCATTAGGACAGGGCGGTCTTTCATCAACTTAGTACCGCCCTGGAAGCCATCAACTGCGACGTCAGTTACAAACCCGTTACTGCGCAGCACTCGTTGAATCGAACGAGCAATAGCGGGTTCGTCATCCACGATCAGCACTTTACGGTTGTCATCGCCGGCCAACTCCGGTGGAATCGGTATGTCATGCTCAACCAAGAAAGCAATGAAATCTTCGACCCTGACACGGTTGTTTCCGCGCCCTGGCAATTTAAACCCCTTCAGCGCACCACGCTCGATCCAGCGAATGACAGTCCGAAGGTTCACGTCACAGAGTTTGGCGATTTCGCCTGTACTTAATGTCTTCATAAATATGGTTTATTCGTGCTTTGAGCGTTATTGTATTCCGTGGTCGTAGAAATGCTTATGCTACACGTGCCACTGCCGTTAAGTCGTAACAAAAGCATAGACCAAAAATTCGGTGTAAATGTCATTTCTTGCAGATTAGTTACATTTTTCTTTTTCTGCCAAAAAGTAGGGTTGAATGAGCGAAACGAATACCAACAGCCGAAGACAACCTACCATCCTGTGCGTCGATGATGAGCCGACTATTATCAGTTCGCTCAAGCGTGTGCTGCGTCGCGAGGACGCAATAGTTCTAACTGCCCTCTCAGGAGAAGAGGCGCTGGAGATTCTTAAGCGCGAAAATGTTGACCTTCTGATCACTGATATGCGCATGCCAGGTTTAACCGGGGCTGATCTGCTCGCTGAAGTAAAGCGCCTTGAACTTGATCCGGCTCGTATACTGCTCACGGGCTACACGGACGACGATCTACTCAAAGATGCAATTAACGAAGGCGGGCTAGACCGCTATTTACGTAAACCCTGGGTAAACGAAGAGCTACTTAGCGCGGTACGACAAGAGTTGGACCGTCACGCACTGCGCCTTGAGAACAGAGAACTAAATGCTGAACTGGCTCAAAAGAATGAGGCTCTGCTCAAACTTAACGAAGGGTTGGAAGAGACGGTACAAGAGCGTACGGCTGAACTCCAGTCGTCCAACCACCGCCTGGAACGGAGTCTGACCGACCTGCGCGAGTCCCACCGAGCGACCGCCCGCATCTTCTATAACTTGTTGAGTCTTAGTGAACACCTTGGGGGAGATCAGGCCATTTTGACTGGCAAATTGACCGCACTGATCGCCCAACAACTCGGGCTTAATAAAGAGCTGATTGGACAGATTCGGCTGGCCGGTATCCTCGGAGAGCTTGGCCTTTTATGTATGGATTCAACACTGCACTCCCGGCCCTGGTATGAGTTGAGCGAAGAGGAGCGTCAACGCTACATTACCCATCCGAATTACGCCACACAGGCGATGGCTCCTGCCACTCATCTGAGTACCGCGTCAAACGCCATCAAGCATCAATTTGAACGGTTCGACGGCAAAGGTTTGCCCGACAAACTTCAGGGCGATCAGATACCGATGACTGCTCGCATTCTGGCGGTATCTCGCGACTACGTTCGCGCCCTCAATGGCGTTTTGCAAAAAGGGCGACTCTCATCGTTTTCTGCCTACAAAGAGATAGAGCGAGCGTCCGGCTACATTTACGACCCGGACGTCGTTGCCGCTCTTCAGTTGGTTCTTCCAAAACTCAATGAAGAGGTGGTGGAAAAAGATGAAGCCGTATTGTCTACGGCCAAACTTCAGAGCGGGATGACGCTCTCCCGAGATCTGTTTAACAACCGGTCGATACTGCTGCTGCCAAAAGGGAAAGTGTTGACTGACTCAATGATTAACAAACTTCAGCAGATAGAGGAGGCCGATGAAAGCTTCCTTGACGTATATGTCTATCGAAAAAAATAGTGGGTGCTTACTGCAACAAGACACCCAAAGCACCTTTGGGTAACTCCTTGATGGGGGCCTCACGCAGAAACTTAAGACGGTCCTGACGCTGACGCGCTTCATCGCTTAGCTGCATCCGCTGAGTCAGTCTCAAATAGCGATCCACCATTCGCAGTCGCTCTTCACGCCGTTTACTGTCATCCCGAGCGGACTCGAGGAAGAGTTGCGCCAAATTAAGATAGGCCAACACGTTACTGGGATCATACTCCGTCGCCATACCAAAATATCGAATCGCCTGAGCGGGTTTGCCAGCCAGGTAGTGCTTAATACCAATACGGTTAACTTTGGCAGACATCTCCGGATCACGCTTGGGTGCCTCAACAGCGGCTACCGTTTCTGGCACGCTAATCGGTTCGAGAATCGGTGCAGGATCATTATTTAAAAGCTCTTTCTCTTTATTCAGGTTAAGCGGCTGAGGCAAACCTGAATTAATTGCATCGGCGCGCGAAAGGGCCTTAGAGGCTGCCTCTATCTCACCAGTGACCAGATAGGTCTCATTGAGTACCAGTTCAGAGCGAACCTTCAAGAGGTCATCTTTGGGGAACTCTCGTTGAGCCTGCTGCAATATCTCACGAATCTCAGCTGTCATTGCTGGGTGAGCTTTATCGGGCATAGACTGTAACTGCAGACGCGAAATGTTTGCTAGGCGAAGATGCGGCTCAGCACTGTGGAAACAGCTCTTACGACCAAGATTGATCGTGCGTTTGTATGCAGTACGGGCCACGTCATAGGCGTTGCTTTGGGTCGCGACCCGGCCCAACTCCATTTGTCTTGGGATGCCAAGCGGTGCCTGTGCCGTGGCTTGAATTAGAGTCTCCCGTGCTCCGTCTAACTCTCCCTGAAGCTCTTGTACCCGCGCGAGGAGATCGTATGCCTGCATGAACAACGGATAATTCTCCATAATATCGGTGAGCAGTTTCTCCGCTTCATCAAGGCGGTGCACGGCGATGTAGGCTTGCGCCAGAGCAGCACCTAACTCCTTCTCCGGCGCCTCCCAATAAAAAGCTTCTAGCAGTTGAAGCGCCGCGGGGGCCTCATTCAACTGAATCAATGCTCGAGCACGGATAATCATGGCATCATGGTAGGCAGGGTCAAACCGGGGGATACGGCGACAGGCTGCAATAACAGCCTGCGGATTACCGGACTCAAGAGCTTCATCAACGGGTCGCAATGCACGTTTAAGCTCTACCAGAGCGGACATTCTTTGGTGTAACTCTTCTCTGCTAAATGGCTTGGTGATCAGATCGTCAGGGTGACTATCAATCGCTTGCAGAATGACCTCCTGTGAACTGTCGGAGGTCATCAGAATCCATCCCGAGGTCGGTCGCATATAGCCTCGGAACCGAGCCTCCTCGAGTAGCTGTATGCCCGTGGTCGCGTCACGACCGTTATGACCTAAGAGCACAATGTCAAAGCGCTGCTCTTGCAGGAGATTCAAGACACTACGACCTAGGCTCTCCACCGAAAGGTTCTGTACACCAAGTTCACGCAACATGTAGTAGATAGCAGAACGCATGGGGCCGCTGCTTTCCAGCAACAGCACATTGAGCTTTGAGTACTCTCGTTGCGATAGTGACAAGTTAAAATCCCGGTGGTTCAGATACCTGTGCGGTAACTATAGTTAACTTGAGAAAGATGGGGAAAGCCCGATCGGGTTCTCAGGCATAAAAAAACCGAGCGACTGCTCGGTTTCACGTTTACGCCCCCAGGCCTTAGCCTGCTTTAGCTGCACCGGAGCTAAACGGTTGTCTCCCGTATTTCCGAGGCGCCAATAGAGGCTCGATTTAGCTAACTAAAAGTCAACCAGCAGAATAATTGCCAATACCAGAACTGCGAGGAAAAGCGTCTCACTGACCATCAAAACCATTGGTCTCCACCCCATTTCAGCCAACTCTTTGAACGAGGATTTCATACCTAGACCAACCATCGCCAGAACAAGACACCATCTCGATAACTCAACCATTGAGGTTGCAGCAACCTCGGGTATCGCACCCATGCTGTTAAATGCGACGACAAATATGAAGCCGAGCAAAAACAGCGGTAACGGAGATTTACTGGTGCGGGCTGAGGCATGCTCTGCCCCCCAATTCACGGTGATTAACGAAATGAGAATCACCACGGGGACGAGCACCGAGACGCGCAGCAGTTTGGTGAAGGTGGCAATGTCACCGATCTCATCAGACATCATATAACCGGCACCGACCACCTGAGCTACGTCATGGATAGTCGCACCTAGAAATACCCCCGCCGCTTCAGGTGACAGCTCCAATGCTGAGACAATCAGCGGATAAGCAATCATCGCAACGGTGCTGAGTGCCGTTACACAGACGACTGTAAAGATAAGATTACGCTCTGAATCCTTATTTTGCGGAAGTACTGCAGAGACCGCCAAAGCAGCCGAAGCTCCACAGATCCCGACTGAGGCGCCTGTTAGAACCCCTTTCTCCCGAGATAGCCCCAGACGATTTCCAAGAAAATATCCAAAAAGAATAGTTGTAGGTACTCCCACCAATACAATGAGGATTGGCATTGGGCCAAGTCCCAGTAACTGCTCAACGGTAATGCGCGCACCCAGGAGCGCGATACCGAAACGCAGAACCGTTTTGGCACAAAATTGAATGCCAGCAACGCAACGACCCTCTGTCGATAGGTAGTTGAGTGCCATACCCATCAGCAACGCATAAAGTATGACCGGTCCACCGTAATGATCAGATACAAAAGTAGATGCCATTCCGATGACCAGGCACAAGAGCGTACCGGGGGCCAGCTCCTTAGAACGCGCTATCAACTGGTTTCCGTTTGTCACGATGCTGCGCACCATTTTAATTCTCCTGGGCTTTTTATGTGCGAGTTAGCAACTGCAACTCAGCAATTAATCCGTTATCTAACGCTTTCTAAAGCAGCTCTCAGGTCAGTTCCGAGAGATATTGATGATTGGCCGTATGGCAGACGCTAATTCTGAGTTCTACCGGCTGCGCGTTGTAGGTATATGCCACGCGGCGGATACACAACAGTGGGGTGCCGACCTCCACATTGAGCTGCTGCGCGTGAGACG
>Ga0102948_1000493_pt1 | contig 15478 bp, 6 predicted proteins | sample SalPonA_A_H2O_MG_FD_78211 | JGI IMG/M metagenome (GOLD analysis project Ga0102948, IMG submission 78211) | Water microbial communities from South San Francisco under conditions of wetland restoration - Salt Pond MetaG R2A_A_H2O_MG | ecosystem: Environmental > Aquatic > Non-marine Saline and... | reverse complement strand
TAACTCCCTAAAAACAGAACGAGAAGAAATAGCTGGTGACCTAGCAGACTTGGTAACAGATGATATTTCATCAATTGTATCTGCTATAAACTCTATTGACAAAGCTGTTGGTAAAAGAGCCGACCTAACAACTGAAGATACAACTAACTTAGTTGCGGCACTAAACAAACTTAGTGCTAGAATGGGTGACCTTTCTGCGCTCGAAACAGACGTTACACATAGAGATACAATAGTTGAAGCCATTAACAATGTTATCTCTAAAATCGGCAGTATCAACCTTTCTGGGCTTCAGACAAAGACTAAATCAAACCTAATAAGCGCAATCAATGAAATGGTTGGTAGAATTAATCAATTGGAAACTTTGATTGATATCAACAGAACTAATATTGGCGACCTAACTGCACTATTAACTGAAGAAAAATCAAATGTGGTCGGTGCGATTAACGAACTACACACTGATATTGGTGATTTATCTACTCTAAAAACTAATGCTAAAAAGAATCTAGTAACAGCAGTTAATGAAATTCATGAAGAAATTGGTAACAGAGACAACCTAACAACAGAGCATAAAGATACACTGGTTGGTGCAATCAACGAAATTAATGTTTGGCAAAAGAATGCTACAACTGGAGACTTATATTTCCAAGGTGATGTTGCTATCGGTAAAACTAGTGTTGCTACTGGTTACAAACTTGATGTTGACGGTACCATCAAAGCAGACAAATTTGTAGGTAATCTAGAAGGTAATGTAAAAGGTAATGTTGTTGGTAATGTAACTGGTAATGTAACTGGTACTTCTAGTAAGTGGGCTCAACCAATATCTCTTACATTAACTGGTGATGTAACTGGTACTGTTTCTTTTGATGGTTCATCAAACGTTTCTATGACTACCACATTCCCTAATGGACCTTTTGCTCCAGCTTCACACAATCACGATGATAGATATGTAAAACTGAGTGATAAGCGCGATGGTGTATATGTCAATGTAAGAAATACTGGTAGTACTTCAAGTGCTTCTACAGGTATCAACTGGGCATTCAGACAATATCCAAACTCTGGATTCTCAACTGGTGACTTTATGTTCGTGGACAGAAAATATACAACATATACATCTGGTTACGCACATTACAGAAGAAGAACAGTAAACTACTACTACCGTGACATTTGGTTAAAATATACTGCTTCGCATTGGTTGTTGTTGTCATCATCTAGAATTTAAGGAGGCACATCATGGAAAAGTTGCCTCTATCATATGTAGATAAAGAACTTCATACTATAGACGATTGGAGATTAAAATTCAATCGTCTTCGTGATAATGTAAACTATTTCATAAGTTTTTATGGCGACACTACGCTACTATTACCAAGGTCTTTTGATGAAGAAACTCAGGAAATTTTGGTTCCTGATAATATAGTTGCCGCATTGATTTTTTCAAAAAATGAAAAACTAGAAAATGAGCTTAATTCTTTCGCATCTACCGACTCTGCTACACATCTAGATTTTAGTGATTATTCTTCTATTGTTGAATATTTGAATGGAGCTAAATTAGATTTTGAAAAAATATCTGGAGAGTTAGATAATCTTACTCCAGATGAAAGAACAAATATAGTAGCTTCATTAAATTGGGTTATCGACCAACTAGGTAGTAACTCATTCGATGGAGATACTTTTGTTGGACTATTGAATGTACTTTCCAGCAAACTTGGAGATATCACAAATAACCCAGCTAGTTTAGCATCATCTGTAGCTCTTATAAATCTTATTATTACAAAGATTGGTGGAATTGATTTAACTGCTTTGCGAACAACTAACAAAGTTGATTTGATAGCGGCATTAAATTCTACTCTGGATATGATTGATGTAGCCCTAGACAACCGTGAAGCTGTTCGTGTCACATTCGATGGTTTTGATGATGACAAATCAGAAACTCTTATAGTTAAACTTAACAACACTTGGAGAGAAGCGGGTGAACTAGATAGACTTCTAACAGTATTTAAAGATACTTGGGTAGGAGCTATTAATGAGATTCATGATGAAGTGGGAACTCCAACTGAGCTTAATACTGACAAAAAAGACACTATTGTAGATGCCATTTCTGAAAAGAAACAATGGCAGATTTACAAAAATAATCCAGAAAAAATTTACTACAATGATGACGTTCACATATTAAATGACGGTGATGTTCTTATTATTGATGAAGAGTATGATTTCTGGAAAGAACAAGGATATCTAGAAACTTACAAGGTTTGGGTAAAAAGTTCAGAGAAAAGAAAATATAGAGAGTGGCTTGACCAAAGTTATACTCAAAAATATAAAGTCAAAAAACCTAGTGGTTATTGGAAGAACGTTACAACCAAGACACCAATATATTCTTGGTCTAAAATAAAAGTAGGTCAAAATATAAAAGTTACCACTAAAAATTTCTACAATCCAGCAATAGCCCCTAGAGTTGGACATGCTCCGCATATTGCACATCATTGTTTGGCTCCTTCTTCTTTTGGAGTACTTCGTGACAAGTGGTGGAAGGCTCATTTAGCTAATAAATGGACAGGACCACTTGGAAATGGCGGTTATGGTTGGGGTAAGCATAAAGGTCACTTTATTGGTATTTCTGTAGGTGGTCATTGTTCTTGGACTACTAAATTGGTCAAAAGAGTTAGATATGTATACAATACAACTAAAAAATGGGTGGATACATCTACTTATGTCACAAAAACTCGTGTAGTCAATAAAGGAACATGGGTAACCAAAACAAAAGTTGTAGATACTTCACACTGGGAAAATAGAAAACGTTGGATTGATACTTCAACTTGGGTTAAGAAAACTAGAAGAGTTCCACAACCAGATTTGCCAGAAATTGGTTTGTATATTGATGGAAATGTCAAAGGTACTACATTTAAAGCGGGTGGTACAGCGGCTGAAAGAAAACAAACAATAAAAATAAATGGCGATAGGGTTAGAGCCTATGTTGATTTAGAGGGAACTGTAACAGGTAATGTAACAGGTACAGTTACAGGTAACGCTTCAGGTACGGCAAATGGATGGACTAGAGGAAAACTATTCTCACTAACTGGCGAGATTGAAGGCGATGCGACCATTCAAGGAACTACAAATAAATCTATAAATATAAGTAATCAAACTAATTTTTCAAAAAAGGTTCATAATCACGATGATAGAAACTATTGGAAAATTGGCGAAACTAAACAATTATACTTAGCACAATCAACGAGTTCCTTAACTGAAGCTGGCGCTTGGGCATATGCCACAACAACTGCTGGTACAGCTATTGTTAATTCTTGGGAAGTTGGTCAATTGGTTGTAGTAATAACGGCTGGAAAAGATTACGTATGGATGAAATCAAACGTTGGATGGTTCAAACTATCAGAAAGTCAGTACAATCAATATGTTGCTACTTAGGGAATCATAGTGAATGAGCAATTATCAACAACCAAAAGTAGAGAAAGATACTCAAGTTAGAGAATGGATGGAGTTAGTCAATGCTTTAGGCGGTGTTGCGCTCTATTATATGGATAATGTAGGGACTCCAGATGAATTAAATAATAGCTCAATCAATCTAGTAGACTCTTTTAACGTTTCTTTAGAAGAATCTAAAAAAAATATTGATACTATTGGAATCAACCAACATGGTCACATTAATAGAAAAACCAGATACAGTGTAGATTCTGTAGTTTCTAGATTGAACGCTTTAGTTTGGCTATTAGAAAAGTTATATGGCGAGTTGGATGATTTGAATACTTTTGACCGTACTTCATTCGTAAATACCTTAAACGAATTGAAGAGGTTGATAGGAAGTACATCTGGTATAAAAGATAATTTGATTAATGATGTAGTTTCTCTTAGTCAGAAGTATTATAAAAATAACAACTACTACGCTCTAAATGTAAATCGAGATGACAAAACATCTGGTGTACGCGCAATTAATGGTATTTTAGATACTATTGGTGGTAGAAATCTCTCAGAGCTAACATCAAAAGACAAAAGAAATTTAATTGATGCTATAAATTCTGTAGTAACAGATTTTGCTGTAATTGATGCTCTTAATACTACTTTAACTACAGAAATTGGAAACGTTAAGAAACTAAAAGATGTTCCTAATGTTGTAGGCTCATTGAATGCCGCATATAATAAAATGGGAACACTTGAAGCATTGTATCAATCTACTGTTGATACCAAAGTTCTTGGGGTTGAAGCTATCAATAAATTTATTGATGACATAGGTATAATTCCAGATGACTTAGAAACCGTAGCTAAAAAAGATTGTGTGTCTGCTCTAAACGAAACACATAGTTGGATAGACAAAGGTAAGTGGATATATGCCAGAACAAATAGACAGTTGGCAATTGGTCAAACTTCTGTTGTTGGTGCGAAACTTGGTATTAGTGGAAATGTATTAGCTGATGAATACAAGGGCAAGCTTGAGGGAAATGTAACTGGTAAAATAATAGGCGATGTTACAGGTGCTGTCTCTGGTACTTCTATGTCATGGAAGCATAACATAAAACTAACCATGAGAGGCGCTATCAGTGGATATTTTTCATTTGGCGGGGAGCATTTTAAAAACATAGATTGGAAAAAATATGTAATAGAATATCCTTACTACGTTAAAGTGGGCAGATGGAAAGATGTAAAGAAAATTATTCGTGGCGGGTATAATAAAAAGAAACCAGTAGTTAAAAAAATTCCCAAGAAAGTTTCATACACAGTTATGGAAAAAAGTGGTTATTGGAAAGAACAGCCAAAAACCATTAAGAGAGGTCATTGGCAAATCACCAGTGAAAGGATTCCACCAAAAACTACAAACATAGTAAAACCTTTAGATTCTACATATGTAGCTGGTTGTAGTGGAGTTATGAAACTATATGAATCAGATGCTAAAGGAACTAAAGGAAAATTTTTAGGAACAGCATACAAGAGTGGAGTTAATATAAAATCTGACTCTCATTATATCTTGGGCGAAGTTGAAAAATACTCTAGAAAACATCAAAGAACAATTAATATAACTAAATTTGATGAGGCTAAGAGATATATTTTTAAAAATACTACAGGTGAGTTATACGATGACCGCTACAAGAAAAAATTAGTATTATCGGATAGAACAAAAAAATCAAGATTTGATAATAGATGGGGACTTGGTTTAATTCCTAGGTCATCTAGTACCACAACCAGATTAGTATCTGGAGATAGTACCAAAGAACAAACATTCCAAATATCAATTCCACTTGCGGATAATCCTAATCTAGTAGTCGCTGATGTAAATTTTCACATGTGGACTAGAAGGTCTGGTGCTTATGCTATATATGCCGTAGATGTTAATAATGTAAAACATCCTTTGGAATATAGAGGAAATAATAGAACCAGTAGATGGCTACCCAATGGAATGCAAGATGATTTTAGTCTCCCAAGAAATAGTTCATATACACTTATTAACAAAAGAGTACAAGCTAAAGTTCCAAATGGAGCTAAAAAAATAGTATTCGAATGGCACTGGGATTTATACTATGGCAGTAATGAATCACAGGACATGCTAAGAATAAATAATATTAGAGTTGTTGGTACATTTGATTCAGGACCAGTATCTGCTTTCCTACAAACTTCTAATGGTATTAGAATACAAGAACTAAAACATGTTAAAAATGACTTAACCAAGTTTATAAGAAGGTTGCTACCAAGTTGGCGCAGAACACATCATTGGGTATCTACTAACTCAGATAAACCTACTAGTTTTTTATGGAAAACCTCAAAAAACTTTAGAGTTACTGAAAAGGCAAAATTTAAAAAATCCAAGAAGTGGATAGATACATCATATGTTAAGACTGAAAGAGTTTGGGTAGATACATCAAAACCTGTAACTAGAACAAAAACTATATACGAAAATAAAACTGAGTTTGTCAATGAGTGGATACCTGTTGATAGAATTGAGAACAAAAAAGTATGGGTTGATGAATCTAGATGGGTGACAAGAACTAGACTAGATACTGATAAACTAAGTAAATTAGGAATCGTTGATAATTCTTCTTATATATTGAATGTAGTAAATAGTTCTATTAGGAATAGAGCTAGTTTGGGTCACACTCACGATGGAAGATATTTGAAACTTGGCAACTCTACCGATATGACTTTATATAAAGCTTCAGCTTGTTATGGTGCAAATAGTGTATGGAGTCTTGGTAATGCCACATATAATTTCGCAAACTATAATAAAGGTTCAATATTTGTTGGACAAAATAGCTGTGGTGGCACTTATGTTTGGGTCAAATATCTAGGAGGTACCACTATATCCTCTTGGCAAAGACTAAAATAACTCAATCTAATTTGTATAAATAGATAAAACACTAAATTTTCGGAGTTCAAAATGGCGAAACAACAATTAATTTTATCATTTAATAAAACATCTGGCATATACAGCGGTTTTATCTACCATGGACAAGGAAATCTTCGTCAAGAAGATTTGAATACTGAATACTTCATGTATAAAACTGTAGAGATGGACCCAGATACGGAAACATGGGAAGGTGATATCAACACTGGTAGAATAGTAGCCCTAGCAGAACAACCACAAGAAATTAGAGAATCAGAAGTTGACGCGGCTACTCAGGAAAGAATTTTCCAGAAGTACAAATACTATAAACAATTGAATATTATTTTTGGTATCATGGACCAATTGATTGATATCAATAATCCAGAAACAACCAGTACATATGCCGACCTTGATACTACTGAGTATGAAGCATTTAAAGCTTACTTAACTCAGATGAGACTTTATTTGGAAGCAGAAAAACAGGGATATATTGATGACCCAGCTTTCAGATACATCTCTAAAGAAGAAGAACATCAAATTTTCATGGATTCAGTTGCTGGTGACGGACTACGTGCTGAAATTCAACCAGAACATCCATTCGAAATAATCAAATAAGGACTAAATTATGGCGGCTACAAAAAGTACATCATCATTTTCAATTGCCAGATATGAGCTTATTAATATAACAGGCTCCGACAATTCTGGGCTATTATACAGATTGGTAAATGACCTAACGGGTGGTCCAGACGCTGTTACTACTGGTCCAGACACACCTTTTAAAGTTGTTTATCCAGTAGACGGTGCCTACACTGGCGAATACAACTTCCCAAGTTCAGTACAAGCGGCTGAACAGAAGCAATCAGTTGTTGTTCTAGAAACACTTGCTCCAATGCTTCCAAATAATGTCCCTATGGGTGTTGACCAAACATATCGTATTCGTTTCGAGTTTGATATGAGAGAAACAGTGGATGGTGTTGAAAATCCATCATTCGGCTGGCTGAAAGTCAACATGGGAACAAGAAACCAGTTGAAAGATGACGGTACTGTTACATCTATTCAGGGCGCAGACGGTATTCAGGTACCAGTTGTACGTGAACCGGGCGAACTTACTGAAGTTTACTTCGCAAATGAATCTTCTACCCTTGCTAATATTCCTTTTGTTAAAAGAGTTAAGAAAAAAGGTCAAGGGTGGTTCAAACGCGCTGGAAAAACAGACGCAAATATTGCTCCATCATACCCAATGTCTTACCGTCTAACAGTAGTACCACATGGCGTAGCTCTTTATGTATGGGATAATGCTTCCCTAGACCAGAATGATGATTATGCTTGGTTTGTCGTTCAGAGACAGGTTAATAATGTATCGGGTGTAACGCCAACTTCTGGCAAATTCCCAGTTCATTGTTTATATGAATGTTCAAGAAGAAGTTTATTCTCAAGCGACTTCCCAGTTTATTTCTCTGACCAACTAGATGCGTCTACAGAATTAACAACCGTATATGATGCTCAAGGGACAGCATATGGCACAGACGAACTTGACCCAACTAAGACTTTCTGGGTTATGAATCCACAAGACCGCGAAGACCCTGAAGTAGATAGAATGCTTACAAAAGGTATCTACAGATTTGTAGTTCGCGAATTTGATGTATTTAAGCCATGGGATATACATAAACTTGCTACACACCACCAAGTTGACAGTAATGCTATTATCAATCCACTTGAACAACTTTCTGTAACACCAGATAATAGATTTGTTATCACTTTCCCAACTGGTCTTACCACAGATAGATTTATGTATCCAAATCACGAAATAGATTTGATTGCTTTCTCTTCAGCCGAGGTTGTTTCTCAGGGTGCTAATATTCCTATTGATTCATATCAGCCTGAAGCAAGTGTAACGGATGATAGATTGTATCAAGGAATGTACTCTACTTTACCTAATGGTAACGGTATGAGAATTCTTGTACAGGTATATGGCGGTACAATCCCAGATGGTCAAACTGACGTTTCTGTAGTATAAATATAATCAAAGAAAGTGATTTAAAGGAGATATTGAATGGCAACGGCACTTACTGGTTATAGTATACAAAGAAATGAAATCTTTGATATTATGCATAAACATCAAAAAGATGTTATTTGGGGTAATGGCGCAAGGAATGAATTTTTACTTTATACTGAGCCAGATACTGCCAATCCCAAATGGTCGGTTAGAATCGGTGATACAACGCGAGTAAACCAACTTTTCCAATGTACTATTGGAGGAGAGGGAGTTCACCACTATAGCGAAGCGGCATGTACGGATGCTGGAGGTACATGGAATGCTTCCGTGGTACCTTCTACAAAATATGAATTTGTATTTACCAAAGATAATGTGGATATGGCAACCAATCCTTCTGGAAAACTTATTATAGGTGTACCAGAAGGAGTTGAAGGCACTACTCTACAAGCACATGAGCGTGTAGTTGTTCGTTTCCGAGAAAAAGATTCTCTTGGAGATGGCGGATTGCTATATCAACTAGCTAAGGACATGACGCAAAATCCATATGGATTGCCCGATAGATTCCTAGGTAACGCTGACCTTAATAATAAAAATGGTAAAATTTACTTCTACCTAAGTTCGACTGAAACAAATATTACTGTAAAAATCTCCACTTTCAAAGATGCCAATGGTAATTTGCTTTCTACGCCAACTGAAACTACTATTACAGAAGTATCAGACGGAACTTCACCTACACCGGGTGTCCAGAATTACATATATCATGGTGTTACTGCTACTAACCTTGAACCTTATATTGAATTTATCAACTTGGACTTGGTACCATCTATACACCAAGAAGTAATTGTAGAATACACTCCTTTGAATCCAAAGTCAAATGGTTTTAGACTTATTCATCCAGCATCTGTAGACGATATAGAAAATACATTTGTTGTAGAATCCTATGGATGTGACGTTCTTTCTGATGATGCTGGTATTCAGGCTTCACTCAAAAAACCTTCAGGTGGTGGTTTCTCCAAACAATCATGGAGAATTAGATTCCATTACGACTATGGCATTGATGAACTTGTTGTCAATGTTGGTACCAAATATCAAATCCTAGACAATGGACAGATTACAAGAAGCCAAGAGCGCGATGGTCTTGCCAGTGAAATCATGAGAACTCCGGGAGAACTTTGTGACCTCTACTACATCAAGCAATTGGGTAAATCTGGTTCATCTGTAGTCAACCATGAATTCCAGAAAGCAAAATCAGGATTCTTCCGTAGAGTTGGCAAAACAGTTGACGAATTCTCTGCTACTTATCCTATATCATACAGACTTACAGTTACTGACCATGGAGTAGGATTCTTCATGTGGGACCAAGCGGCTGTTGAGCAAGAAGATGATTATGCTTGGTTCGTTATTCAGAGACATGTTGACAATACAACTGGTGAGGTTGATTGGGGTGACCAAGTTGGTACACAATCACCAGTGCATTGTGTGTATTCGCCATACAAGCGACCCGTTGACCTAAATGACATGACACCTTACTACAATGCTCAAGATTTGTACGATGCTACTAAACTTGGTGACATTTATTCAGCTTCTGGTACAGAGCTAGACTTTAATCATGCGGCAGTATCTTCTAACTTTAAATTTGATGGTCTAGTTGGTATTGTTGACTTGACAGGTGGTAACCGTCTAAGACAATTTAGAGGCGCTGAAGCACCAGAATCAACAGAAGAAAGTCCAGATTGGCTTGACTCTCGTGTTGACCGTGTAGCAGACCAATATGGCAATCTATATCCATTCTTAGATGGTAGGGATTCCACAGAGTTTAATATAAATTGGAACGGAACTGACCCTCTTGATAGTAGATTGGTTCTTCCTATTCGCGGAACTCAGACAGATATTAGCTCTTATCCTTTTGAATATGGCGAAAACGATATTAACGCCAAACCAAAGAGCACTAACCGAGAAGTAATCATTGCTTCTATGGTAGTTACTATTAATGGTGTAGAAGTGGATAGGGCAAGCGATTCTAGCTATATTGAAGTCAATGGTGGTATTCATAAACCTGTTTGGAGCCTCGCACCTAATTACGGTGAGAACAAACAACAATACCTATATGATGAAGAATTCCACATGTTACATTTTAGATTTGTACCAGATAAAGATGCTGACTTGGTTATCAGATTTAACACTTACAATGATGAAGGTATTGGAGACCAGTTCTACATTGCTAGACCAACTGACAAAGAAATTCCAGAAACTAACCTTAACGTTAATGAAAAGAGTAAGGCTATTTATAGATTTGTTGTTAGGGAAACTGATGTTTTCAAACCTTGGGATGTACATAAATCCGCTACAATGCATACAACGGATTCTAATGCAATTATCAATCCATTGGAACAGTTGGCGATTACATCTGATAGAAACTTTGTATTTACATTCCCAACACAGATGACAACACAGAGATTCTACTACCCAACATCTGAACTGGATATGATTTGTTACTCTTCAGCTAACTTTTCTACATTCGGTGGTAAGATTGAAATTGACAAGTATTTGGATTCAAATGGTAACGAAAACATTCTATATGATTCTAAGTACTACGATTCAAATCTAGGTATTTTTAAGCGTGTTGACCTAGCTACTGAAGCTATCACAGAACGCGGATATTCAAATATCAAGGGTTCTGGGGTCATGAGATACCGTCTAGGGAGAAAACGAGTTTATGAAGGAATGATGAGTACATTGCCGAATGGTAACGGTATGCGTATATTCCTACAGGTAAACGGTGGTTCTATTTTAGATAGCGATGTGCCAGATGGAAACTTTAACTGATATAAATAGATTTATCAAACAAAGCTTATGAAATAATATCAAGGAGAATTTCGCATGGCACTATATCAGCCGGGACAATATACATCTTCTGGATTTTCGATTCAGAGAGACGAAATAATATCCATACAACAACCAAAGGCTACTGAGAACTTTTATGTCCAAGCTGGAAGCCTAGCGGGGGAAGAAAAAACTTTTAACCTAAGTTTTAAAGTAGACCCATACCTAAAAGTTGATGACAAAATTAGAGTATGGGTCAATAATATGCCAATTGCTAGACAAGACGCAGTTGAGTATGAAACAGGACAGAAAAACAGATGGATTTATAGTGAAGAAAATAACACTATAACTTTTCCTGCTGAATGGAATTTTTCAGAAACACTTGCGGCAAGTATTCGCGTAGAATACTTCAGAGCTACTAATTCTGTAGATTCTTCTTCAAATTATGAAGATGGCATTCTAAGAAAGCTTGCTAGAGACTTGGTTTTAAACCCGTATAAAATAAATTCAGACGGTACACCAATTACCGATGAATCTGGAAACTATTCAGTTCTTCCACAGCCTTATACTCTTGTTTACCCAACTGCTGTAGGTGCGTGTGCGGATGCTACTGATGGCTCTCCTATAACAGCATATAACCAAACTCACTGTACCGAACTTGGTGGTGAATGGACCGACCCTAGAACTCCAATTGAAGTTGTTCAAGGAAAACAAGATGTATCTGAATTGCTCAAGACTATCAACTCAATTGACAATATGTTTGTAGTTGAATCCGAAAAAGGTACTGATATTCTTTCATCTTCTGTAGATGTAACTAACTCTTCTAAGACAATTCCTCCTACTGATGGAAATGCTCCTGTTGGTCTAAAAGTTAAGCGTAAGCCTCAGAAATGGCGCATTCGTTTCTACTTCGATACACAAGATAACTATCTCCATGTCAATGTTGGTACACAATACCAGATTCTTGATAATGGCAAGGTATCAAATACTGAAACTCGTGATGGTCTAAAACCAAAATCTGCTAGACTTCCGGGCGAACTATGTGACGTATTCTTGGATACACAGACTAACAAAATTAAAAACAAATCTGGTTTCTTCAGAAGACAGGGTAAGAACACTGCCGAGTTTGAAGGTACATATCCAATGTCATATCGCTTGACAACTTCAGACCATGGAACAGTTTTCTACATGTGGGACCATGCTTCTGTAGGTCAAGACGATGACTATGCTTGGTTTGTTGTACAGAGACATGTAGATAACCGTACTGGTCGTATTGACCTCGAAGATGGTTATTCACCTGTTCATTGTGTTTACTCTCCAGCTAAGAGACCAGTAAACATTGGTGATAAGAGATGGCTAACAGCTTCATCTGGTGGTTCAACTATCGACACTATATTTGACCCAGATGGCGCTGGATATGATAGAGAAGAACAGTCTTGGGTTAGATGGACAGCGCAGTCAGACGGTCGTTTTGGTGGCGGTGAGAGAAATGACATATTCTATCTGGCTGGTGATAGAGAGAACGGGCTATATGACCAAAATCTATTGAATAGTTACATGTATCCATTTGATAAATCTTCATCTACTGATGGTTATGGTGAGGTTTTCTACGCGGCACCACATGTAGCGTCTAGATTAGGAACCACACAGGATGCATTTGAAAGAAGTTTGATATCTGATGAAACTGTTGAAACTGCCGATACTGTATATGAATACACTGTTAAAGGTGGTAACTATCCGATTGCCGCTTCAGCAGACCAGCTAGAAAATCAGTTTTCTAGAATCGTTAGACCTGATAGAATGGTAGTATCTGTCAATCGTGTTGAAATCGAAAAGGCGCGTGAAGAAGAATTCTTTATTGATTCTAAAGGTAATGTTGTTTGGAACACTGAAGAATTTAACTGGTCTGGTACTTCAAGACAATCTTATGTATTTGACCCAGTTGAGCACAAGATTGTAATGCGTAATCCTGTAGATGCTGGTTCTGAAGTTGAACTAAGATTCTTCAACTACTCAAGTGAATCATCTTCTCTTGGCACTTACATGATTGAGATTCCACAGGATGCTGAGCTTCCAGAATACAACCTAAACCTTTCTAAAGAAGGTAAAGCAATCTACAGATTCGTAGTCCGTGAGCGCGATGTATTCAAACCATGGGATATCCATAAGTCTGCTACTATGACTCAGGTTGATTCTCCAGCAATCATTAACCCAATGGAACAGATGGCAATCACTCCAGCTAGACGTTTCATATACACATTCCCTAGTCCACTTGTGACTCAGAGATTCGTATATGCCACTTCTGAGCTTGATTTGATTTCATACTCATCTGCTGACTCTTCAGCATTCTCAGGACAGGCTCTAATTGGTGCTGGCAACAACACTAAGTACATGTTTGACCGTGTTAGAGATTGGGAACTTGGTTACGATAACTCAGGTGATATCTTGAACTTCAGAGCACCATACGATTGGCATTCATTTAGATGTTCGGTTGGTACATGTGATGGCTCAGGAGAAGTTTCTAAAGAAGATTGTAACGGAACTTGGGTAGATACTAGACAGATTTATGGATGGTCTGGTTACATGACAGATTATCAAGGAAGCTCTGTTGCTGATTCTCAGGTAGCAACTAATAAAGCGGCATGTATTGCGGCTGGTGGTTACTGGACTGAACCTTCTCGTGTTTACCAAGGTATGATGAGTACCCTAGAAAATGGTAACGGTATGCGTATATTCATGCTAGTTCGAGGTGGTCCAATTGACCCAGATTACTCAGATGTTGTAGTTTTGGATTAATCACCTAATAAAAATAAAACACAAAGGTCTCTACGGAGACCTTTTTTATTTGTACCATAAATAGTTATTAAAAGCATAAAGAAATAACATATGGCAATACTATTCGATTTACTATTCACATCCTATTATGAGTCAGACACTCAAATAGAAAAAGGAACTTGTGATGGTGTAACCTTTGAGGGATACGCTACGGAGTCTCTTTGTCTTGCGAACGGAGGAACATGGACTCCTAGAATAGTCGAATCCAATATTATTACTGTAACAGATTCTGCTTACGAAGGCAAGGCTTTATCTTCAGATACAGCAAGAATTTTATTAAATGGTGTAGAGGTACCTAACGGAACCACAGTATCTGTTGGTGATACTATTCAACTATCTGTTGATGTAGCTATTGGAGATATTTACCACACTCTATACTTTGGAACCGAGGACTTCTGTTGGTGGGAAGTCAATATAGCTGAATTATCTCCTGTAGTTCCTACAGTTACATCCTCAGAGCTTTCTATAGAAACTGAGACCAGTGACACAGTTGTAAAAGAACAGAGCATGGAGAGCTTTTCTGAGCCTTCTGTAACAATCGAAAGTGATATAAATTACACTACAGAACCATCTGTAACTAAAGAAGTAACACCAGAAGCAGAAAGTACATCAACTGTCACTCCAGAGACTTCTATTGATTACACCACGGAACCATCTGTAACTAAAGAAATTACACCAGAAGTAGAAAGCACGACTACAGTAACTACTGAGTCTTCTATTGATTACACCACAGAACCAACTGTAACTAAAGAGATTACACCAGAAGTCGAAAGTACATCAACTGTAACTACTGAGTCTTCTATTGATTACACCACAGAACCAACTTTAACTAAAACTTTAGACGCTACTGTAGAAAGTACATCAACTGTAACTACTGAGTCTTCTATTGATTACACCACAGAACCAACTGTAACTAAAGAAGTAACACCAGAACTTGAAAGTACTACAAAGTTAACCGTTGAGAGTGGAATAACATATGCCACAGAACCAACAGTTGATAAATCAATTTCCTCAGAGTTAATTGATACGATTGAGACTACAGAATCTTCATTAGTTGTTCAAGACGAAAGTGTCTATACAGATGAAACTCAAATAGTAATCCAAGACGGTGATTGGGGAACTCTTGAAGTTTTTGATGTTGTAGAGGATTCTTTTGTAGAGTCGGTGTCCGAAGAACAAATTCCTGAAGATTCTACAATAGAAACTCTTTCAGTAGAGATTATCCCAGAAGACACTACAGCAGAGACACCAGATACACAAAGTCTTCCTGAAGATACTAGCGTAGAAACATCATCAACCGAAGCAATTCCTGAAGATACCGTTGTAGACACATCATCTACTGAAGTTTTACCTGAAGATACTAGCGTAGAAACATCATCTACTGAAGAGTTACCTGAAGATACTATTGTAGAAACATCATCTACTGAAGAGTTACCTGAAGATACTAGCGTAGAAACATCATCAACCGAAGCAATTCCTGAAGACACAAGTATTGATACAGCTAC
>Ga0102948_1000492_pt1 | contig 15529 bp, 21 predicted proteins | sample SalPonA_A_H2O_MG_FD_78211 | JGI IMG/M metagenome (GOLD analysis project Ga0102948, IMG submission 78211) | Water microbial communities from South San Francisco under conditions of wetland restoration - Salt Pond MetaG R2A_A_H2O_MG | ecosystem: Environmental > Aquatic > Non-marine Saline and... | reverse complement strand
TTTGAAATATTATTGCTAGCAATAGAGTTATGTACATTTATCATATTAACCTCACGTAATATATATAGTATAAATATTACACGATTAAATAATTAAATCAAATTAAAAAAAAGCCAGCAAATGCTGGCTTTTAGAAGATGATTTAATTAGTGCATATGTGACATATACATAAACCATGCAAATAGGACAAACATAAATAAGATCACTGTAACCGCTATTTTATTTCCTTTAAAACTTTCAGTTGATGCAGCTTCAGAAATGTCGTTAACAAATACTTCGTTACCGTCTTCATCACGCTTAAACCACTTTATCCTAGGCTTCAGACGTTCTTCGTAGAACAACCAGCAGAGCATGAGGAAGAACTGGAAAGCACCGACAATGACGGGATGGAAATAGTAAACAAAGTCATTACCAAGGTCTCGCCAATCGTTATGATGCGTTTCACTTGAAATAACCAAATTAAGTTTCAAGTCATCATCGAAGAAAGCGCCATAAACTCTGTAATTGTATAAAACACCTTTACTTATGTGCCAGATATTACGTTTACCGATTCCAGGCTCCATCTCTGCGAAGGATTGAATAGGCGCCATACCGTCAGCGTCAACCTCGATAGGAAGACTGTCAGGTCCCTCATAGACAAAACAATGAAGCGAAGGATCCTTACACCAGATTGAATTCGAATCCCTTGTCTCAACAACTTGGATAACCTCTTTATAACGATTCTCTTCCATCTTATCTAGCATTGGGAACATCATCACAAGATGTAGGGGAAACGCCATCATGTTATAGAACCATGCAGTCATAAGTACGATTGTGCTTCCAGTCGTATGCCTACCTGTTTTAAATATTTTGTAAGCAAGGAAGAAGAACAAGGATATATAGATAAAGAACATTGATTGCTCTATCCATTTCGTCGTTTCTGAGCTAAAAGGCCATAACATTGCGAAGTTTAAAAGTGTTCCGAAAAACATCCACTTAGACATATAAGCAAACGATGGGTTAGGGTTCCTTAATACAGAGAAGATCATACCCATGACACCACCACCCATGAAAATACCTGGTAGCGTTTGAATTGAGTCGAACTGATAGGGGACTCTATCGTCCCCAAGGTACACAATGTATTGGGAAAGAGCGAATATCAGAACGATGTACCAAAATGATAAAAACCATAATGATAGTTTATTTTCTTTTTTCATATTTTTTCCTTAGTTTGTTGCATTTATATTAATACACAGCGTTATTCTCTTCAATAAATAAAGCTATTAAAATAATTTTTCATAACTATAAACTGATTTAATATTATTTTAATTGATTTAAACCAAAACTGTATATAAAATAATCAGTCTAAAAAAATATATTAATATCTTGAGGAAAATATGGATTCAGCTAAATGGACAGTTCACTTAATGGAAAAAATGAATTTAGAGGGAACAGAAAATTTTCATGTTAAAATTTCCCCTTGGAATTTATCAAAACTTTGTGAGTCTATGGCGGAAAATCTTAGCAATACCTTTCCTTTTCCAAACGATTGCTTCCCAACTTCTGATGGAAATTTGCAAATGGAATGGCTATATGGCGATGTTGATTCAACGCTTGATATCAATCTTTCAAGTTTATCTTCACACTTTCATTCATATAACAACGAGACAGAAGAAGAAGTAGGCTTCATGCTTGATTTAGAAAAAAAAGAAGATTGGAAGAAGCTAGTCAAAAGTATCAATGCTATAAAGCTTAAATCAGAGCTTTGATAACGTATCAGATCTGAGTAGAGCAGACTTATAGATGCTCAAATGCCGATAACCCTACTTATCGGCATATATAAAATATAAAAAAAGCCCCAAGAACCTGAGATCTCGGGGCTTTAAAGAATTCTAAGATCTACTTATTTTTCAATTCGTCTAAGCAAATCTACATAGAATTTAAGCGTGAACAAAGCAATACCAACAGCAATTGCACTCAATGACCAATAAACAACACCGAACTTTTCAATGAAATGTGATGCCACCAAACCTTTATTGATAAAGAAATGAAGGGACACAGCATAAGCTACGCCAGGACAGATCAATCCATAAGTTGCAGGTACATTGAACTCACCATTTTTGATTCTTTCAAAGAAGTTAACTGATCTCTTTGTCATATACCCAGTGAACAACATTGCAGTTTGCATAAAGAAAATAATTCCTAATACCAATGCAGATGTAGGAACGCCATTTCCTTCGCAACCGCTTACGCAGAAGTTATGCATGCCATGTTCAAGTCTGATTCCAGCTATCATAAGAATTGTTAAAACTGGTATCATAATCCAAAGAGTCGGCAGCGCCATGTCATCAATTCCGTCTTGATGAATTGAGCGGTATGAGGACCCAAGATTCTGGAAAACTACCCAACCTGCTAATGATGCGAAAAACAAACTTAATAGCGTTGATATAGCTTGTACATCTTGGATATGACTCATAGCAGCTGGCGCTGCAAAACCTACAGATATCATAGAAAAAGCAAAAGCAGGAAGAAGTGTTATCTTACTGCCAGTAACTCCTTTGCCGCTGTTTTGAACAACAACAATACCCGCATAGGCTTTTACAGCAAAAAAGCCAACTAAAGCAAAAGCTATCACAGCAAGTGGAAATAGGTACTCAACAACACTCCAAAGATTGGGAACAAAAATAGCTCCTACAATGAAAGCAGCGTTAATTGACATTGCTAAGGTTAAGTAAACAGCCATTTGTGTAATACCAGAACCTTGATTTACGAACTCTTTGTAATGATCTGTCTTCTTAAATTCTGACCATTTCTTTAAGTTTTTTACAAGCAACTTAAAATGAGTAATAGATAATATTGCTATTCCCATTAAAGCCAACGAAACAACAGCCTTATTAAAAAGAGTTCCACTCACCATTACGTTCATCCAGTCTTCAAAAACTGGGATTGGCTGATTCGGATGAGGTATCCAAAACATCAGCATTAAGAAAAAGGTTACAGATAAGCCTCCTGATCCTAGTGCTCCCAAAAAGAAAGATGGGTTATACATATTTATATCTCCTATGTTTTATTTAAATATAATCGTATATTAGCACTTTCTAATAAATAGTCAAATCGTTATACTTTCTTGAATCTAAAACATTGTCGGAGCAAATTGACAAATTCTTCATACCCACCTACTCTTCACTTATTCTTTTCGTATGGAAGTGAGGTAGTTCCACGTAGGTACTCTTGGCGTGTGACCTCAGACGGTATAAGATGAAATGTCATATACAAGTATCTGTGAGTGGCACGTTTGAATAGGTATGAATAGCATGCGATACGCACTCTATAATTTTTGTTTAGATTACATCCACAAGGACGCTCGAAAGTATCAAAAAGAGCTCGGTTTAAAGTTAGAAAAAGGACATAAAGGCTTGGAAAAGCTTATTCCTAACCTTCACTGGATCAGTCCAAATTTTTCTGAAACCATGGATTTTTTGATTGTTTCAGAAGAGTATCTTTGGCTTCAAAATCAAAGAAAATCCTACTACCCTGAAGACCATAGCGTTATAAAAAGTTGGTTAAACTCTCAAATTGATATTAAAGATCCGTCATCGTTTTATGAAAATGAGACTTTTACACTAAACATCCCAGTCGATCTTTTAAATGATATAGGAGAGTTGGGGTCAGGTGTATTAGTCACTATTTATAATATTGATGAGAAAGAAAATGTTGTAAAGGCGTTTGGTAAAAAAGCGGGGTTCTACATTCGTGGGTTTGAACGCTCAAAGACTATGAAAGAAGGTACTACTTCGATTTCAGCAAATTACACAACAAGAAGTGATGGTAAAGGTGTCACCTCAAGGGTAACTATTACGGACAATGTAATGTCTGAAATTATAAGAGATCCTGATTTCGAAAACTACAAGCGCATTATATCCGAACACAATGAGATGAAGTTCAGGGATTACATAGAGATTGAGACTGAAGCTGAATTATATACACAATTTTGCGTTGTTAAGATGATAGCTGGTTTCTTACTTTACAGAAAAGCAATGCCACATCTTATCCACGAAGGGCTTCCTAGCGGTCTTAGAAAGAATTTTGAGACCCCAACCATAGATAGACGCTCGCACTATGTAATTAAGCGCCCAGAGGCTTCAGAAGCCTCTGATAGAGACTACCACATAAGACGAAGTCACTACCGTCAGCTTACGCATCCACGATATTACAAGGGCGATTACCAAAACAAAGTTGTTGGCAGTCGAATCGTTTTGGTATCAGCTAGCATGGTAGGAAGAAAAACCACTGACTACACCGTTTCAAATCAGTAGTCAGAATGTTTTATATTTAAAAAAATATTGAATGCAGTGAGGGGATTGTAATCAAATCTTTTCACCGCTTCGATCTCTGATGTTCCGCCGCCTTCAAAATCGAAGTTCATCTTTTTAGCAAGAGAAATCATTTGTTTATTTGATCTAAGGGTTAAGCCGCTTATTTTACTTGATAAAAATAAGTTACTTAGAATTATTGAAAAACTCATTATATTCGAGCCTATACCCCTTCTTTTAAAGCCATCAGAAATCGACAATCCTATCTCACTGTTATTTTCTTTATCGAAATATAAGTGCCCTACTCCAACCACTTTTTTTTCAAAAACATTGAATGGATCCAACCATTCTGCGATAACCCAGTATGAGCTCGGTGAGGCGGTTCCGTTCTTCACATATGAAATAATAGCTTCGTTCTTTATAGGCATACCGAATCTCATCCTCTTGTCAGATTCGCTTAATTGAATGAAGTGCTCAACAATTTTGTCATTGTAAAAAACAATATTAATTTTGTTGATTATAGTATAACTTATCATTTCTAAAAATTATAAAGACTCCGATTTATATAATAGTAGTTGAAAAAAATTTAATGCGTATTAAAATATCAAAAGTTTAAATACGCCTGAATACCAGGATAAGGTCACATTATGCAAGAGATTACTATAAAAACAAAGGGAAATTGGTCTTTTACACATGAAGTATTAAAGTTTGTAAAAGAAATCAACAAGGATTCTAACGTTCTTAAAGTCGATATGAAACCTAATAACGACTTCATTTTTAAAGTAAAGAATTGCAATGAAACAATAAATAAAATAATAAAATTTCTAAGAAAAAATAATGAAAAATACTAAAAGAATAATTGCTGCTCTAATTGAAAATAATAAAATAACGCTTTTCAGAGATGACTCAACAATATTTCATTGGGATAATTTAAATATTGAAAATGTTGAGTCATTGAATGTGACCATAGTGGATGCAAGGACCTGTGAAGAATATTCTAGATTTTACCATTCAATACCTCTACCTGGAACGTTGTCGAAAGCTTTAGAGCCCAATGGTTCTATGGATTTGTGGATTGAAAAATGGAAATCTTTAGGTGCTATTGTATCTCTTCCAGCCTAACTGGTTTAATTTTTAATAAGGCGGCGTAATAAAATCCGCCGAAAAAAGAGACAATCATGTATTTCGGATTTACTTTTTGATAGTTTTTTAGGTAATTTACAATGAAATTGTAACATGCAAAAGAATAGATCAAGGCTATTGAAAAAGCAGCTATTCCAAAAACCTCTAGTTTAACCAGTATAGAATAGAAAACCATCGTAGATACGAAGTGACTCATTTGAGCGGCGAACCCAACTTTATTTCCATATTTATCTTTCAATTACATCACCAATTTAAAATAATTTCTCTAGCCGTCAACTCATAATCTAATAATTCTACCAAATCATAAGATCTCTGCTCTTTTAACTCAACAGGGATATACTCGATCCTCATGTTATAAAGTATTTTAAGAATCTCATAGCCCGATTCTAGATATATACCGTCGTCAATACCAAGGACAACGCAAGATGAAACTCCTTCTTTTACAAATAAATTCCATTTATCTATCAAATCCAAATCTTTTTGATCAGTTGTGAATACTAATGATTTTTCATCAATATCTATGCATGTGTCGATCACAGCACTAATTTTTACAAGTTTCAGATTTTCATTTTTTAACAGAATCTCAGAGAATAACTGTTTATATAGATTCAAGTTCATATTTGTCACCAATGTTATTATCGGTCCTTCTAAAATATCCTTTGTATTGATATTAATACTATTTTATTATTTTAGCAATAATAGGAGAAAATATGGGCGATCTAATTCTTAATCTAACACAATATGCACCAGGCATAATATTTGTCATCTTTATACTTACCATTACGGCTTTATATTGGCATGATAAAAGACAGAAAAGTCACACTCTGCTAAGAAATTTCCCAATTATAGGTCGATTTAGGTACTTATTTGAAGATCTTGCTGTATTTTTTCGTCAATATTTTGCTGGCGATAGGAGTGAAGCACCTTACACAAAAGCTGAACGTTCTTGGATTTACAGAACAGCAAAAGGGGTTAGCTCTCTAGCATCATTTGGTTCAACGAAGGTGAATAAAACAGGTGATATAATTTTTAACAACTCAATGTATCCTCAATTAGAAAGCGAATCCTTTAAAGGTGTTCTTTTTGGGAACAATAGCTATGTTAAAAACCCTTACCTCGCTAAAAATGTTATTAACATTAGTGGAATGAGTTATGGAGCACTTAGCAAACCTGCTGTTCAATCATTATCAAAAGGTGCTTTCATGGCAGGCTCCTGGGTTAATACAGGTGAAGGCGGACCATCAAGGTATCACTACGAAGGTGGAGCAGATCTCGTGATACAACTTGGTTCAGCTTACTATGGTTTTAGGGATGATGATGGAAATCTAGATATGGATTTATTAAAAGAGGCAGCCAGCAAAGAATCCGTTAAAATGATAGAGGTAAAACTTAGTCAATCCGCCAAGCCTGGAGACAGTGCTTATCTTCCAGCTATCAAAGTGACAGAAGATATTGCTAGAGAAAGAAAGATTAAGGCAAGGGTCGATTCCATTTCCCCAGCTAGACACAAGAGCATCTATGACGAGAGTTCTTTATTAGAGTTTGTTGCCAATATACGCAAAGAGACAGGTCTGCCAACAGGTTTTAAATTCTGTTTAGGTCGAAAGGATGAGTTTATCAAACTTATAAATACCCTCCTAAAGCTCACTGATGATAGAGGAGATGATTATTACATCCCTGATTTCATAACAATAGATGGAGATGGTGGGACAGGTGCCGCCCCACTCTCTCTTCTTGACTCAACGGGTTTTTCACTCAAAGTTTCACTCCCATTTATCGTTGATGAAATTAACAAACATGAAATATTGAAAGATAAGATAAAGATAATAGCGTCAGGTAAATTGAGTACTCCGACAGAAGTTGCATGGGCGCTTTGTACAGGTGCTCATGTTGCTGTGACGGCTAGGGGAGCGCTCTTCTCTATGGGTTGCATTCAAAGCTTAAGTTGTGCCAGTGGAAAGTGCCCAACAGGACTTGCAACCAATGATAAGAAGCTCTATCAAGGCGTCGATCCTCAAGATAAATCTATAAGAGTTATGCGATACCTTCAGGGGCTACAAAAAGAGGTTGAAAAAATATCCCGAGTTGTTGGAGCCAAAAATATCGGTGATCTCAATAGGAATCACTTTTCGGTCATAAATAACGAAGGTGAACCTATAAAATTTATTGATTTGATGACAAAATAATGTGAAAATATTATAAATTAATAAAGGTTTGTAAAAATGTTCGGTATAGATATCTACTCGTTAAAAACATTATCATTTAGCTTGGGTGTTGTTGGATTTACATTGTTTCTAACAATATTCTTCATTTTAAAGGTTGATTCTTGGATCAAGAAGGATGCAGCTAAAAGCACCTCCACTAAAAATGGTTAATTAATTCATTAAATAGGCTTTAGTGTACTAAGAAACATGAATCATTCTTTTGATATTAAGAAAATTGCTGATAGCAGTCTTCTTAATATCTTTATCTATTTATTCTTTTTTATTGAAATAGCTTCTGGGATAGGTGCTTGGGCTGGAGGTATGCTTCTAGGAAGGTATTTTGCTTTCTGGTCGATAGCATTTGCGTTACTCATTATCCACACTAAAAGTTACAAAAACTCATATCTAGGTATAAGCACTTTATTTGCTTATTTATCTTACTTAACTGAATGGGACTATTACTTATTCGATTTATTAATGAAATTTGATTTACCATTTAGCACGAACAATACGGTTATTACATTATTAGCTATCTTTGTTGCTGCATACTCAATATTCTCTTTCTTCATACTTAAGAAAAAAAGCTTTCCTAAGATGTTTTCCATGGTCTTGATTACAGGATTGCTCTCTTCAATGACACTTTTCCACGTGCTAACTATCGAATACGGAAGTAAAAATTATAGAGAGTACAAAATGGAGCAGTTTAGAGCTGCTTCATTTAATGAAGATTCGTTAATAAGTTACTGTAAAACAACTAAAATGAGTTGTTATATTGGTAAGCATAGCGAGATACCAAATGATATTGGAACTCCCCTTTTGTATGAAGAGTTGTTACCAAAAACTAAAGATTTGGATTATGAGTACACGTGGCTAGAGACAGATTTTATACAATTGTCGATGACTTATTTCTATATTAAACGTGGTGACATTGTTATTTTTGGTGAAGACAAGGATCAATTTATGATTCTTATGGAATACTTTTCAATGATATTTACAATTTTAATGCTAGCATTTACATTCACATGGACGTTTGGGTGCCTTTATTTGATTAAGAGGCACCCAAGTTATTAAGCAGCTTGATCTAATCTTTCTTTTTTATATTTAATAACAATATAAGCAATATGTTCAGCAAAATTGGCTACAAATCCAATTCCTGTAACAGCATAAATCAGAAACTGAGATAACCCTTGTTTTTCAGACCAAGAAGAAAAATCTATTTGATCACTAAACAATAGGAGAGTTATTGAACTCAATGCAATAAATGCTAGTGAATGTCTTTCTATTTTTAAAGAAGCGAATAAAACTGCATAAATACCATGCAACACACTTGCTGCAAGCACATAGCCAGCTACTTGGCACCAAAAATGATCAACAGGAAGCCCTATTGCCATAATGATAAAATCTAGTCCAAGAGGTGGTTGAAAGAAGTATCCTAACGAAAAAACCGTTGTCCAAATTAACGCTATAGGAAGAAAGCTTTTTAATATTTTATTATTCATAATTAATCCAAGTATTTATTATAGGGTTTAGTAATTTTTCTTACAATTCCAGCAACAAAATCTCGTATTACCAATAGTATTGATATTGTAAGTGGTGCACAGAGGAGCATTGCTAACTCACGTTGCCCCATAATCTCTACATAAATACCCAAAAATGCACACAAAACTGTAAACAAAACGTACATTTATCCTCCTTGATAAAAACAATATTTTGCATTAAATTGAATGATACATTTCATAAGTCAAGAATTCAAGCTCACCATGACGCCACTATTCGACACATTATCCCACTTTGATGAAGTTCATGTAGATGTAGATCTAGCCATAAGTGATCTATCCACTAATGGCTTCGAAGAGTCTATTTACCTCTATGAGCAAGCGTATGACTTCCTAAAACTGAATCTCAGAAGCCCAAATAACTTTAAAAGTTATAGGAGTGAACTCACTGCTTTCCTTAATTGGTTATTTTTTGTTAAAAAAGTCTCTATTCTTGAAATCAATCGTCTTGATTTATCTGAGTACATAGATTGGTGCCAGAATCCAGAAGAATCTCTTTGCACTAATCACCCTAAGCCTCACTTCAAAGGACCACGAGGTGAAAGGAGCATCAACAAGGATTGGAGATTGTTTGTTCGAGCAAAAGAGAACAATTCACTTTCTCACTCTGCTATAAAAACCAAATTAGCTATCCTATCCACCTTTTACAGCCATCTCATCGAAGAAGATTATCTAGAAAAAAATCCTGCTGCATCTCTTTTAAAGAGACATTACAAGAACAACTCTCTAGATCATGTAGAAGAGGATACTGAGCACAAGTCATTAACACCCTTACAATGGGGTTACGTTTTAGACACGGTAGAGTCTCTTTACAAATCCGATCCTTTGAAATTTTCCCGAACACGATTCATATTCCATATATCTTATGCTTTGTATCCCCGAATATCAGAAATATCATCAAAACCAGGGTATATACCAACCATGTCTCTTTTCAGGAGGGACCCTAAAACACAACTGTGGCTCTTCCTGGTCCCTCTGACGAAGGGTGGAAAGCGTAGACAGATAAGCGTATCTAAGATGCTTTTGGATTCTTTGATAGAATACAGGTCTGATTTACGAAAAATAGGCTTTGATCTACGGTCAGAACTTCCTCTACCTAATGAAACAACACCTTTACTCCCCTCATTTACAAATCCTCGCTTAGGGATTGGGCAAAGAAGGATACGAGAAATTGTAGATGAAGTTTTTAAAATCACATCTAACAATATGCGTAATGATGGTTTGCTATATGATGCAGAAGAAATTTTACTAATGTCTCATCACTCCCTTAGACATACGGGAATATCGCATGATGTTAATATAAACAACCGCCCTCTTAACCATGTTCAAGTCGATGCGGGACATGAGAACATTCAGACAACATCACTGTATATACACTCAGCGCTCGAAGAGCGCCATGAAAGCGCTTTTAACAAGAAGATTGATATTGTATAGGACAAAAAAAAGCTCCCTTACAGGAGCTTTTTCGCCTCTTGTGCGTTACTTGATTAAGTAAGCCTCAAGATCGCCTTCACTTTCTTTAATCTGCTGGAAGATCAATGGTGTTTTACCACGTCCAGTCCAAGTGTGCTCGTTGCCTTCATTATCAATAACTTTGTATTTGGGTGCTACAGGTCCACGAACCTGTTTTGGCTTAGCTTCACCTGTAGATCGACCACTAATAACACTCTCGATCTCTTCTTTTGAAAGACCGCTTGCTTTCAATTGTTCTAATGCGGCAGCAATAACAGCTTTACGCTCTTCTTCTTTTGCTGCTTCGATCATTTTTTCTTCTTCTAACTCAGCTCTAATCTTAGCAATGTTATCAGAAAGTTTATCAATGTCTGCTAAAGACATTTCTTTTAGTTCACGACGTAGTGAGTTTAAACGTGTAGCAGCTTGTTGAAATTCCATGTCTCTCTCCTAATAAGTTTGGAAGTCAAATGGAATATAGGTTGTTTATTTTATTTTGACAAGCCAAAATTTAAAAAAAATAAATATTTTTTCATCCACTTTCTCGAAAAGTTAAAAGAAAAAGTGGTTGTCGCAAAAGAGAGACAGATAGGCATTCAATAAATGACACTTATATATCTAGATCATCCATATCCAAATCATTCACGCCTTTTAGCTCTTGCTTCGAATCGTATTCTTCAAGCCATTTTTTAAACTCAGCTCTACCGCCAATCAATTCGTCATCAACAAACACAACTGGAACGGTGTTAAAAAGAACACCAGAGCGTCTTTTCACTTCTGATACAACCTCATCACGAGACAAGTTTTCTCCAACCACATATTCAGTGAACTCAAGCCCTCTTTGATTAGCCATTTCTTTTGCAAGTCTGCAATGCTCGCAGCCTACCGCACGTGTGTACATTTCTATTTTCATACATTTCTCCTTAAAATTTTGTTTATTTCTGGACTCACTTTTTCAAGATGAGACCATGCTCTAATCTTCGTCCACATAGATAAACCTCTTACAGCATCGTATGCAACAATTGCTATCAACATATTTGTAGCGATATCTCCAGATAGCCTCGATATCTTATGAATAACTTCGTTTAGGCTTTTCGCACGAACACCAATGGAGAGAGACTCAGACACACCATGATTTGAATCATACACGCCATCCAACTCTCTCCTGTACAAGTTGCTATTTAGATTAATGTAGCTATCTCTCTTTTCAAGATAAGCTTCAACATGTGAGACCCCGTGACCTGATAGGAAAAGAGCAAAAACGCCCGAGAGCACCATTGTTTGATTAGCAACCTCTTCATTGCCTGATAACTCAGTCAAGATATCAAGTGTCTTTTCTTCAGCAGCTATAACATCGCCTTTTAACAACTCACCCACCGCTAATGATATTGGGAAATAAGCATTTGTATCAGTCGAATCTACAGTTTTTTCATAATCTGTAAAATACCTTAACAATGAAGGACCAATGTTTGGACCGTACTCAGCATCACCATTACTATTCTGGTTGCTGTATTTCATGAAAAAGTCTTTTATAACTGGTCTTGTCAAAGTCTGGTCTATCAAACTTTTCTTGGTCGCAGCATACATCAAAGTTGCTTTTCCAAAACCTGAATCTTTCCATATAAAAGCATCTCTACTTCTATAGTGTTCAAAATACGTTCCATGTATATCGCCAATATAAACTGACAGCATATAAATCCTTTATAAGTCTACTGAAGCGAAAACAGGTCTTCTCTCATCGCTTTTAATTCTTCCATCACCATCTTTTCCAACACCTTTAGTTGATTTAATTTCGGCGTGTATAGAGTCTGTACGACCAATTAGGTCATATAGGTGATCTGTATGTAGCAAATTTCCCGAATAATCTAATACAGGCTTAAAATACCCTGTTGATGTAGAGCAAAAACACTTAAGATCGTGTTCTAATCCAATGTAACAAAGGTAATCTAAATCTTTATTTATAAGCCCTACAAAACCTGATGAAAGAAAGAAATTATCCCCAGGTTTAATGTTCATTATATCACTTACTTTATAAGAACCAAAATAGATTGGTATCGAATCATGGGGTGATCGATCAATAAGTTCTACAAGATCATATATTGAACACAACTTGTCATATCTAAAATTAAATTTGTTATGGAACCTATTCCAACCTATTTTGTTCTTTGATTCTATGTCAATTCCGATGTGACTTTCATAGAATTCAATCAAATCATTTGATTCAATATTAACCAGTTCAAATAGATCTTTTAGAGCTTCGTTTGGAATGACTGATGATGAGGAAGGAACTTCACCATTGAAATCAAGCGTTTTAGATCCAAAGGACTTATTATTGTGGACATATATCATTTCGACTCTCATCTGATCGTCTAGTATATCAAGTAGCACACTGTCATCTTTATCGATCAAAAGATTAACTAAATGATTTTTCCACATATCCATGAATAGTTGGATTAAATTTTCAATTTTTGCTTCTCTAAATGCATAATCAATAGAGCTTTTGAAAACGTGATACGATGTGCTTCTTTTTAGAACAGGACTTTTGTATACAAGATTGTAAAAATAGTTCCTTTTTTTACTTTTAAAAAACTCCTTAAGTGTATCATTAATAAAGGTTTCCCAAGGGATAGAAACTTGGTGCTCTTCAAAGAATTCTAAAGCATTTGCGTAAAGTAATGCAGTGTCCTGGCTCATATCCCTGTCATGAGATATGAATCGGTTTGATTTGCTAAAAAAATTGTGGTCAAACTCAAGTCTAAGCCTATTATTGAAAAGATTAATTGCTTCATTCTTTAACAAGAAGTCTATAACGTCTTCAGGTTTACTCGGATCAAACGCAATTACAATATCTTGTTCAAATATATTTCTTATTATTAGTTCTTTCATTATCGGACCTTTGTTTTAACATGCTTAAAATGTTACCATAAGATTAATCTAACAGTAAAAAATAAATATGATAATCAAAAAAATTAAAGAAAATATTCTGAAAATTAATTTAAAAAAAATAATAAAAACAAAAAGCGTATCTGATAAAGACTGCTTTTATATATCAAAAAATGTAAATTCTGAAGTTACAAAAAGATATTTGCCAGATATATTGGATATAATCTTACTGGAAAAAAATGAGAATCTTCTAAATATATTGATAAGGAACAAAATAAACCCGAATATAAAAGTAAATGGTATTCCATTGCTGAATAAAGTTGTTAAGGAGTTCATGGTAAGCACGATAGATACTATTATTGAAAACAACCCAGATACAATTTCAAACGTTAACGTACACGCCTACCAAGAGAACAAGATTGCTATTCTATTTCACACAATACAGAAATCTGAATTAACAAACTTAACTTTTTTAATTGAAAACCTGTCAGATAATAACGATTTAGAAACTCTTAATAAAATATGGAACATTATTAAGAATGATGATGTTGAAAGATTAAAAAACTTCGCAAATAAGGTAATTAAAATCTCATATTCAACAAATAATTTTGATTTTATGATCAAATCGTTCTCAATATTTGCCTTAAATGATGAAGATTACAGCCAAAAGACATTATCATTGCTAAAAAACAGAAAATAAAAAACCCGCATATAGCGGGTTTATATTATATGTAAACTAGATTACTTAACCTTAGCAGTTTCAGTTCCAGATTCGCCAGTGTTTTCAATCCATTCAATGGAAAGTTCATCACCTTTTGCACCACCATTGAATTCAAATCCAATGTAAGGATTTTTTGAAATAGCGGTCCCAAGGCTTCCAGAGAAAACAACGTTTTCACCATGTTTTACAACAACAGTTTGCAAGAATTTTGCTGGTATAACGTTACCATTTTTATCCTTTGCATTGCCTGAATCCATATCGTGTTTTGCCATCATTTTAACTGAAGTTACGCCGCCGTTTGCTTTTGCTTTTACTCTAAACATATCTATACCTCTCTTAACCGCCACATCCGCCGATTGTTACTTTAACTTCACTCGATGCTTTATACGCTTTGCCACCCGCAATAACCACAGCAGTTACCATTGATGTTTTGCCCATACGAACTCGTGTAGAAAACTCTGGAACAGCAGTTGCTGAAACATCGAAACTAAACGCCAGTGGATTTGGGTTTTCGTCGATGAAAAGCATTACTTTTTCAGTGTCAGCTATTTTACTTGAGATACTTACAGGAACTACCGCACCGTTTTCAGCGATGGCTGGAGCCTTTAAGTAAACGTCTGCGCTATCTACAGCGTCTCCGTCGAATGAAGCAGACATTGCCCCACTTAGATCTTTTGCATCGAAAGCTGCTTTGTTCCACGCTGCCATAGCGATTCTTGGCATAAATGCACCAAGACCCATGACTGCGCTAGAAACAGCAATTGCTTTAACAACACTTCTTCTAGTCATACTCATAAAATTTTTACCCTTATTTTTAGTTGTAAAACCAATTATATTATAATTAATTGATTTTAAAATAGTATATTAATTATTATTCAAATAAAACAAAATATATATACTATTTAGTTATTAATAGCTTTTTAATAATAAGCTACTAGTATACCATCCCGTGTTAGCCAATCAACTTTTGAAAACTCTCTGATCAAAGGATGAATCTGGTTTTCAGATTCTCTAATATCTTCTCTTCTCTCAACAAAAATATTTCTTTTAATTGTGAAAAGACCAAATAATCTTACATATCCGTAAAAACCTTTCTCATTTGTATCTCGTTTTGTTTCCAAATTTCCGAACCATTTGCTTGTTTTTACGACATGAGTTACAGAAGATAATTCCTCTTCAATCAATTCCTCAGATTCAACAACAAATGTATCATCTTTCTTAATTCCACGATCATTTATTTGATCTTCTTCAATAAATAGACCATCAAGAGAAGGTTCA
>Ga0102948_1000490_pt1 | contig 15543 bp, 10 predicted proteins | sample SalPonA_A_H2O_MG_FD_78211 | JGI IMG/M metagenome (GOLD analysis project Ga0102948, IMG submission 78211) | Water microbial communities from South San Francisco under conditions of wetland restoration - Salt Pond MetaG R2A_A_H2O_MG | ecosystem: Environmental > Aquatic > Non-marine Saline and... | reverse complement strand
CTTTATGACCCAACTGCGGGTAATGTGCGCCTCGGTGGTCGCGACCTGCGTGATGTGAACGTGCAGCAATTGCGACAAGCGGTTGGCATGGTCACCCAAGACGTACAGTTATTTCACGGTTCGGTGCGTGACAATGTGCGTTTTTTCGATGCCACTATTGCAGATGAACGGATTTACCGTGTCCTAGACGAGTTAGGCTTGATACCGTGGCTTGAGAATCTCCCTGCCGGTCTTGACAGCCAGCTCGAGCCAGGTGGCAAAGGTCTATCGGCAGGACAAGCACAACTTTTGGCGTTTGCTCGAGTATTTCTTAAAGACCCTGGACTCGTTATTTTGGATGAACCTTCATCACGCCTTGACCCTGCTACGGAAGCCCTCCTCGAGCACGCTATCGAACGTTTGTTACAAGGTCGTACTGCCATTATCATTGCTCACCGCTTGGACACGATAGCTCGAGCTGACGACGTCGCCATTCTCGCTGATGGCAAGGTCATCGAACAGGGCCAAAGAAAGATACTTGAAGCTCAACCTGACAGTCACTTTGCTCGTCTGCTTGCGAGCCACCACACGCTTGCTTTTTCAGATAACCATAAGCAAGCATGACCACACCCCACATGATCTTATTAACCTAACCTTCTTAACCTAACCTTCTTAGACCAAGTGGCTATTACTCCTCCTTTGCTGATACGCACACGCCTCCGTTATGTGGCAGCACGTAAAACAACGTACCCAACGCTGTTTCGCTATTACGCAAATCAGTTCACAACTTAGCCCAAAACATACTAAAAAACCCTGAGGAAACCATCATGACAACACCTTCCGCAACATCATCCGAAACACCAACATCATTGTTTGACATGAAACACGCCACCTACACCACGCTTGCCTACCTATGGGCACTGTTCACATATAAACCTGTTCGCCTTGCCCTTAACGTTGTGCTATGGACGCTTTTTCACAGTTTACCGCTGCTGTTTGGCATTCTCAGCAAAGCCCTTTTCGACGCCCTAGCAGGCGACACAACCGCAGGTGGTCTAACCCGCTGGTCGCCGTTGGCGTTGGTCGTTGCAATAGCCGCTGTTGACGCAGGTCGCCTGACGACGTTTGCGCTGGGATTAAATACCTGGATTCGTTACTGGCTCGAGATTGAAACCCTGCTTAGGCGTAATATCGTACGTTATTTGCTAATTGCCAAAGGCTCAAGGCACCTGCCCGAATCTTCTGGCGAAGCCGTGAGCCGTATTCGCGATGAGCCCATTGAAGTCGTCGAATATATTGAACGCTGGGTAGATGGTACTGGCGTTGCCATCTTCAGTCTTATGGCGTTTGTAGTCATGGTACGTATTGACCCCCTAATTACGGCAGTGATGGCTATTCCTCTCACTATCATGGTCGTCATCACACAACGATTGACCCCACGCATTCGTCGCTATCGCCAACAATTTCGTCAAGACACCGAAGCTGTGACTGACTTTATCTCGGAGAGCATCACTGCCATGTTGGCAGTCAAAGCTTCAGGACGTGAAGCTGCTATGATTGGTCATTTTGCTACTCTCAACCATATTCGCCGCCGTAGCGCTTTGCGGGATAGTTTGCTGCGGGAGTTATTACGGTTAGGTAACGCTAACATGGGCGTATTAAGCCTTGGGTTAATGCTGTTGTTAATGGCTCGAGCCCTGTCTCAAGAGGCTTTTAGCGTAGGTGATTTTGCTCTTTTCACCGATTACCTTGGTAGATTGAGTTGGAATATGGCGTTCTTTGGGGATGCATTGAGTCAACACAAACGCGCTGGTGTGGCTTTTGAGCGCATGCATGCCCTGTTACAAGATGCCCCTGCCAACGAAACTGTTAAGCGTGACGCTTTACCCCTCAACAAAACACAACCGATTCCAATCGTGCCAACAGATGTCAATGTTTCACGTGAAACACTCGAGCATCTCACAGTGACTGACTTGTGCTACACCTACCCAAATGGCAACCTAGGTATCAAGAATATATCTTTTGTGCTCGAGCGCGGTTCTTTCACGGTCATAACGGGTCGCATTGGTTCAGGTAAAACGACTTTACTGCGCACCTTACTTGGCTTAGTTCCCAAAACGTCCGGCGACATTGCTTGGAACGGCCAGTTAGTCCATGATTCTGCTACCTTTTTCACACCCCCACGCAGTGCTTACACAGCGCAAGTACCTAGGTTATTTAGTGATACCTTGCGCGACAACATCTTACTTACTTACCATCATGCTAGTGATATCCATCTTGACGACACAAATCGCTTAATGGCAGCAAGTCGCTTGGCTGTGCTCGAGCACGATGTGCAACGCCTCGAGCGCGGTTATCACACGATGGTAGGCAGCCGTGGTGTGAAGTTGTCAGGTGGACAAATCCAACGTAGTGCAGCTGCTCGGATGTTTGCTCGTGACAGTGACCTGCTTGTTTTTGACGATGTTTCAAGTGCTCTTGATGTTGCTACTGAAAACCACTTGTGGCAAACACTCTTTACCGAACGTCGCCAAGGCAGCGCCCAAGACGTCACCTGTTTGGTTGTGTCTCATCGCAAAGCAGCACTCGAGCGCGCTGACAATATCCTTGTCATGCAAGCGGGAGAAACCATCGCTTCAGGTAAACTCAAAACGTTACTTGCAACTTGTCAAGAGATGCAATACCTATGGTCAAGCCAAACTTGATATCACCCACTAGCAGTCAATATATAAACAACAATCAATAGCAAAACGAGGGCACATTACCGCCCTCGTTCTTTTTCTTTGTGATGATGTAGACAGGTAACTCGAAGTTGACGCTTGAAACAGTTATACAAATTCTGACTATACACTGCAAAAGAACACTGTAAAAACGCTTACGGATTTTTTTCGTTCCCGCCTGCATCCGTAGCCTTTCCTTTGCTCTCTGTCCAGATTGATTCTTTCGGTAATCAATCGGAATGAGTATTAGAGCATACCAGAGACAGCTTCGCGCTCTTCAAGCAGTTCTGCTTCGCTAGCTTTCATTTTCTCTTGGATGAAGTCACTATTATCCAAGCCTTGCACAATGCTGACCGCACCATCTTTGATGGTAACCGGATATGAGTAGATAATGTCTTCAGAAATACCATAACTACCATCACCAGCAATGCCCATGCTAACCCAGTCACCTTCGGAAGTTCCCATAAACCAATCACGCATGTGGTCAATGGCTGCTGAAGCAGCCGATGCAGCACTTGAAGCACCTCTAGCATTAATAATGGCAGCACCACGTTTTTGCACAGTAGGAATGAACGTTTCTTTATACCAGCTACCGTCGACCAAATCCAAAGCCGCTTTGTCTGCTACGGTTGCTTGGTGAATGTCTGGAACTTGGGTGACCGAGTGATTTCCCCAAATAATCATCTTATTAATGTCAGCGACAGCACTGCCTGTTTTCGTTGCCAACTGACTAATAGCACGATTGTGATCCAAGCGAGTCATAGCACTAAACTGCTCGCGCTTGAGATCAGGGGCATTATTCATAGCAATCATCGCATTGGTGTTAGCTGGGTTGCCCACAACAAGCACTCGCACATCACGAGCAGCATGATCGTTAAGTGCTTTACCCTGAACAGTGAAGATAGCACCATTGGCTTCGAGCAGGTCTTTGCGCTCCATACCTTTGCCACGTGGTCTCGAGCCAACTAACAACGCGACGTTTGCCCCTTCAAAAGCGACTGCCGCATCGTCAGAGGCTTCGATACCATGAAGAAGTGGAAAAGCACCATCATTTAGCTCCATAATGACGCCCTCCAAAGCTTGCATGGCGGGTGTGATTTCTAGTAGTTGTAAAATAATTGGTTGATCTTTACCAAGCATATCGCCTGATGCAATGCGAAAGAGGAGTGCATAGCCAATTTGACCAGCAGCACCTGTGACTGCGACGCGAATGGGTTCTTTCATAATATCCTCCTTGTGTCTTTGTTCTTTGATAGCCTTATTACTTGACAGACTTATTACTTCGTGACGTTAATTACCTTGTTGTCTTATCTCTATTATCTTATTTGCAGAATCCTATTTGCAGGGTTCTATTTACAGGGTCTTGTTGCCTGTGCGTTATCTCAACGTTTTTGCAAGAACGCGCGCTCAGCAACCTAACGACACTGGTTGGCTTGATTGTTATAACAAACTATCACTATAACTGACCACCACAATCGATTCTCATAATGTATACATCGTAACATCTACAACGTTTTGCCGTAGCAGGTCACGCTCAAACACTACCTCAACCATGTTTCACGTGAAACAATCAGCTTACGCTTGATAACCAAAGAACTCGAGCAATCGCTGTAATTCTTCTAGTGAGTGAAAGCGCACCTCAATCTTGCCTTGGTCATAACCTTGAATCGTCACGCGCGCACCAAAAAACCGACTCAGGTCTTCAGCAACCTCGTGATGTGAAGGCTGTTGAGTATTGGGATGTACCGTAGGGGAGACCGCGCCATATCCTTCTGCTTGGTCGATATCAGATGTAGTGTGTTTGCGTTTAGTAGTTATGGCTTTTTCTGTCTCTGCAAACACAGGTTCCACAGCAGGCAAACTCAGGCGTTCGGCTTGGCGCACTGACAAGCCTTGTGTGGTAATTTGTTCGAGCGTCCACTGTTGCCAAGGTTCAGGTTTTGCCAAGATAGCTCGAGCGTGTCCCGCGCTAATATCACCTCGAGCTATCGCCTGCTGAGCACCGTCAGATAAGCGTAGCAACCGCAAACTATTGGCAATTGCACTGCGACTTTTGCCGACACTAGTGGCTACTTCTTCTTGATTCATGCCAAAATCCAGCAGTTGTTTGAACGCTTGCGCCTCTTCTAAAGCATTGAGATTTTCACGTTGCAAGTTTTCAATGATGGCAATCTCGAGGGTCTCTTGGTCATTGAGTTGTCGCGACACAACAGGCACAGTACTCAAACCCGCTTGCGTTGCCGCCCGAAAACGCCGTTCACCCGCCACAATTTCATAGCGCATATGACCGTTGTCATCTTCTGCTAGTGGGCGCACTAATAGCGGTTGTAAAACACCTTTACTAGCAATAGAACGGGTCAACTCAGCAAGCGCCTGCGGATCCATCGTCTTACGTGGTTGATAGGGTGAAACTTGCAAGTGCTCGAGCGCCACCCGTTCAACTTCACGACTATCAACTTTGGGCAGCAGGGCATCAAGCCCCCGCCCTAAACCAGTACGTTTTGGTTTTTTGCTATGTGCTAAGGGATTATCAGTTAGCACGTCGCGGTTAGGCTGGGATTGCTGTGCAGTGGTTTCTTGCTGCTCAGCAGGCTTATTATCTTCATGATCGGCTGGATTATTGGCTGACACGCTGCAACACCTCTTCAGCTAAACGGCGATAGGCTAAAGCACCTTGCGACGTCGGCGCATACGCAAAAATAGGTTGACCATAGGAAGGCGCTTCAGCTAAACGTACATTGCGCGGAATGACCGACTGAAAGACCTGTGACGCAAAATGTTGCCGAACGTTATCTTCAACTTCTTGTGACAACTTGGTGCGCCCGTCAAACATCGTTAAAACAATTCCCAACACACTCAATGTGGGATTCAAGCCACCTTGTACACGATCGATAGTGTCCATCATACTCGCCATGCCCTCGAGCGCATAATACTCCGTCTGTAAAGGCACAATGAGCTGATCGGCTGCCACTAAAGCATTAAGGGTCAGTGCACCTAGTGAGGGCGGTGAATCAATTAACACCAACTCAAAATTAGCACGCACGCCTAGCAGCGCTCGCTTGAGTACATTGAGATCTTCGCTTGTCGCATCTAAGTCTACTGCCGCTGCCGCCAAATCTGCTGATGCCGGCAAAACACTCAAGTTATCAACAGCTGTTGCTGTCACTGCCCGCCGCGCAGGTACATCGCCAACAAGAACATCGTCCATACTGTACTCAGGGTCACGCACACTCAGACCACTGCTCGCATTAGCTTGTGGGTCTAAGTCAATGAGGAGCACGCGCCGTTTTTCTGCCAGCGCAGCCGCTAAATTAACCGCCGTTGTCGTTTTCCCTACACCACCTTTTTGATTGATGATACTTATGATGGGCATGGAATACCTCCTGTCAACGTTAGTGCTACTAGCGTCGCTTGATTATCCAAAGGCGTTTCATGGATGGTCGGCGGTTCGACAACTCCTGTTGCCAAAGCCAGAATTTCTTGTAGGGTAGCCACTTCATCTCGGTAGCTACTGCCTTTACGTGAGAGTAGCGTCACTTGGTCACCGTGCAAATGTTGGGTCATGCAGTAACTATCCAAGAAATGTCCGACAGCTTGTGCTGTCACACAGCGCACTGTCTCACCACGAAAATTGCGCACATCTTCAGCCACCAAGACAACATTAGGTAACGCCAGTTTTGAAAGCACAATCTGTAAAAATGTTGCCCGTTTACGCCTTCTTTCTACTAGAAAAACAGGCACATCAGGACAGACAATAGCGATGGGAATACCCGGCAAGCCTACACCTGAACCAAGATCTAAGAGGCTAGGCGATACCGTCCTGTTTACATCCGCAGCTCTTACGACAACTGGGTCTACTGGAACTGAGTCTACTGGAACTGAGTCTACTGGTACATTTGTAGTGGTGCTCGCAGGATTTACTAATAGGCCGTGCTCGAGAATCATCTCGGCATAAAGCAAACTTTCACGCAATTTATCATCAAGATTAGCCACAGCTCGAGCTGACATCAAATCAAGGCTGCGATGATACATCGTGATTAACTCGCGGTAGCGTTCAAGTTGGGGGAATGCTGAGAGGTCGTAGGTCACCTTGAACAGATTGTTTCACGTGAAACACCAGAAGCTTGTTAGCTGGCTTGATACATTCGCAACTTCTACCGTTTAGGTAACCAAGTGTGTAGGCACACAAAACACACCTACATACCAATCACATTATCTGGTAATCAAGTCTTTAGCAGAAGATTTTATAAACACTGCGTAATACGGGTTTTGACTATACACTGTAAAAACGCCTACGGACTTTTCTCCGTTCCCGCCTGCATCCGTAGCTTTTCCTTCGCTCTCTGTGCGGATTGATTCCTGCGTTAATCAATCGGAATGGGTATTAAGAATCGTATTTTAGCCCCGTTTTTGGACACAACTTGAACGCAATTTGAACGCAACTTGAACACAGTGATGAGGGCAAATGCACAAGAGCAGGATATACACTTAAGAACTATAAAATAGCTTTTGAGGCTTTTTTGCCCTTGCGGTTACCTCGAGCTTTTACGTACACCAGTAACGCCGTCACATCACTATCACGCACACCCCGCAAACGACTAGCTGCACCCAAACTGGCAGGTTGGTGGCGCTCGAGCGCACTGCGCCCTTCAAGCGACAAACTAGGAACAACTGGATAGTCAATATTATTAAGCGCAAGTTGTTCGTAATCGCGGCGGGCTTCTAAATCTTTTTGGGCTCTGTTGATATACGCCTCGTACTTAATGAGAATTTCAACGCGCTTGCGTTCGTCATCGCATAAAAGAGTTACGGCTTGACCAATGTGTGTTTCGATATCGGCATAGTGTGTTTCTGGACGGCACAACATTTTACTGGCAAGCGTGCCCTCAATGCGGGTGGTTTTAAGGCGTTCAGCTTCTGCTAAAATACGCCCTTCACTAGCATGCATGGTCTGCAAACGTTCATCACTAACCAATCCCCAAGCATGTCCTAATGCCATCAAACGTGCATCAGCGTTGTCTTGCCGGTGTAATAAACGGTATTCATTGCGCGAAGTGAGCATACGATAAGGTTCGTCGATACCCCAGCGCACGATGTCATCAAACAACACACCCATATAACCTTGGTCGCGGCGAATGCTGACAGGTTCTTGTTGTGCTGCGAAACGTGCTGCGTTCACACCGGCAATAAACCCTTGGGCAGCGGCTTCTTCGTAACCACTGGTGCCGTTAATCTGCCCGGCACTAAATAGACCAGGAAGCTTTTTAGACATCAATGTGATATCGAGTTGGGTCGGGTCAATGGCGTCGTATTCAACAGCATAGGCATAACGTTGAATGACTGCTTGTTCGAAACCAGGCAGGGTGCGCACCATATCGTCTTGCAAGATAGGCGGCATGGAGCTCGAGAAACCTTGCAAATACACTTCACTGGTTTCGATGCCATCAGGCTCAACAAACAAAAGATGCCTGTCTTTATCGGCAAAACGCACCACTTTGTCTTCAATAGACGGGCAGTAACGGGGTCCTTGACCTTCAATAGCACCACCATACATAGCCGAGTGCTCGAGGTTGGCTTCAATTAACGCATGTGTTTGCGGTGTGGTGTGAGTAAGCCACGTGGGGCAACTGTTCATCTTAGAGCCCGGATTGCCTGTAAACGAACTCACGGGGTCGTCAGCAGGAACAATCTCGAGCTGCTCAAAATCTACAGAATCCGAACGAATACGCGGCGGTGTACCCGTTTTGAAGCGCCGCAAGTCATGTCCTGTTGCTCGCAAACTACTTGACAGATGCCGTGCAGGGGCTTCACCTTGTCTGCCTGCCGCCCGCTGTTGTTTACCGTACCAGACAACGCCAGCCAAAAACGTACCTGTACAAAGCACCACGCTCGAGCCAAGCAAGCGCCTACCATCACTGAGTGTGACCCCAGTGAGCACCTGACCATGAGGCGTTTTACCAGCCTCTGCGCCAGTCGCTTCATCAGTATCAAGGGCAGCAACTTCTGCTCGCACAATGGTAATACCAGATGTAGCTTCAATCAAATCTCGAGCAGCACTCGCATAACCGTCTCGTTCGTTTTGCACCCGCAATGACTGCACTGCAGGTCCTTTACTAGCATTCAACGTACGAGCGTGAATCGCTGTCTGATCGGCGAGTCGACCCATCACCCCACCAAGTGCTACTAGTTCAAACACCAATTGCGATTTTCCCGGCCCACCAATCGCAGGATTACAAGGCATCACCCCAATTTTGTCTGGATTAGGTAGCGTCAAGGCCACCTTCGCCCCCAATTGGGCGGCAGCATGTGCTGCTTCGATACCAGCATGCCCACCACCAACAACAATCACATCAAATTTTGTTTGCATCAATTCAACCTCATATTCATTATTAAATAAAATTTGGACAATTACTATTTAAAGTATAATTTTTATATATTTTTAATATAACCAACGAACCATGTGTCAATATTTGACGCAGAAATTAAGAGGCACAAAAATAGATTTGGTACACTACCCAACCCAAAAACGGCTCTGACCACTTGTGCATTACTTAATCCTATAACGTTATGATTCATCTGTAGCGTTATCACGTTTGTGGCGTTATCAATTTTGCGTGCTAATGGCTTGCTACTTAATAACACTCGACATCGTTCAATAACACTCAACATCAACATGACCTCACTCATCATAGCGAACAGATAGTGACAAATGCAGCACAACAGCACACGTTCACCGACCTACGCCACAAACGTTGTTATACCCATTCCAATTGATTCCTGAAGGAATTAATTCGCGCAGGGCGCGTAGGAAGAGCTACGGATACAGGCGAGAACGGAAGAAAGTCTGTAGGACTTTTTGAAGTGTTTAGTTGGAATCCGTATTAGCCGTTATACACGTCTGACACACCTCCTTAGCATAGGAATTTTCATGGTGTGTTACAGGGTCAAATCGTTACACTTAAAAAGAAGAAACACGTTTAGCAAGTCGATTCAGAACGTTGGTTTATTTTATAAAAATTTTTATAATCGAATATAATTTACTATCAAAAAGCACTGTCAACGTGTCACGGTGTTGCTTTTCTGTTATAACCTAACATCGTTGTGGGTGAGCAAGGCTTCTAACAAGACACGAATGTCGTGCCCCTACATGAAACCGTAGCGTATAATCGCCATCTCAAATCGAAGCACGCCTGACGTGTGGTGATGTTGCTAGCTAACGCGACACGCACCAAATTACAACACGTACCAAATTAAAGTATCAATATAAATCGTTTATATTTTCAAGTTATCTAGATTTGTTGCAAAATCAACACTACACGTGATGGTGTAGGGCAAACACCGGTATATAAGATAACTGCAGTTACATGAGGTCAATCGAGGTAGTGAGCATGCAACAACGCGACGAAGCCATTTGGGAAGATTTGTTGGAGTTTGTTAAAGACAAAATCCCCGAGTTCGAGTTTCAAACATGGTTCAAACAGGTGCGTCCGCTGGGGGTGCAAGACGGCAGTTTTATGATTGGCGTTGCCCATTCGTTTGCCAGAGACTGGCTCAAAAACAACTACAGTGAAGTGCTCGAGCAAGCCCTGCGTGACCTTGGTGCGTCTTCACCTAAAGTCGGTTTTCAGGTTGTACCCTTTCCCACCGTCGAACAGCAAGATATCTTCAGTAAACCCAGAACCCCCACCCCAACAGAACCCGATACTCACCGCAAAGCCGTACTCAACCCCAAGTATGTCTTTGTAAACTTCGTAGTTGGTCCTAACAACAACTTGGCACATGCTGCTGCTCTCGCTATCGGTGAAGCACCTGGCAGAGCCTACAATCCACTTTTTATATACGGTGATTCTGGTTTGGGCAAAACCCACCTCATGCACGCCGTTGGTCACGCAGTCGCACAGCGTTTCCCCCATTTACACATTGACTATGTCACTACTGAAACGTTCACGAACGAACTCATCAACGCCATTCGCGAAGACAAAATGATGGCGTTTCGTGACCGCTACCGTAGTATTGACTTACTGTTGATTGACGATGTGCAGTTTATTGCTGGCAAAGAACGCACGCAAGAAGAATTTTTCCATACGTTTAATGCCCTTTATGAATCAGGTAAGCAAATTATTTTATCTTCCGATAGACCGCCCAAAGATATTCCTACGCTCGAGAACCGCCTTCGCAGCCGCTTTGAGTGGGGTTTAATCACTGATATTCAAGCACCTGAGTTTGAAACGCGTTTGGCAATTTTGCGCCTCAATGCTGAATATCGTGGTGTTGAAATTGCCCTCGATGTTATCGAATATATTGCTATGCAAGTTACATCAAATATTCGCGAGCTAGAAGGTGCACTGGTGCGGTTAATCATCTATGCCAGTATGAACCAAGTCGGTATCACCCGACAGACCGCTGTCAAAGCCCTTTCAGACGTGTTTGCGCCTAGCGATTTGGAGTTGAGCATGGAGGATATCCTACGGGCAACAGCACGACACTTTGAAGTCAACACCAGCGACCTACTAGGTAAAGGACGGCGGCACGAGTTAGTCGTTCCTCGGCAGGTAGCCATGTATTTGATGCGTGACTTGACTGAACACTCGTTTCCAGAAATTGGTCAGTTTTTTTCAGGGCGCGATCATTCGACGGTGATGTATGCCGTACAAAAGGTCACTGAACAAGTCGAAAACAACGACGACCTGCGCTTGAGCATCCGCCATGTTAAAGAAAGTCTTTTTTAATGATATTTTTTATATTCAAAAATAAAACCGTGAAATATACAAAAAGAACAATATGCCAACCATGTAACATTGCTTCTCATAAACCTCTTTTTTTCTCATGTTTTACATAAACTTCTCATCACTCCCTGTGGATAACCCTGTGGATAACCTGTGGATAACCTGTGGATAACCTGTGGATAAGTCTCGAGTTATCCACAAGTGTCTACCCCCTGTGGATAGCTGTGGATAACTCGGGGGGGTTATCCACAGGAAAAGCCGAGTTATCCACATTTTTATCCACAGGCACTTTGTGTCCTAGACAAGCCAAACAATAGTTATCCACATTTTCCACAGCCCCTACTATAGAGACTTTTCCCCACACAAATTGATCAGGTTTTTTTTCACCCCTGTTAAAGAAAGCGAGCCAATATGAGAATCCACCTTCCTAAGAAACACCTAGCTGATGTTTTGAGTCAGGTTGAAAGGGTTGTCCCAACCCGTAGTAGTACCCCTGGGTTACATCTTGTGCATCTTTACAACCGTGACAATCAACAACTGGTATTTCAGGGCAGTAACATGGACATCGACATTGAAGCCATCTTGAATGCAGACATTGAAGCCAGTGATGTTGACCATTTTTCGGTGCCGGCACAAGTCTTTGGACAAATCGTGCGTGCTCTGCCTGGTGAGCTGGTTGAACTGTCACTTGACGACAATGAATTGAATATCAGCTCGGGCAGTTTTGCGACCAGTTTGCAACTGGCTGACGCGTCTACCTCACCGAGTTTGGACTTCCCTGACGACTATCAGGGCACAATCAGCAGCAGTATCTTGGCGAGTGCGTTTAGTCATGTGCGTTACGCGACGGCGGTAGCTGAATATCAGGCGATTTTTCGGGGTGTGAAGTTGGAACTCTCTGACAATCACACTCGAGCCATTGCCACAGATGGTTTTCGTTTGGCGTATTACCACATTGAAACGAGTAGCGGCATGGACGCCAACGTGGTCATTCCTGCTAAAGCCGTCGATGAAATGACCCGTTTACTTGCCGAAGGTGACGTGCAGTTGCATGTTGCTGATAACCAACTATCACTGGCAACAGGCGCATACAAACTCAACGTCAAATTGATGGAAGGCACGTTTCCAGACTATGAACGGGTGATTCCGGCTGATTTTATCGTCAGCATGCTCATCGATAGCAAGCAGCTGACGGAGACCGTCAAACGAGTAGCATTAATGGCCGATCAAAACGCCAACAACCGGGTGGATTTGTTTCTCAAAGATGGAACATTGCAAATCACTGCCGAAGGCGGTTACGGACATTCCCAAGAAGCCCTCGAGGTATCGCAAGAAGGCAGCGAATCACAAATTGCCCTTGCTTACAACGCTGCTTACTTGATTGACGCGTTGGCCACGGTGTCAGGTGATATGCGGGTGTCGTTTTCAGGCACGACCAGCCCTAGTTTGCTAACCAGCTTGCAAGACCCTAGTTACTTGGCGATGGTTGTGCCGTTACGTACTAGCTAAGCAGCCATGAGCCAACCAGCCATGAGCTAACCAGCTAAGCAGCCATGAGCCAAGGTAGTCAGCCAAGGTAGTGACGTGAAACCATGACGCAAATAAGGTATACCTAAGTGATATGGGCTGACAGCGTGTGCTGTTCAGTCGTTAAATCAAGTAGACCTGTCGTCGCTGCGCGTGCTGCATGAATATGTTGATTAAGCGCGTGGGCGGCGTGTGAGTCACGTCATCATGGAGGTAGATTGTGACGTTAATTGAAACGATTACTGGTTTAGAAATTTTAGATTCAAGGGGTAACCCTACGGTTAGTGCGACGGTACGTTTAGAAAGTGGTATTGAAGCCAGTGCAGCCGTGCCTTCAGGGGCGTCAACGGGTATGCACGAAGCGGTGGAGTTGCGTGATGGCGGCGAGCGCTACATGGGTAAAGGCGTGCAAAATGCCGTTGCTAACCTCAACGATAAGATTGCACCTGCCTTAGAAGGTATGGACGCCCTCGAGCAAGTTGCCATTGACCGCGCCATGATTGACCTCGATGGTAGCGATAATAAAGGCAATTTAGGGGCAAACGCCATGTTAGCGGTGTCGCTAGCAACCGCTAGGGCGTCTTCCTTGGCACTCGATATTCCCTTGTATCGCTATTTGGGTGGCAGCAACGGCGTGACGTTACCGGTGCCGATGATGAACGTTATCAATGGTGGCGAACACGCAGATAACAACGTAGACATGCAAGAATTTATGCTTGCTCCGGTGGGTTTTGACAGTTTCAAAGAAGCCCTACGCGCTGGGGTAGAAACCTTCCATCACCTCAAAAAGGTGCTTGCTAAACGCGGCTACAACACCGCAGTAGGCGATGAAGGCGGTTTTGCGCCAGATTTGAAGTCTAATCAAGAAGCCATTGAAGTGCTCTTAGAAGCCATGAGTAACGCCGGTTACACCCCCGGTGAAGACATCTGCATTGCGCTTGACCCAGCGTCAACAGAGTTTTTTGAAGACGGCAAGTATCACCTCAAAGCCGAGAACAAAGTACTTAGCTCGAGCCAAATGATTGACTACTGGCGCGAGTGGGTCGATAACTACCCGATTGTTTCCATTGAAGACGGCCTCGCCGAAGATGACTGGGCTGCATGGGCAGACTTGACGAGTGCTGTGGGTGCTAAGTGTCAATTAGTCGGTGATGACTTGTTTGTGACCAACACCAAACGCTTACAGCGTGGCATCACCGAACACGTTGGCAACGCTATTTTAGTCAAAGTCAACCAAATTGGTACGTTGTCGGAAGCCATGGACGCCATTGAACTCGCCAAGAGTGCTGGTTACCGCAACATGATTAGCCACCGCAGTGGTGAAACTGAAGATAGCTTCATTGCTGATTTGGCTGTGGCCACCAATGCAGGGCAAATCAAGACTGGTTCAGCGAGCCGTAGTGACCGTTTGGCCAAGTACAACCGTTTGCTCACTATCGAAGCCCAACTAGGCGCAAGTGCCAGATTCTTAGGGAAGCGGGCGTTTGCGAGTCGTGCATCGTGAAAAGGCTGCGGCGTACCAAAATCGTCGCTACCTTAGGGCCGGCCAGTAGCAGCCCCGAGATGATCGAAAAGTTGATTCATGCTGGTGTGAACGTATTCCGGCTCAACTTTTCACACGGTAGTCGTGATGTACACCGTGACAACGTCGGTAAGATTCGCGAAATTAGCGACAGACTCAATCAGCCGATTGCTATCTTGCAGGATTTGCAAGGTCCCAAAATTCGCACAGCAACGTTTGCCGAGGGCAAAATTACCCTCGAGGAAGGGCAAACCTTTCGGCTCACTTGCAATGACGACAGCCCAGGTGATGAAACTCGAGTGGGTGTTACCTACACTAACTTGTGTAGCGACGTGGCCGAAGGCGATTCGCTGCTACTCGATGATGGTCGTTTAGCGCTTAAAGTCAAGAGTATTCAAGATGACACCATCGTTACTATTGTTACTTTGGGTGGCGTGCTTTCTAACAACAAAGGTATTAACATCCCCGAAGCCGAACTGAGCATTCCGGCGCTCACCGACAAAGACGTCGAGGACTTGCGTTTTGGCGTCGAGCTCGATGTTGATTGGGTCGCCATGAGTTTTGTGCGCAGCCGCGACGACATTTTGATTGCCCGCCATCATCTGGCACAAGCGGGTTCCAACGCCAAGCTCATGGCTAAAATTGAAAAACCGGGGGCAGTAGAGCGCTTTGAAGAGGTTTTGCGTGAAGTAGATGGCATCATGGTAGCCAGGGGAGACCTCGGTGTTGAAATGCCGCCTGAACGCGTGCCTATTATTCAAAAACGCCTCATTAACGCGTGTATTGAAGCAGGTAAGCCAGTCGTGACAGCCACGCAGATGCTCGAGTCAATGATTACCAACCCACGTCCGACCCGTGCTGAAGCTAGTGACGTTGCCAACGCCATTTATGACGGTACTGATGCAGTCATGTTATCTGCCGAAACGGCCGTAGGTGAATACCCCGAAGAAACCGTTAGGATTATGGGGCGCATTGCCCTGTCCGTCGAAGGTGACCCGCAATACCGCGATGATATTCAGCAGCGCTTTCCCAAACCTGATGAGACGATTGCTGATTCGGTGTCGTTGGG
>Ga0102948_1000487_pt1 | contig 15573 bp, 11 predicted proteins | sample SalPonA_A_H2O_MG_FD_78211 | JGI IMG/M metagenome (GOLD analysis project Ga0102948, IMG submission 78211) | Water microbial communities from South San Francisco under conditions of wetland restoration - Salt Pond MetaG R2A_A_H2O_MG | ecosystem: Environmental > Aquatic > Non-marine Saline and... | reverse complement strand
CGCCGTCCGAACTCGCAGGGCGATCCCTACAAGATCGTCTCCCGCGTGCAGCAGACGGTCATGGAAGTCGAATCCGGTCTCTAAGGATTCCCGAACTTCTCTATCCTCTATCCAAGCAAGCGCCGCTCAAGAGAGCGGCGCTTTTTTTTGTTCCTGAATTCTCACCCACCCGAGCGATCGCGGAGTGCGACTCGGATTTCTCTGTAAAGATTCTTCAGCTCCGGCATTTCCACATCCTTCGACTGGCCCCGCCGCAGCGGTTCGCCCCAGATCGCTTCCAGCTCCACAGGTCGCCCCTCGACGAAGTCGATGAGGGAGGAGGGTTGGTAAGCCCCCATCTTTTCCGTTACTTCGAATTGCCCGTCGAGAAATTCATCCGGGATGACATGACCGAAGACGGATGCCGCCGTGCGGACTTCTTCCATTAAAACGCGTGCCCGTTTCTTCAGAGCAGGATCGGCCAAAATTTGGTCGCAGGTCAGAGAACCTGCGGCGATCGAAAGACCATTGAACGGCACGTTCCAGCAGAGTTTCCGCCAGAGTGCGCCATCAAGCGATTCGGCAAAAAAGGTCTTCACTCCGGATTGGCGGAAGGCGTCGACTGCGCCCTGAGCTTCTTCCGGCCATCGATCTCCGAGCGAGCCGATTTCCACGCGGCCCCGGTGGTAGTTCTCGACCACGCCGGGCGCGACACGATTCACACAGACGAAACAAAGTCCGGAGAGAATCGGATTATCCGGAAAATGACGGGCGTAGAACTCGGCATTTCCCTTCCCGTTTTGAAGGGTCAGGAGAATGGTCCGGCCGGGTTCGACCAGGGGGCGGATCGACTCAACGAGCTCCGCGTTGACCGTCGACTTCGCCGCAATCAGCACACTATCCACCGGGCCGATCCGAGAGGCCTCCGTCGCAATCGAGGCCGGACGAACCGAGGTTTCATCGAAAACCTCTCCACTCTGCGGATGGACGTGGGAAAATATAAGGCCTTCCGCTTTTAGCGCGGCCGCGTCGCTCCGCGCCAAAACATGCAGCATTTGCCCCGCCGCCGCAAGCAGGCCGCCGTAGTAGAGGCCTACCGCTCCCGGGCCGACCAGCGCCCACGATTTCTCCTTGAGCGGCTCCATTAGTATTTGTGCACCCTCGTATCGGCGGGCGCATTGAGTTGACCCGGAAAATCCAGTGTAAAGTGAAGACCGCGGCTCTCTTTACGCTGAAGTGCGCAGTCGATGACCAGTTGGGCCACCAGGATCATGTTGCGTAGCTCCAACAGACTCTCGTCCACCTTGAAGTTCCAGTAGTATTCGTTGATCTCGCGCTCCAACGTCTGGATCCGGTTGTGCGCGCGCTCCAACCGTTTCGTGCTGCGAACGATGCCGACGTAGTCCCACATGGTGCGCTTTACCTCGTCCCAGTTGTGCAGCAGGACAACCCGCTCGTCCGAGTCCCGCACGTCGCCGTCTATCCAGCCGGTTAGATTGATCTTTGACTGGCCGAAGCCGTCACTGTAGCGAAGCACTGATGCCGCGCCACGATTGGCCATAACCACTGCTTCCAGCAGCGAATTACTCGCCAGACGATTTGCGCCGTGGAGTCCGGTGCAGGCCACCTCACCACAGGCATAGAGGCCGGCGAGCGAGGTTTCGCCGTTCAAATTCGTTTTTACGCCACCACAAAGGTAGTGAGCCGCCGGAACTACCGGGATCATGTCCTTTTCCAGAGAGAGACCCTGCCGCGCACAATACTCATAGATGTTCGGGAAGCGCTCATGCAGGGTCTTGAGCCCGACTCCCCGTGTATCCAGCCAGACGTGCCGGGCACCGGACTTCTTCATTTCCGAGTCAATCGCACGGGCAACAATGTCCCTGGGTGCGAGATCTTTGCGCGCATCGTAATCGCCCATGAAAGGGTGGCCGTCGAGATTTCGCAAAATGGCCCCCTCTCCCCGCACCGCCTCGCTGATGAGGAAACGCTCCGACTCGCGCGAATAGAAGGCGGTCGGGTGAAATTGGATAAACTCCATGTTGCGCACCTCGACCCCGGCACGATAGGCCATCGCGATGCCGTCACCCGTCGCGATAAAGGGATTTGTCGTGTATTGATAGACCTGGCCGATCCCACCGGTTGCCAGCATGACAGCGCCCGCCTCAAAGGTCTCGACTCGCCCGGTATTTGTATCGAGTGCATAGAGGCCTAGCACGCGGTTCGGGCCCGGCGCAGCCTGCCCAAGTTGGCGGAGCTTTTGAGAGGTGATCAGCTCGACCGCGAAGTGATGCTCCAGCGTCTCGATCCGGCCTGAAGTCGCGACGGCATGCAGGAGAGCTTCCTCAATGGCCTTTCCCGTGACATCTTTTACATGCAGGATGCGGCGCTTCGAATGCCCGCCCTCCTTACCGAGGGAGACGCGGCCGTCTTCCAACTGCGAAAAGCCCACGCCCCGCCGCACCAGTTCGTCGATGCTCGCGGGACCATCGCGAAGGATCTCACGGACAGCCGACTCATCGCAGAGCCCGTCGCCCGCCTTCAGCGTATCCAATACGTGCATCTCCACATCATCGGTCTGCGAGGTAACTGCTGCGATGCCACCCTGCGCATAGTTGGTGTTGGATTCAGCCGAATCCTTTTTCGTAATGATCGCGACGCGGCGCCCGGCCTCAGCCACTTTCAAGGCAAAACTCAAGCCGGCAATGCCACTGCCAACCACAATAACATCGTAAGACCGGGGCATTCGTCAGAGTTCGATATTGTCGATCAAGCGGGTCTGGTCGACCCAGGCAGCAACAGTTATGAGCTGCTGACCGGGGATGATCTCCGAGGCCGGCTCCATCGTGTTCTTATCGACCACGTGTGCGTAAATCAATCGCACCCGCCGGTGTTGCATCAGATGGTGCGTGATTTCAGCAACCACCCGGTCGACACTTCTCGTGCCGTTGTCTACCATCTCGCAGGCGACCTTTAGAGCCTTCGAGATGCTGACTGCCTCCGCCCGCTGGACATCCGAGAGGTAGCTGTTTCGTGAGCTGAGTGCGAGTCCGTCCGATTCGCGAACGGTGGGGCCGATGGCGATTTCGGTCGGCAGATTCAGATCCGCCACCATTTTTCTGATAACCGCACACTGCTGGGCATCTTTCTGGCCGAATACCGCGATGTCGGGCCGCGCGATATTGAAAAGTTTCAGACAGACGGTCGTCACACCCCGAAAATGATGCGGCCGGGAAACCCCACAAAGACCCGCGCTGATCTTTTCCTCTTCCACAAAAGTCGAATACCCCTCCGGATACATCTCGTTAACGCTGGGGTTGAAAACGATATCGGCACCGCGCGCTTCGCATTTTTCGAGATCGGCCTCGAGGACCCGCGGGTATTGATTAAAATCCTCACTCGGCCCAAATTGGGCCGGATTGACAAAGATCGAAACAATCACCTTGTCCGCCCTTTCCTTAGCGATATCGATCAAGGTCAGATGCCCCTCATGGAGGCTACCCATGGTCGGGACCAAAGCGAGGAGCTCTCCTTTCGAACGAAGGCCGATCGAAGCAGATTGCATTTGATTGATCGATTGAATCGTCTGCATAAACTTGAAACTTTCCTTGTTAAAGTTCGGTATCTTATACCACAATCATAAACATTACCAGATTCAACGAGAGTTTGCGGACTCACAACCATCCGAATTCTATTATCAGACATCCAGAAAAAAACATGAGCGATCCCTATATACAGGAACTCTTCGCCGAACGCATCGGCGGGAATCAATACGGCAAATCCACCGCCATCTATAAATTCGAGAAAATCAAGCGTGCCAAAAAAGCCGCGCGGGAAGCCAAGCCGGACATCGACCTGATTGATATGGGCGTAGGCGAGCCCGACGAAATGGCCTTTCCCATCGTGGTCGAAGCCCTTCAGTCTGAAGCAGCCAAGCCGGAGAACCGGGGCTACGCCGACAACGGGGGCGAGGATTTCAAAGAAGCTGCGGCCAAATACATGGCCGAGGTATTCGGTGTCTCCGACATCGATCCGAAGACGGACGTGCTCCACTCCATCGGTTCGAAGACAGCGCTGAACATGATCCCGGCCTGCTTCATCAACCCCGGCGACTACGTCCTGATGACGGTCCCCGGCTACCCCGTGCTCGGCACGCACGCAAAGTATTACGGCGGTGAGGTCTACAACATGCCGCTCACGGCGGAGAACGTTTTCCTGCCCGACCTCAAATCCGTCCCGTCCGATGTCCTCGCCAAGGCGAAAATCCTCGTCCTCAACTACCCGAATAATCCGACAGGTGCCTCTGCGACCCTCCGGTTTTTCGAGGAAGCGGTCGCTTTCGCCAAAGCAAATGACTTGATTATCGTGCAGGACGCAGCCTACGCCTCGCTCATTTTCGAGGGCGCCCCCGTTTCGATCTTCCAGGTGCCGGGAGCAAAAGACGTCGCAATTGAGCTGCACTCTCTCTCGAAGAGTTACAACATGACGGGCTGGCGGATCGGCTTCGTCGTCGGGAATCCCCTCATCGTAAAAGCCTACGGCGACATGAAGGACAACTCCGACTCGGGCCAATTTCTCGCTATTCAGAAGGCCGGTGCCGTCGCGCTCGCCAACCCGAAGATTACCGAGGAAATCGCAGCGAAATACTCCCGGCGCATGGACCTGCTGGTCGATGCACTGCGGCAAAACGGCTTCGAAGCCACCAAGCCGAAAGGCAGCTTTTTCCTCTACGTTGCCGCGCCCAAGTCCGCCACCATCGACGGGGAAACCACCGAGTTTGCCTCCGGCGAGGCCTTCAGCCAGTGGCTCATCACAAACGAGCTTATCAGCACTGTTCCGTGGGATGACTGCGGCAGCTTCGTGCGCTTCTCCGTGACCTTTGCCGCGAAGGGTGAAGAAGCTGAAAAAGCAATTGCCGCTGAGATCGGAGCCCGCCTGTCGAAATACGCTTTCAGCTTTTAAAGCCGCAAAACCTGAAAACTTTCCAATCAAAAAGACCGCCCAGCTCGGGCGGTCTTTTTTTGCCATAAGACACGAAGATTCGAACTATGGATTCAAACCCGCCGAGAAGCGAAAGAAGAACGCTCCCTCACCCTCAAAGATATTAGAAGGTATCGTTATCTGAACATTCTGCAGGGACCCATTCGGCGTAATCTGGAAGTCAACCCCATCAACCGTTCCGCTGGTTTCAGGCATCATGATCCGGCGGCTCGCCCAGGGATCCAGAACACCAAGATCGCGACTGACCTCAACGGCCAGCCAGGCCTGCCTGCGAAAATCGGGGGAGAGGCTTTGTAAATCAACGATGACCTGATTCGTCCCAAAAGAAAAGACCGGCTGCGACGCCACGGCCTGATCTTCGGCGATGTTGGCACCGAACAACCACGCCAGACCGTCTGCAAGGCCGTCCCCATTTGCGTCGGCATCAAAGGAGGACACATCGAGCTTCTGATCAAAATTCAATACCGGTAGCATCACGGCAGCCGCTGCATAGCCGATGCTCTGTTGCCCCTCCGCATCGAAGTGGATCGGGTCTCCAAACGTCACACTAAACCCATCGGTATCGAGGAGAAAGGCCCGGTCGTCCATCGATGCAATGGTCTCCTGCGCCGCACGAACCGTCTGGACGGGGACGGAGGTCTCCACGTTAAACTGCGAATCCGAGAGGCGGCTTATGAAAAACGGTAGATCCGAACGGTAGGTCTCTCGAATATCCGCGATGAAAGTGGTGAGATTTCCCTCATACTCTTCGTGGTAGCCCCTGTTTGCATCTGCTTCCCCTTGAATCCAGAGCATGGCGACGATCTCGATCGAAGCACCTGGATAGGCCGCGGCCAGCGCGGTTAGCCCTTCTGCCGCGTTCACTTGAAAGTCTTGATAGAGAGGACCGTCACCCGCTGTTGTGGCATCGCCGCCGGCTTTCCATTGCTCGTAAAGATTAGTGCCGCCCACCGCATATTTGACAATGGCAATTCTCTCCGGTGTGTCCGCGGTGAGGGACTTTGCAAGCGAATGACCAAGCGTTATCTCCGAACCAAAGCTCGGGTCTACCTTGCGCGGACTCAGATCAGTATATAGACGATCGTAGAGATCCACCGTCAATTGAGGGCCCTGAAAGTTAATCGGACTCTTTGGCAAATCGGCTTTTACGCCGTAGCCGACCGCATTGGATTGTCCACCGAGTAGGATAACGTGAACCCGAGTGATATCAGAGTCAGCCACTTGCACGGAGTAATTGTTGCAGCTCGATATTGAAGGCGAAGTGAGCAGTGCGTTGCCGCTCATGTCGCGAAGATCGGCATCGGGGCCCACTTCCATTTCAACCGTTCCCAGCGAATTGACCACGACAGGCAGGCTGAATGCGCCGATTCCACCCGCCACCGGTTCACCAATGGTTACATCCGCCGAGCCCGCGTTTCTAAAATCCATCGATTGAACGGTCGAAACATCCATCGTTTCACTGAATTGCAAGCTATAGGTGATGGTGGAACCAACGGTGACCGAGCCACCTCCAAGATCACCTGAAAAATTCCGGGAGATCAGTAAGGGCGATGTATGATCGGCGTTTACCGAAATCAGCGTATCGTCAACGAAGGCCAACCCGGTATCCAGTGGCTCTCCAAAACTATCGGTTAGCATGGCGCCTGCATTTAATTGCAAACGCAGCTCTCCGGTCGAAGTTGGCAGCACCGTGACCCGAAAGACCCCCGGGGAAACCGGATCGACGCTCAGCACCGTGATCGCCGCATCGCCCGCATTCGAAAAATCAACCGTTTCAACTGTGTAGGGGTCCATCCGCTTCGAAAAATCGACCGAAAAAGTGATCGGCTGGTAGACGTCCACCCCGGCGGCAGTTGCTTCATCCTCGATACCCAAGAGCATGGGCGCGCCGGCAGGCTCTGCCACCAGCACCGTGCCAAGCCACAGAGTCGGGTTCGATACGCTCATGCTGTAGCTCAGACTCTGAAGACTCGCACTGTTGTTGATATCGACCCCGCTTACCCACCAGGTGATGTGTTTATCCGGAGCCTGAACGACGACCGAACTCACGGTTTCGACGCCATCGGACAGCGACACCTCGATCTGAGGGTTCGAATACTTCGTGGCCGGCGCATAGATAAAATAGAGCGTTCCTTTATCCAGACCTGAAATATCCACCGTGCCCGAGACCTCGGAATTGGTTGCGATGGCACGAACACCGGCCTCCGGGCCGATGGTGCCACCCTGACCATAATCGTGTGGATTGCTCCAGTCGGCAAGCGGATCCGTATCCGTGTAAAGCCGCGAACCGACGTAGTTTTCGACCGGATGACCCAAGGCAGTCTGCTCGGAGGAGAGCCCGCCGCTTGTCAGGGTTGATTGAAAATTATTCACGGAATCCGCACTGGCAAAACGGTAATCCAACACCTGACCGGGCACGGTCGCGTCAATCGCCTCCTCAGCCGGCAACTGACCGGCCAGACTCGCGTAGCGAAAGATACCCCCAAAAACAGAGAGATTAAAACTCATGTCTTCAATCCTTGAATAGGAGCCGCTGGCCACAGCCCGGGATTGGGTGAGCGTGAGCGGCGATTGGGTCACCCAGACGGTGGTGTATCCGGGATGGACCTCGTTAAAATCAACACAAAGAATTGAGTTGCCGCTCTTCCACTGAAACTCGGGCGTCGCATTAAACCGATTCGGCACACCTCCTGCGATCGAGATCCTGCCTTCGTCCACAAATTCCTGAATCTTGCTGACTAGATTACCCTTCCATAAGAGAAGCCCCTCTTCCAAATAAAGATGGGCGTCGTCATAGAGTTGCATCGCACCCAAATAAGATCCCTCAACCTGCAGCGTGCCACCAAGAAGATTGATCGTAGCTGCGCCCGCATCGCTGAAGTTGGCATTCTCCATCAAAACAGTAGGCGTTATAACCTGCCCGGAAACAATAGTTACCAATCCGTCTCCGCTTGAGTCCGGCCGCCCGATCACGAGGCTCCCCGTACCGTCGATCTCAATAAATCCCCCGTCCACGTTCAATATCCCCGTGCCACTGGATCCGATGTTTAAATTACTGTTCCTCTGGAATAAGTAACCGCCATTCACGTTCATTCGACCTTCCACGTTGTTCAGACCACCCAATGTGGAGGGTCCATGGACAGTTATCGAACCGTTGTTCAGGTCACAGATCCCCAAGCGATCCGAGCCAAATAGACCGAGTCTAAACTCTCCGCCGACCTGCAGATCTCCCCCATCCAACTGCAGATGACCGACTCCGTTCAGGCCGGCACCGCCCATGACAACGTCGCCGGCGACCTCCATCCGGGCACCGGGCAAAAACTGAACGCTCGCGGTTCCGGCATGGGAGACGCTGAGACTTCCCGCGTAAGCGGTGGAATTAACGAGAAGATTACCTGCTACGCTTTCGTGTCGAACATTATCCAATGGGCGCGGAGCCTCAGCGAGACTCCAGTTCTGGGCATTTTCCCAGGCCCCATCCCCGGCCCCATTATTGAAACGATTATCCTGCTCCACCGGACTCTCAAACTGCAGGCCTGAAACATATTCATTTGTCATGAAAAAGGCCGGGTCGTCGAGCACGACGCCACCAAAACTTACGTTGTCGAAAACAAAATCGCGGAGCTTAGCGTCAGCGGTTCCGGTTAGGGTCTCCGGGTAGCCCAGAATGGAGGTCCCGGGAATCGAGATGTTTTCAAACCGAATCCCGATCAGGTCTCCCGGTCCGCGGATCTGGTTCCTTAAAGGGTCGGAAGAGTGGATGAATGCACTCTGCATCAGGAAGGCGGCGCGGTTCATGTATCTCTCCCATACTCTGATATTACGAATCGTAACCGCTGAATCCTCTTCCCCTTCACCTTCGCCCCGAAGATTGAAAATCCCACCGCCATAGGAAGTGTCCCCGCCCATGAATACTGAGCGGCTGTAGAGAACGTCACAATCCTCAACCAGAACTTCCGGATTTTCAATCCGGCCAACATTCGAGAAAACAAAAGCACTGCCGTTAACATCATTCCAGAACTGGCAGCGACGTATCGCTATCCCTCCGACATAAATAGAGTCATCTGCCGTTCGGAAAAAACAATCTTCAATCAGCCCGTTTTGAAACGCATGCGTTCCGTCTCCATTACCCCTCCAGGAAAACACCTTTACCCAACGCGTCTTGGTCGGGGCATCAGGATTGAAAGCGCTCGACATCAGCAATGCATGCATCGCGGGATCAATGATCGTCACCCCCTCAACAACCGTATCACTTGCTCCCAGAATCTGGATCGGCCGGTATTCAAAATAACGCTCGGCCGGGACGACCGGATCCTGATCCTTTGGGTGCGTGAATCGCTCACCGGAGATGACACCGTGCCCGAAGATTCTGATATTCGCTCCCCGGAATGGCTCGGCCATGTTGTTGAAGGTGCCATGCACGACCGCATCACCCGGGATATAATAACTACGGTTTTCAAAGATCAGATTGTTAGTACCGATATCATGCACCCCCGGCGAAAAATAGAGTGTATCCCACGTGCCATCGTTGGCCGGAAGCGCCCCTCCGGGCTCCACGTAGAGGACCCTCTCACCGTCCGGCTGCGGTTTGTTGACAAGAACAGGGTTGGCAAAAACCGTCAGCGTATGAATGGGAGGCCCCGCATAAAAGTCGTCTTCCATCCAACCCTCCGGCGAAAGCCGCCCCGTGGGCTGGTCCATCTGCCCGTTGATATCGACTGTAAACATGGCGGGACGGTCAATCACGACATAAGCTTTTCCATCGCGAATCGAGACACGCCGCACCTGATCCGGAGGAAGCACTTCCACCTCAGTGATGGCACCACCTCCAAGCTTGGTGATTTCAATCTCGACCTCCGTCCACTCCTCAATCTCAAAATTTATGAAGGTATTACTCCAATCGCCAATAAAACGGCTGTAATACATCGTCGCATCGTTGACTTCATTTGAGGGGACACAGCGGGTGATAAAAGCAAAAGGAGACCTCCATTCGCCACCACCTGTTTCGCGGATCTGGAAACTGTAGTGCTCCGAAGGTGCCAACCCGGGAACAGGATCATAAACATTCAATCCTTGCGCTTGAACGCTCCAAAAATTCCAAAGCGGAAAAATCAGAAGATATAGAACCAGACGTTTCATCAAAGGGGGTGAATACCCTATTGAGATTTCCTTACTCTGCCTGATCAATTCGCTTAAAAGCGCTTAATGGTGCATTTTTCAACAGTAGTGTTTCCGCGCGTTAGAAAACCGGCGATCCGAGTGTTAGTCCTTTCCCGCCACCGGCGTGCGATAGCTCGCGCTCTCGAAAGGGATCTCCTCAACGCCACGCCTCTTGTTCACGACGAGAGTAAGCACGAAGAAATAGTTGCAGAGCACATTACAGAAACGGTGAAGCACATCGGGAATCATCCGCTCTTCCTGCTCGTGGAGGCGCACCATGAGCCGAATCGCTTTCTTCGCTGCAGAGCTGGCCGCATTGAGCGCAGCCACGGGCGCATCGCCTCTAGGCAAGACAAACCCGTTCAGGCAATCGGCCGTCGCCTCACGATGGCGCCCATAGAGCTCCCGCAGCCACACGACGTCCTCCTCCGAAACCGCGCACTTCCCGCGAATCGACCCGTTGAGGTGATACACCTTGGGCTGCAGGGAGGCCACCTCTTCAGCCAGATCCGGAAACTCGCCTTGAAGCGCGGCAATGAGCCCGCCGATTTGACGGCACATTTCATCTGTGTGGATTTCATAGTCGCACATCAGAGAATGCTCGTAAATGTAGGGATAGCAGACCTCATCCATGTTTCGACTCATCTTTAATTTCATGCCGAAAGTTTCCGCAATCGCCGGGAAAAAGCCAATGATTTTGCGTCTCATCCGTTTTATTTCCCTATCTCTTCTTCCCTTCGCTCTTGCGGCGGGGCCGGTTGAAATCCGCCATGCAAAAAATTTCGGAATCGAGAATCTGGGCACGTATAAGCTTCTCAGTGTGAGCAACACCTTCCGGAACTCGACCCGGACCTACCGCTACGCCCTTGTGCCGAAGAGCGCGGAGCTGCCCGCACTCCCGGACGGGGTATCGGTCATCCGCACCCCGGTTGAGCGCGTTGTCGCCATGGAGACGGTCTTTATCGGCTACCTCGATGCCCTCGGCCACCTCGACGCGATCAGGGCCGCCGCGACGGTCGACTTCATTTCCCACCCCGAGGTCCGGCAGCGGGTCCTTGCCGGGCAGATTGCGTCTGTCCAGATCGGACAGGCGCTCGACGTGGAAAAACTCCTTCTTCTGCAACCCGAGCTGATCCTGACCAGCATATCGGGCGACCCCGCCTTCGACGTCCCGCCCAAGCTGGAGCGCACCGGCCTGCCTGTCGTCCTCTCGGCCGGCTACATGGAGCAGACCCCGCTGGCCCGGGCCGAATGGATCAAATTTATGGCTGCGTTTTTCGAGGAGGACGCGCGGGCGGACCGCCTCTTCAATACGATCGAGAGACGCTACCTCGACCTCGCAGCGCTTACCCGGACGGTGGAGGGAAAGCCAAGTGTCTTCTGCGGCGCGCCCTACTCCGGCGTCTGGCATGTGCCGGGCGGCCAAAGCTATACCGCCCGCGCGCTCGAGGATGCCGGCGCGCACTACCTGTGGCATCAGGACCGGAGCCAGGGCGGCATCCCGCTCGATATAGAGCGCGTTTTCCTGAAAGCGGCCGGAGCCGACATCTGGATCAACCCCAGTTACTACCGCAGCTTGAGCGCACTTCTCTCCGCCGACCCGCGCTTCGAAAAATTCGCCGCCACCCAAAACGGAAACGTCTATAACAATACCCGTCAGGTCGGTCCCGCAGGGGGCAACGCGATCTGGGAACGGGGCATCGTGCAGCCGGACGATGTATTGGCAGATCTGATACACATTTTTCACCCGACCCTACTTCCCGATCACGAATTTGTTTTCTACGAGCACCTCCAATAATGGCCGCTCAGTCACACCCGATCGAACGCTTCGAGGCTCCGGCATCCATCCAGACCGGTGTGCCGTTGAAAGAGATTATCAACACCCAACTCGTGGACCTCATCGCAGAGAGCTTCGAGCCGGTCTACGCTGCATTCGATACCGCACGCTTCCAGTCAACCGCGAAGGAGGGTTTGCTGGATCTTGAATTCAAAGCACGGGCCGCCCACATCGCAGATGCCCTGCAAACGGAACTGCCGCCCGATTTTGAGAAGAGCGCGGAACTTCTGGTTCGCTCTTTCGGCCCCGAATTGAAGGCAACGAAGGACAATGGCCGGCAGCCCTTTTTCTACCTGCCCCATGCGGAGCTGATCGGGCGCCATGGCGCATCCGGCCACGATTTCTTCGAGGCGGGCATGCGGGCCAACTACGAGCTAACAAAACGCTTCACGGCAGAGTTCAGCATCCGAAGCTACCTCGTCGCGCAACGCGACCGCTGCCTCGAGCGGCTCCAGCGGTGGACCGCCGATTCGAACCCGCACGTGAGGCGCCTCGTCAGCGAGGGCAGCCGGCCCCGCCTGCCCTGGGCGATGCGCCTGAAAGCGATCGACGCCGAACCGGCGCTCATCCTACCGCTGCTCGAACGCCTGAAAGATGACCCGGAGCTCTATGTCCGCCGGTCGGTTGCCAACCACCTCGGAGATATCGGCAAGGCCCACCTGCCAGTCTTACTGAACACCTGCCGGGATTGGCTCGAAGAATCCCGAAAAATGGAAGATCCGCAGCGGGCGAAACATCGCCGCTGGGTCATCCGGCATGCCCTGCGACATCCGGCGAAGAAGGGCCATGTGGAGGCCCTGGCTTTACGCGCGGAAGCGGCGTAAATTGTTTGGCTTCCGACGATTCCCTGCGCACGATCCATGGCCTTGGTGGAATCACAACAATCCATTTTCAGCCGCACCACGCTGGTCTTCGCGCTCTCAGGAATCGCAATCGTGTTTCTTGCGCTTTTGAGTGCCTGTATCGGCAGCGTTCGCCTTCCCTTTGAGGCAGTCGTTCAGATCCTGACTGGCTCCGAAGCGGCCGATCCCGTGCTTCGCCAAATCCTGCTGGACTTTCGCCTGCCCCGCATCCTGACCGCCATGCTGGCGGGTGCCGCCCTCGGCACGGCCGGCCTCCTCATGCAGACGGTCTTCCGAAACCCGCTGGCCGATCCCTTCGTGCTGGGGGTCAATTCCGGCGCCAGCCTCGGGGTAGCCCTCGTGCTCCTCGCGCTAGCGCCAGCCGGAATTGGTCTCACACAGGGACTCGGCGCCTCCGGCCAGATGCTCGTCATCCTCGCTTCCAGCGGCGGGGCCGCGGCGACTCTCTTCGTGGTTTTGCTGCTCTCGCGGCGCGTCGATATCATGTCGGTCCTCATCATCGGCCTCATGATCAGTTATACCGTAGGCGCTCTCGTCAGCATTCTCATGTTTTTCAGTATGGCGGAGCGCCTCCAAAGCTTCATCAACTGGTCTTTTGGGGACTACGGCAATGTCAGCTGGAGCCACTTGCGCTTCTTCGCTCCCTCCGTTCTGGCCGGGCTTGTTCTCAGTGCCCTCTTCGTAAAACCGCTCGACGCGTTTCTGCTGGGTGAGCCCTACGCCCGTAGCGTGGGCACGCAAACCCGGCAGGTCCGCTTCCTCGTCCTGCTGGCAGCCTCGCTGCTCGCCGGCTCCGTGACCGGTTTCTGCGGACCGATCGGCTTTCTCGGCATCGCCGCGCCGCACCTGAGTCGCTACCTCTGCCGCTCCAGCAGCCACCGGGTCCTGATTCCAGCCAGCATCCTGATCGGCGCGCTGCTCTCTCTCGCTTCGGACTTCGTTGCCCGCGGACCGGGCCTCAATGTCGTGCTCCCGCTCAACGCCATCACGGCTTTGATTGGGGCTCCGATCATCGTGGCGGCTCTCGTCCGGCAAAAGAATTTAAAACGGGTTTTCGGATGATGGAAACAGATACAACACTAGCCGTAAGCACGACCGCCCTCTCGATCGGCTACGAACAGGGTAAAGAAAAACGGGAGGTCGCCCGCGCGCTCGACCTCGCGCTCCGGGCGGGAGAGCTCGTCTGCCTGCTCGGGCCCAACGGCGCAGGCAAGTCTACCCTGATCCGCACGCTTGCTGGCATGCAAGCTCCGCTCCAAGGGCAGGTAGCGTTTGCAGGCACCGATTTTAAAAAGATACCCCCGCGTGAACGGGCAAAACGAGTCAGCGTGGTGCTCACGGATACCACATCGGTCGGAATGATGGATGCCCGGACCCTCGTCTCCCTCGGTCGCCACCCCTACTCCGGATGGTTCGGCTCACTAGACGCGAACGACCGAGCCCGCATCGACTGGGCACTCGGGGCCGTCGGCGCCCGACCGCTCGCCCACCGCCAAGTCGCGGAACTGAGTGATGGCGAGCGCCAAAAGATTTCGATCGCGCGGGCGCTCGCTCAGGAAACCCGGGTCATGCTTCTCGATGAGCCGACCGCTTTTCTGGATTTACCGCGGCGTGTCGAGCTCATGACGATTCTGCGCGACCTCGCCCACCGGGAAAAACTCGCCCTGCTCCTCTCCACCCACGACCTCGACCTCGCCCTCCGGTTCGCCGACCGGCTCTGGGTCATGACTCATGAGCGCAGCCTCATACAAGGCTACCCGGAGGCAATCGCCATCAGCGGTGAATTCGCACGGGTCTTCGCGAGTGAGAAGCTCGATTGGGATCCCGCCATCGGCAGCTTTCGCGCGCATAGCGATCCCTGTCTGAAAATCCGGATCGAAGGCTCCGGCATTGAGGCTCTCTGGACGCAGCGCGCCATGGAGCGCCTCGGTTTCGGAATTACCGAAACGGACGATTCCGTCTTTGAAATTAAAGTTTCAAAAGACGGCTGGTTAGTTTCCCGAAACGGCCATTCAACAGCCTTGAAATCGCTGGCATCGATGATCGACTGGGTCCGTTCACAAAAGTGGTGAATCCGCACCGGCTCCGAACGCGGGAGCTATCGCTCACCACAACCCGGGCACTCTCCGGAATAGATCACCTCTCCACCTGTCACGCGAAAACCCTTCGGCGCATGGATCGGCGGTAGCTTCATCACGACCGGGAGGTCGAAAACCCGCTCACAACGCCGGCAGATAAAGTGTGGATGCTCCGCACGCGCCGGCAGTTCATAGCGCCGCGGTTGCCCGGGAAAGTGCACACCTACGATCATGAACGCATCGGCCATTTCACGAATCGCGCGATCAACCGTGGCCGAACCGAGACGCTCGATTTGCTCCCGACCCAGCCGCAAGATCTCGTCGCGCGTAAGGGGCCGCCCCGCTTCCCGCAGAACACTCAGAATTACCTCACGCTGCCGGGTCTGAACCATCAAAATGTATAGCGGGCACCGATGTATCCGGCACGCCCAAGAGCCGGAAATCCAAGCACTGATTCGTAGGATTCGTCCAGCAGATTCTCCGCACGGGCAAACAAGCTGAGGTGCTCATTGACCGCCCAATCCACATGCAACTCGAAGACCATAAAGTCCTCCTGCTCGACACGCACTTGCGTAAAGGTCGGGGGAGGCCCAAAGACCGAATCCTCCCGGCCGAAGTATCCGGTCCCGGTCAACCCAACTTGGAGACCTTCTTG
>Ga0102948_1000485_pt1 | contig 15590 bp, 12 predicted proteins | sample SalPonA_A_H2O_MG_FD_78211 | JGI IMG/M metagenome (GOLD analysis project Ga0102948, IMG submission 78211) | Water microbial communities from South San Francisco under conditions of wetland restoration - Salt Pond MetaG R2A_A_H2O_MG | ecosystem: Environmental > Aquatic > Non-marine Saline and... | reverse complement strand
CCTCCTCACCTGAAGACGGCCCTGACGCAGAGCCTCAAGCACAGTGTCTTTTGGACCATCCGCGACAACCTGCCCCTGATCGATGACGATAATGCGATCGACCAAGCTCAACAGCGCTACTTTGTGGGTTATCAAAACTAACGACTTACCCTTAACGTAGCCATCAAGCTGCGCTTTAAGCTGCTCCTCACTGGCATTATCCATTGAGTTAGAGGGCTCATCTAAGATTAGCAGGTTGGGATTGTGCAGCAGCGCACGCGCGAGACAGACAGCCTGGCGCTGCCCACCTGAAAGTGCCGCGCCTCGTTCACCCACAGGCATATCGAATCCCATAGGGTGGGTTGCTGCAAATTGATCAACGCCGGCAAGTTTCGCTGCGCGCAGCAACTGATCATCCGAGGCAAACGGCATGCCCACCAAAATATTCTCACGTAAGGTACCGGCAAAAAGGAGCACATCTTGGGGGACGTAACCGAGGTTGCGCCGCAGGTCGACAGGATCGATCTGATTGAGATCAATACCATCAATCGTTATAGCGCCCTGTTGGGGCTTGTAGAGTCCGGTAAGTAACTTCTCAATCGTTGATTTACCTGATCCGATACGCCCAATCAGCGCAACGCGCTCGCCAGCCTTTAGCTTAAAGCTGACATTTTTGAGGGCACTGTGTTCGGTCGCTGGGTAGGCGAAATGTACATCACGAAACTCGATGGCACCCTCAAGTCGGTCGCGGTGAACGTAATGTTTACCGGGTTCGCGCTCGTCCGGCAGTTTCATGATCTCGTCGAGCGTGCGCAACGCTTTAGCCGACTGCTCATACTGAATCACTAAACTGGCCACCTGTGCCATAGGAGCGATCGCACGTCCGACCAGGATATTACAGGCGATCAATGCCCCCATGGTCAGTTGCTGCTCCATGATCATGTAGACACCGACGATAATCAGTGCAACAGACGCGAGCTGCTGTACAGAAGCTGAGAAGGTCGCTACCGAAGTGGATAGCAGTCGCGCCTTGAGGCTCCAGCGCGCAATAAAGCCGACAGACTCCTCCCATTTACTCAGAAGGGGGGTGGAAGCACGCTGAGTCTTTACGGTCTCCATCGCGGTCAAAGCTTCGACTAGCGCACCATTTTTTTGCGCGGTGGAGGCAAAGGTCCTCTCAACCGCGCTGCGCAGTGACGGACGCACAATCAGGGAGTAGAGAAAGATGAGCGATACAGCGACGGCCGGTACAATCACCAGAGCACCGCCAATGATGCTGACGACGAAAATGAACAGCAGCATAAAGGGGATGTCGATCAACAAGGCCAGGGTACCGGCGCTGAAAAAGTTACGAATCGAATCAAACTCGCGCAAGTTACTTGAGAATGCACCAACGGAGTTGGGCATCGCGTCGTAACGCAGCCCTATCACTTTGCGGAACAACATCGATGAGATGATCACGTCCGATTTTTTACCCGCGACCTCAAGAAAATAGCTTCGCAACATCTTTAGGCCAAAATCGAAGAGGTAAACGATACCCACGCCAGCCGCTAATACCCAAAGAGTATCAACCGCCGCATTGGGCACCACGCGATCATAAACGTTCATCACGAAGAGCGGATTAGCCAACACAAACAGGTTAATCAGGAAGCTAGCAATCAACACATCACGGTAGATCGACTTGGAGCGCCAAAGCGTGCTCCAGAACCAGTGCCCTTTGCGTCCATCCAGCTCGCGCGAGCTCTTGTCACCGATCTGATACTCGGGTCGCACAAAGATAGCGTAGCCGGTATAGATTTTGCGCAGCTCCTGCAACGAGATTCGAATAACACCGCCACTTTCAGGCTGTTCCAAAACGAACTCATCGCCCTCACGCTCGCGTAAAATGGCCGCAGAGTAGTCGCTCAGCAGCAGTACCGCGGGAAAGAGCAGCGGCGAAATATCGTTGAGCTTGCGCTCCGATACACGCGCAGCCAGCGCGGCTCGCTCTGCAGCACGTACAAAAAGATCGGGAGTTAGTCGATTGTGTTGAAGTGGCAATCCATCTATTAGAACTTCAGGGCTATAAGGTTTATGGTAGTGATGCGTCAAAGCCACGAGGCAGCCGAGCAACGGATCATCCTTGAGTGCCATTAATTGAATTTCTCTTAGTCTGTGTTATTACTTAGAATCAACTATAGTCACACATTTCACATTTTGCTCAGGATCCATAAAAATGTACGTCATAAAAGATGACACCGGAAAAGTCACTGGACTCTCTCTGAGCAAGACGCTCGGAGCCGAAGTGGCCGACCCGCAAGACCCAGCTCTGCGAGCTTTTCTTGAGCTCGCTGACCCCAGCCTAAGTGCGAGTGCCCAGCTTCAAGCGCTTGATGGCGCCAGTATCCGTATACTCGAGGACTTGATCGACGTATTGGTCGATCGAGGTACGCTGATCTTCACTGACCTCCCTGAGGCCGCTCAACAACGACTGTTAGAGCGCAAGATGTTGCGTAAACTGGTTCGCAGTGAGAAAGGTCTGCCGGAGCCAGACGACGAATTTATCCTCTCTGACGACAAGATATTTTGAAACAGTGCCCAATAGCCGCAACAAACCAGCCAGCTGCCAACTCTGTCAACGCCATATCGGGCTGACCTTCCATCATCTGATTCCACGAAAAGTCCATTCGCGGCCACGCTTTAAAAAAGCCTACAGCCGCGAGCAACTCAACCAAGGTGTCTGGCTCTGCCGCGACTGCCACCGCACAGTGCACCGCTTCTTCGACGAGCTAACGCTCGCCAAAGAGCTTAACACGCTGGAGAAACTGGCGGCATCGGAAGCGATTCAACGACATATTGAGTGGCAGAGCCGCCAGCGACGCGCTAGCAATCGCACAGCCTAGGCTTCATCCGAAAAATGCGCGGTGGAATTGGCTGAAGTCTCGGAATTTAAAATCTGCGAGGTGCAGGTAATCGGGCGTACCCTCATAGTGGATTAGGCAGGTCGGCATCTGCGCGTTGCGCCCTGCCTGAAGATCGTACTTGTAGTCGCCCACCATCAACACCTGCTCAGGGGCAAGTTTGAACGATCGCGCGATATCCTGAAGTGCCCCTGGATCTGGCTTAGGCTTAGAGTTTTCCCGCGTCAGTAGGTAGGGAATGGGTATCTGATTTCTGCTGATTTTAATACGTGACGAGAAGTCTGAATTACGCGTCAAAATAGCCAGTGGAATCTCCTCTGTTCGACAGGCCTCGACAAACTCCTTAGCGCCAGGCAACCACTCAGACTGCTCAGCATCATTTACCTCATGCCGATGAATAATCGCTTCTGCCTCCGCTTTTTGGGCGGGCGTAAGCTGATCTACGTAGCTCAGCACATCGACATCCTCCGGGCATCCAATCTCTGCACGAATGACATTGAAGTCCAAAACCGAAGTGACAAGCGTGCCATCAAGATCAAAAACCAGTGCGCGAATGTTTTGCAATTTCTTATCCTTGGAGGAGTTTGGTCAGCTTACGCGCAATTCGCAGGCAAAGATCAGAGCAGAGCAAAGACTAAGCTAGCTTTTTAACCTGCTCAGTCAACCTTGAAGCCAAGCTCTTGTAACGTTTCTGTTGGCGCAAAGTGAGAGCCGCAAACTGTAATTCGTAGAGTGTTTCATCGCTCTCATAGAGCCAAGGCTGGTGATCAGCATCAACATTGCGCCGGCAAAGCTCCAGTGCAGCTTGTACCAAATTCAGCCCGATACTTGGGTTCTCCGGCCGCTCTTTTCTCGCCGCTAAAAACTGCTGCCGAGCGGCCTCTAGCTCACCTTTGCGAAAATCGAGCATCCCCTTAAGATTATGGCGTCCCCAACTGAGACTGGCCATTTGCCGGGACAGATGCTGTTTATATTCGCCCGCCTGTGCCTCAAAGGGTGTCTGTTCAAGGGAGTCTACGAGTAGATCCAACCACATCGCTTGATCATCGATTGATAGCGTTTTAAAAGCTTCAAACGCCAACTCGGCCATAGAGCGAGATCGCTCGGCCTCCCCTGCCAACCGATATATCTGAGCACTGAGCAAGCGTGTTTTAAATTGAATGACGGGCTCATCCATAAAGTCTCGCTGAGCCTGCTCCATCATACGGACCGCCTCACCCTGCGCCTCTTTGGAGAGCCCAACATCTGACTTAACCTGGCGCAATAGCGAGTAGACCAGTGCGAAGTAGGCATCGGGATTCTGAAATGCCGAGTAGCGCCCATATTTTACCGACGCCTTGAAAGCCTCTACCGCAAGGACCCAATCCTCATTGAAACTCGCAAGATCACCTAGGTCAGACTGTAGAAGCGATACGGTTGGCTGCAGCATAACGGCCCGCCGCATCAGTGAGAGCGCTTGATTCCACTCCCCTTCCAAGCGATGCAAGCGAGAGCGCCAAATGAAAGCCTCAAGGCAAACCTGCTGGCGATTAAGTACGTGGTCCAACTGTACCCTCGCCTCTTTGAATCTACCGCAGCCGTAGGCCGCGACCGCAACAGCAACTCTTACCCAACTCTCGTCTTTCACCTTCAACAGCGCAGAGAAGAGCTCGAACGCCTGTTCGTACCGTTTGAGCTGCAGGAACATCAATCCTCTGAGACGCTCGAGGAAGATTTTAAGGCCTGGGTATAGCTGCGCCAGCTTCACGCTGACTTGCAGCGCCTCATCCCAATCTCCTTTATCGAGCAGCAGCTCCAGCGGGCGAATACTCGCCTTCACACGCATCACTTTATCAACCCGCTGACGAATGTGATGCGGATCATAAGGCTTGGAGATGTAGGTGTCGGGGGCGTTCTCTGGCGATCCAAAGAGTAGTTCTGACTTCTCTTGATCGACGATCAATACGAAGCACTGCTGATAACGACGAAGCCCTTCGAATTGAAGTTCTTGCAACAACTGCAGCCCATTCTTCTCATCTTGACCGAGGTCGTAACAGACAAAACAGAGATCAAACTTCAACTCACGAAATAGGCTCAGAGCCATATTTACGCTGGAGGCCACCTGAACCTGCTTGTACCCCAGCACAGAGATAATACTGCGCAGAGACTGCAGATCCTCGAGCATGTGATCAACAATCAGAACAGAGGGTTGCTGGGCTGTTTCAGACATTAAGATGTTCCAGTGGATTGATCCCTTAACGGGTTAACGGCCGAACAAGGATAAAGCTGAGTAATTAAACTCAACCCGGCTGAACGCCCTCGTAGCCCTCTACAATCAGAATATCCGCCACACCTGCACCTGCCCGCAGTGATTTGGCGTGTTGATAGGCTTCTGAGAAATAGCATTCACGCGCTAAAGCATAGGTCGGAAACTCAATAATTACCTGGCGCGATCTAGCCTCTCCCTCGACGACCTCACTCTGCCCACCGCGCACTAAAAATTTGGCGCCATATTGAGCAAAGGGCTCGGCGTTGGCCGCTTGATAGCGTTTGTAGGCGTCAAGATCAGAAATATCAACCAACGCAATCCAGTATCCTTTAGCCATTGAAAGTCTCTCCTCGAAGCAAAAATTAATGCCATTGAGAATAGCGAACTCCGGCTGCGCTTAATAGAGTTGGGTTTAGTCAGATGCAACAGATGAGGATCCAGATCACGAGACGGGTAACCTAAAGAGGACTCAAACAAAAAACGGGGGCGAGGCAAAGAAGCAGAGAGGCTAAGAGGCAAAGAGCCAAAGAAGCCGAGCCGCATGGATTTAGAGCCAACGTCTCGTGCATTCCACATAGAAGTCGAGTTCAAAGGCTCATTTGACAAGACATCAAAGGCATCGGGTCAATGAGCGTCTCGCGTAAGGCATAAAAAACCCGCATCAGCGTGCGGGTCTTTTCTGGGCTTTGAGCAATTAGTCGAACTTGCGACCTTTGCTGGCAGCGATACGCATACGCAAGGCGTTGAGCTTAATAAAGCCCTCCGCATCCTTCTGGTTGTATGAACCTGCGTCGTCTTCGAAAGTTGCAATACTCTCATCGAACAGACTGTCGTCAGAGCGGCGACCGACAACCGTTACGTTACCTTTGTAAAGTTTGACGCGAACATCGCCGTTTACATATTTCTGACTCTGATCAATCATCGTCTGGAGTAACTTACGCTCTTCCGACCACCAGAAGCCGTTGTAGATCAGCTTGGCATAACGCGGCATCAGCTCATCTTTCAAGTGAGCCGCTTCACGATCGAGTGTGATCGATTCAATTGCGCGGTGTGCAGGCAGCATGATGGTGCCCCCTGGAGTCTCGTAGCAACCACGTGACTTCATACCTACAAAACGGTTCTCAACGATGTCGAGTCGACCAATGCCGTTCTCACCACCAACCTTGTTCAGGTAGGCAAGCACTGATGCGGGCGACATGGCCTGCCCATCGATTGCAACAATATCGCCCTGACGGTAGGTCAGCTCCAGGTAGGTTGGCTGATCAGGTGCCTCCTCCGGAGAGACAGACCAACGCCACATATCCGCCTCTGCCTCGGCCCAAGGATCCTCTAGTATGCCGCCTTCATATGAGATGTGGAGGAGGTTTGCGTCCATAGAGTAAGGCGACTTTTTCTTCTTGTTAGAGAAATCAACAGGAATGTTGCGCTCTTCACAGTAAGCCATCAACTTCTCGCGTGAGTTCAAATCCCACTCGCGCCATGGCGCTATCACATGTACACCGGGCTTGAGTGCATAGGCACCCAGCTCAAAGCGAACTTGATCGTTACCTTTACCGGTTGCGCCGTGAGAAATGGCATCGGCACCTGTCTCATTGGCGATTTCGATCAGACGCTTTGCAATAAGTGGGCGCGCGATCGAAGTACCCAACAGGTACTCACCTTCATAGATCGTATTCGCGCGAAACATCGGAAATACGTAATCGCGGACAAACTCTTCACGCAAATCCTCAATGTAGATCTCTTTAACGCCCAGGGCTTGCGCCTTCGCGCGAGCGGGTTCAACCTCTTCGCCCTGACCAATATCAGCCGTGAAGGTAACCACTTCAGCGTTATATTCATCCTGCAACCAGCGCACGATTACAGAGGTATCAAGACCACCTGAATACGCTAGCACTACCTTTTTAATATCGGACATTTAGAGACTCCAACACCGAGATGTGAATGGGTGAAATTTATGGCGCGAAATTATAGCAGGAAGTTGGAACCAAATGCAGCAGTCAGGACTACTCTAAACGCTCTAAACGGACAGTCACACGGCGATTGCGAGTGCGGTTCTCTGGTGTATCGTTCGCCACCACGGGGTAGCGTTCGCCATGATAGCGAGTGACCAACATCTCTTCATTCACACCCAGTTGGACAAGATAACGACTCACCTCCTCTGCTCGGCGCTTAGATAGGTCTCGATTCAACAAACGCCTACCCTGGTTATCCGAGTGCCCGTCGACATAGATCTTCTCCACCTGCTTGTCGGTTTCGATATAGGTCTTTACTAGGGCGAGTCGATCGCGGGAGGCTTGGGAGAGCTCCCACTGCGCGGGTGGGTAGAGAATTGCCGTACGGGCGATCTGATCAAAGTTCACCGGTAAGAGCTGAGCAAGACACTGCGAATATTGAGCGAACGCAGGCGTAAAGTTAGCCGATGACACAGCGATCTCGGCCTGCTGTCCACTGGGATCCGTTGCTGAAAGTGTCGGCTGCATCCCCGCACGCAACGCCGCTAGGACTTTAGCTGAACCGCTCTGTGACAGCGCAAGCTTAGTAAGGGATGGCTCGAGTTCAATCGACTCAACGGCCTCCGATCTCTGAGTGCTACGCCAGAGCGGCGCCTTTGCGTACAACGTGCCTTGACCTGTGATTAAACCTGGCTGCAGCGGCTCGAGCCAAAAACGCAGGGATTCACCGGCTTCACGCTCAAGCACGGCCCTCCCAAATAGCGGTACCTCATGGGTGAGACGACAAGCAAAGGGCGACGCTTCGAGTTGCCAGCTAGATTGATCAAGTTGTACTTGATACATAGCGCCGGGTGCCATCGAACTGAGCATTGTAAAACCAGCCAGCAGTGTTAGCTTGTTTGAAAGTTTCATTTGAAGATCGGTCGCTTCGTTAAAACTACATAGAGCTGTTAGCGGCCCAGGAACCAATCTCTTTAGCGCTTAATTCAGTCAGCTTGTGAAAAAACTAAGCATGCCGGACATGCAATAGAGGAATACTCCTTAGTCCGAGTAAAAAGCTGTTCGATAGTGCCTGATTTGTTACACTGGCGCGCACGTCATCGAGTAGTTAAGGAAATACCGTGTCCTCTAGTTCTCCGCGTCACCCTATGGCAGACCGTTTTCGTGGTTACCTGCCCGTTGTTATCGACGTTGAGACAGCCGGTTTTAACTCCAACACCGACGCCTTGCTGGAGCTCGCTGCCGTCACATTGACGATGGATGAGTCGGGTTATTTGGTAATTGACCAGTCGTTTGAGGCTCAAATTGAGCCCTTCGAGGGTGCCAACTTAGAACCTTCAGCACTTGAGTTCACTGGGATTGACCCATGGAGCCCGGATCGAGAGGCAGAGCCTGAGGTGATCGCACTAGAGAGAATCTTCAAACCGATTCGAAAGGCGATCAAAGCACACGATTGCAAACGTGCCATCCTCGTTGGCCACAACGCAAACTTTGACCACAACTTTCTCTGTCGCGCTGCTGATCGTGCCGATATCAAACGCAACCCTTTCCACCCTTTTTCGACCTTTGATACCGCAACCCTCGCAGGTCTTGCGTATGGGCATACGGTATTGGCGAAAGCGTGCGAGATTGCTGGTATCGCATTTGATAACAAACAGGCACATTCGGCACTTTACGATACGACCAAAACGGCCGAGCTCTTCTGTCAGATAGTCAATCAGTGGAAAGAGCTGGGTGGCTGGGATCTGGTTCTAGCAACCCGCGAAGAGAGCTAAAGTAGAATCTTTTCAGGGGTTAAAACGGCCAAAGGGGCATCTAGAAACTTCCCTTGCTGAAGTTCACCTGCCTGATAAAACGGGGCGCCGACTCAGACCGAGTACGTTAAACTGCACGCGCCAGCAGAGCAAAAATTACTGAAAAATAAGCAAAAAAAACGGCACACCTTAGCTCGCGTGCCGCTATTTCAGTATGAGTGATCTCTTACTCTGACTCGCCTGCGGCTGCAGCAGCCTCTGATACCAGAGTCTTAAGCTCGCCACTCTCGGCCATCTCACAGATAATGTCGCATCCGCCCACTAGCTCGCCATTGACCCAGAGCTGAGGGAATGTTGGCCAGTTGGCAAACTTTGGCAGCTCAGCACGGATATCCGGGTTCTCCAGGATATTCACGAACGCGAAGCGCTCACCGCAGTTGATGAGTGCCTCAGAGGCACGCGACGAGAAACCGCACTGAGGAAAACGGGGAGTGCCTTTCATGTACAGCAGTACCGTGTTGCTAGTGATCTGCTCTTTAATAGTATCAATAGTGCTCATTACAGTGTGACCTCTATTCGGTGTTTCAAAAATTGCCGCGTATTTTACCCTAATGTTGACTAAAAAACTCGGAAAAACCTAGCCCTGTATACGCGATTGCACGAGGCACTGGAGCACTCGCAAATAAGCGACCGATGCGCCGATAGACTGATCGATCTGGAAGAAATTGCCAAATAGGTCAACTCCCCCTACAATCCGGTGATCGCGGCAGCTTATTCGGCTGCCTTTTTGCGTTGTATGGAGATGAGTAACCCGAAATGACAATGAACCCAGTGATGCCAACTTACGCACGTTTTGATGTCGCGTTTGAGCGCGGTGAAGGTATCTGGATATACGATACCCAAGGCCGCCGATACCTGGATGCGCTAACTGGGATAGCGGTTACTGGCTTGGGGCACTCTCACCCGGCGGTTGCAAAGGCGATTTGTGAACAGGCCAATACACTCATCCATACTTCCAACCTGTACGAGATTCCTCACCAGAGAGAACTTGGCGAGAAGCTTTGCCGTGAAGCGGGTATGGATGGAATCTATTTCTGTAACTCAGGTGCAGAATCAAACGAAGCCCAGATCAAGCTAGCCCGTAAGTGGGGCAATGACCGAGGCGTCAACAATCCATCGATCATTGTAATGGAGCAGTCGTTCCATGGGCGTACGCTGGCAACACTTAGCGCCACTGGGAATCGCGCCATCCAAGCAGGCTTTGAGCCGCTGGTAACTGGTTTTGTGCGCGTACCCTTTGACGACTTAGAAGCCGTTCGCAAGGTGGCTGAGAGCAACTCTAGCGTTGTCGCTGTAATGGTTGAGCCCGTTCAAGGTGAAGGTGGTGTGCATGTGCCCAAGCCCGGTTATCTTAAGGGTTTGCGTGAGATTTGTGACGCCCACGGTTTGCTGTTGATGCTCGACGAGGTCCAAACAGGTAATGGTCGTACCGGCACCTATTTTGCCTACCAGCAAGAGGGTATCTTGCCCGATGTTGTGAGTACCGCCAAAGGTCTGGGCAACGGTGTACCTATCGGTGCCTGCCTTGCGCGCGGTGAAGCGGCCAAAGTACTTGGCCCCGGAACACACGGCTCAACCTACGGTGGTAATCCGCTCGCGTCAGCGGCCGCACTGGCTGTGTTTAACACCATCAAGAGCGATGAGCTCGCGCAGAATGCCGCCCAACAGGGCGAGTGGATACGCCAAGCCCTTCGGGAGAGACTTGCGGACGTTCCGCAACTGGTCGAGGTGCGTGGTAAAGGCCTCATGATCGGGGTTGCCTTTAACGAGACAATTACGGAATTGGGCAAACTAGCCCTTGAAAATCAGCTTTTGATTAACATAAATGGTGGTGGCAAGGTGATTCGTCTATTGCCACCACTAATCATCTCTGCAGATGAAGCCCAAGAACTGGTCGATCGCCTCAGCGATCTGGTCAAAAAACTCTTCGCTTCAAGACAGAACTAATATTCATCAACTTAGGAACCGCCGGCCATACGGATCCGGCGGGTTAATTATTTTATGAGCACCAGACATTTTCTGACGCTGCTAGACCTTAGCCCTGAAGAACTCCAGGGCATCATTGAACGTGCGATTGAACTTAAACGCATGCGTAAAGCCGGCGAAATATACGAGCCATTCAAGAATCGAGTGATGGCGATGATCTTCGAGAAAGCCTCCACCCGAACACGCGTGTCGTTTGAAGCCGGTATGGCGCAGTTTGGCGGCCACGCCATGTTCTTGTCACCACGGGATACTCAGTTAGGTCGAGGGGAGCCGATTGAAGATAGCGCTAGGGTAATCTCCAGCATGGTCGATGTGGTGATGATTCGCACATTTAGTCACGAGACCGTTGAGACCTTCGCCAAACACTCTAGTGTGCCAGTAATTAACGCCTTAACCGATGACTATCACCCCTGCCAACTGCTCGCAGATATGCAGACTTTTTATGAGTTTCGCGGTTCGATCCAGGGCAAGACAGTAACCTGGGTAGGCGATGGCAATAATATGTGTCACTCCTACATTAACGCGGCGCGCCAGTTTGACTTCAAATTGAATATCGCTTGCCCGGCGGACTTTGCGCCAAAGCAGGAGATGGTCGACGCCAACGCAGACCGTGTCACCATCTTTGAAAGCCCTGAGGCAGCAGTTGCGGGTTCTGACCTGGTAGTGACTGACGTTTGGGCGTCGATGGGTCAAGAGGATGAGACACGTCAACGCATGCGGGAATTCCGCGGTTACCAAGTATCACCTGAACTGATGGATCTGGCACACCCAGAGGCTCTCTTTATGCACTGCCTGCCTGCGCATCGCGGTGAAGAGGTTACGGCCGAAATGATGGACGATCCACGATGCGTCGCCTTCCCCGAAGCTGAAAATCGTCTACATGCTCAAAAGGCCCTGTTAGAGTTCCTGCTAACTCACTAGTTTCCCTTGAATGAGATCACCTCAGGTCGGCACTTGAATGAAACTAATATAGAAGTGTTCAAAGTGTCGCCCTGTACTATACTGGCGTCGGGGACTTAACTGGAACGGCGAGTAATGATCGAACTTCGACACCTTAAAACCCTCACGGCACTGCGCGATGCCGGCAGTCTTGTTGACGCAGCCGACCGTGTGCATCTTACGCAATCTGCGTTGTCACACCAGATCAAAGATCTCGAGGAACGTCTCGACTGCTCTCTGTTTATCCGAAAAACCAAACCGATCTGTTTTACCAGCGCGGGTCAACGCTTACTAACTCTGGCTGATGATATTCTGCCAATGATCCGCAATGCCGAGCGGGATATCGCTCGCCTAGCCGGGGGCGAAACTGGCCGTCTAAATATCTGTATTGAGTGCCACAGCTGCTTCGACTGGCTAATGCCGACAATCGATCACTTCCGCCAGAACTGGCCCGAAGTTGAGATGGATCTCTCCACCGGCTTTAGTTTTCAGCCGTTGCCTGCGCTAGCGCGAGGCGACCTTGATTTAGTCATCACCTCAGATCCCGAGCCTCGTTCAGGCATTCACTATGAAGCACTCTTTAGTTATGAGTCCTTGTTGGCTATCAGTCGACAGCATCGTTTGGTCGCACGAAAGTTTATCGAACCCTCAGACCTCACCCAAGAGACCCTAATCACCTACCCGGTAGATACCTCTCGCCTTGATCTATTTTCTCGCTTTCTTGATCCTGCCGGGGTAGATCCAAGCGAGATACGTACCGCTGAGTTGACTGTTATGATGGTTCAGCTTGTTGCCAGCGGGCGTGGCGTCGCAGCCCTTCCCAACTGGGCGATGCATGAGTACTTGGAGCGTGACTTTATCCAGTCTCGGCCACTGGGTGAGAAGGGGCTTTGGTGCACACTCTATGCAGCGGTTCGAGAAGACCAGATTGAGAGTGAGTTTATGCAAGATTTCCTGAATACCGCGCGAGACATCAGCTTTAAAAATCTCAAAGGGATACGCTCTGCCCAACGCGAAGAGAGCCAAGCCGCGAATTGAACCCTGATTGTATTTCCTGGGCCTAGTTGAGTTTCAAACTGACAATATCCAAACCCATACCGTTGCCAGCGCCGTCTTTTTGGCGGCCCAGTCCCTCTAAAAGTCCAGGCTAGGAGCTGCCGTCTATGGAGCACTCACTGTTCGAACAACTCTTACTTATTCTAGTTGCCGCTGTGGTGGCAACTACCCTATTTAGACGGATTCACCTTCCCCCTATTCTGGCTTATCTAAGCATCGGAGCCCTCATAGGCCCATTTGCCCTCGGCTACGCTGATCCACATGAGATGCACCTTATGTCAGAGCTCGGTGTTGTCTTTCTGCTCTTCATGCTCGGGCTTGAGTTCTCTCTTCCGAAGATGATTGCGATGCGTCACACAGTGCTGGGCGTCGGCTCAATGCAGGTAGTTATCACAACCGCGCTGTTAATCGCTGTTGGTATGAGCCTGGGTTTAAGCCTCAGCGCTGCGGTGGTTATCGCCGGCGCATTGGCACTCTCTTCAACGGCGATTGTCACGCGTGAGCTGATGCGTGTAGGAGAGCTCAATGAATCCCATGGTCAGCTCGCTTTTGGCGTTCTCCTGTTTCAAGATATTGCAGCAGTCGCCTTCTTGATCCTGGTACCTAGCCTTGCCGAGACCTCAGCCGAGGAGGCAATGCCACTTTGGCTTGGGCTGCTTCAAGGCGGCGCACTGCTGCTATTTCTGATGCTACTGGGTCGGACACTTCTGCCGGCGCTTTTCCATGAGATAGGCCACGCACGTTCTGAAGAGCTGTTTGTCCTTGTCGCGCTGGTCACAGCGCTGGCTGCAGCCTGGTTGACTCATGCGGCGGGTCTGTCAATGGCGCTCGGCGGTTTCCTCGCAGGGATGATGCTGGGTGAGAGCCACTTCAAACACCAACTCGAGAGCGATATCCGCCCGTTTCGAGATGTCCTCTTGGGCCTCTTCTTTGTCACTGTGGGTATGCAGCTCAACCTTTGGACGGTGCTGGAAAACTGGTACTGGGTGCTGCTGATGACCCTCGCCCTGATGAGCACCAAGACAGTACTGATTCTCATGATTGCCGGTCGCATGCGCGGTGACTATCGCAGCGCGCTGCGTGCGGGGCTCAGCCTGGCACAAGGCGGGGAGTTTGGTTTTGCACTTCTAGCCCTCGGCTTGAGCTACCAACTGGTAGATAGCCTACTCAACTCACTGATTATCTCGACCATCATCTTCAGCATGATTCTTACTCCAGCACTGATCAGCTTTAACCGCCAGATCTGTGAACGATTATTAGGCGGACGCCAAGAACCCGAGAGTACCCAAGGGCTGCCTGACATTGATGTCGCTATACAGCATCAGAGTCAGCTTGAGTCACATGTTATCGTCTGCGGTTTTGGCCGGGTTGGTCAAATTGTCTGTCGCTTCCTGGCCCGCAATTCGATTCCTTATGTCGCGATCGATCAGGACCCTGTGCGTATTCGCGAGGCTGCCCAAGCGGGTGAACCCGCCTACTATGGCAGTGCTAATCGACTGGATCTTCTCAGGGCTCTGGGCGCAGGTCGTGCTCGCCTGCTGATCCTTACGTTGCCAGATCAAAAAGAGAGCCTCAGAGCACTCAGCGCGATCAAACGCGAGTACCCCAACCTATCGGTACTCGTTCGGACTCAGGACGACAGCCAACTGCACAATTTCCAGGAGGCCGGCGCAACCGAAGTGGTGCCCGAGGCCCTAGAGGGGAGTTTGATGCTGGTCTCCCATGTGCTCGCACAGCTTGGGATTCCTGCGGCTCAGGTTCAAACATCAATCAATCAAGCACGCCAAGATCGCTATCAACTCTTGCATGGCTTTCTGCACGGCAAAAAGTCCAACAAATATTCAGATACGGGCGAGGCAGTAATCCAGCGAGCGGCAGTCCCAATCACCGAGGGAGCCTATGCCTGCAACAGACGTCTCGAAGAGCTCGACCTTGGCGTCGAAGTGTGCGGTCTTAGACGCAAGGGTGTAGAGGTTGAGCTACCTGATGCTCAGCTAGAACTGCTTCAAGGTGACACCTTGATCATTAGCGGTTCTCCCCCCGCTATCGAGGCCGCTGAGGAGACATTACTGATAGGCTAGCGGGATCGGTTCAACGCTCTATCTGTGGTAAACTCCGTCGCCTTAGGAACCCTCTCAAAATCTCCAATTCGTGAGCAGTTATGAGCGACACAAACCTTACGCTTACCCGCCTTTTTGAACAGGTGGGCGCTGATCTTAGAATCTATGATCTTGGCCGCAGAACCCGTACATTGTCAGTCGATGAGTTTCTGCGCATTGAGCAGATGCAAACGCCCTATCCTACGCCCTACTTGCAGCACGCCTGGCTTGCACTCTTACTACTCAATCCCGATGACCGAAGTCAAAATGCCGTTTGGTTTCTCAAGCTTCCTTTGGATGAGCAGGGTTATCTGATTGGTGCCGTCAGAGATGATATTCTCCATCGCCTACTTCAGAACGTGGAGCAGAGTTTGGCGGGCGTACCTCAGAATGACGCACTCAAAGATAACCCTTACGCCTTCAAGCCCTCTGATGAGAAGATGGCCGTGTTTCATGCGTTGGCCGCTCGAGACAGCCAACAGAGCGCATCAGCCCATTATGAGGCAGTTCAAACCTATCTACAGACTCAGGTACTAGACGACCTGTGGCAGAATCTAGCCTTACAAGGTCTGGCAGATCTTATCGTGCGCTTGGATCAGGGTGATAACGAGGCACGT
>Ga0102948_1000482_pt1 | contig 15634 bp, 15 predicted proteins | sample SalPonA_A_H2O_MG_FD_78211 | JGI IMG/M metagenome (GOLD analysis project Ga0102948, IMG submission 78211) | Water microbial communities from South San Francisco under conditions of wetland restoration - Salt Pond MetaG R2A_A_H2O_MG | ecosystem: Environmental > Aquatic > Non-marine Saline and... | reverse complement strand
TTGAGCAAAACCATTCGTCCTACTCGGCTCAAGCAACAAAGAAGGGCACGAAGCCCCCCCACTATAATCCAATCTCGGTAGGTTGTCTGTAATGCCTTCGTAGACTGCCGCAGTTGTCGTTTCAATATATTCTTGTGCTACTAAACCCTCGTTTACCATAGCATCTTGAAAATATATGTTTCCGCTTGTTGCTCCAGTAGCATCATTATCTGCACCACAAGGCCATATCAATGCACCAAAAGAACTATTAACATAACCTGTAACCGAACAACGATACCAACCACCGCCTACGCTTTCAATAGTAGCATCAATGTTTTGCAATTGTGTTCCAACAACTCCGTTTTGCAAATCAAAAAACGCTCTTGGGTCAGTAGAACCACCAATATTATCCATATACAAATGAAGCCAATTTAAAGTTCCAGCCTTTGCATATACACTAAAAGTTCTAACACCAGCAGAAATACCAAATTGCTCAATACGACCAGTACCAGCAGTTTTATCTAACTTCCAAGCCGTGTTGCCCCCATCTTTATCGGCTTGACCTCCAGTTTCATCAGATGTTACATTTGACCATCCAGTACTAAAGGTATTTGAATACCAAACAAGGTTACTCCTCTCCTTCTCAATCAATCCCGAAGCATTCACACGGGTTGCCGTGTCCGTACCTCGTGAAAAGGTGAAGTCTCCGCTTCCGTCCGTTGGTTTGATGGAATATACTTTGCCGTCTTTTACTCCGCTTGGGATTAAAGCCAACGATGCTTTGTCAAATATTGTTGCCATAATTATACGATTGTTTGTTTTAATGTCGCCACCGCTTGGTTGACGCACGTTTGTGATTCAAAAATGCCCGAATCGGCAATCACCCGTGAACGGAAATCGGCAACAACCGATCCAATACCCGAATGAAAAACGCCTCTACGAAGTAGGTAATAAAATGTAGCTTGTTTCATTTTGTGGTAAAATATGTTTGTTAAAAATAAGTATCATTAAAGGTTCAATCGTTACCCAGGGAACGGCGTGTTGTACCATACTTGCAACCCTTCATCCCATCGTAAGATATCGCCATCGACCAACGTGCCGATTCGCACGTCGTGCGCATCTTGCAATTTGTGGCCTTGGTTTGCCCTTACCATGATGACGCCCGTTGATGCGTGTGAATTGATCACGAACGCCGTCGCAATCTTTAGGTTTGGCGCAACGGGTTCCGTGGCCGTGAATGCGCCGTCCGTCGTTGGACTAAGCCACAACACATCGCCAGCGGCAAACGATGACGTGTCGATGTTCCGAATCTTTCCGAATTCAATCACCTTACCATCGGCACCATCGGCAATGGCCTCCGCCGTCACACCCAAAAAGAAACGTGCGGGAACATCGCCGCTAGCATCCATTCGTGAAATTAAGATGCGGCCACTACTTCCCAACGTGCCCACGGCCATCACCGCTACACCTTTGTCAATGGTTGACCCCGTTTGATTCTTCACATTGTAGACCATATCTTGGCCCAACATATGCGAAGCACCATTCATCTGCAATTCAATGGTATCTTCGTCGCCGTTCCATTCCATCAACCCTTGCGTGCCCGATCCGCCCGCAAGTTGCAATGATGATGATAATGCCGCCCCGTCCACATTCAAATCTTTTTGAATGTTTACATCCGACGTCACGTTCAAATCACCTTCCACAGCGCCACCATTAGCGGTCTCACTAAATGGCCCAATGGTTTTTTGTACCCCATCAACAGCCATACCTCCAACGATACCTGTGCTCACATTGGTATAGGTTCCGTTGAAGTCGGTAATGTCTGAACCAACGGTAGGGTCACCCATATCTACAGGAGTGCCGCTGATATCTGCAAAGGCTGATATTTTAGCAATCTTAAAGGCCTCCACATTCAGCTCATCTCTATTTGCATTGAGCTCTGAGCGTAGTGGTAGCCAGTAGGCACCATCAAAGCGTAGACGATCTATAAAGTCTCCACCATTGATAGCCACGCCCTCAAAGCGGTTGACCACCGTATTTTGTAGGCTGAGAATCTCTTTGGTGACCAGCTTACTTACATCAATGTAGCTACCGTTCTCTCCAACACGCCACCCAGTGCTTGGCTCATAAGTAGAGCCGTTGTACACCAATAGTGACCCTGCAGCGCCTGGCCCATCGCCAATGCTTGTAGGGCCCAACGTCACAGTGATGTTGCTACCGATGTTCGGGTTGGTATTGTTGGCGATAAAGGTGCTCTGCACCGTACCTCTTGTGTTGTCGTTTTCAAAGCGTGCCTTCTCAAGGTCTACCGCCCAAGCGTAGCTGTTGCCTCCAATAAAGAAAGAAGTGCTGCTGCCTTGCGCATCATAGAACCCTAAGATGGTAATGTCGATATATATCTCACCATCCTTCGGCAGTGGCCCTGTAGCCATAGCGTGGAAGGTCTTGGTGGTAGTGTTTGATTGTCTACTCACTGTGGTCGCTGCCCACTTGTAAGTGTTGACGGTAGTGCCCCAAAATGGTGCTCCAAAGCTCGTAGCGCCACTGACAAGGTTGTTCTGCCAGTATTGGTTAGCAGAACCGTCAGAAGGCTCTAAGCGTATCGTCACTGCAAAGACTGGAGTTGCTGTCCCTGCCGTAGGTGTGGCAATATAGGTTTGGAACTTGCTGCGCATATCCATAGTGATGCGCCCATTGTTAGCACTTGGTATGATGCCCACATCAATCTCATCACCGAACTGCGCATCGTAGGTGACCACACCACGCAGGAGGTCAGCTTCACTCTTACGCTCCTGGATGAGCTCTACCTTCTTCGCTGCCGGTAGGAATCTAAACACCCCTTGTGAGCGGTAGACCGTATCTTGGTCGACTAAGATATCACGCTGTACAGTGGTCAGTGAATCTTCAGTACCATTCTTCAAGTATTTGAACTCTCTCACATTGATGATATCACGCTGCCCTATCTGCTCAAAGCGGTAGGTACCGTTGGAGAAGTAGAAGCGTGCACCTAAGATGGTACAAATATCTCTGATGATGTTGAGGCTCGGTGTGTAGCTGCGCCCCTGCCCTTGTGTCCACGAAGTGTAGACCTTTAGGTCAGTTTTCATATTGTCCAGGGGATCCATAGTGGCGCTGTAGGTCATCTCCTCTGCGTACCAATTCACTACGGTGGTGAGGATAGGCTCATCAGAGTCAAAGAGTGCCGCTATACCAGCATCTTCCAACATCTCAAGGATAGCATCCTTGAAGGTCTTGGCGGTGCTGGATGCTAAGCCAAAGTTGTAATCCACAGTGGAGAGGAGGCTCATACCATCGGCAGCAGTTATCTGCATCAACCTTGGTTTGCTCTCATCTATCTCTTCAATGAGGTCTTGAGCAATGAACCCAGTCCAATAGAGCTCATAGAGCTCTGCAGGGATATCGGTAGTGCCTCCAAGAGCATCTATTGCATCTACTACGCAGTTCTCAGCCTCAAAGGTTCCGCCATCAGCCTCTACTCTATCCTTTAAGTAGGTGGTGATGATGTTGCTGCGGCTCTCGCTGCCTACCCCTAATGCATCAAGTGCATCGGTGAGGCATCTGCCGCCAGTGTACTCTCCACCATCAGCAACCACCCTGTTGCGGTAGTCATTGATGATGTCTTTATCTGCTGGCTTCTTATAGCGTAAGATACGAATGGAGAACTGCTTATCTTGAGCGTTTAGTAGCGCCGTTCTAAAGCTATCCACAGCACTGCTATCGTTGTAGATACCTACTGATACCGATGAGCCGATGATAGGGCTGTAAACAGTGTCTACCTCACCATCGTGGGTGAGTGTGAATCCGTCACCACCAAGGTTGATGGTATTGACTGCACCATTGTAGGCATTGTCAATAATCTGCACTTGGTATTGGTCATCTTTAAGTGTGCGAAATTCGCCCTGCAGTCTAATTCCCATTAAAAGCCTCTTTGTCTTGTTCTATTTCTATTTGCACGGTCGCTGCTCAGCAGTATATCTTGACCGGATAACACGCCATAAATAGGTATTCCGCCCTGCATTCCTTGTGATGCGCCACCAGCAAAGCCAAAGCCTCCGCCCATACCGCTGAATGTTGATCCGAATAAGTCACCAAAGCTCATTCCATTCTTTCCGAATAGCTTAGCTCCTGCAGCCCCTGCGCCACCAAATACTAATGACATTATCGCTGCAAGTGCTGCCGCTGCTGCTGCGGTGGCTGCAAGTTGAACGAGCATTCTTTTGAGCTCCTGGACAAATACATCAGCAAAGTTTCCAATGCGTGTCTCACCCTCTTCCAATGGGCTAAGTGCAGCACTCATTGCTGACTGAATCACTCCACCCATCATCATAAAGCCTTGCTGCAAGCGCTCACGCTCCGCATTGATTTGTTCAAAGCTCTTGAATACTTCATTTTCAAAGCCATCAATGCTTTCTCCTACCTCGTCAATGGTCTCTAAGGTAGTATCGACATCATCAAAGCCTAAAGCCTCTGCAAGGCCCTGTGAGGAGCCTTGAGAAGGCTCAAACATCTTTTGTATCTCGTAGCTTGCCGCACGGATAGTAGGGATGAGCTCATTAAGTTTATCTTGATACGCTTGGAGTGTCTCTTCAGCCTCTCTTGCTGCTGCACTACGCTCTTCCTCGTATTGCTTCATCGCACTGAGATAGTCCTCAGTGCTGAGTGCGCTTTCCTTTTGCTGCTGCTCAATCTTCTGCTCCAACAAAAGGTATTGCCCGAATGATTCGGTCAGCTTTCCAATCGTAGTGTTTTGCTTACCTGTAACGGTGAGGTATTGGCTAAGTGCAGCAACAGCCTTCTGCTTCATACTTACGTCATCAGAGGCAAGTATGTTGATAGTGGTAAGGCCTTCAATGGTTTTGTCGAGGAACTTCTCATACACAGGTAAGAGCTTCTCCCCTATCTCGGTCTTGAGGTTCGTGATGGCTGCCTTTTGCTGCTCAATCTTCATTGAGGTGGTGACAATACGATCACCAGCCTCCGCAAAGGAATTGTCCATAATGGTTCCAACAGCTTCAGCCATTGTTGCCCCTTTAGCCATCTCTTCACGCAACTCAGCGGCAGAGATACCAAGGTTATCCAAAATCATCACGGATTTTCTACCCAAACCAGTAACAAAAGAGTCAACCATATAGTCAACGCTCTGCCCTGTCTCCTGCGCTCTACGCTGTGCAAATTCCAAACCCTTCGCCAGGGTGTCCATTGGAATCCTAAAGTTTTTGGCTTGTACAGCCTTCTGCATCAAAGAGAGGTCATCAACCGTGTTGCCTGTAGCCTCTCTGAGCCTTCTTAGCAGCGATGGATCGTCTAAGCGTTCAAAAGCAGTGACAACGCCCTCTGCTTTGCTTGCGAGATCAATGCTCTCAGCAGCGAATTGACGTATAATGTCTACAGCAAAGGTAGCGCCGATGACACCACCTAAAGCACCAAAACCACCGCTCAATCTCTTTAAGCTGTGGTCTATGTTGCCCATTGCTGTGCGGAACTGCTTTAAGTCCGCACCTACTTTAAAATCTAAATCCGTCTTGCTCATCCGAACACCTTTTTAATTGCCTCTTGCACCTCTTCAAAGCTCGCTGCTCTATGTACTTTGTTCCTTTTGTTGTCCCAAGGGAACTGAACCAAGTCTTTAGGGCCGAGCCTCTTTTTTGTGTGCGGAGCGATGTTCACCGCCGCCTGCCACCTTGTGACCTCCCACATCAATTGAGTGTTATACTCTAATTGGCGTTGGAAGCCTTCTCTTTTGTTTTGGAATTGGCGTGGCGTTAAGTTGTAGAACTCCTCCACGTTCATTCCCATCTCGCCCAACCCTATTGCCTCAAGGTCATCCCATGAGAGCTCTTCAGCAGGTTGGGCTGTTACTTTTTTGAGCCGCTCGTAGCGTTAGGCTTCACAAAAGAGGCAACGAATAACTCCAGGCACTGCTGCAATAAGGTGCTGTCCTCATCCATAAGGTCAGCAACATCTTCGGGCTCCAATGTGAACTCTTGCTTTTCAGCACGAGCGCCATCTTTCATCCCTGCCCAAACCAATAGGATGGCGTGGTCTAACTTGATGCTCTCACCTAAAGATTCTAAATCTTTAAGCTCTAATCCTGCAGCGGTGGTGAATACTCGTAAAGCGTTAAATCCGTACTTCACCGGATATACTGCCTCGCCTACTTTTACGTTAAAATTTGTCATTGTTGTTGTTTGTTAAAAATGGGGAGAGCGCTGCTCCCCCCATCAATGTTATGCTTGTGTGCCTTGAGTAAGTGCTGCAGTTCCCTGGAATGAGAAGCTGAATGTAGCATTGTCCTCAAATCCTGCATCCGTAGAGAACTCAGTGAAGTAACCTGTACCACTGTAGTATTTCTCATCGGTAGTCTCTGAACCAAATTCAATGTACACTACCTCACGGTTACTAAGGTGTGTGTAGATATCATCTGGAGTAGCCTTTCCGCTGTTGCTATATACAACCAAGCCTTCACCGCTGAGTGTCCACGATTTTTGTCCTTCTAAAACTTCCATCCACCCAGCACTATCCTTGGTGCTTACGTCTCTCGTGCCCATTGTTACGCTCAATGAGGCACTTGTCATTTTACCTACAGTCTCGTAGGTAGAACCATCCGTACCAATGCGAATCACCACATCGGTGCTATTCATTACTGATGTACTTGCTGCCATCTTTCTTTTCTTTTACGATTTTATAACTCTAAAACTTAAATCAACTGACACCGCAAAAGTTTCCTCATCCACGTTAAAGGTCTCAGAAAGAGTCTCAAACGAGCACGATTGTACATTCACGCCTTCAATTGTTTCTTTCATCCGTACAAAAGTTGTACGCACATTCTCTACAGCGGTCTGCAACACACCGTAGTTATCTCCTACTAAGGTAAGCTCGACATTGACCACATCAATATGGCTGTCGGCATCTTTTGAGCCTTCGGTTCGGATGCTGGTGGTATCGTAAATACAAAAAGGTCTCGCACTCGTTTGAGCACCAACCAATGGGTAGACACGCCCAGCGAAAACGCTATTCAAGCTGCTCGTGTTGTCGAACTTGTATTTGAGTACCTTTCCTATCATTTCAAACCGAACTTTTGCCCGAATTTTAACCTTTTTATCTCTTTTCTTGCCTCCACATCAAAGGTTCTGATGAATTTCACCTTTACCTTGTTTTTTGATGCAGACATCGCCTTTTGAGCAAAACCGGCGTTCTGCCCCCTGTATTTTTTTCCGTCAGCGACACGGAGCCATCCAAAGTTGATGAAACCACCGTACCAACCGCCCTTCTCAGGATCTTTATACCTTCCTGTTCTCCTTGGCCCTACACTCATCCCAATCACATTGCGACCTTGTAGGTGCTTTGGAGTCTTTATACCGATGCTGCGCTTGAGTTGTCCAGGCTGTATCTCAGCGTATATCTTGCCGTCCCTGTACACTTTAAACACCTCATCAGCATTCTTAATGTTGCGCTTGTAAGAGTCCACCATTGGAGGAAGGGATTTCTTACCCACCTTCTTGATGATGCGTTTCTTGAGGCTATCATCGAGCCTCTTGATTTTTCGCATCAACTGCTCAGCACCTTCAAGACGAACACTTACCTTTTCCATTATTGCGCATCAGACCAAGAGCAGACCACTTTTAAAAATGCCTTTCGTGCATCAGCGTTCTGAATGGTCTCTATTTTATAGATGTTGTTGTTGTATATGATACGCATCTCTTCCGTAACATCCGTTCGGTAGCGAATAATGAACTCTACCCTTTTGGTAGAGCTTATCATATCGCCATTCTCAGCCTCGCTGCCGACCTTTTCCGTAACATTTGACCATACTGTCGCCAATGTGATAAAGTCTACTACAATCTGCCCGTAGGGGTCTCCTTGGATTCCTCCGAGCTCATTGATGTCACTTACAATACAGTCCTCCCCCTCGAGCGTTGCTGAATCACCTTCAACACGTTGCCCAAAAGCGTCCACAGCATTCGTCGTGTACTCTCTTGCGTTAACGGGCTCTTGGATTGTTATTCTCCTATCGAGCTGTCCTGCTTGGTCAATCATTAGAACGTAAAGATTCTGAACGGATTAAATAGGTACTCACTTGCCGTTGGCATCTTACGCACTCTATCATCACGCTTGTCGTACAACTCGCTGATGATCAAAAGCATTCCCTGCTTGAGTGGTTTAGGGATATCTGCCACACCTGTACCTACCGTGTAGCGGACAATCACCTGATTGATGATACCATTGGTCGCAAACCATCCTGCGGTAGAAGCAATTCTCGCAGGCTCACTAATAACATCGGAAACGTAGTAGCTTGGGTCTACGGTAGTTTCGCTTCCAATCTCATCGACAAATTTCACGCTGCCAATTGATTGCACCGGGCCACGACTGAGGTAGATGATATCCTTATCAGTAGCATTTCTATAGTTAGGGAAGCCGTCAAAGTATTCATCCACTACTGTGGTCACTAAGATGCGGCGAGTGTACTGCTCACACATCTCACGAGCGGCACCTATAAGTGCTTCAATGAGTGAGTCGTCATCACTACCATCAACACGGAGGAAGTTTTTAGCTTCTTCCAGGGTTATTGGCTCACTGGCCGCTGGTGTTACAATTGAATAAGCCATTTATCGTGTCTCTTTAGCTTTTGGTTTGGCCACGCTCTTCTTTGCACGCTTCTTAGGTGGTTCAGCTACTGCCTCACAATACCCAGCGTTCAAATAGTCTTTAGCCATATCACTGGGGAGTTCCGCCTCCTGCCCAATGCGGAAGCGGAACCCTGTACCAGCGATATTTTTGGTAAATCTAACCTTCATCAGGTTACGCTTGTACCAAGTGTTTGATAGCACGAGTATCAAGTACCTTAGAGTCAGAACGTTTCCAAGAAACGAAGCCTACCTCTAATTCATCAGCGAAACGCTCATTCAAGCGTAGCATTTGTACTCCTCCTGCGTTACGAACTACGAACTTGCTGAAGTCAGCAGCTACGATAGTTTTCTCACCTGTTGCAATGCTTGAAGCCATATCGTTGTTCACATATACTGGAACACCGAATACACGGTCAGGCTGACCCATTTCCATTGATGGAATGAATACAGGGAAGTCGTTAGCAGAACCAAGACCTAAAGCACGGATAGCAGCAATCACGTTGTCGTGAGCCATCAAACCGAATGAAGCCTTGTTGCGGTACGAAGCATCAACCGAGTAGATAAGGTCAAGAATCTCATCAGCAGTGATAGCTGTTGCAGAAGCAGCAGTCTTACCAGCAGTAGAGCCTGTAACGATACCTTGTGGTTGGCTTGATCCAGTACCAGTAGTGAATGCAGCGTTAGTTGCACGAGCGATACGCTCACCCATAGCTTCTACCAAGAAAGAATCAAGGTTGAATGCGCTATCTTGCAACAATTGCTGAGATACTTTCACCAATGAGCTGTAGTTGTAAGCAGACAATTGAGCGTTGCCAAATGTCATATCTTGAACCGTTACAGCAGAAGCTTCAGCGATAAGACCTGCATCAGTAGCAGTGTCGTTCAATGTTGGGTAATCCAACAAGCCACCACCTGCAGTGTTCAATTTCTTAGCCAAGCGCTCAACCTCTCCAGTGAATGCAGTAGCAACATCAAGCTCATTGCTGAACTCTTTTGGTACCAAGTAACCACCTAAAGAATCAGTACCTACTACTTGAGTAGCAGTACCACGCTTTTGAACCATAGAACGCTCTTCAGCAGTCAATGCACCGAATCCGTGACGGAGGTACTTAGAGAATGCATCTTTAGCGTTAGCCTTTGGTGCAGCAGCACGAGCCTCGCCTTCAAGACCAGCCAATTCTTTCTTCATCTCAGCGTTACGCTCGATGATTTCAATTTCTTGTTTTAGCCCACGAGCATCAGCTTCAATAGCTTCAAACTTTGTGCGCTCTTCAGAGGTCATAGAACGACCTTCAGCTTGTGCAGCAGCTACAATGCTATCAGCATCTTTGATGAGCTGCGCACGCTTTCCTCTCAATTCGATATTTTTCATTTAATCGAGTTTTAAAAGTTTCAGTTTATATTCAAAGATTTCAATGTCGGAAACTTCCTCTGCAGGGGCTTTTTCAGCCTCCACTTCAGCACCCTCCAACCCGGGTGTTGTATTTCTTTTCAATTCACTTGTCGCATCGGGGTACGCAGGTTGCGCTACGGGAGATACATCCAGGAGCCTTGACACCTTCTCAATGATGCGGTAGGTTTTACCATCACGCTCTTCCCAGCGGTCTCTCTCGATGAGGAACGCAAAAGAGCTTTGATTTACATCTCCACGCTTCATCAACTCTACCAAATCATTGGCGTAGGTTGTGTTCGGGAGATCCACCTCATAGTACAGTCCACGAGCATCGCTGCCGATGCGTAGTGTGCCGCTTGATACACGCCCTAACAATAGGTTCTCATCGTGGTTGAAGTAGGCACGAACATCGTTATCCAAAACATTGTCGAACGCTCCTGGAGCAATCTGCTCGTAGAAGCCACCCATCCATTCAGAATCGCTATTGTACACAGCAGCGTAACCTCTCACGGTGTTGCTCTCGTACTCTGCACCTTCCATTCTAAACTCACGCTTTTCAACAATAGCTGCGTGGTTACGCACCTCTGCATCAAACTTCTCTAAGGTGGAGAATGAATGCGCTACATTTAGAGCTGGTTTGCGCTCGATATATGCCTCCTCCTCAGAAGAGTATCGGTATATGCGAATAAGTGCAGCAGGATTGTCCGCTGTGCCTGTTACGACAAAGCCACTATCCGCTTCAATATCGCCATTTGTTTCTACTTGGATGATAAGGCCGTAAGCGTTACCACCTGAAGTGTTCCAACGGACAAAATCACCTACAGCAAGCTCATCGGCCTCTGCACGCTTCTCGTCTTTATTGTAGCCCTCAGTGTCAACCATCTCACCTTTTCCAAAGGTGATGACGATCTCCTCATCAGTCTCCACTACACTTTTAATATGTCTTTCTTCCATTTCTTCAGCCTCTAAAGTTTCTCGTGCCCATTCGAGCATTTCATCACCGCCCCATGCTGCGTACATTATAGAGCCGCAAACTTGGTTGCCATCCTCGTCTTTAAAACTGCCAGTGTCGTAGGTCTTAGCACGAGATAAAAAACTGAAGATGCGTGGCAATCGCTCTTGTGTTACTACCGCACCATCCGCTAAGATGCGTGCTGTGTTCCAGCCAACAACAGTGCCGCAGTCCGTACCTTCCTCCTCTCTGAGGTCGAGTGCACGCTGTGCATTGTCTTTTGCTGCTTGTGGGTAGTTAGTCCAAGGCATTAGTCATTGGTATTATCAGTACCGGCATCCACCATATTGAGTGGCTGCAGGTAAGTGTCTCCACCTTCAATTGGGTCAAGCTGCTCCAAGGTGCGGATATCGTTAACGCTCAACCATCCCCATTGTCTTGCCGTAGCATAAGATGTGTATCTTGAGTTGATATCTCCACGAAGCAATCCGTCCATATTGAATCGGATGCGGTAATCTTTTACTCCAGGGAATAGTTTTTTGTTCAGCTCCGCTTCCCAGCGTTTCACCCAAGGTAAAATGGTGTTGCGTTGGAACTGAATCCCTTGCTCCTCAATGTTGGCTCTTGTGCTGCTGTTCTCTAAGCTGCCCAAGTACGCCAATGGAATACGGAAGAAGCGAGCAATATCTTCCACACCAAAGCGGCGAGTTTCTAAAAACTGGCTTTCGCTTGGTGAAATACTCACTTTCTCTACACTCATACCTTCCTCGAGAATCGCCGTTTTATGAGCGTTATCAAGTCCAGTGTACCTACGTTGCCAAGAAGCCATTAAACGCTTGTACGCTTCATCTGAGAGGCTCCCTGGATGCTTTAGCACTGCACTTACGTTAGCGCCATTACCAAAGAATGAACCTCCGAACTGGTCAGCGGCCAAACCAAGGCCAATGCTCTCACGAGCAGCTTCAATAACACTCTTACCAATGATGCCGTCAAAAGACAGTCCAAGTATATGGATCATCTCAGTATCGTCAAAGGTCTCCTTACCTTGGTCGATGGTGTAGAATTTTTCGTCTTTATACACTTTGACCTCTACACGGTCGGGATGCACAGGAATGAGCTTCACCGGTTGTCCTGCTTCATTGCGCTTGATAGCGATAAAAGCATTTCCGTGGAGACAAAGATGAGCCTGGCACATCTCACGGAAGTTGAAGTCCGTCATCATGGCATTAGGCTCGTGAATCAAAGTGTTGATGGGATGAGCGGAAGCGCTGCGTGTTATACCATCTACATCTTGCTTTACCTCCCAAGGTAGTGAGGCAATAGTCTCTGAGATGACACGCACAGCACCAAATACTGCAGACAAGCGCATAGCACTCTCCTCCGTGATTGCTATGCCTGTTTTAGAGCTTGAGCCATCAAACATCCAAGAAGCTGGGTTTGCCAGCGAAGTGGATGGTCTATTGGGAGAAGATCTAAATGCACCAATGATGCGCCCGAATAAGTTTTGATTTTCCGCCATAAAAGCGTTGATGCTTTTGTAATTACATCGCTAATATAGGTATCTCGTGCACCTCATCTTCAGTGTTTTGCATAAAAAAGCCCCACCAATAAGGTGGGGCGCATCCGCTTAACTTAACCAAAACAATAAACCAACCGTTACAGCGGTGACGGGGTATGAGCAAATATATTGTATTTAACTCGATTGCGCAATGCTGAGAGGCTAAACTTTATTCTTATGCTCTCCTTGCTTACATCCTCGAGTATTGCAGTTCCATTTTTGACTGTGATGATCCTGTACACCCAACCAAACCTTTCTGAGCGAAGAAGGTCGCCCGACCTAAAGATAGTTTTCATAATAACGAATGTTTTATTGTTCCCTACCAAGTTAAAGAAAAAACAAAATCACCGTGTATATATATACTTTTTTTTTCACCCAGCTATGCAGGTATCTATTTACCTGTGGGGGGCGCTAAGCCCCCACAGGGAAATAAATACCGATGGGTAGATTTAGATTTTTTGTTTTTTTTCTCCCTATATATAGCGGCAACAAAAAAACAATTCACACGATTTTGTTAATAACGGTAGTTTTTAATACTAGTTTTTCTCAAAGCGGGAAAATCACTAAATGGGCAAAAAAACACCCCCAAGAGCAATTTCAAGGGGGTGATTTCGTATATACTAATTTAGCAGATAGCTATTTTTGCACCTATAAAAACCTCATTTCTCTGCTCTCATAGGCAGAGGTTTTGCTCACATCAGAGTTCTCTACGGTCATCTTTTCACCCAAAGCCATAATCATTGCAACCACACCATCAATCTTATCTCCTGCTTTCGCTTTGCTAAATTTGATGTTCTCAGCATCATCTTTCTTCACTACAACATTCCCAACCATCCAGCGAAGCATTGAATTTCCACCATGGTGAAGTTTACCACTCTTAATCAATACCTCTGCATTTTTGATTGGCCCACTCATAGAGACAAAGCCCTGGCCGAATGGATCCATATCCAAACCTTCATCCATAAGCTGCTGCACCAATGAGTTGGAGTTCCATCTATCGAAAGCAATGCTTTGGATATCAAACACCCCTGCAGCCTCAATGATTTTATTTTTGATAACGCCGTAGTCCGTAGAGTTCCCATCAGTAACGATAAGTTCACCTTTGGACACAAAGGAATCATAAGAGCCACCTGTCTGCACTCTTCTGCGCTCCACTGCCGCCTCAGAGACAAAGAGGTAGGGCAATACCTTAATGCTACCGTCCTCCCAAGGGAAAATCAATACAAAGGCAGTGACATCCTCCACTGCTGCTAAATCCAAACCACCATAGCAAGGCTTCCCCACCAATTCCTGGAGATTCACCTCTCCAGCGCTGTTCATCCACTCATCATCGGGAATCCAACCGCTCAAGCTATTCACCCATTGGTTCAGGTGCAGCTGTCGGAAAGCAATCTCACTGGATGGTAATGATTTTGCCTCTTGGCTCATCTTACGGAAGTATTCGGGCTTGATGCTCACCCCATAGTTGGGATTCGCCTTCCTCCATACCTCCTCATCGTGGATGTCATCCCCTGGCTCAAGCTCATAGATAAGTGGGAGGAACGTGTCATCTTCAATGATGCCGTCACGAACCTTCTTACCGTAGTCGTAGAGCTCATAACACACGCTATTTGGATCAAAGAGCCCAGCGGTAGAGATGCCGAACATCAGAGGTTGCGACCTTGCACCCATAGAGGTGGCCATTACATCCCACAGCTCACGATTCTTAGCGCTGTGCACCTCATCATAGAGCACTGCAGAAGCATTTGCACCGTGGAGCACCCCAGCATCCGCAGCGACCGCTTTGAGGAATGAGTTGCTCCCATTAAGGACAATGGAGTTCCTATACACCTTACAGCCACGCTCCAGTACTGGCTGGTTCCGTACCATTTGCTTACACACATCAAAGATGGCGTTTGCTTGCTCACGAGAAGAGGCACACACATAAATTTCAGCACCGGGCTCTTTCTCTACAAAGAGGAGTGCCAAACCAATTGCTGCGAGCAGGTTACTCTTCCCATTCTTACGAGGGATGAATACAAAAGAGGTGCGGTACTGACGGGTGCCGTCATTGTTTACCGTACCAAAGAGGTCACGGATATAATCTTTCTGCCAATCCTCCAGGAGGAACGCTTTGGCGGCAAGGTCACCTTTGACGTGTGTACACACACGCTCTATAAATTTGATGACTCGCTCTGCTTTGTTCTCGTTGTACATATCAATCTCCTCCTAATAAATCCTCTAAACTCTGAACCTTGTCCGGTGCACTCAGTTTTGCTCTTGCAGCAGCAGTGAGTCCGAACTCAGGCAACATCTTCTTTATCCTGTTCCAAGCCTCTTGCATCATTGCAAGCTCGGGTCTTGGTCTATGCATCTCATCACCTTGAGCGGTGGTAGTCGTATAGGTAGGGCCATTCTTCTTTATCACTGCCCTTGCTGCAACGTAATCCTCCCAACTGTCTGAGAGCATCTGCAGTGCTAAAGCATCAACCTCGGCAACCACACCAAGATCATCAAGGTGGTTCACCAACCACTTGAATGTTTCCTCAGTGCTTTGGAATGCTGGTAGCTGTGGTCTGCCGCTTACCTCGAGCCTGTCCTCGTGTCGGTCTTTTCTATATGTCCCAGCAGCCTTGACCATTGCTGTTGGTTTTCTTTTTCTTCCTGGCATATTGCTCAAATTTTATCATTTCATTGGTATAATTGCCCAACTTTTACCGTTTTCAAATTGACTGCGTGTAAAAAAGACGGGGGTGGCGATGAACTTATGATACCATTTTTACATTTGAAGCCCCCCTACACACCTCTATGTACGTCTGACGGCGTGTGTGTGTTGTTACTCATCGAATATCGGCTTTATCCTTTCTGCAATCGCTTGCACCACATCAACCGTGACTGCATTGCCACATTGCTTGTATCGCTGGGTGTTACTCACTGGCTTAACCTCACCATCGTAATCTCCAAGACTTGTGTGGTTATCCGGGAAGCCTTGCAGGCGTTCGCACTCTATAGGAGTGAGGCGGCGGATGCGGTAGCTACCCTTTATTATTGGAGGCATTGTACTCACATCTTGCTCACTTGACCTACGAGTAGCAAGACAAGGAGCTAGACCATCCTTACGAGGT
>Ga0102948_1000481_pt1 | contig 15638 bp, 9 predicted proteins | sample SalPonA_A_H2O_MG_FD_78211 | JGI IMG/M metagenome (GOLD analysis project Ga0102948, IMG submission 78211) | Water microbial communities from South San Francisco under conditions of wetland restoration - Salt Pond MetaG R2A_A_H2O_MG | ecosystem: Environmental > Aquatic > Non-marine Saline and... | reverse complement strand
TAAGCGTCTGCGTGGCGTTTGAGATTTCAGTACTGTTTGTGACGTAGCAGTACTGGTACAGAGGCTCCACTAGATCGTCCGGCGTGTACTCTTTTGAAGTCACAACAATCTCTCCAGTCGCCATAGGTGACTTATCAAACACGTTGAATCGCGTCGTTACGCCGATCTCTTTTTGATCCTGTGCGCGTGCAATAGAACCCAAATCTTGACTGGTGTCCTCAGAGCTATACACCGAAAAGGCGTCGGGTGTTGGTCCGCTAAAGAGCCACACGATCAAGCTTATCGTTAATGCTAAGATCGCAACGGTCAGTGCAATTAGCACCCAAACCTTCGCACGACGCAACCGAGACTCCTCATGCACAGCAGCGGCTATTTCCCGGTGATGCTCCAATTCATGACTCACAGCATCGTTATAAGTACTGTAATTGTGAGTCTCGTACTCAATGCGCTTACTCACGAGTTTTTCGCTCCAGAGTGTGCAGTCGTGCTGGTGCTGTCGCTTGTATCAGTTCCACCGAGCGGTCCGACATTATCACGCGCACTCAGGTCCATATTGAGCAGTCGCTGGTCGTTTGTATAAAACGGAACGTGTACAAACTCTTTCTTAACAACCTCAACAGGCACTTCTTTGAAGACTACCTTATCCACCTCTACGATCTCTTTGCGCGTAAGCGCGGCCTTACGCTGGGTAGCGTAGTAAGCGCGACGCGCTTGGAGCAACTTTGCAAATAGCGACCGGCGACCTGATGCTGTGCCACGATCCTTTAACGAAGGGTCCTCGATCACATATGAACCGAGAGCCAAGAAAATACCCATAACCGCTATAAGCGCCGCAAGCGATCCAAACCATATTGCAGCTACTAAGCCCACAACGTCTCGGTCGACCTCAGCGGCAGACTCTTTATTCGTCGTCCATGTCGCAATTCGATAAATCTGGTTGCCTGCCACTTTTTCGTTAATCTCTTGCACTAAATCGATCCGACGGGTCAGCAACGCGTCCAATTTAGTATCAATTTCGGCGATCAAGATTTCATTGTTTGCCAAGCGTTCATAGTTACTGTCACGTGTCGTCTGGATAATGGCGAGCTGCTCCTGAAACTGCGTATCCAGTGCCTTGAGCTGTTCTTGGTAAACCGTCACGTTACCTTCGATTTCCTTCTCTTTGGTGCCTACACTTTTAGCAATGTCTTTAGTCAGCCGATCAATCTTGCGCTCTTGATCACCGATCAATTTTGCAAAACGCGAGCGTACAGAGTCTTTGGCTACACGCTCCTGATTTTGAACGTTAGAGAGCGAGGAGCCACCGCCCATACTCGCGAGACGATCGCGAAGATTGGCCACGACTTTCTGTTGTGCTGAGATACGTTTTTCCCACTTTTCACGCACACCCTTTGACGTAAAGAAGTTAGCGTCGCTCTCCTCCTTACGCGCTGTTTGCTCCATTACTTCTAGACGCTGGCGCTCCTGAGCAAGCTGCCCCTGTAAAGACCGCCGCTCCGAGTCCAGCTGGTCACTGATATTGCCTGCTTGTGAGGAATAATCCTGTGAGATTCGATTAAGCTCTGTCTCCTGTTGGGAGATGAGCCGGGCACGCTCTGTACGGGCGTTTTCGAGCTCTTTTCGGAGCTCTTCGACGAACTCAGTTTGAATGCTCGCCCTCAGGTCACCAACCTGATCTTGGATGACTCGTTTTTGCTCATTGCTCTGAGCAAACAGCTCATCGTAACGACTGTTATATTCAGCCTCGATGGACTCGAGCGTCATTGACGTCAAAGCTTCACGATCCGACGTGAGCTTGTCCATCCGTTGATCCGCAGTGACAATCTCCTTTTTCGGTGCGTCTATCGAGTACATCAAAGCGGAAAAATTTCGCTCAAACCCGTTAAATGCAGATTCAAACGTGATGGCTGCAACGAAAAAGAGACAAGCAGCAAAAACCCACTTCCACGTGCGTGATGTTGTCTTATAGAACACCCCGACTAGCGGTATCTTGGTTATCTCCACCATCGCGACCATGACGAACGGGATCGCCGCAATAAAGATGTTTGCCCAATCCCCCCAATTTAACCCCTCGTTGCGGTAGCTACTCATCTCCTCAAAGTTAGACATCATCGTTGCGATCGAAATCGCCAAACCAATGGTGACTGCTGCAATTTCAAAAGCCCATGCGAACCGGCGCAAGAACTTCCCTATGGTCGCTCGCTCAGCGGACACAGTTGCAGTCTGAGGTTGAGGGGAACGTGGTATCTGAAGATCTGATTGCATAATTACTGCTCGGGTTTGGACTGATAGATAAATTGGTCGCGCGCCTGCGAGTCAGGCGATGTGTTGTCACTATCCTGAGGTACTGCTTCAAGTGCAGGTACAGCCTCTGCGGTGGACGAACCAGTGGCGCTAGATCCTGTAGACGGTTGCTCACCATCTCCGCTCGAACCAGCGGCACCAGCAGCACCACCGGCACCATTGGAACCACCTTGACCAGCAGGGCCCTGCGGCGGCTGATAATCCAGTTCTGGTGACTGTTTTTTACGCTCGGCTTGTATCGTTGATCCCTTTTCGTGGTAGTTGATGACTAACACGACGGACTGCTCAAAAGCGTCCACGATTTGCACGGGTCTAATGACTGATCGAGGAACTGAGGCACCCAAACGGTAACCCGGTGCCAACTCATAAAACGGCAAGGCCCGCTCGATTTTAACTGCATAATTCACACCCTGAGCCAACGTGCCGCTGGTCGCAACCGCAACATCCTGTTTGAGCGTTGCGGTCGCTATGCCTACGACTTCGCCGTAACTTGAGATGACGGGGCTTCCCGAATTGCCCGGCTGAATGGGTGCATCAAATTGAAGCCAGCGCGGGTCATTCTGAATACCGGATAACGCATTAATATGACCGAAGGTCGCCTTCTGTTCGTTCCCTTGAACGGTGATATTTGGGTATCCCAGAATCGCAATTTCTTCACCCTTCTTTGGGAGATCCGTAGCAATCGGTATGAGCTGGCTGTTCACGTCGGCTTTGAGCAGAGCAATGTCTTCCTTCGCTGATGAGTCTATTAGAACGGCAGGTATCTCTTGGTCACCCACCACAATAAACAGTGCTCTCGAATCAGAAACCACATGCTGATTGGTGAGCAGATAGCCGTCGTTGGTCACAAAGAAGCCGGTTCCGGTCGCTATTCCCAAGCCCTTCTTATCGCACGCATCAGGCTCATCACAGATAGTGCTACGGGGTTTGTTCCCCGGCTGAGCCGGCAGACTCTCACCAGGCTGCAAACGCTCGCTCTGGTCTCTTTCTTCTGTATCAGCCGATTGAACGGTATCTGACGCAAAACCCGGCGTTGCCCCTAAATTCGGCGACTGTTTGTCCCCGGCGCTTTCAGTTGCTGCTTGCTCGATCTCCGCTACAGCCTGCTGGTTCAGACGATTGCTTTCAAATACCTGAGCGCGACCGGCCGCTTTGGACGCTGGATAGATAGCTAACTGGACTCGACGGTTTCTAGACCAAACGCCCTCGCCAGCGCCGCTGACCGCCGGCAACGCTTCGCCATAGCTAATAATCGCAATCCTATCCGACGAGACACCGTAACGAACTAAAGCAAGCGCAACAGCTTGAGCTCTCCTCAGGCCAAGCCGGGCATTGTAGCTTTCGCTTCCTCGCTCATCAGCGTGACCACTAAGTTCCACAACTAAGTCACTGTCACCTTCTAACTGACGGGCCGACGTTTGAATCGTACCTATTTGGTCGTTTGGTATATCAAATCGATCAAATGCAAAGTAGACATTGTTGCTCTGAAATTCCGGTAAGTTTTGGAGCTGACTCACCGTATCATCACGTTCTGAAGCACCCGATACCATCGGCACCTGAGCTTTTTCTGCGACGACCACACACCCGCTCAAAACAGTCAGCGCAAAAAGACAGACCAGCGATAGCGACTGCATGTGCGAGAATTTTCCGTGTTTCATTCAACCTCACGTCAAAGACAGGTCTGCAGTGGATAGGTGCGTTGACCGATAGAGTGACAGGATTTACCTCTAGAGTACCCCAGCCAATATCCTGAGCACAATTTTTGTCTACGCAACGAAACTTCCATCGATACGTGTCAATACAGAGCGCCTGATCGGCTAGCGGCTGCCGTTTGCGACATGGCGACGCATAAGTTTAAAAACCTATGAGACAGTAAACCTATTGAAACCAAATTCTCCTGTGGTTGGGTTGGTGTGGTTAGGGGCGGCTGGTGACAGTGCGCCCCATTTTTTTATCCACAGGCAAATGTGAATCGATCTGTTGAAACAGGGTCTAAACTACGGTCAGTTATGGGAAATTTGACCAGCGCAAAAACTGACTAAAAATTATTCAGGTGTTAAGGACGTCATGATTAGCCAACTCTTCAAAGCCCCGTTACCGTTGCTGCGAAAGGTCATCCTCAGTACCGACGGTCATATTCGCCCGAACGCACAACGCGGTGTGCGGGTCATTGCGTGGGTCTGGCTGGCAATTGGCATGTTTCTATTCTTGGCGAGCTGGATTGGCATGGGACGGCCGATCTATGGGCTTGGCTACTGGGCCTTTTACTTCAGCGTGAGTGCACTGCTCATCGCCCTCACCTACCCGGCACGCCAGCAACAGCTATCCCAACTACAAACCGGTCTGAAAGCTGCTTCGGGTACTCGCGGTCTGTTATTTAAGGTATTGGCCAGTATGCTCACGCTGGGTCTCACCGTCGTAGTGAGCATCGTCAAAGTCATTGATCTCATCATCGAGTCATTTCTGGGTGAACTATCAGCGCCACGTCCATCGCAGACGCAGGGTGATGAGGGTGGATGGAATAGCCAGCACATTCAGGATGTCGAGCTGGGCAACGAGTACTATGACCCGTTCAAAGATGATCGATGGGGGCAGAAGTGAACCTGTAATTCAGCTCCGAATGTCGCGCTTGATAGTGCTATGTCCAACTTGAATTCAAATATATACTGCGCGCCCAGGTCGAGAAGGAGTAAGGAGAAGACCATGAACAAACCGCGCAATCCCGTGGCGAAGCACTCGCCAACGTTTAATCGAAGCGCAGTCTACAAAGACAAAAAGCGTGAGCTGAAGAAGAAGGGTTACCTCAAGCGAGAGCAAGGTAGCCCTTTTTTTTACTCGTTAAATGCTCTGATATGATATCTTTTATTGAGAGCGGAACCAGCACAGACGCATCCTCAAAATATGTGGCAGGATAATCTACCACTAAAACTAACTGATATCCTCTTTAATGCGAGCAACCCAACTCGCAAAAACCTCTGCTGTTGCCGTATGCCTCCTTGCCATTTCAAATTCTTTAAACATCCAGTCCACTGGGTCATTTGGGTTTGCAGAGATCGCAGCCCGAGCGACTCCAATCTGTTCTTGATAGCACAGCTCTGACCAATCACGCTCGACGCCGAATGCGCGGTATCCACGCCATGGGATTTCGTCACACACATCCTCGGGAGAGCGCCAGACAGTGGTTTTCTCCAGATCATCGCGCCAAAAACCGGCCCAGTTCTTGATCACATCACGTAAGTGCTGGCGCTGCTTCTTCGATGTTCTGGATAACCCATGGAGATGGGCAATATCCAAGGTCAATTCATGCAGGGTTATGCCATTCTTAAGCTCGAGTACGGATTGTGCTAACCGACTGAGTGTATTGCGGTGCGAGTCCTCAAAATAGAGTTCTTTGTCGTACGTTGGTAGACCAGCTAAGATGCCCTCTGCCAGTGACTCCGGTGCTTCTGCAGGACGAACCGTTTCGGGGTCGATGGTAACGGTCGACGGTCCTTCGGTTGTACGCTCAGTTTCAGCCTCACTTTCCGCCTCAGTTTCAGCTTCAGCCCCGCTCTCGCTCGGCACATCAACTTCATCAGATTCAGGTTCTGGTGGTGAATTTCTGCGTGCATCCTCAAGTGCCTCGCGCTCAAGTCGCTCGGCACGATCCGCTGCGAGTAGCGATTCAAGGCGCTCATGCAGCTTGGACATCGCATACTCGGGCTCTTGGAAGTAATCGGTTGACCAGAGACGTACGATGCGCCAGCCGAGGTTTTCAAGAATGACCTGTCGTACACGGTCACGATCACGCGCTGAGGGTGAGCCGTGATAGGTCGCCCCGTCACATTCGACGCCCGCCAGATATTCGCCCGGATGATCCGGGTGCACAATCCCTAGGTCGACTCTGAACTTAGAAACTCCTACTTGGGTTTGTACCTTCCATCCTTTGTCACGCAATGACAACGCAACAGCGTGTTCAAGATCGGAGTCGAACTGGTCAATACCGTAGGTAGCAGAGCTGAACTCTGCCAGTGCAATCGGGCCGCGCTCCGCAAACTCGAGGTAGTTCTTAAGGTGTTCTACCGCTGTGGCTTGCGTGCGGGATAGATCGACCATGCTCGAGTCAAAGCTTGAGAACACCAATACCTCAGAGGTGGCGCGGGTCACGGCCACATTGAGTCGGCGCTCGCCACCCTGTTTATTGAGCGGACCGAAGTTCATACTCATTGTCTTCCCGCCCTGTTCGGTTGGGCCGTAGGTGAGCGATAGCATGATAATGTCGCGCTCATCCCCCTGAACAGACTCGAGGTTCTTAACGAATAGCGGGTCGTATTCGTCGGTGGCAACGAAGAATGTTTCCAGTTCTGGATTGCTGCGGCGCGCCTCGTCCATCAAGTCCTCAACCAAACGCTGCTGCTGAGAGTTGATGGTCACAATCCCTATGGACTTCTTGGGATCACCATCGAGCATACCCTGCAGTCGTCGAACGACTTCAGCGACTACCGCTTTAGCCTCTATCGCGTTGGTCTGACCGCGGCCCTTAGCGTAGACACCATCGATACGGTGCAGTGTTACCGCTGACTCCTTAGTTTCGGCCGATGGGAAGGTCGTGAGCTGATTGTCGTAGTAGTGTGAGTTTGAGAACGCGATTAGTGTCTCGTGACGGCTGCGGTAGTGGCCCGTTAAGCGCAGATGCGGCAGACGAGCCGCTAATGCTTGGTCGAGAATCGACTCCATATCGCCCTCATCAGAGTCGTCAACATCGACGCGACCAAAGTTGTTGCTCGGTGGCATCTGCTTGGGATCACCCACGACAATGACGTTTTTACCCCGTGCAATCGCACCGACCGCATCCCAGGTCGTGATCTGAGAGGCTTCATCGAACACCACCAGATCAAATAGCGCAAAGTCTGCAGGGAGGAATTGCGCTACAGAAAGTGGTGACATCATAAAGCAGGGGGTGAGGTTGGTGAGTGACGCCCCCATTTCGGTCACAAGGGCCCTTACGGGCTTATGCCGGGTTTTCTTCTGCAGCTCTCGCGACAACACTCCATACTCAGGAGGTGTGTTGGCACCGCTGCGATCCGGCACTTGGCCGGCTGTTTTGGCAATGATGTATTCAGCCGCAGTTGAGGCGACCGTCGCGTCCAGCTCTTTGAACTTCTCAATCGTTGATTCGTGGCTTGCACCGGCAAACTGCACCAATGTTTCACTGCTGTCGATCAGAATGGGGGCGAGCCAGTAACACAAAGCAGTCAGCAGATTGCCCTCGGCATCCTGTGGCAGGATCGATCTAGATTCCAGCGCATTTGAAAGCACAGCGATTTGCTGAATCTCAGCACTGTTTTTCATCGCGAGCCATTTACACCAGCGATTTAGCTTCTGGCTGTTATCCGCGATCACAGCGAAGTCGGTGCTGATGTCGGTCAGGGTATCATCTGGCGCTATATCGATGCGCTGAGCCGCGGCTTCATTGATCATGCCCTCCAGTGCGCGATATGCATGGTCAACCTTAGTTGCCTGAGCGACGAGTTGGGAGCCTTCGGTTAGAAACTCTCGGCCCTCGACCAAATGCCGACGTAGTGCAGGCGCGGCGATCGTCGGGTCAGGCAGCGCGGCAACAAGCTGGGTAAATAGTTTAAGGGCTTGAGTACCCTCGTTGAGTGATACCTCGACGCGATTTTGATCAGTGTCCACGCCAGCCCAAGCCTCGGTTCCCGCGATGGGTTGTGACGCTGAGTTTAAGGAGTCGAGCAATTCACGTGCTTCGATGGCTTGTTCCAGAATAGAAAGGTCAGCAATTTTCGCCAGCCCTTTGGCGCGCATCGCTTTGCGCAAGCTATGACGCTTGAGGAAACTAAACAAGCCGGTTGCCTCATCACGACGCTGAATCCACGCTTCCCATTCAATGTCTTTAAGCATTGTCCATTTCAGCCCGTGGCCGAAGGAACCAACTGAATCCATAAGCTGCGTCTGTAGTTGTGCCGTCTGCTCAAGCGCGGTCACTTTCGTGCTGCCGCCCGTGCTCAATGCGAAATCCACGTTGCCTTTAGACGCAATTTCGCACAATGTCTGAAGTCCAGCGAGGGCACGAAGCTGGGTGACGCTCACGTGATCGTGTGCGACTCCGAGAGTGGCTAGCAGTTCTTTGGCTACGGCATCGGCTTGTTTGGCCGCAAGGTTGATCTTGTTGGCCAGCTCAACCGTGACCGTACGCCACTCGTTCGTCCAGTCAGTTTGTTTGATCGCTTTAAAGTTATCCGGATCAAGGTCAGCCACCTCTTGGAAGGCGATCCCCATCTCTTTGGCGGTTTCCAGCAGTGGATCGACCTGCTCTTTCAGTGTGATAGGCGCTTGGTTCAGATCCCGCGGCCAATCGAGGCGAACAGGGTGTTGGTACTGGTACCGGACCACGCGTGCCATCGCTTCTCGAGCCGAAAAACCAATCGGGTGCTGGTGGTGCAGCTCCTCAACGTAACGGTTCAAGTGGTGGCGGACCGATTCCAGCTCCTGCGCCCGCTTGACCCAATCCGACTGCGATGCGGTTTCACGCTTCGACCACGCGGCACCGAGCTGATCGAGAACAGATTTTTTATTGGCCTTGTTTGAGTGAAGCTCTAGGCACAAGTGGGAGAGCCCTACCTTCTCCATACGCCGGAATACGACCTGCAGCGCGGCCATTTTCTCGGCAACAAACAGCACTTTGCGTCCAATTGCCAGGTTATGACTGATGATATTGGCGATGGTCTCCGATTTACCGGTGCCCGGTGGGCCTTCAAGTACGAAGTCCTGTGCGACGGCAGAGGCCGCGACTGCGACAGTTTGCGAAGAATCACAATTAAGTGGAGCAAAGAACTCCGCAGGACTGATTTTCTGGTCGACTTCATCTCGAGAGATAAACGAACTCTCCTGCTGATAGGCGTCCGATGGGCGATCGACTAGATGCTCAACAAAGGGGCTCTGTTTGAGCAGTTCGGTGCGATCCCGCAAATCTTTCCACATGAGATATTTAGCAAAGGAGAACGACCCGAGCACGATCTCTTCAACGACGATAAAACCTTTCTGCTCTTTGATTGCTTCACGTACGATGTTCCAGATTCCCTCAACATCGACGCCCGATTCATCCTCGGGGAGGTCGTGACGCAACTGATCAAGATTGATGTCGTAGTCGGTCTGCAGCATCTCAATCAGCGTGAGGTTGAACAGCGGTTCTTCATCCGGAAGCTGGCGCATGTAGACGGGCGCTTGAGCCGAGCGACGTTCCAAGCGTACAGGGAGAAGAATGAGTGGGGCACGGTAGGACTTGTCGGAGTCAGGTGTCTCTTTCCAACGAAGCATGCCTATCGATACATACAGCGTATTACTACCGCCCTCTTCGAGATCGTTTTTGGCTTTGCGTAGCAGCTCGACCAGCTTGGTTTCCATCCGCTTTTTCGCGTCATTTACAACCAGCTTTTTGTTCCCCAACTGCTGCAACGCGTAATCTCGGTGCATATCGTTGCCTGTAGTAAGCAGGAAGCTCTCCGTACTCCGATTGGGATCATCTAACCCAGTATCTTCAGCGGAGATAAAACCAAAGGCGTCGCCGGCGGCCAGTTTGTCCTCAAGCTCGCCCAGATCTGGACAGAATAATTTCAAGGCCGAACTTTTGACGTTGAGCAGTGGATTGCGTTTAGTCAGGTCCAGGAGTTTACGCTGCCAGGCATCGACGCGCGTTTCCGGTGTTTCCTCAACCACACGTTCTTCTCCGCGTACCGGTGGCAATACGGGAGCGCTACCCAGTCCAATCGTGAGTCCATCGTCACCACCCGTGGCGACTTCAGTATTCTTCTCCTCGACAACCGATAGCGGACGAATTCGGCGCGAGCGTGCATGCTTGACGTCTATCAGCATGACAAATTCAGACTCTTTTTCTTCCGCCAACAGATCTTTAGCCCGATCGACAGCTTGTTTGAAAGCAATTGGGGAATCGTTAGTGACAAGAGTCGTTTCGAACATCACAAGATCAGCAGTGTCGACGCGCTTACGAAGGTCGATAGGATCATCGTTGGTCAGTACAGGGAAGCACTCATCAATCAGCCAAAAACCCGCAAATGCATGATCCTTGGTGAGCGCAATGACGGGGTTGAGTCCCATGTTCTCCAGGCAGCTTGCGAAGAGGACCGATGTATCCAGACAAGCTGCAGTTTTGTACTGCATGATATCGGCGCCCGGACGAATGCGCTGTCCTTGCTCGGCCCAGCCTTGGGGCGGAGATAGGTAAGTGAGACGTTCGTTAAATAGCACGCTCCATAACGCGGAGCCATAGAGGTAAGGTCGCTCGCGGGTATTCGATTGATAGCCATCAACCCCACTTCCCTCATTTGATTGGCGTAGAAGATGCGTCACTTTAGCGCAGAGCGTTTCAACGATATGGGTGTTGGGCTGAACAAATGCGGCGAGTAACTCAGGCTGGCGGCTTTCTCCGCCCCAGTAATCAGCAGGTAACACCTCGATCTCGTAATTACTCTCGGTTTCGGCACTGTTACCGTCGGGTTCGTCGTAAGAAACAGCGAGCGTTAACTTGACCGTCAACTGCTCAGTGAGATTTGCAAGGAGCTCGTGATGCGGCTTTAACGGCCGCTCCTGCAACTTGGTGGACTGACCGACATCGATCTGATCTACAAGCCACTCTTCCGGTGCAATAAACTCGGGCTCGGTTGTCAGTCGTACTCGGATATTGCGCAACGTTTCTCGTTCAGGCGCCGTATCGAGGTCACCGTCCTCAGAGAACGGGGCCGCAAGCAAAATGCGCTTAACCAGAGGATATGAATTGTGCTGAGCCGCTAGCGAAAATGTTGTGGCTAAATCTGCTTGAATCTGCAGTTTCATGTGTCCGCCTTGAAAATCAAAAATACGCCCTGAATTTTCATCTTAGGGTATTCTCAGTCTCGCGCAAGAGGCTAGTGCCCCCTATACACAGGTGAGGGATCACAGGAGGGTCAAGCACCCACGCTACCAGCACCAAGTGAGACTGACATTGAACTGCCCCGAACGCCAGCGATCATAACGCTCTCGTCTACGAGGCATCCTTCTGATACCTTTTTCAGAACATTCTTAACTCACCGGGGATCAGGAGGAAATCACTATGCAGAGCACGGCTTGGGAGTATCTCAATCTTGCCAGACGGTGGGCAGCAGGCCGCAATTTCCGTCATGAAGTGAAACGGGTTGGTCGAGACATGCACATTTATGTAAGCCTGGAACCCGGTGATGAGGGAACTCATATTGCAACTGTTGCATATGATTGGGAGGGTGATAGGGAGTCAGTGGCATGGTTGGTAGAGAGGCCACCGGGTTTTTAGGATGAGGACCTTTAAAGGGAAACCTACAAAAGCAGAACAGAAAAAACGGAAGCTAGAGCGTCGAGCACGAGAGATTTGGCGGGCGTTTCAAAGTCAAGGTGGGGAAAAAAAGTTCGGTTACAGGTACCCGTGTATTTCTCCAGCGGAGGCGAGAGGGCGAGGCGTCAGTGTCTACTGGACAAAATGCAAATACGGTCACATCGAAGAGCGAAAAGTCGATGGAAAATGCCCCATCTGTGAAACAGTGAGCCGAACTCACAGAGCCGCGCGCAAACGCGGTGCCCCGGATGAAAAGCTATCCAAAATCGAATCGATTGAGCTCAAAAAAATTTACGACCAAGCAAAGCGACTCAGCGCTGAGACAGGTATCCCACACCATGTTGATCATATAATACCGCTTGCTGCAGGGGGCAGGCACCATCCTGCCAATCTCCAGGTACTTACCGCTGAGGAAAATCTAAGGAAAGGTGCCAAATACAAAAGCAAAGCTAAACGCTACAACCGTAAAGAGCGCCGGCAATTTCGTGAAGAATATGAGCGAACACTTAAACAGAAAAAATATGAAGAATACAAAGCGGCGCAGCGCATCAGTGCGCTGAAGGGTTTTGCAGTTTATTGTGGTTGTATCTTATTGCTGATCGCCATCACCATGTACGTTAACCGATAATCGACACGACCCGCCTAAGGGACGGGTCATGTACCAAGCTTGGTTACTAGCTTTTGATTTTACCAATCGCCCCCTTCGCAGCGCCTTGGCCTACACCGGTGATCGCATTCGATCCCGCGGTTCCGTATGTGCCACGTTGGCTTGCGCCCACACCCTGCATACCTTTAAGCGCGGTTGAACCGGTGGCTATAACCAACGCCAGCCAGACACTTGGAAGCAAGAACAACTGCAAGAAGGCCACCACGTATCCCGTGATTGCAGCGGTTAATTCCATGTCAGCGATCGCCGCGCCAGCCAGCTCGATCACTTTGTTCTCAAAGTAGTAACCCAACTGCATGATCGCGTTCAGGAACTCCAACCCGAAATACCCGAGTGCCAGAATGATAAAGTTATCGAGTTTGTAGTTGCCCCACACCATCGCCATAGGTGCAATGATCACCACGAGCATCTGCAGTACAGAAATCAGAATCGGCACAGCGGTCTTCATCGACTGAGCCAGTACGGCCATTTGCGCCATTGTCGATGCACCATCCCATGCTGCAACACCACCCACGATCAGGTTCGTCACCGCATCCATCGCATCGTCAGTCCAACCCTGAGGCTCTTCATAGGTCTCAGTGCCGAGTGTGAGGTTCTGCTGATTACCCATCGCCATTGCATTAGCTGACAGTACCGTCGCCATGTACATATCCTGCTTCTGCTCATTGCTTGGCGTCAGCCCTGTCAGCTTGTAGCCCTCAAGTGAGTAATCCAGCCATACGCCGCCGTTCTCGCCATTACCGAAGAGACCGCTACCGGATAGGTCTTTAAAGAGCAGCTCACGCAGGCCATCGGGTGTCGTCGATTCCCACACCTCAGCACACGAGCGAACTGATACATCAGAGTTGGGGTTAGCGGCATCCAGTGGATTGGTCGTGGGTTCGTAGCTGAAATCGTAGTCAGCATCCGATGTAATCATCGTCGCACGCGGTGCGTTATAAAACCGCCCTGGCGTGTTGAGGAACATCTCAGAACCGATGTAGCTTGGCTGTTGCCAAGGATTCGCGCCATCACGGGTGTAACCAGCCGGCCAGCCGTTTTGCTCAAGGTCGCTGAGCGCCGCTTTGTAACACTGCTGCGCAAAGCCCTCTAAACGGTTCGCAACTTCGTCATCCCGCACCGTTACACGGGACAGATCCATGAGAAGCTTCTGGTGATCAAAGGCACAGCCCATCTGCTTGATGGTGGTGTAGGTTACGCTGGATGAGACGTACTGCACCAATGCCCACGCCACGGGCATGTTGCCCTCTTGGCCTGCACCCGCGAAATCTGAAAAGACCCCATCGGCCGCCTTACCCGTGGCATCACCCGAGCCTGTTGCATCAGCAACGTTACAGGAGGTGTTGGTCACGGAGTACTGCACATCACCCAACTCGACATCGAAATCCATATAGGGGATGACGACCAGCATCAGCACGATGATCATGCTAAAGATGTTCATCTCGAGCTTGGCAATCGCTTTATCCGGTGAGTTCTCGTACACCTCCTTCATGGACGAGATAATGGCCACAATAAACGGTATGTACGCTAAACCTGTGCCGTTAAGGATGTCCCACAGCACGGTATATAAACGCCATGACATCAGGGTGGTGTAGATATCGACAAGACTCGTTGCGATCATGATTAGAACCCCACTTTCTGCACAGCGACCAGTTCGAAGACTGCAAAGAAGAGTGCAACTTTCCAGCGGCTTGCTGTCAGGCGCGCGGTCAGCTCTTCCCACGTTCTCATAATTTCAGGTGTGCGCTGATCCCGCGGCATGCGCGGGCGGCACAGGAACTTGGCAATGGGCTCCCACGCAGCGAGTACTACAAGGTAAGCCCCAATTCGGTAGTACATCAGGCTTTGAGCGAGACTCTGAGAATCGATCTCGCCCGGTGTCAGATCCATCATGCCTACCGCCGTGATACCGCCCAGTAGCAGGACCACCGTACTGAGCATAAAGGCGATCGTAGGTCGCTTAGAGATACGCATAATCATTAATTAAACCCCAGCTCATCAGTTCGGTTTGGACGGTTGTAGGTCGGTGAAGCAGCGCGCAATTCAGACTCAGCACGCGTCAGCAGCTTGGTCGAAGTCTGAGACGAGAGACGCTTGGTCTGCTCAGCCGAGGCCACAATCCAGTTGTTGTTCTCTTCCAGCTGTTTGACTGCTTTGTCGATCACATCCGCCGCACCCGTGAAAGCTTGGACGTTTGGCTCTTTCTCACCGGTGCGCAGCATCCGAATGGCCAGACGGGTCTGCTCATGCACGCGGGCATAGGCCACCTCTTTAGAGATGTCCTCGATCACTAACACTTGGCTACCCGCATCTAGACGGCGCAGCTCGACAATGTGTGGCTCACGCAACACTACGGCCGGTGGCGCTGAGACGCGGTTGAGGTTCTGCCAGGTCAGCTCTGTGCGGCCCAACACAATGTCCTCAAGGTCGTCATAGATATCTTCTGACAGATCGTTCATTTTGGTTTCGAGGCTCGCGCCCGGCGAGGTTTCAATCTTGCGGCAGGTATCACAAACGGAGAGCTTAGTTTCGCCAACGACGTTGGTCACCCAATCGCCTGCAGAATCAGCCGAGGTCCAGTACGGATATAGGAGAGAGTTATCGCGCTCTGTAGTCGTTGGCGACCCGTTGTCACAGATATCGCTGCGCTTGTGCAGAATGTTGTAGCCCGCGACCACTACATCGTAAATCGTATTAACACGCTCTTGGCCCTGTCCGCCGCGCTTCTCGCCGCACGTCCAATCCAGACCGTTATTCAGCATAGCCTTCTCGCCAGCATCGTAGAGCTGCTTCGCTTTGACTGCATCACCCGCGGCGACTTCAGACTGGTTAGCCATCGCTTGCTGGCGTGCACCGGCAGACGCTGACTCCCACGGTAGATCCGACTCGCCCATGATGAAGCTCTGGATGGACTCACATGAGGTCTGGGCTGCATCGAAATCCAACTTACCCTGCAAGACACCTTGCTGCAGCAGGTCATACAAGCCCGGATTCGCGCGCTGAATCAGAAGCGCAGGCAGTGAAGTCACGGCCGCGGTTGCGTTCTGAATGATGTCGCCCATCATGCTTTTGAACCCATCCGTCAAACCATTCAACTGTGCCGACACCGAGAGTTTGGGATCAAACGCGCCACAGCTCATGTTGGTTTCCCACTCAAGTCCGAGTGAGATTGACGCGAAGTCAGAGTTTTTGGTGGCTTTACCCGGCAGTGAATTCCCGCCCAGCTCATAGCCCCACACCGCTTCCATGCGCGGAGAGTCGGCCGCTATAACCGGAGTTGATACAGCTGCAGCCACAGCGATTACT